>Ga0209297_1000142_pt1 | contig 47383 bp, 52 predicted proteins | sample S_130805_MF_Meta_FD_187322 | JGI IMG/M metagenome (GOLD analysis project Ga0209297, IMG submission 187322) | Freshwater microbial communities from Lake Simoncouche, Canada to study carbon cycling - S_130805_MF_MetaG (SPAdes) (version 2) | ecosystem: Environmental > Aquatic > Freshwater > Lake ...
AGCCGTTGAAACCCTCAGCTGCCAGCGCTGCAAAGGCGCGGTTACAGCCGTCGCCAAAGCCAGCGCCCTCCTCGCCCTCAAGCAGCTGCAGGCCCAGCGATCCACCGGCCAGGGCCAAGGCCAGGGCTTGGCTTTGCAGGGGCGCCGACAGGGGCGCGTTGTTCACCAGCAGCCAGCGCTCGGGCTGCCACTGCTGGCGGGCTAGGTCAGCGGCCAGTTGCTCCAGGGGCGCTTGGCTGTGGTACGCCACGGTCACGATCACGAGCCGCTGGCTGCCATCCCGGCTCTGCCGCTCGCCGGCCCTAACCACCGGGCCCCGTCGGCGCTGGTTTGAGGGCAGCTTCCACCGCCTGGCGGGCGGCGGGAATCGACTGGCGGGCACTGCCGATCCGCCACAGCTGGCCCCCCAGCAGGCCACTGAGGTCCCCCAGGCCCCGCAGCACCGGGTTGGGGCTGCGGCGTTGGCCTAGGTCGGCCACGGCCCGGGCCTGCCAGGGGCGCCAGGCGGCGTTGAGCACCACGGCGCGGTAGGCGCTGGGCCAGGGGCTGGCGGGGTTGAGGGTTTCGAGCCGGGCAAACCAGCGGTCGGCCTCCAGCGGTCGGTTCTGGAGTACTGCCAGCAGCCCCAGGCTCCAAAGGGCTTGGGGGTCGTTGGGGTTACTTGCCAGGCGGGTAAGTGCCTGTTGCCGCACTTGGCCCTGGTAGAGGAGGTGGCCATCCAGCTGGTGTTCCACCCCGATGGCATCAAACAGCGGGGCGAGCCCCGCCGGCCCCTGGGCCAGGCCGGCGGCCAGGGGCGGGAAGCGCTTGCTAAAGCTGGGCCCTGGCGGTGTTTGGGGGCGCCTCACCCAGAGCTCAAAACGGCCCCCCAGGGGCTTGGGCCAGCTCTGGCGCAACACAAACCGCCCGCTATGGCGAATGGCGCTGTTGAAGGCCTCCACCTGGGGGCCCACGGAGCCCTGGAAGCCGCTGCCGAGCAGCACCAGCTGGGCCTGGGCCAGGGCGGCGGCGATGGGGGCCGGGTCGCCCCCCAGCTGGCGCCCCACCAGCTGGCCACCGCCGCGACGGCCGTAGTAACTGACGTTGTGCTGGTTGAGGCCGCCGGTGCTGGGCACCACGATCAGGGTGCGGGGGCTGGCGCCATCGGCGCCCTGCAGGCTGGCCACAATTGCCTCCAGCGGTTCAGCTGGATGGCCCTGGCGTTCGATTGCCGCCACCCTGCTGGCGCCCGTGAGGCCGGCGCTGGCCAGCAGGCCCGCCGCCAGCAGCGGCCAGGGCAGCAGCAACCAGCAGCGGGCCAAGGCCAGGGCCAGCAGCGGCAGCAGCGGCGCCAGGTAGCGACTGTCCTTGTTGGGGCTGAGCACCGTGAGCAGGCTGCCGGCGGCCAGGCCCCCCAGCAGCCAGCCCCAGTCGCGGCTGGGCCATTGCCAGCTGGGCCACTGCCATCGGGGGTAGGGCCAGCCGCGGCGGGCCAGCTGCCCTGCCCCGACGAGGCCGCCCAGCAGCGCTCCGATCAGGGGCATCGCCCCCACCAACTGCGGCAGCCGGCGGGGGTACCAGAGCCAGCCGGCCAGGCTGCTGGCGTTGGGGTCGCCCTCGCGGGCGGCCGATTCCAGCGTGGCCCGTTCAGTGCCCCCCAGGGTGGTGATCAGGTTGTGCTGCAGCCAGGGCAGCAGCAGGGCGAGCACCAGGGCCAGGGCGGCCAGCACCTGTAGCCGCCGGCCCTGGCCCTGGCGCAGGCCGCTGGCGGCGGCCCAAAGGGCTGGGGCCCCTAGCACCAGCAGGGCGCTCTGCTTGATCAGCAGGGCGCTGGCCACCGCCAAGGCGGCGACTAGGGCCTGGGGCCAGTGGCCCCCCAGGGGCGCCGGTCGCTGCCAGCGGCCCAGCAGCCAAAGGGCCCAGGTGCAGGCGGCGCTGAGCGGAATTTCCAGCACGTAATCCACCCGCACCTCCGCCAGCAGGGGCATCAGCCCGCAGAGCAGGGCGGCCAGCAGCCCGAGGGCCGCGCCCCGCAGAATCCCCCCCAGCTGCCGTCCCCAAAGGGCCACCGCCAGCAACAACAGCCCATGCCAAAGACTGAGGGCCCAGGCGGCCTGGTCTGGACTGTCGCCGGCCACGGCCATCACAGTGCCGTTTACCAGGGAGGCGAGCGGGGGGATCTTGGGCGATAGATCCAGCAGTGCTTGCCACCCCTGCCAGTGGCCCCCGGGCAGCAGGCCCAGGGCGCGCCCGTGATCTAAGGCACTGTTGAGGTAGTCGGCCTGGTCCCAGGCGGGTAGCCGTTGGTCGAGTTGCAGCCAGAGCCGATCGAGGGCCGTGCTTAGCAGCCAGAGCAAGCCCAGCAGCGGCCAAAAGAAACGCTGCAGCAGGGGCTTCTGGGAAGACTTCTGCAAAGGTTGAACCAAGGTTTCAGCACAGGCTGCCCGAGGAATCCTGACGGATCAGCGATCGGGTCTTGGCACCGCAAGCAGGCTGGTGCTGCTGGCTAACCTGCTGTTGTGGCCAAGATTGCTCCCTAGCTGGAATAACCCTTGGAGCTCCTGTCTTCTCTTGAGCGTCTGCGCCGGGCCCGGCATGGGGAGTGGCTGCTGCAGATTCGGGCGCAGCTCGAGGAAGCCATCCTGCCTGGTTGTGGGGTGTATTTGTTTGGTTCGCGGGCCCGGGGCGATTGGGACGGCTTTTCCGACACTGATTTGTTGGTGGTGGGCCCGAACCAAGGGCAGGCTGAACTGCAGGCCGAGCGGCTGCGGGAACAGACCATCGGTGACGACGTCTTGGCCATCAGCAGGGATCGCTGGGAGGGAATTGGTCCCCAGTCCTCTCCCTACTGGCGGGCGATAAGGGTGCAGGCCCAGCTTCTGGCGGGATTTTCAAAATGAATGCACGGCCCCAGGCCTGGCTGCAACAGGCCAAAGATGATCTCGGCGTGGCGCGCCTCACCCGCGACAACAGCTACTACCCCCAGGCTTGTTATTTCGCTTCCCAGGCGGCGGAAAAGGCGCTTAAGGGATTGATCCTTGAACTTGGGGCTGAGCCCCCCCACACCCATGTGCTTGGGGAATTGCTAAAGCTGCTGGGCCAGCTGGGTTGTGAGTTGGAGGCGCTGGAGGCGCTTCCCCTGCGCAGCCTCAGTCGTTTGAGTGTCACCAGACGCTATCCGTTGGAGGCCACACCGCCGGCGGAGTTGTTTGATCGGGCCGATGCTGATCAGGCCATCGGCACGGCAGAAGCTGTACTCAACTTGGTGGAGGCCCTAGATCAGCCCCTGTAACCCTGGGGATTGGCCGCTTGCCAGGCCCAGCCATCCCTACAGATGTCCGCCAGGCTGCGCTGGGTGCGCCAGCCCAACCGTTCCAGGGCCAAGGACGGATCGGCCACGGTGATGGCGGCATCCCCCGGACGGCGCCCCACCAGCCGGTAGGGCACGGCTTTAGCGCTGGCGAGCTCAAAGGCCTTCACCAGCTCCAGCACCGAGTGGCCCTGGCCGCTGCCCAGGTTGAGGGTTAGCAACTGAGGTTCTTCCGCCAGCAGCAGCTCCAGGGCGGCGCGGTGGCCCTCTGCCAGGTCCATCACATGGATGTAGTCGCGCACCCCGGTGCCATCGGGGGTGGGCCAGTCGGAGCCGAATACCTGCAGCTCGCTGCGGCGCCCCACCGCCACCTGAGTGAGAAAGGGAAAAAGGTTGTTGGGGAGGCCCTGGGGATCTTCGCCGAGGCGACCGCTGGGGTGGGCCCCCACCGGGTTGAAGTAGCGCAGGCGGGCGATGCGCCAACCGGGTTCGCTGGCGGCCAGGTCTGCCAGCAGTTGTTCGGCGGCGGCCTTGCTGTGGCCGTAGGGGTTGATGGGCTGGATCGGCGCGGTTTCCGGGATCGGCACCTGGGCGGGGTAGCCGTAGAGGGTGGCGCTGCTGCTGAACACCAGGGTGCGGCAGCCGGCGGCGGCCATCGCCTCCAGCAGTAGCCGGGTGCCGCCCAGATTCACGTCCCAATACAAGAGCGGCTGGGCCACCGATTCCCCCACCGCCTTGAGCCCAGCGAAGTGGATCACCGCATCAATGCCACCGCCGCTGGCATAGGGGCCGCTGCCGAATACCCGCCCCAGGCTGCCCGGATCGCGCAGGTCGCCGGCCACCAGCTCCAGGCGCCGGCCACTGAGTTCCTCCACCCGTTTCAGGGCCTCGGGGGAACTGTTGCGGAAGTCGTCGAACACCACCAGCTGGTGGCCGGCCTCCAGCAGCAGCACACAGGTGTGGCTGCCGATGAAACCAGCACCGCCGGTGATAAGCAGTTTGGCCACGGCATGTCTTACAGCTTGGGCTCCATTCTGGCGGGCTGGGGAGGATGATCCCCGCTGGAAAGGGGCGCCCTGGTGGAACAGCAGCTGCAGAGCCTGCGCGGCATGGTGGATCTATTGCCGCTGGCCACTGTTCAGTGGCAGCACCTGGAGTCCAGGGCCAGGGAACATTTTCGGCGGGCCTGGGTAGGGGAAATCCGCACGCCTTTGTTGGAACCCACCGAGCTGTTTGCCCGGGGCATCGGCGAAGCCACCGATGTGGTGGGTAAGGAGATGTATAGCTTCAACGACCGCGGCGACCGCAGTTGCACCCTGCGGCCGGAGGGCACCGCCGGGGTGGTGCGGGCGGTGATTCAACAGGGGCTGCTCAGCCAGGGTCCCCAGAAGCTTTGGTACAGCGGGCCGATGTTCCGCTATGAACGGCCCCAGGCCGGTCGCCAGCGGCAGTTCCATCAGATCGGCTTGGAGTATCTCGGTTTTGCCGATCCCCGCAGTGATGCCGAGGCAATCGCCCTGGCCTGGGATCTGCTGGAGGACCTGGGTTTGCGGGGCCTCAGTTTGCAACTCAATTCCCTCGGCAATGGGGAGGATCGCCTTGGCTATCGCACGGCCCTGGTGGCCTGGTTGGAGCAGCGGGTTGATCAGTTGGATCCAGATTCCCAGCAACGCTTGCTCAGTAATCCCCTGCGGATCCTCGATAGCAAAAATCCAGCCACCCAGGCGCTCTTAGTGGATGCCCCCAGCCTCGGGGCCTCATTGTCGACCGAGAGCCGCCAACGCTTTGAGGCGGTGCAGGCCGCCCTTGGGCAGCTCGCCATTCCCTATGAGCTAAACCCCAGGTTGGTGCGGGGTCTCGACTACTACAGCCACACTGCTTTTGAAATCACCTCGGCGGAACTGGGGGCCCAGGCCACCGTTTGTGGGGGCGGTCGTTATGACGGCCTCGTGCAGCAGCTGGGGGGGCCTGACACGCCGGCGATTGGTTGGGCGATTGGCATGGAACGCCTGGCCCTATTGATGGCTTCTGGCTCCGAGTTGAAGGGAGCGGCCCCCGATGTTTACTTGGTTAGCAAGGGGGAGCTAGCTGAACCCTTTGCCCTGGCCGTGGCCCGCCAACTGCGGGGGGCGGGGCTGGCGGTGGAGCTGGACCTCAGCCGGGCGGCCTTCGCTAAACAACTGAAGCGGGCCAATCGTTCCTCGGCCCCCTGGGCGGTGCTGATCGGCGATGGCGAGGCCCAGAGCCAGCAGGTGCTGCTCAAGGATCTGCGGGAAGGGGAGGAGGAACGGCTCGACCGCGAGTCGTTGCTGCGTCGCTTGCAGGGGTCAGCGTTGGGTGGCTAGGGCCCCTGGGAGCGTTGCTTTTATCGCGCTTAACCCCTCGGCCAGGGGAATGCTTGCTTGCCAGCCCAGGGCCCGCAGTTTGCCCACATCCAGCAGTTTGCGGGGGGTGCCATCGGGCTTGCTGCTGTCCCAGCGGATTTCCCCCTGGTAGTTCAGGGTGGTGGCCACCAGCTGGGCCAACTCCTGGATCGTTAGGTCGCTGCCGCTGCCCACGTTGAGAAATTGCAGCGCTTGCCCTTGGTCGTCTTTGGGGGCATTGGCGGCGCTGGGATCCCAGTGCTCCAAACAAAACACCGCCGCCGCCGCCAGGTCGTCCCCATGCAGGAACTCCCGCCGCGGGGTGCCTGTGCCCCAGCAGGTCACGCTGGGGGTCCCAGCCTGTTGGGCGGCGTAAAAACGTCGGATCAGGGCGGCAATTACATGGCTATGGCTGGGGTGGTAGTTGTCACCCGGTCCATAGAGGTTGGTGGGCATCAGGCTGATCGCATCAAAGCCGTGCTGTTGGCGCAGGGCACGGCAGAGCTGGATGCCGGCGATCTTGGCGATCGCATACCACTCATTCGTGGGTTCAAGCGCACCGCTGAGCAGCGCCTCCTCCCGGATCGGTTGCTCGGCAAATTTCGGATAGATGCAGCTGCTGCCTAGAAACAGCAACCGACGGCTGCCGTGGCGCCAGGCGGTTTCGATTACATGGTTCTGGATCTTGAGATTGTCGAGCAGGAAATCGGCTGGGTAGCTGGCATTGGCCTGGATACCGCCCACCTTGGCGGCGGCCAGCACCACCACCGTGGGCTGGTGCGCGGCAAACCACTGCTCCACGGCCCCCGGATCCAGCAGGTTGAGCTCCTGGCGGCTGGCGCAGAGCAGGGCCCCACCGGCGGCGGCTGCGCCGTAACCGGCTGCGCTGAGCGCCCGACAGATGGCTGAGCCCGCCATGCCCCGGTGACCGGCCACATAGATGCGATCGCTGGGGTGGATCAGGGGGGCAGAGCTAGGGGAGCTCATCGTTTTCTCCAGATACAGCGACCCACCCGCTCGATGTGGGCCAGCAGATCCGCCGGCAGCTGCTGGCGCAGGCTGAGATCCACCTGCCAGGGCAGCAGCAAGTCGTCGATGGCGGCCATCAACCGCAGTTGGTCGCTGTGCTGCAGTTTGGCTCCCTCCAGGCAAAGATCGATATCGGAGCCGGGGCCCTGGCGCCCCATCGCCCGGGAGCCGTAGAGCCAAACCGCCTCCAGCCGCGGTTGGCTGCTGAATAGATCCAGCAGCCTTGCTTGGGCGGCGACGGGCAAACCGGGAATCTCCGAGGGAATTTCTGTGGGGGGCGCTGCAGGGTTCATGGCTACTGCTCCAGGATCAGGCGTTGTTCCAGCCGCTGCCTCAGGGCCTGGAAGCAGGGCAGATAACTACTGCCAATGTGGGCCGCGATCAGCTCTGCGGTGGCACGGTTGTAGGTGTGGCTGGTGAGATTGCGATCTTGAATCATGAGCATCCAGGCCTCCCCATCGCTGATTAGCCCCAGCCGAAACGCCTCCCGCAAGGTATCGCGGGAACCCAGCAGCTCGGCATTCCCCTGGCTGCGCAACAGGTCCCGCAGGCTGTTCCAGCCCAGTTCAAACGTGTATTCAAAGGCTTTGATCAAGCCCTGTTGTTCCCGTTGATTAAGCGCCGGTGGCTCAAAGAAGCCCTCCAGCTGCTCCAGGGCCCGGCGGTAGTTGGCAAAACGCTGTTGCCAGCGCACGTCCTCATGGGGCATCGATCACTCCTGGGCCGCCCCCACCACGGAGAAGCCCTTGCGCTTCAGGTAGGCCTCCTTTTTCGCCTCTTCCCGATCGTTGTCGATCATTTCGGCCACCAGTTCCTCTAGGGTGGTGGTGGGGGTCCAGCCCAGCTTCGCGTGGGCTTTGCTGGGGTCCCCCAACAGGGTTTCCACTTCGGCGGGGCGGAAGTAGCGCGGATCGATCCGCACCACCACGGCGCCGCTGTCGGCCCTGGTGCCGATTTCCTCGAGCCCTGCGCCACTCCAGTGGATGGCGGGGCCGTTGCCTTGGCCCCAGCCCAGTTGCTGGGCACTTAATTCAATGAAACGCCGCACGCTTTCCTGGCGGCCGGTGGCGATCACGTAATCCTCGGGTTGCTCCTGTTGCAACATCCGCCATTGCATCTCCACATAGTCGCGGGCGTGGCCCCAGTCCCGCAGGGAATCGAGGTTGCCCATAAACAGGCATTGATCGAGGCCGGCGTCGATGCGGGCCAGCCCCCGGGTGATCTTGCGGGTCACGAAAGTTTCGCCCCGGCGGGGACTTTCGTGGTTGAACAGCAGACCGTTGCAGCAATACATCCCGTAGCTTTCGCGGTAGTTCACCGTGATCCAGTAGCCATAGAGCTTGGCCACGCCGTAGGGACTGCGGGGATGGAAGGGGGTGGTTTCCTTTTGGGGGATTTCTTGCACCAGGCCATAGAGCTCTGAGGTGCTGGCCTGATAGATCCGGGTCTTCTGGGTTAGTCCCAGTAGTCGCACCGCTTCCAGGATCCGCAGGGTGCCGAGGGCGTCGCAGTTGGCCGTGTATTCCGGCTCCTCAAAGCTCACCGCCACATGGCTCTGGGCGCCAAGGTTGTAGATCTCATCGGGCTGTACCTGCTGGATGATCCGGGTCAGGTTGCTGCTGTCGGTGAGATCGCCGTAGTGCAGTTTCAGGCGGGGATCCGGCTCATGGGGGTCTTGGTAAAGGTGATCGATGCGGCTGGTGTTGAAACTGCTGGCCCGGCGTTTGATGCCATGCACCGCATAGCCCTTCTCCAGCAGTAATTCCGCCAGGTAGCTGCCGTCCTGGCCTGTGATCCCGGTAATTAACGCTGTTCTCGCCATGGCCGCCCCTGCCTGGCCCTGAAGTGTATGGGCGACAATGCCGCCCATCTGCAGCCCATTCATGTCTTTGCCCCCAGTGCATACCATCTGCTGCATTGGGGCGGGCTACGTGGGCGGGCCAACGATGGCGGTGATCGCCGACCGTTGCCCTCAGATCCAGGTAACGGTGGTGGATCTGAATGCAGCGCGCATTGCCGCCTGGAACGATCCGGATCTTTCTGTGTTGCCGGTCTATGAACCCGGGCTGGATGCGGTGGTGGGCAGGGCCCGGGGGCGCAACCTCTTTTTCAGCACCGATGTGGCTGGGGCCATCGCCAGCGCCGACATGGTGTTTATCTCCGTGAACACCCCCACCAAAACCCGGGGGGTGGGGGCTGGCCAGGCCTCAGACCTGCGCTGGATCGAGGTCTGCACCCGCCAGGTGGCGGAAGCGGCCCAGGGGCACACGATCGTGGTGGAAAAGAGCACCCTGCCGGTGCGCACCGCCGAAACGGTGCAGGCGATCCTGGCGGTGGCCCCGGCCGGCAAAACTTTTTCCGTGCTTTCCAATCCTGAGTTTCTGGCTGAGGGCACTGCTATCTCTGATCTGGAGAGCCCGGATCGGGTTTTGATTGGTGGGAACGATCTTGAAAGTGTTGATGCCCTGGCGGCGATTTATGGCCATTGGGTGCCGGCGGATCGCATCCTGCGCACCAATCTTTGGAGCAGTGAACTTTCCAAGCTCACGGCCAATGCCTTCCTGGCCCAACGGATTTCCTCGATCAATTCGATTGCCGCTGTCTGTGAGGCCACCGGCGCTGATGTGCGGGAGGTGGGTAAGGCGATCGGTACAGATTCTCGGATTGGCTCCAGATTTCTGAAGAGTGGCCCTGGCTTTGGCGGCAGCTGCTTCCAGAAAGACATCCTTAATCTTGTTTATCTCTGTGGTCACTACGGCCTCAAGGAGGTGGCCAACTATTGGCAGCAGGTGGTGGAATTAAACAGCTGGCAGCAGCAGCGCATTGCCCGTTTGGTGGTGCAGAAACTGTTCAATACGGTTTCGGGGAAGCGGATTGCCCTTTTGGGTTTTGCCTTTAAGGCAGACACCAATGACACCCGTGAATCCCCAGCAATTCGCATTGCTAAGGAGCTGTTGGAGGAGGGGGCCCAGCTGGCGATCCATGACCCCAAGGTGGATTCAGATCAGATCAGCCAAGACCTGGGCCAGCCCCCGGGCAGTGGCGAAGGCCAGTGGTTGGTGGCCCTAGATCCCCTCGAGGCCTGCCGCGGGGCCGATGCCGTGTTGATCCTCACGGAATGGGCCAGTTTCCGGGATCTGGATTGGGCGGTCCTAGCGGCGGTAATGCGGCGGCCAGCTTGGTTATTTGATGCCCGTGCCATTGCCGATGCCGCCGCCGCCAGGGCGGCGGGCCTGCAGGTGTGGCGGGTGGGGGAGGGCTGAGTTGCCAAGGCGCCAGAATCCCCTAGGCGCCAGAATTCCAGACCATTCCAGTTCTATCGCCGGAGTTGTTTCCTTTGAGCCTTCGTCATTTGGTCACCGGCGGCGCCGGTTTTGTGGGTTCCCACCTGGTGGATCGCCTGATGGAGGCCGGCCAGGAGGTGATTTGCCTCGATAACTATTTCACCGGCCGTAAAGCAAACATTCGCCAGTGGATCGGCCATCCCAATTTCGAGCTGATCCGCCACGACGTGACCGAGCCGATCAAGCTCGAGGTGGATCGCATCTGGCACTTGGCCTGTCCGGCATCGCCAGTGCATTACCAGTTCAATCCGATTAAAACGGCTAAAACCAGTTTTCTTGGCACCTACAACATGCTGGGCCTGGCCCGGCGGGTGGGGGCGCGGCTGCTGCTGGCCAGCACCAGTGAAATCTATGGCGACCCAGAGGTGCATCCCCAGCCGGAAAGCTATCGCGGCTGTGTAAATACCATCGGCATTCGCTCCTGTTACGACGAGGGCAAACGCATCGCCGAAACCCTTTGTTTTGATTACCGGCGCATGCACGGCACCGAGATCCGGGTGGCGCGGATCTTCAATACCTATGGCCCGCGCATGCTGGAAAACGACGGTCGGGTGGTGAGTAATTTCATCGTGCAAGCCCTGCGCGGCGAACCGCTCACCCTCTACGGCGAAGGCAGCCAAACCCGCAGCTTTTGCTATGTGGATGACCTGGTGGAGGGCTTCTTGCGCTTGATGGAGGCCGACCACACCGGACCGATCAATCTGGGGAACCCCGGTGAGTTCACGATCAAGCAGTTGGCTGAATTGGTGCGCGATCGCATCAACCCCGGCCTGGAGTTTGTGCACCGCCCCTTGCCCCAGGACGACCCCCTCCAGCGCCAACCGGTGATCGACTTAGCCCGCCAGGTGCTCGGCTGGGAGCCGCAGGTGCCCTTGGCCCAGGGCCTCGAACCAACGATCGCAGACTTTCGCGCCCGGGTGCAGTTGGCCCCCGCGCAATGACGGCCCCGCTACTGCTAACCGGGGCGGCCGGATTCATTGGCGCCGCCGTTGCTGAGCGGCTCCTAGCCCGGGGTGAGCGCTTGATCGGCATCGACAACCTCAATAGCTACTACGACCCGGCCCTTAAGCGGGCCCGATTGGAGCGCCTGGCTGGTTCCGCTGGCGGAGCCTGGCAGTTTCAGGAACTTGATGTGGCTGATGGTGGGGCGATAGCCGCCCTATTCGCCGCCGAAAAGCCCCGGGCGGTGCTGCATTTGGCAGCCCAGGCGGGGGTGCGTTATTCCCTGGAGAACCCGGCCGCCTATGTGCAGAGCAACCTGGTGGGTTTTGGCCACATCCTTGAGGGCTGTAGGCACCACGGCTGTGGCCATCTGGTTTATGCCAGCAGCAGTTCGGTGTATGGCGGCAACACGAGCATGCCCTTCAGCGAAGCTCAGCCGGTGAACCATCCGGTGAGCCTTTATGCGGCCAGTAAAAAGGCCAATGAGCTGATGGCCCACACCTACAGCCATCTTTATGGGTTGCCGGCCACGGGCCTGCGCTTTTTTACGGTTTATGGCCCCTGGGGTCGGCCTGATATGTCTCCGATGTTGTTTGCCCGGGCGATCCTGGCGGGCGAACCGATTCGGGTGTTTAACCACGGCCGCATGGCCAGGGATTTCACCTATATCGATGACATCGTTGAGGGGATTGTGCGGGTGCTCGATAAGCCAGCCAGCGCCAACCCCAGCTTTGACCGAGCCGCCCCTGATCCGGCCAGCAGCTGGGCCCCCCACCGACTCTTCAACATTGGCAATAGCGATCCCACCCCGCTGCTGAGTTTCATTGCTTGCCTTGAGGCAGCCCTTGGGGTGGAGGCCATCAAGCAGTTCGAGGCGATGCAGCCCGGGGATGTGGAGGCCACCGCCGCCAACACCAGTGCCCTAGAGGCTTGGGTGGGCTTTCGGCCTTCCACTCCGATTGGGGAAGGGGTGGAACGTTTCGTGGCCTGGTATCGGCAGTACTACGGGGTTTAGCTATTAAGGGGCCTAGCCCTGGTCAAAGAGCTTCTTGCCCTTGGCGGTTTTCTGTTGACGATGGCGGCGGGCCTCCCGGGAGCTGAATTGGCTCACCGTGGGGTTGCCATGGAGGCCATCCACATGGGCCACCTGCTGCCAGAGGTCCCGCGGGGCCCAACGCACCGTATGCAAGACCCTGTCCAGCTTGGTCACATGGCACCAGCGGCTGGTGCCGCAGCAGGGGCAGAACAGTTCCTCCAACCACTCGTTGCTGAGCACCAGCACCGGGTAAGCCTGGATGATCAGCTTGGCCTTGCTCTCCTTCATGCCCCGGGCGGCCAGTTGCTCGGACTTGATCAGGTGCAGGAAATACTTTTTGCCGTTGCCCTCGATCCGTTCTTCCGGGTGGGCGGGGCAGAACAGTTCCCGCCGTTTGGGGCGGTTGCGGCGGCGCTGCTCGGCTGCGGGCGAATCAACCGGGGCTTGCATGCGAGAAACACATATCCCCTAAGCGTAGGCAAGAAAAAAGCCCTGACACAAGGCCAGGGCACGGTAGTTCTATGCAGCTATTGCAATTTTGGGGCCTGAAGCCAGGGGGATTCAGGCGGAACCGACGCCCACGTAAGCGCCATAGAAAAACAGGCCCACCACGAAGATCACGGCCATACCGCCGGCGGTAGCCACCAGCCAGAGGGGCAGGGGACCCTCGGTCCAGCGGCTGCGCCAGGGCACAGCGGGACGACCATCGGGCAGCCGGTCGGGAATCCGACCGTCGGGGAGATTTGACTTCTTACCGCTCATGGCTGGGCCTCAGTTGAAGAAGTAGCTGGAGAAGAGCACACCGGTCACGAAGACCAGTAGCAGCCCCAAGTAGAGGCTGGTGCGATTCAGTTCAACCGGCAGGTTGTTGGGGTTGGAATTGCGCTGCATGGTGGGGGGTTCAGCGACGAACGAACTGCATAGCCGCAAGGGCACCCAGGAAAAAAACCGTGGGAATACCTAGGGCGTGCAGGGAAAGCCAGCGCACCGTAAAAATCGGGTAGTTGCGTGGCGTGGAGGAAGGGGACTGGGTCATGGGGCTCAGTTCGACAGGCGCAGATCCAGCTGTGCTTTGCCGGCGTAACGCTGGCTCACCACAGGAGCTTTTTGGTCATTGACCTGGAAATAGGCATCCGGCCGTGGGGTGCCAAAGGCGTCATAGGCCAAGCCGGTACTCACGAAGAGAAAACCAGCAAGAAAGATCGCCGGGAGGGTCACGGCGTGGATCACCCAGTAACGGATGCTCGTAATGATTTCGAAGAACGGACGTTCCCCGGTTGAACCGGCGGCCATCGCAACTCCCTTTTCAGCCCAGTGATCCTAAGCGTTGGGATCGGTTTGCCGGGGGAATGGTTACAGAGGGTTGGAGAGAGGGGCTGCTGCGCTTCAGCCCAGCCAGCGCAGCAGTGATCCCCGTTCCCCCAGGGCAAAGCCCTTGCCATCAGGCAGGAACAGCAATCGGGTGAAGTTGCTGGGGGTGGCGGCCCCCACCGGATCCTTCTGCCAGCTGCTGCCGCCGTCGCCACTCACCAGCAGGGTGCCGTTGCCGCCGCCGGTCCAAATCTGCCCCTGGGGATCCCAGGCCATATCGAGATAGCCATAGCCATTGGTGATCGGGATCACCGGCTTGCCCCAGTCCTCAGGCTTCTGGCCATCGGGGTTGAAGCGCAGCTGGGCGCCGCGGCTCACCATCCAGAGCTGGCCATCGGGCTGGAAACCCATGGTTTGCACCCGCTGGCTGCTCACCCGTTGGTGCACCTGCCAGGTCGCCTCGCCGGGGTTCCAGGTGGAGAAGAAATTGCCCAGGCTCGACACACTCACGTAACGGCCGTCAGCGTTGCGGCGCAGGTCGCGCACCGCCCCGGCGGCATCACCCAGCTCCGCCTGCCAGTTCTTGCCGCCATCGCTGCTGCGGTACACAGCGCCCACGTCCGTGGCCAGCTCCGCCGTTTGGGCCGCCGTGGCGGTGATCAGGAAAGGTTCCCCAGGCAATTTGGTGTCGAGCAGCAGCCGGGTCCAGTGCTGACCGGCATCGGTGCTGTGCAGCAGCAGGCCCGGCTGACCGGCGATCCAGCCCTCGTCGCCGCGGAAGTCAATGCTGATCAGGCGGAAGTTTTCCCCCTCGGGGAGGTCGAGGCTGCGGCTTTCCCAGCTGGCGCCGCCGTCGTTGCTTTCCATCACCAAGCGGTTGCTGCCCACCAGGAAGCCGTGCGTGGCATCGCTGAAGGCCACGTCCAGGGGGTTGGCGCTGGTGGCTAGGGGCACGGGGGCCCAGGGACTGCCGCTGGCCAAGGGCAGGCCAGTGGTTACGCAGCCGGTGCTGAGCAGCAGCACGGCCAGCAGGCTGAACAGGGGTTTGAGGAAGCGCAGGGTCACGGTCAAGGGATCAGTGCTGATCAGCGCAGGGAATAGAGGGAAAGGAAGAAGGCAATGGCCAGGGCGAAGGCCCCAAAGATCAAAACGTTCTTCTGGCCGGGGGTGAGGGTGTTCACCCCGAGGCCGAACTTGAGATTTTCTTCGAAACCGCTCGGCTTGTTCCGGGGGCCGATGTCCCTGAAGGCGGCCACGGGGCTACGGCAAACCGGACAGCGGAAGCTGTTGAGATCGAGCTGTTGAAAGGGGGTGCCGGCGGCGATGCCCAGTTTCTTCAGCCCTTCCCCCGGGTCGTATACGAATCCGCAACTGCGGCACTCGTGGCGATGACTGTCGGGGTCATCTACGGCGGCCGCCGGCTCAGCCAGCTTCGCCTCGTCTTTCTCCATTTGGATTGCCCCGCCTCGCCAAGCCAACTCTATCGAGGTTGCGCTTGGGCCGGGCCGGGGAAGCGGTGTCAGACTGCGCCCAGTGATGCGGGTGTGGCGCAAGCCAGCATGTTTGTTCTCCCCGGCTATGACGCCTTACTTGGTTTTCTGCTGATCGCCACGGCGGTGCCGGTGCTGGCGCTCGTCGTCAACAAGCTGGTGGCCCCCAAGTCGCGCAGTGGTGAGCGGCGCACCACCTATGAGTCGGGCATGGAGCCCGAGGGGGGCGCCTGGATTCAGTTCAATATTCGTTACTACATGTTCGCCCTGGTCTTTGTGATCTTCGACGTGGAAACCGTCTTCTTGTACCCCTGGGCCGTGGCTTTCCACCGCCTCGGCTTGCTGGCCTTCATCGAGGCGCTGGTATTTATTGCCATCCTGGTGGTGGCCCTGGCCTATGCCTGGCGCAAGGGCGCCCTGGAGTGGAGCTGACCGATGACCATCACCCCTACCCCCTCCCCGATCGACGCCCTGCGGGATCTGCGGGAGGCCAGCTGCAACCCCGTTGGCGCTCCGGCGGTCACCAGTGACCTGTCGGAGAACGTGATCCTCACCAGCCTTGATGACCTGCACAACTGGGCCCGGCTCAGCAGCCTCTGGCCGCTGCTCTATGGCACCGCCTGCTGCTTCATTGAGTTCGCAGCCCTGATCGGTTCCCGCTTCGATTTCGACCGCTTCGGCCTGGTGCCCCGTTCCAGCCCCCGCCAGGCTGATCTGATCATCACCGCCGGCACCATCAACATGAAGATGGCCCCAGCCCTGGTGCGGCTCTACGAACAGATGCCTGAACCCAAATACGTGATCGCCATGGGGGCCTGCACGATCACCGGCGGCATGTTCTCCGCCGATTCCACCACCGCCGTGCGCGGGGTAGACAAACTTATCCCTGTGGATCTCTATATCCCCGGTTGTCCGCCGCGGCCCGAGGCGATTTTTGATGCGGTGATCAAGCTGCGCAAAAAGGTGGGCAATGAGGCGCTGGCCGAGCGGGGTCGGCTCTTGCCCACCCACCGTTATTTCACGGTGGAGCACCAGATGACCCCGGTTGATCCGATTGTTGATGGCAAGTACCTGCGGGCCGAGAGCCAGCAGCAGGCCTTCGCCGCCGCTGAGGCGGTGTCGCCCCTCAACCTCAAGAATCCCGCCCCCACCGCCGTCCCCGCCCCCCTGCCCGCCGATGGCTGATTCCGCCGCCCCTGCCCCCGCCGCCCCCAGCCCGGGGCCCCTGCACCAATGGCTGCTGGCCCAGGGCTTTGGCCCCACCCAGCTCGAGCCCGACCACCTCGGCGTGGAGCGCATCGGCGTGGAGCCCCTGGCCCTGCCGCTGGTGGCCACGGCCCTGAAGACAAGGGGCTTCGATTATCTGCAGGTGCAGGGGGCCTACGACGAAGGTCCTGGCAAGAATCTGGTGAGCTTTTATCACCTGGTCCAGGTGGCCAGCAGCGATGGCCGCAGCACCGAAGAAGTGCGCCTGGAGGTGAGCCTGGCCCGTGATGGCGAGCTCACCATCCCTTCCCTTTACCCCCTCTACCGCGGGGCGGATTGGCAGGAACGCGAGTGTTTTGACATGTTTGGCATCCACTACAGCGGTCACCCCCACCCCAAGCGGCTGCTGATGCCCGAAGACTGGGTGGGCTATCCGCTGCGCAAGGACTACGTGCAGCCCGATTTCTACGAAATGCAGGACGCCCACTGAGCTGCTTTTTGACCCGCTACTGAGAGCCCCGTTTGGTGCTCCGGTAGTAACGCATCACCGCCAGGGCCAGGTTGCGCGGTTCATGGCGCAGGGTGCCCTTGCTGGCGCGGCCTTCACTGCGTTGGCTATTGCCCTGCATGCTGGCCAGCATCACCTGGTAGCCCTGGGCCTTGAGGGCGGCCACGTTGCAGCGCACCGGTTCGGCCCCCTTGGCCAGGTAGTAGTCGAGCTCCGGCCCGCGGGAGAGCTGATCCTGGGCTAGTACCGCATCAAACAGCCGGCGCTGTACCCCGTGGGTGGCCAGCTGCGCTTCGATCGCCCGCAGGTGGCCGCTCACATCAAGCCCATCGGTTTCCCCCGGTTGGGTCATCAGATTGCAGATGTAGAGCCGTGGTGCGCTGGAGCGGCCGATCGCCTCCACCAGCTGGGGCACCAGCAGATTTGGCAGCAGTGAGGTGTAGAGACTGCCGGGGCCGAGCACGATCAGATCAGCATTGGCGATCGCCTCCAGGGCCCGGGGCAGGGCCGCTGGCCGCGCTGGAATGCAGCCGAGCCGCACGATCGGGCTGTCGGCATGGCCGATGTTGGATTCCCCCTCCAGGCGCCGGCCGTCCTCCAGTTCGGCCCAGAGCCGCACATCGGCGCTGGTGGCTGGCACCACCTGCCCCTGCACCGCCAGCACCTTGCTGCTGGCGGTGATCGCCGTTTCGAGGCTGCCGGTGATCGCCGTGAGCGCCGAAATAAACAAATTGCCGAAGCTGTGGCCCTCGAGGCCGCTGCCGGCGGTAAAGCGGTATTGAAACAGCTTGGTGAGCAGCGGTTCCTCCCGGGCCAGGGCCGCCAGGCAGTTGCGGATGTCCCCGGGGGGCTGAACGCCCAGCTCGCGCCGCAGCACGCCGCTGCTGCCGCCGTCGTCGGCCACGGTGACGATGGCGGTGAGGTTGCCGCTGTAGCGCTTCAGGCCGCTGAGCAGGGTGGATAGCCCGGTGCCGCCGCCGATCGCCACGATGTTGGCGCCACGGTTGAGGCGCCGCTGGGCCATCAGGGCATCCACCAGGGCGGTTTCCCGCTGGGGGGCGAGGGCCTTTTGAATCGAGCGGAAGCTGCGGCTTTGGCCCAACAGAATCAGCCCTCCCCCCGCCAGCAGCACCAACGGTCCGGTGAAGCCCTTGCCCACCCCCGCCAGGGAGCGCAGCAGGGTTTCGATCGTGGTGATCGTCCAGTAGATCGGTTTTAGGTCTGCCCAGATGGCCGCCCCCAGCAGGGCCAGCACCAGGCCAAAGGCGGAGGTGAGCACCCAGCGCTTCACCACCAGGCCCGGTTGCAGCCACTGCACCGCCCGCCTGGAGCGATTCACCAGGTCGTCGCGACGGGAATTTTCGCCGGCACGCTGACGCATGGCGCTGGCTCAGGCAGCATCAAGTCGGCACTGTAAGGAGATGACCGAAACCTGTCCGCCTCAAATCTGTGCACCCGAAGGCAGTGGGCCTGTGCTTGAGCTCTGTGGGGTGAGCCTGCGCAGGGGGGAGCGCACGATCCTGGATGGCCTCGATTTGCAGTTGCACCGGGGCGAACGCCTGGCGGTGGTGGGGCCCTCTGGCGCCGGTAAAACAACGATCCTGCGGCTGTTGGCGGGGCTGGAGCTGCCCAGCTCCGGGGAGCTCTACCTGTTTGGCAAGCGCCAGAAATATCTGCGCCTAGACCAGCTCCATCCCCCAGACGTGCGGCTGGTCTCCCAGAACCCTGCCCTGCTGGCTTCGCTCACGGTGCTGGAGAACGTTGGTTTTCTGCTCTACCGCGATGGTCGTCTGCCCGAGCGGGAGATACGCCAGCGGGTGGCCCGCTGTTTGGAGGCGGTGGGCCTGGCTGGCACAGAGGAGTTGATGCCCGGGGAGCTATCTGGGGGCATGCAGAAGCGGGTCAGTTTTGCCCGCGCCATGGTGGATGACCCAGGGCCCCAGAGGGATCAGCCGTTGCTCCTGTTTGACGAGCCCACCGCCGGCCTTGATCCCGTGGCTGCCACCCGGATCGAAGACCTAATGGTGAAAACCACCCATGTGACCAATGGCACCTCCGTGGTGGTAAGCCATGTGCTGAGCACGATTGAGCGCTCGGCGGAAAGGGTTGTGTTGCTATACGAGGCCAAGTTGCGCTGGCAGGGCACGGTGGAGGCTTTTAGGTGTTGCGATGACCCCTATGTGGTGCAGTTCAGAACGGGTAGCCTGAACGGCCCGATGCAGCCCAAAGAGCTGGTGAACCACTGATGCGCCGCAGCGTTAGAGAAGCGACCATCGGTTTTTCGCTATTGGCGGCCCTGGCGGGGGGCTTTGCCCTCTGGTTTTGGCTCACCGGCGTGGCCTTTGGCCAGAAGGTTTGGACATTTCGGCTCAGTTTTGCCGATGCCGCTGGCCTTGCCCCCCAGAGCACCGTCACTTTTCGGGGGGTGGCGGTGGGCACCGTTCGGCAGGTGAAACCCCAAAGCGGTGCGGTGTTGGTAACAGTCCAGATCAATGACGCAAACCTGTTGCTGCCCCGGCCGATCGTTGCCCAGGTGCGCAGCGGTTCGCTGCTGGGTGGTGATCCGGAGATAGCCCTGGTTACTGAGGCCAGCGCCACCCCCAGCGGGGTGCCTGGCCCCCTGGCGAAAAACTGTGATCCAAAGCGGATTGTTTGCGCCGATGGCCTGGTGCAGGGAATTCCCACCCCCAGCCTCACCACGGTGATGGGGCTGATGGAAAGCATCCTGGCCAAAACCGAGAAGGAAGACGTGATCGGCAAGGTGGCCACCACCACCACCGAGATCAGCAAAACCTCCAAGGCCTTTGGTCAAACCGCCAAGCGCGCCGATCTGATGCTGGCCAGCAGCGACCAGTTGGTGAAGCAATTGCAAACGGCGGTGAAGCAGGCCGAGCCGGCAATCGCCAACCTCAAGGCGGCCACCGCCGAGGCCAAGGCCACCATGAAGCACGCCAACAACATCACCGCCGCCTTCGACAACCCGAAAGTGATAAACGAGTTAAAACGCACGATCAGCAACGCCGAACAGCTCACCCGTAGGGCGGATTCCATCGGTGGCGATGTGCAAAAACTCAGCAGTGACCCTGGTTTTGTTGATGGCCTCCGCAGTGTCACCCTGGGCCTGGGCAAGTTTTTTGATGAGCTTTACCCCTCGATCAAGCAGCCCGGCAAGGCCAATTAGCCGCCCGTTCAGCGGTTGAGGGCCTCCAGGGCAATGGCGGCGATTGCTTGGTCGCTGGCCTTGGGCAGTTGCACATAGCGGCCGCCGGCGGCCTCCGCCAATTCCTTGCCCATGCCGCTGCCGATGAACTTGCGTTCGGTGTCGATCACCAGCAGTTTCAGGCCCAGCAAGCGGTAACGGCTGGCCACCTCCTTGAGTTCCTGCTTGAGGTCCACCGGCGGCTCCCCCTCCGCCTGGGGCAGCCCGAGGGAGCGACCGAGGGGCACGTTGCCGCGGCCGTCGGTGATCGCCACCACCACCACCTGGGATAAATCGCCCGTTTGCAAGGCATTGGCCCCCACCCGGGCCGCTTGGGCCAGGCCATGGGCCAGGGGGGAACCGCCGCCGCAGGCCATCGTTTCCAGCCGGCGTTTGGCGGCGGTGATCGAACGGGTGGGCGGCAGCAGCACCTCCGCCTGTTCCCCCCGGAAGGGGATCAGCGCCACTTCATCGCGGTTTTCGTAGGCCTCGGTGAGCAGCCGCAGCACCGCCCCCTTGGCGCTTTGCATGCGGTTGAGCGCCATCGAACCGCTGGCATCCACCAGGAAGATCACCAGGGCGCCGGCCTTGCGCTGCAGTTGTTTGGCCCGCAGGTCGCCGTCTTCAACGATCACCTTGCGGTGGGGTTGCCGTTCCCGGCGACTCTTCTGATAGGGGGCCGCCGCCCGCAGGGTGGCGTCGACGGCGATGCGGCGCACGGGGCCCCGGGGGATCACCGGCCGCACATAACGGCCGCGGCTGTCGCTGAGCACCAGCCCCCGGGAGCCGCTGTTGGCCGCCTTGCTCTTGGCGGCCTGGAATTGCAGCAGTTCTGGATCGAGCGCTATCGCTTCCGCATCCAGCAAAAACTCCTCCGGCACCGAGGGGGGCGTGTCGTCCTGGTCTTGCTCGTCTTCGGGGGGTTCGTCTTCTGGATCTTCGGGATCTTCTTGGTCGTCTTGGTTGTCGTCGGGCGGGGTTTGCCCGTCGCCCTCGTTTTGCGGTGGCGGCGGCGGCGGTGGTTGCTGCTGCTGGGGCTCAGCCGGGGGTTGGAACTTGGCCCGGGGGGCGATCACCAGCCGCACCGCCAGCTGCAAATCCTCGGCCTCCACCTGGTCGCGGCCCTGGAGGGCGGCATGGGCCCGGGCCACCCGCAGGGCATACAACTCGGCCCTGTGGCCCTCCACGCCCCCGCGCAGGGCCTCTTGCACCAGGTAGGTGATTTGTTCGCGGCTGATGGCCACGTCGGGGAGCCATTGGCGGGCCAGCAACAACTGGGTGGCGAGGGCATCGGATTCCTCCTGCCATTGCTGACGGAAGCCAGTGCTGTTTTCGCCGTAACCAAGGGCGGATTGGGTGATTTCTACCCGTTCCGCCGTGGTCACCGTTTGATCGGCGGAGAGGGCGATGGCAAAGCGGTCGAGCAGGTGGTCGCGCACCTGGCCCTCTTCGGGGTTGTAGGTGGCGATCAGCAAGGGTGTACAGGGGTGCATCAGGCTCAAGCCCTCCCGTTCCACCCGGTTTTCCCCGGCCCCCACCGCCGCCAGCAGCAGGTTGAGGGCGTTGGCATCGAGCAGGTTCAGTTCGTCGATGTAGAGCACCCCCCGGTGGGCCTCCGCCAGCAGGCCCGGCTGGAAGACGGTGCGGCCCTCCAGCAGGGATTGGGTCACATCAACGGAACCCACCAGCCGGTCTTCGCTAACGCCGAGGGGCACCTGGATAAAGGGAGCCGGGATCACCCGGGTGGGCGACAGCCCATCGGGGGCGCCATTGAAGCTGCCCTCCACCACTTCGATGGCGGGCAGTAGGGCATGGAGCCCCCGGGCCAGCACAGATTTGCCGGTGCCACGGCCACCGGCGATCACCACCCCCCCCAGGCCGGGGTCAATGGCCGCCAGCAGCAGGGCCAACTTCAAGGTGGGGTGTCCGGTTACCGCTGCCAGGGGGAACACCTGGGGTGCAGTGGGCGCAGTGGGGGCCGGGACAGGGTTGGGGGCAGGGGTGGTGGCGATCATTAGGCCAGCATCGCAGCTAAATAGCGGCGGGCGGGCGGCCCTGGCGGGCCCATCCGACTATCACAATGCAGTGTTGCCACTGGATTCCAGTTTGAAGCCGACGCGGCTCTGCTCAGCTTTCTGCTGGTTTGGTTAGGGGAAGCCACTGAGTGTCTTGAAGATGACCCTAGTCAGCTAACCCTGGTCATTTTCAAGAGAGTGGCGGCATTGCCCTCTTCGCTTGCCTTCATCGCTTCGTTTGCCAGCCAGCCGGCCCGTTATTCAGCCAGCCATTCATCCGGGCATTCGGGCTTCTCTCAATTTCCGCTTCGGCGCTTGTCCCCCGAGGGCTCCCCTTCCCCTTTCACTGTCTTTTTCTCCTTTTTACTGTCACTCACTTCCGGCAATTCCACCGCCAGACTGGGCCGAAGTTTTTTTAGGCCATGGCCCCCCTCTCGCCCCCTGAACCAGCGGAATTGCTCGACACGCTGGCCAGTTTGTCGGTGCGTAAGTTGCGCATGGAAATCCAGCACCTGCGTCTGCCCCTCGGGGTGGAGGGCACCTACGGCTGCATCCGCCACCCCGGCGCCTCCCTGGCGGTGCCTGTGCTAAACGACGGTCGGGTGGTGGTATTGCGTCAATACCGCTTTGCGGTGCAGCGCCGCATTCTTGAATTTCCGGCCGGCACCCTGGAGCCTGAGGAGCAGCCCCAGGCCGCCATGGAACGGGAACTGCAGGAGGAGGCGGGTTACACGGCTAGCCGTTGGGATTCGCTGGGCTTGTTGTTGCCCTGTCCGGGCTATTCCGATGAGGTGATTCACCTTTTCCTGGCCCGGGAGCTAACGCCGCTGCCGCTGCCCGTGGCCGGGGACAGCGATGAGGACATCGAGGTGCTGCTGCTCAGCCCCGCCGAGCTTGATGCCCTGCTGGCCAGCGGCGATGAGGCCCTCGATGGCAAAACAGTTACCGCCTGGTTCCGGGCCAAGCAACTACTCGCCAGCCATTAACCGTGGCGACCCCAACCAGTATTTCCGCCCCCCGTTGGTTGTTTTGGCACCGCCGCGACCTGCGCTTGGCCGACAACCTCGGTTTGGCGGCGCTGGCCGCCCTAAGCCCGGCGCTCACGGGCGTGTTTGTGCTCGATCCGGCGGAGCTGGAGGCAGAAACCATGGCGCCGGCCCGCCGCTGGTTTTTGCTGGAAAGTTTGGCGGAATTGCAGCAGCGTTGGCGCCAGGCCGGCAGTCGGCTGCTGCTGCTCCAGGGGGATCCCTTGGAGCAATTGCCCCGCCTGGCCAGGGCCCTGGGGGCAGAGGGGGTGGCCTGGAACCGCGATTGCGAACCCCTGGTGCGCCAGCGGGACCAGCGCCTGGCGGCCCGCCTGCGGGCGGCGGGGCACCGGGTGGCCGCCGACTGGGATCAATTGCTGGTGCCCCCCGCACAGCTCTCCACAGGGGCAGGGGCTCCCTATCGCGTTTACGGCCCCTATTGGCGCCGCTGGCTGGGGCAGCCCAAGGCGCCACCGGTGGCTGCCCCCACAAACCTGCTGGATCTGCCGGGCCCCCTATGGGAGCAGTTGTCGCAAGGGTTGCCTTTGCTCCAGCAGCCACCCAGTTACCCCTGGGAGGGCGCCGCCGCCTGCCCCTGCCGCCCCGGGGAGGCGGCGGCCCTCGAGCAGTTGCAGCGCTTCAGCAGCTCGGCCCTCGACTGCTACGAGGAGGGCCGCAACCTGCCGGCGGAGCCGGGCACCTCCTGGTTGAGTGGCGCCCTGCGGGCCGGCACGCTCAGCCCGCGCAGCGCCTGGCAGGGGAGTCTTGAGGCCCTGGGGGGCTGCCGCAGCGATGAGCAGCGGCGTTCGATCACGGTGTGGCAGCAGGAGCTGGCCTGGCGCGAGTTTTACCAGCAGGCCCTGTTTCACTTCCCCGCCCTGGCGGAAGGGCCCTATCGCCCCCAGTGGCGACAGTTCCCCTGGGAGAACAATCCCGAGTGGCTGCTGGCCTGGCAGCAGGGGCTCACCGGGGTGCCGATTGTGGATGCCGCCATGCGGCAGCTACGGCAAACCGGCTGGATGCACAACCGCTGCCGCATGATCGTCGCCTCCTTTTTGGTGAAAGACCTGATCTGCGATTGGCGCAGCGGTGAAGCTTTCTTCATGGCCCATCTGGTGGATGGGGACCTGGCCGCCAACAACGGCGGTTGGCAATGGAGCGCCAGCAGTGGCATGGATCCCAAGCCGCTGCGGATCTTCAATCCCGCCACCCAGGCCAGCAAATTTGATCCGGAGGCCACCTATATCCGCCAGTGGCTGCCGGACCTGGACCGGGGCCACCCCGCCCCGATCGTTGACCACCGCCAGCAGCAGGCCCACTTCAAGGCCCTCTACGCGGCGCTACCGAAGCTCAGGGATTCGGCAGATTGCAACAGTTGAAGCCATCGCGGCAGATTTTGCCGTTGCACATCGCCCAGTTCACCAGGGCCACCCGGTTGCGGGCCCCGGTTTTGGAGAAAATATTGCTCACGTGGTTGTCCACGGTGCGTTTGCTGATCGAAAGCCGCAGGGCGATTTCCTGGTTGGTGAGCTCCGCCGCCACCAGTTCAATGATTTCCAGTTCCCTTTCAGAAAGGTGAGTGCTGAGATCCCCCGGAACGGGAAGAGCCATCGCCCCTGCCTAAGTACTGATACCCAACTCTAAGCAGCCTGGGAAGATAGCCGAGATGGGACGCGGCATGGGCAGCACGGATCTGGAATCAGCACTGGCCAGTGGCCGTCCGGTAATCACCGCTGAGATCACCCCCCCCTTGGGGGCAGATCCCCGGCGGGCCCTGGCGGCGGCCGAGGCCCTGCGGGGGCGGGTGCAGGCCTTCAATGTGACCGATGGCAGCCGCGCCGTAATGCGGATGAGCAGCCTTGCCCTCTGCAAGTTGCTGCTGGATCGCGGGCTGGAACCGGTGTTGCAGCTGAGTTGCCGCGATCGCAACCGCATCGGTCTCCAGGCGGAACTGCTGGGGGCCCAGGCCCTGGGGCTGCGCAATCTGCTCTGCCTCACCGGTGATCCGGTGAAAGCCGGCAACCAGCCGGCGGCCCGGCCAGTGTTTGACCTGGAGTCGGTGCGCCTGCTCCAACAGGTGCGGGCCCTCAACGCTGGCCTCGATCCCTTGGGGGCAGTGCTCCCCGATGGCCCCACGGCCCTGTTTGCCGGCGCCGCCGCCGATCCCCAGTGCCGCAGCTGGAGCGGCTTGAAAAGCCGCACCCGCCGCAAAGCCGAAGCCGGGGCCCGCTTTCTGCAAACCCAGATGGTGATGGATGTTGAGGCCCTGCGGCGCTTCTGTGGCGAGATTGCCGACCCCCTAGCTCTGCCTGTGCTGGCGGGGGTGTTCCTGTTGAAATCAGCTAAAAACGCGATTTTTATCAACCGGGTGGTGCCCGGCGCCCAGATACCCCAGGCCCTGATTGATCGCCTCGCGGCGGCGCCAGACCCCAAACTCGAGGGGATCCGCATTGCAGCAGAACAGCTGCGTCTTTACAGCACCATTGCCGCAGGAGTGCATCTGATGGCCGTCAAGGCGGAGGAGAGCCTGGTGCAGGTGCTTGAGCTAGCGGACCGGGGCAGCGCTGTTGCTGCCGATGTCAGAACCTAGGAGTTCAGCCAGGGCCTTCTGTTCGGGGGAAGGCTGCCTTAGGTCCTGGCGGCGGGCGTCGGTGATCAACCAGTCGAGGGCGGCTTCCTGCACATCGATGTGGTCGCCGCTGCGGTCTACGCAGTAGCGGCCAAACACGAGTTTTTCCACCAAGCGCACGCCGGCACCGATGCGGGAATAGTCAAAGATGATCGAGTTGTCGATCGTGGCGCCGGCGCAGATGTGACAGCTGGGGCCGATCATGGCTGGCCCAATAATCGAGACGCCGTCTTCAATCTTGGTCATGCCGCCCACGTAAACGGGGCCTTCCACGTTGATCTTGTCCCAGTTGGCGGCCACATTCAGACCGGTGTAGATGCCGGGACGCACCTGTTTGCCAGGGATCGTGACCTGGCGCACTTCCCCCTGGAGCACCGCCCGAATCGCTTGCCAATAGTCGGGCACCTTGCCGATATCCACCCATTCGAATTCCATCGGCAGGGCGTAGAAGGGTACGCCTTTCTCCACCAGTTTTGGGAATAGATCAGCGCCGATGTCGTAGGAGGTGTCGTTGGGAATGTATTCGAAGATCTCCGGTTCGAAGATGTAGATACCGGTATTAATTGTGTCGCTCAGCGCATCTTCAACACTTGGTTTTTCTTGGAAGGCCTGAACGCGGCCCTCCGCATCGGTAACCACCACCCCATAGCTGCTCACCTGCTCCCGGGGCACCCGTTTGGTAACCATCGAAGCCAGGGCCCCCTTCTGCCGGTGACGCCGCACCGCCTCGCTGAGGTTGAGGTCAATCAGCGCATCACCGCAGAGCACCACGAAGGTGTCATCAAAGAAGGGTTGAAAATTTTGAATCTTTTTGAGTCCTCCGGCGGAACCCATGGCCTCACCAATTAGCTGGCCATCTTCAATGCGACCCTCAAAGCTGTAGGCAATCTCCACGCCGAAACGCTGGCCATCGCGGAAGTAGTTCTCGATCTCATGGGCCAGGTGCGACACATTCACCATCACTTCTGTGAAGCCGTGCTGCCGCAATAGCTCCAGCAGAAACTCCATCACTGGCTTCTGCAGGATCGGAATCATCGGTTTGGGAATGGTGTGGGTGATCGGCCGCACCCGTGTTCCTTTCCCCGCCGCCAAAATCATGGCCTTCATTGGGGTATCTCTCCAGCTGAGGGCAGCGTATCAACGGCTCTCATGCGGCCTGCAACTCCCTGGCCGGCAGGGCAGCTGACCCCGCCGGGCCGCAGGCCGTGGGAAAAGCCAGGGTGCGTTGCAGTTGTTCACCTTCCTGGAGCAGGCAGCGCAGTTCCAGGGGCCCAAACAGGTTGGCTTCATCCTGTTGAAGGTCTACCCGCCCCTGGGAACAGAGGAAAAGCAGGGCCCAGAACACCCCCACCCGGTCGTGGTCTAGGTCGGGGGGGGCGGCGGAGGCCCAGGCCTCCACCAGGGTTTCAAAACTGACCCATTCCAGCCCCGGGCTCCAGTGGCCCAGGAAAACGCTGAGGGCGGCGGTGGTTTCCGGCAGTTTCTCCCGGTGGGCCAGGCCAGTGACCTGGGCGATCGCCTCCCGATCGGAATAGCGCTTTGGCTTCTGGCGCCGATGGCGGGGCCCCTCCTCCTCCAGGCGGGCGGCGATATCTTCCAGCTGGCGGATCAGTTCGCCCAGGGTTACGGGCCGCTGCAGGGGCGGTGGCGCCACGGTGCGGCGCTGCAGCAAGCGTTCCGGCCGCGAGGGCAGGGCCACCAGGGCGGGCCAAGCCTCCCCCTCCAGCTCCAGGTCATCGCCAGCATCTTCCGCGCAGGCCAGCTCCACCGCAAAGGTGCGCTGCTCCAGGTGTTCAGCCTTGAGAGACACCAGCACCGAGGCGGCCAGGAAGGCCTCGCTGCTTTCGGCCAGGTCTTGCTCGTAACTGCCGCCGCTGGCGGCCAGCAGCCGCGGCAATTCCAGTTTTTGGCGTAATTGATCAAGGAAGCCGTCGATGACGGCAATCACATCCACGTCCCAGGGATCAATATCACCGCGTTCTGCCGCATCCTGCAGCAGGCGGATTGCCACCCGGGCTCCACTGTCCCCGGCCTGGGTCAAACGGGTCGCCCACTGATGTTGGGCGGACCTTAACGGCTTCAGTTGGGCTCCGCCAGTCCGCTGGTTTGCCCGGCGGCGGGCAGCAAGCCCAGCTGGGCATCGATGGCGGCGCGATAGCGCTCCACGTCTTGCTGGAGTTCTTCGATGCGCACCTGCTGGGCTTCCACCTGCTGGCCACCGCCCACCTTGCGCACCACCCCGCTCCAAACGGCAAATACCCAGGCGGCGGTGGCGCCGATGCCACCCACCAACAGAATCAGCACCGCCAGGGGCAGGGTGGTGCTTACCCCGGGCAGGAAGCGCACCGTGGTGGCCTCAGTGTTTTCGAGGGTGAACATCACCATGGCCAGGCTGAAGCTAAAGATCAGCACAAAGTTGACCTGACGCATCGGATCCTTCGGCAGCTAGCGACCGTGAGAGTAGTTCGGTTTTGCGAGCCCTAGCCCAGGGCCGGGGCCATTGTGAAGGCCGGCGGCAGAATTCCCCTCAGGGGCAGCGGTGGGGCGGTGGCCAGTTTCAGGGCGGCGGTGTCCTTGGCCACCAGGGCTTCAATCGAGGCCCGGTAGGTGTCGGTGACCAGGCGCGGATAGAGGCCGATGCCGATGATCGGCACCAGCAGGCAGGAAATGATGTAGATCTCCCGCGGCTCGGCATCCACCAGGTTGCTGTGGGCCACCAGTTCGGCGTTCTCCTTGCCGAAGAAGATCTCCCGCAGCATCGAGAGCAGGTAGATCGGCGTGAGGATCACCCCCACGGCCGCCAGCACTGCCATCACGATCCGGAAGCTGAGGCTGTAGGCCTCACTGGTAACGAAGCCCGTAAACACCATCAGCTCCGAAACGAAGCCGCTCATCCCCGGTAGGGCCAGGGAGGCAAGCGAGCAGATCGTCCAGAGGGCAAACATCTTGCGCATCTTCTGGCCCACGCCGCCCATCTCATCGAGCTGGAGGGTGTGGGTGCGGTCGTAGGTGGCCCCCACCAGGAAGAAGAGGCTGGCGCCAATCAGGCCATGGCTGATCATCTGCAGCATGGCGCCGCTGGTGCCCAGGTCGCTGAAGCTGCCCAGGCCGATCAGCACAAAGCCCATGTGGCTGATCGAGCTGTAGGCGATCTTGCGTTTGAGGTTGCGCTGGGCAAACGAGGTGAGTGCCGCATAGATGATGTTCACCACCCCCAGCACCACCAGCAGCGGCGCGAACTGGCTGTGGGCTTCGGGCAACATCGAAGCGTTGAAGCGGAATAGGGCGTAGCCGCCCATCTTCAGCAGGATGCCGGCCAGCAGCATGTGCACCGGTGCGGTGGCTTCGCCGTGGGCATCGGGCAGCCAGGTGTGCAGCGGCACAATCGGCAGCTTTACCCCGAAGGCAATCAGCAGCCCCCCATAACAGAGCAGCTGGAAACCAGTGCCGAGGTGCTTGGCCGCCAGTTCGCTGTATTCAAAGCTGGGGGTGCCGCCGCCGGCGAAGGCCATGGCCAGGGCCACCAGCAGGATGAACAGGGAGCTGCCCGCGGTGTAGAGGATGAATTTGGTGGCGGCGTACTGGCGTTTCTTGCCGCCCCAGATCGCCAGCAGCAGGTACACCGGCAGCAGTTCCAGCTCCCAGGCCAGGAAGAACAGGAGCATGTCCTGTACGGCGAATACGGCGATCTGGCCGCCGTCCATGGCCAGCAGCAGGAAATAGAAAAGCCGTGGCTTCATGGTCACGGGCCAGGCCGCCAGCACCGCCAGGGTGGTGATGAAGCTGGTGAGCAGGATCAGCGGCATCGAGAGGCCATCGGCCCCCACTGACCAGCCCAGGCCCAGGTCAGGCAGCCAATTGACCCGTTGGTAGAGCTGTAAGCCGGCCACCTCGGGGTCGTAGCCATTGAGGTAGGCCGCCACCGTGATCAGGAAGGTGACAAAGGTGATGCCCAGGGCATACCAACGCACCACCTTGCCGTTGCCGGGGTCGGGGATCAGCGGAATGAGCAGGCCGGCAGCTATCGGCAGCAGGATTGCCGTGGTTAGCCAGGGAAAAGAAGCCAGTTCCATGGCAGCGTCTGGGGGGAGTGTAGAAATCGAAGGGCCAGTTGCCATCGCCCGGTCGGCTTTGACACACACTTGAAGCGCTTGGGGCCTTGCGGCGGGCGGGCTTTAGCCCAGGGAGCCGAAGATCACCACTAGGCCCACCACGCCGGCAAACACGATCAGGGCATAGAACTGGGCCCTACCCGTTTCGAAGTATTTGAGCCCCTCGCCGCTGCCGAGGGTGAGTAGGCCGGTGAGGTTCACCACCCCATCCACCACCTTGGCGTCCACCTCGAGCACCTGGCGGGCGAGGCGACGGCTGCCCTGCACAAACAGCTTGTCGTTGATGGCATCGAGGTACCACTTGTTGGCCAGGAAGGCATTGATGGCCGGGAAGCGGGCCGCCACGGCGGTGCCGAGGTCGAGTTTGTGCAGCGCATAGGCCAACACCGCCACGCTGATCCCCGTGAGCGAAATCGCCACGGAGGCGCCGGCCAGGGGCAGAAATTCAGCCCAGCTGAAGTGTTGGGCCATTTCGCTGGCCTCCTGGGGATTCAGCAGCCCAGCGAAACGGCTGTGCCAGGGGGTGCCCAATAGGCCGATCAGCACCGAGGGCACCGCCAGCAGGGCCAGGGGCACTGTCATCTGCCACACCGATTCATGGGGCGTGGTGGCATGGGAGCCATGGCCCGCCTCGGAGCCATCCCCGTGGCTAGGGGCAGGTTTACCGGCGGCCAGCAGCAGTTGTTGCTGCAGGGCCTTGTCGGTGCCCCGGAAGGGGCCCTCAAAGGTGAGGAAATAGAGCCGGAACATGTAGAAGGCCGTCATGCCGGCGGTGAAGAAGCCCACCGCCCAGAGCAGCGGATAGCTGCCAAAGGCGACGCCGAGAATTTCGTCTTTGCTCCAGAAGCCCGCCAGGGGCGGAATGCCACTGATCGCCACGCAACCGATGAAGAAGGTGATGGCGGTTATTGGCATGTGCTTACGCAGGCCGCCCATCAAGCGCATGTCTTGGGCTAGCACCGCCTCGTGGCCCACCACCTCCTCCATGGCATGGATCACCGATCCGGAGCCGAGGAAAAGCATCGCCTTGAAGAAGGCATGGGTCACCAGATGAAACATGCCGGCGATCGGGGCGCCGCAGCCCATGGCCAGCATCATGTAACCGAGCTGGGAGACGGTGCTGTAGGCCAGCCCTTTCTTGAGATCCATCTGGGTGAGCGCGATCGAGGCCCCCAGGAAGCAGGTGATCGTGCCCACCACCGCAATCACCAGGCGCACATGGGGGAACAGCTCATAGAGGGGTTCCAGCCGCGCCACCAGGAACACCCCTGCCGCCACCATGGTGGCGGCGTGGATCAGGGCCGAAATCGGGGTGGGGCCCTCCATCGCATCGGGTAGCCACACATGCAGGGGGAACTGGGCCGACTTGGCCATCGGCCCCATGAACACCAAAAGGCAAAGGGTGGTGGCCGCCCAGCCGGCGACGCTGCCATTGGCCATGCCCGTCTCAAGGCCGGTGGCAATGCCTTGGAAATCAAAGCTGCCGGTGGCCCAGAACAGGCCGAGGATGCCCAGTAGCAGGCCGAAATCCCCCACCCGGTTCACCACAAACGCCTTCTGGGCCGCATGGGCGGCCCCTTCCCGGTCGTACCAGAAACCGACCAGCAGGTAGGAACACATGCCCACCAGCTCCCAGAACACGTAGATCTCCAGCAGGTTGGGGCTGAGGATCAAGCCCAACATCGAGCTGCTGAACAGGGCCAGATAGGTGAAGAAGCGCACATAGCCCTTGTCGTGGGCCATGTAGCCATCGGAATAAACCATCACCAGCAGGGCAATGGTGGTGACCAGGGCCAGCATCACCGCCCCCAGCGGATCCACCCGAAAGCCCATCTCCAGGTTGAACTGCCCGGCACTGGCCCAGGGGAACAGCACCTCATAGGGGGCCGTACCGCCGATTTGCTCGAGCAGTACGGCAAAACTCAATACCGCGGCTGCCCCCACGCAGCTCAGCAGGAATATGGCCACCGGCTTGCGCAGGCGGTTCACGGTGCGGTTGAAGCTGATCAGCCCGAGCCCCACAACCAGGGCCCCAAACAGGGGCAACACGGGGATGAGCCAGGCGAGCTCGGCGGCCGATGGCATGGCGTTCAGCAGGGCTGGCAGCTTGGAGTGTAAGCAGCACGGTCAGCCCGGCCAATGGGAAGCGTCCAGCCAGTGGGCCAGCCCGCTGCGGTTGAAGCTGCTGGCCGCCAGGCCAATCCAGCGGTGGCTGCTCCAAAACAGGCCCACGGCAATGGCGATTCCCAGGTAGGCGGGCCGCAAAAACTCCTGTAGTTGCAGCTGTTGGCGCCCGTCCAGCACGGCCAGGAAAGGGATAACTGAGGTTTCCGCCTTCAGGGCTTCAAATGCTTCACCGAAGCGGGCCCGCAGCCGCCGGTCCCCGTGCCACACCGCAAAGCCATGGTGGGCAATCAAGCCAACACAGGTAACCAGCATGAAACTGCTGCCGATCCAGAGCAGGTGGCTGAAGCACCAGAGCACCTGGCCCACCGCCTGGGGGTGGCGACTGATCCGGATGATGCCGCCGTCGTAGAGCCGCAGCTCGGGTTTGAGCAAGGCCGGGATCTCCAGCAGGTTGTAGGTGGCTGGGTAAAGAAACAAAAAGCTCACGGCGGTCAGCCCCCAAACGAAGGGCACGATCCCGGGCAGCTCCTGCAGGTTCCAGAGCCGCAGGCCGTCGTAACGATGGGCAAGGAAGTAAGCCACCAGCAGCACGGCCGCAGGAATGCTCACCAGGGCGAACAACAGCCGCCAGGCCCGGGCGCCGATCCGGGCTTCCCCCCAGGGGCGCAGGGCCGCTCCACCGCTGTGCAGCAGCGCAAAGCCCAGCAGCAGGGCCAGCATCACCAGCTGGGAATGGAACGACTGGGCCGTTGGCATCGGGCAATGGTGGCGGGGGCGGCCTACAGTCCAGCAGCCGAAGGGCCTGGGCCCCATGGCCGACTTGCCATTCACCCTTGATCAGCTGCGCATCCTGCGGGCCATCGCCAGCGAGGGCAGCTTTAAGAAGGCGGCCGACAGTCTTTATGTGACCCAACCGGCGGTGAGCCTCCAGATCCAGAACCTGGAGAAGCAGCTGGATGTGTCGTTGTTTGACCGGGGCGGCCGCAAGGCCCAGCTCACGGAAGCCGGTCACCTGCTGCTCAGCTATTCCGAGCGGATCCTCAGCCAGTGCCAGGAGGCCTGCAGGGCCCTTGATGATCTGCACAACCTCAAGGGGGGCTCCCTGGTGGTGGGCGCCAGCCAAACCACAGGCACCTACCTGATGCCGCGGATGATCGGCCTCTTCCGGCAGAAGTATCCGGATGTGTCGGTGCAACTCCAGGTGCACAGCACCCGGCGCACCAGCTGGAGTGTGGCCAATGGCCAGATCGATCTGGCGATCATTGGCGGTGAATTGCCACCCGAATTGGCGGAACAACTCCTGGTGGTGCCCTACGCCAGTGAGGAACTGGCCCTGGTGCTGCCCGTGAAACACCCGATGGCTCGACTCCAGGAACTCCAGAAGGAAGACCTCTATCGGCTGTCGTTCATCTGCCTGGATTCCCAGTCCACCACCCGCAAAGTGGTGGATCAGTTGCTGGTGCGCAGCGGCCTTGATGTGCAGCGGCTGCGGATTGAGATGGAACTCAATTCCCTGGAGGCGATCAAGAATGCCGTCCAGAGCGGCCTCGGGGCGGCCTTCCTGCCGGTGGTTTCGATCGAACGGGAGCTGGCCAGCGCCAGCCTGCACCGGGTCAGTGTTAGCGACCTGTCGGTGCGCCGCCAGTTGCGGCTGATTACCCACCCCGCCCGCTACTGCTCCCGGGCCTCAGCGGCCTTCCGCCGCGAGATCCTGCCGGTGTTTGCTAGCCCCGACAGCCCCCTGCGCCAGCAACAGCAGCCCCCCATCGATCAGAACTGATTGATCAGAACTGATCGGCTTCCGGGGTGATGCCCACGCTGTCATCGGCGGCGCCGGCTGTGCCCTTGGTTTGGAATTTGTTGTCAACGATGTCGGTTTGGTAAACGCAGCGCACCACAGGCTTGTCACGGATTGAGCCGATGTAGGCGAAGGTGTTCATCCGCTGCTTGCACTGGCGCATCTGCTCGTTGGTTATCGCCCCTTCCTTCTGCAGCACCGACCAGTTTTCGCGGCGAATCACACAACCTGGCTGCAGTTTCGGTTGGGTCACGAAACTGCTGCTCGGGTTCATGGTTGTGTACATCTGCACGTCTTGCACGAAGGCGCTGGCGCCCCACTGCTTGCAGAATTCCGGATCCGCCACCGCCATGTCGAGCTGCTGGCTGCTGGCGATGTTGCCCTGGTTGCCGGCGGTGTTGCTGGTGAGCGAGGTGCCGATGCCCACCCCAAGGATGAGAACGCCGGCCAGCACCGCCACCGTGGCCACATTGAATTTGAAGCCGCCCGGGGGGCCGCTGCCGCCCGGGGTGCCTGGGGCCGGGGTGGGCCGGCGGGGGGGGCCGTCGTAATTGCGCCGGGGATCCCGCTCCGGGGCTGCTTCATAGCGGTCTTCGTAGCGGCTGCTGTTGGGGGGGCGGCGGGGGGCCATCAGATGGTTTCAGGGCTTCGGGGCAGGCCCATGGAGTAATTGAGCACCCGACTGTTGAGGTTGTAGCGCAGCTGGCCGGCCTGCAGCAGCTGGCGGATGAAGCCCTCCAGCTCTGAGCCGATGCAGCGCAGGTTGTAGTCGCTCATTGGGGTGCCAGCGGCGGCCTGCACCAGCTCCTGGAAGCGCGCTTGCACCTGCTGCAGGGGGCCGTCCTCCCACTCGAACTCGCTGTCGGGGTCAAGGTCGAGGGTGAAACGATCCGGTGAGGCCTTGAAGCTGCCATCGGCTTCCACCGTGGCGGAAAAGATGCGCACGTGGCGGGTTGTGCACTTCAGCGGCGTGTCAGACACCAGCAGCAGTCAATGGGCTTGGCCCCAACTCTATGGTGAGCGCTCCAAAGCAGTGGGCGCAGCGATGCGGGTGGCGATTGCAGGGGCTGGCTTGGCGGGGTTGGCCTGTGCCAAATACCTCAGCGATGCCGGCCATACCCCCGTGGTTTATGAAGCCCGCGATGTGCTTGGCGGCAAGGTGGCCGCCTGGCAGGACGAGGACGGCGACTGGTACGAAACCGGGTTGCACATCTTTTTCGGTGCCTACCCGAACGTGCTGCAGCTGTTTGCCGAGCTGGGGATTGGCGAGCGGCTCCAGTGGAAGAGCCACTCGATGATCTTCAACCAGAAGGAGCCCGCTGGTAGCTACAGCCGTTTTGATTTCCCCGATCTGCCGGCGCCGCTCAATGGGGTGGCGGCGATCCTGGGCAACAACGACATGCTCAGCTGGCCAGAAAAGATCAGTTTTGGCCTTGGTTTGGTGCCGGCGATGCTGCGGGGCCAGGCCTATGTGGAGGAATGCGACCAGTACAGCTGGTCCGAATGGTTGCGCCTGCACAACATCCCCGAACGGGTTAACGATGAGGTGTTTATCGCCATGAGCAAGGCGCTGAATTTCATCAACCCCGATGAGATCTCGAGCACCGTGCTACTCACGGCCTTGAACCGTTTTCTGCAGGAGAAGAACGGTTCAAAGATGGCCTTTCTTGATGGCAACCCGCCCGAGCGCCTCTGCCAGCCGATCGTGGAGCACATCCGGGCCCGCGGTGGCGAGGTGCACCTGCAGGCCCCCTTGCGGCAGATCCAGCTGGCCGAGGATGGTGCAGTGGCGGGCTTTGAGATCGCCGGTATCAAAGGTAAAGCCGGGCAAACGGTGCAGGCCGACGCCTATGTGAGTGCCCTGCCGGTGGACCCCTTCAAGTTGTTGCTGCCGGAACCCTGGAAGGCCATGCCCTTTTTCAGCAAACTTGCTGGGCTGCGCGGCGTGCCGGTGATCAATATCCACCTCTGGTTTGACCGCAAGCTCACAAATATCGATCATTTGTTGTTTAGCCGCTCCGAGCTGCTCAGCGTCTATGCAGATATGAGCAATACCTGTCGGGAATATGAAGATCCGCAGCGTTCGATGCTGGAGCTGGTATTCGCCCCAGCCCACGACTGGATCGCTCGCCCCGATGCCGAGATCATTGCCGCCACCCTCACGGAACTGGAACGGCTATTCCCCCAGCATTTCAGTGGTGATAATCCGGCCCGGCTGCGCAAGAGTAAGGTGGTAAAAACACCCCTTTCGGTGTACAAAACCGTGCCCGGTTGTCAGGCGCTGCGCCCCACCCAGGCCACGCCGATCCCCAATTTCTTTCTGGCCGGTGATTACACGCTGCAGCGTTACCTCGCTTCGATGGAGGGGGCTGTGCTGAGCGGTAAACTCTGCGCCGAGGCAGTGGCTGGCTGATTTTATGGTGCTCAGCCCAGCTGCCCCTGTGGGCCTTCCTCCCTTGGAAGAGGCCTATGAGCAATGCCGCCGGGAAACCGAGCGCTGGGCAAAAACTTTTTACCTGGGCACCCTCTTGATGCCGCCGGAGAAGCGGCGGGCGATCTGGGCCATCTATGTGTGGTGTCGCCGCACCGATGAGCTGATGGACAGCCCGGAGGCCCAGGCGCTGCCCGTGGGCGAATTGGCGGCCCGGCTGGACCGCTGGGAGGAGCGCACTAGGGCCCTGTTTGCCGGCCAGGTGCGGGACGGCCTGGATCGGGTGATGGCCGATGTGCTGGAGCATTTCCCCCAGCCCTTGGATCCCTACCTGCAGATGATCGAAGGCCAGCGCATGGACCTGCGCTGCCATCGCTATGCCAACTTCGCGGAGCTGGAGCTCTACTGCTTCCGGGTGGCGGGCACCGTGGGTTTGATGACCCAGGAGGTGATGGGTCTCGACCCCGCTTACACCACTGCCCCCTGGAGTGAGCGGCCCAACACCAGCGAGGCCGCCGTGGCCCTCGGCATCGCTAACCAGCTCACAAACATCCTGCGGGATGTGGGCGAAGACCGGGGTCGGGGTCGGATTTACCTGCCCCAGGAAGACTTAGAACGCTTTGGCTATTCCGAGCAGGAGTTACTGGCCGGCACCCTGAATGACAACTGGCGGGCGTTGATGGCCTTTCAGCTGGAGCGGGCCCGCCACTGGTTTGGCCGTTCCGAAGCGGGGGTGCGCTGGCTGGCGGCCGATGCCCGTTGGCCGGTGTGGGCCTCCCTACGGCTCTATCGAGGCATCCTCGATGCAATTGAACGGCTCAACTACGACGTGTTTAACCACCGGGCCTACGTGCCGCGGGCCGGCAAGTTTTTAGATCTGCCCGTGTCCTACGTGATTGCCCAGGCCCGTTGATATTTAGAGGGATTATCCGATATTTAGAGAGATTATCTAGACATTAAAAAACCAGCATCGATGTAGATATCGACGCTGGTATTAACAAATGACTAGCTGGGTATTAAGCCGCTTGGGCTTCCTGGCTCAGGCGGGGGTCTTCTGGTTAGCCAGCAGATCCTTCAGCTTCGACAGTTCACCGGCCCAGCGGGGATCGGGGGCTTCAGCGGCGGGGGCATCGCTGTGCACCACCTTGTCTACGGATTTACGCGCGGGGGTGGGGCCAGCGGAAGTGGGGCGACGGTCGTTGCTGGGGCTGCGGTCGTTGCTGCGGGCATCGCGGCGCTCGGATACTTCAACCCGCAGGGATTGGCCGCCGTACTCGCGACCATTGAACTGTTCGATCACTGCGTCGGTGAGCTTGGGATCGTCAAGGTTGACGAAGCCAAAGCCACGGCAGCCGCCCGTGTCACGGTCGAGCACCGCCTTGAAGCGCACCCCCGCTCCGACGGCAGCAAAGAGTCCTTCCAGCTCCTTCTGATCAAAGGACTGGGGCAGGTTGCCAACGTAGAGACGGATGCTCATGGGAGAGAAAAGAAGAAAGCGAGGCGCCCAAACCGTGAACTATTCACGATTAAAAATGGCGCTGGAAATGGCTTTTGGTGATGTCCTCGAGGGGCGCACAGACTTTTAGCCAGTAGTAGTTAATCACGGCACAGGCTCCTGGCGCTGTTCATGTCACAGGGGCGGCCAAAGGCCCTTTCTAGGGCCAGTTTTTCCAGCAGTTTTCCCAGCTCTGGCCCCGGGGCCAGCCCCAGTTCCTGCTGCAGGCTGCCGCCATCTAGGGCCGGCCGCGGATGGAAGAGGGGGTCCTCGGGGTTGCGCCAGCGCTGCAGCCAGCCGACGGTGGCACTAGGGGCTAGCAGCACCAAGGCCGGCATATCTGCCTCTAATTCGCGGCAGAGCCGCAGCTGGGCCGCCTCCGGCAGGGCTTGGCCCTGGGCCTGGGCGAGCTGCTCCCACCAGTGGCGCAGGCGGCCGCAACGCTGTTGCCACTTGCGGCTGGCCCGCAGCCGCCCCAGGGCGCCGGCGTCAAACAGCAAGGCCAGCCGGGCCAGGGGCAGGGCGCCAGAGGCCTCTGGCGCCGTGAGCGGCCCTGGGCTGGCCAGGCTGGGGAGCAGCGCCAGGGGGGCAGCAGCGTTCAGGGGTGCGAGCCAGGGGGCCAGCAAGCCCAGCTCCAAGGCCTGGCCAAGCCCTTGGCTGCCCCCCGGGCAATGGGCCAGTTTTTCCAGTTCGGCCAGCACTCGCTCCGGCGCCACTTGGGGCAGGGTGCTGGCATGGCGGGCCAGCAGTTCCCTGGTGGCTGGGGCCAGGTCAAAGCCCAGCTGCGCCGCCAGCCGTGGCCCCCGCAGCAGCCGCAGCGGATCGGCCAGCAGGTTGGCTTCGCCCACGGCCCTTATTTGGCCGCCGGCCAGGTCGGCGAGGCCGCCGCAGGGGTCCAGCAGCGGGGCGTCTGCGGCCAGGGGCAGGGCCATGGCATTGAGGCAGTAGTCGCGGCGCCCCAGGTCGGCCTCAAGGCTGGCGCCCTCCTGGGCCGCCAGGTCGATGGTCCAGGGGCCCAGCACCACCCGGGCCATGTCGCGCTCCGCATCCAGCAGCACCGCCGTCCCGCGGAAGCGGCGGGCCAGTTGCCGGGCAAGGGGGATCGCGCCGGCCGGCACCACCAGGTCGAGGTCTGGATGGGGGCCCAGCCGCCCCAGCAGTGCATCGCGCACGGTCCCCCCCACCAGGGCACAGCCGGGGGGCAGCACTTCCGGGGGCAGGGGCCAGTGCTGGGGAGTTAGTAGTTGGCGCAGCCGGTCGGCGGCGCTGGCCTTGGTGGGGACTTCAACAGGGGGGCGCATCGCTTCATCTTTGCTCGGCCCACGGCAAAATTCAGGGGTGGGGCGGATCGAGCGGATGTGCATCTGTGTGGACTGCTTCTGGCTCGACCGCTGCCGCACCTATCACCAGGTGGAAAATCAGCATGGGCAACCGCATCTGGCGGCAGCCCCAGACTTTGAGCCGGAGGATCCCCGGATCCATGTGAGCCTGCGGCCACTGGCTGAGAGTTGGGGCAGCGAGTGGGATGTGCGGGCCTGCGGTAGCTTCCGCGCCGACCCCGGCCACTGGCAGCGGCTGCGGCCCGGGGCTTGCTTGCCGCGCTAATTATTTATTTCGCTTTATTCCGCTCGGATATTTCGCCCATTTGCCCATTCGCTCAGATTTTGTTGCTGGACCGCTGCCGATGATCCGGGCCCTTGCCCTCCACAGCTGCAGCGACAGCCTCGGTGTTGCCGTTTGCCAGGGCGGCGCCAGGGCCAGCGCCGCCTTCCCCCTTGGCCGCAGCTTGGCCAATGGCTTGTTTACGGCGGTGGAATCGCTGCTGCCGGCGGCCGCCTGGCCGCAGTTGAGCTGGTTGGCGGTGGCCACCGGCCCCGGCGGTTTCACCGGCACCCGTTTGACCGTGGTGATGGCCAGAACCCTCGCCCAGCAATTAAATGTGCCCCTCTATGGCTTCGGCAGCTTTGCCCTGGTGGCCAGGCGGCGCCGGGCTGAATTGGCGGCCCTGGGGCCCCACTGGATCGGCCAGACCCTGGCCCGCCGGGGGGTGGTGGCGGGCCATTACGCCCTGCCGGAAGGGGCTGGCGAGCAGCCGGGGCTGATGCTGGAACTGGAGGCCCCCCGGCTTTGGAGTGCGGCGCCGCCGGCCCCCCTCTGGGAGGTGCAGATGGATGCTGAAGCCGATGCCCTCCAGTTGCTGGATCTGGGGCAGCAGGCCTGGCAGGCGGGGGAGCCGGGCCCCTGGGAGCAAGTGTTGCCCTGCTACCCCACCTCACCGGTGCCGGAGTCGCCGCCGTGAGGGGGCTGGGCCGGGGCCTGCTGCGGCTGGGGGTGCTGTTGGGCCTGGCCTGGGGCGGCTGGACCGTGGGCCAGCGGCTGCTGGAGCCGCTCTTGCCTCCCCCCCAGGAGATCTTTGTGCTGGGCGGTGACCTGCAGCGGGAGGAGGTGGCGGCCCAGCTGGCCAGCTACAGCCACCTGCCCGTGCTGGTGAGTGGTGGCAGCAACCCTGAATACGCCCGCTGGTTGTTTGGTCGCCATGGCCTCGACCCCAATCGGGTGACCCTTGATTACCGCGCCCGCGACACCCTCAGCAACTTCACCACCGTGGTGGATGGGCTGCGGGCCCGGGGGGTGCGGCACCTGTTGCTGGTCACCAGCAGCGACCACATGGATCGGGCCCTACTGGTGGGTCGTTTGGTGGCGGGCAGCCGCGGCATCCATCTCACCGCCGTGGCGGTGCCCTGTGGCAACCAATGTCATCCGGAACGCCGCAGCAAGGTGTGGGGTGATGGCCTGCGGGCCTTGGTTTGGGTGCTCAGTGGCCGCGACCTGCGGAGCGAGTTACAGGCTCCTCCAACAGGGCATTAATTGCTTCTTGGCAGGCTCGGGTGGTGGCCTCCAGGTCGGCCCGGCGCCGGGAGGGCGGCGGCGGGATCAAGGCCCCCACCCGCACCCGCAGGGGCACCAGCCGCAGCCAGCGTTGTTGGGGGCCCAGGGCCCGGTGGGTGTTTACCAGGGCCACCGGCAGCAGGGGGGCGCCACTGCGGGCCGAGAGCAGGGCGGCCCCCAGCTGGGGGTTCTCCACCCGGCCGCTGGCCTGGCGGGTGCCGTCGAGGAATATGCCCGTGGCCCAGCCCTGCTCAAGGCGAGCCAGGGCCGTGCGGATCGCCTCGCGGTCGCTGGCGCCGCGGCTCACCGGATAGGCGCCAAGGCTGCGGATTAGCGGGCCCAGCAGCGGCACCTGAAACAACTCGGCTTTGGCCATGAAACTCACCGGCCGCGGCAGGGCATGGCCCAGCAGTGGTGGGTCTAGGTGGGAGCCATGGTTGGCCACCACCACCAGCGGGCCGTTGCGGGGCACCAGCTCCATGCCTTCGTATTGGCCGCGGAATAGCAGCCGAAAGATTGGTGCCACCAGCAGGTGATCCACCACCAGATAGCTGGGGCTGGGCCTTGCCCGCACCAGGGCGCTGCTGGGAGGGTTCAAGCGACTACGGCCCCCAGACCGAGGTCGGCCAGGCTGCCCACCTGGGCGCTGGTTACCCCCGGCAGGCTGCGTTTGATCAGGCCACTAAGCACCGCCCCAGGACCCACCTCCACCACCGTGCTGATGCCACCCAAGCCCAGCTGGGCCATGGTTTCCCGCCAGCGCACCCCCGTGGTCATCTGCTGCTGCAGCCGTTGTTTCAGCAGGGCGCCAGAGCAGCTGGGGCTGGGGTCGCTGTTGCTGAGCACCGGCACGCGGCTATCGGCGAAGTTGATGCCCTCCAGCAGGCTGGCAAAGGCGGCCGCCGGCTCAGCCATGAAGGGGGAATGGAAGGCCCCAGACACGGCCAGGGGCAGGGCCCGTTTTGCTTTGACGCTGCCACTAATCGCCGCCACGGCCTCGGGGCTGCCGGAGATCACCACCTGGGCTTCGCTGTTGTCGTTGGCGATCACCACCCCAGCGGTGGCTGCCACCGCCGCCTCCAGTTCGGCCCGGTTAAAGCCGATCAGGGCTGTCATCGCCCCGCCCCCGGCGGCGGCCATCAGTTCACTGCGTTGGATCACCAGGCCCAGGCCGGTGTCTAGGTCAAACACGCCGCCGGCGTAGAGCGCCACCAGTTCCCCGAGGCTGTGGCCCGCCAGCAGCGACGCCTGGCGTTGTTGCTTATGCAGCAGATCCACCAGCAGGCTTTCCAGCACAAACAGGGCGGGCTGGGTGTTGCGGGTGTCATTGAGCTCGTTAAGTTCGCCCCTGGCGCTGCCCGCACAGATGGCCCCCAGGTCGCGGCCCAGCAGCTCCGAGGCCTGGGCAAAGCGTTGCTTGCCAAGGGGATGATCCAGCAGCTCCTCGGCCATGCCCAGCTTCTGGGACCCCTGCCCCGGAAACACCCATGCGTTACCCATCCAGTTATTACGCCGCTGGGGAGGAGATTACGGGGCCGTGCCAGCGCAGTAGGGCGGCCCCCCAGCTCAGGCCTGCCCCGAAACCACTGCTGGCGATCAGCTGTCCCGGTTGGATGCGGCCATCACTCACCGCCTCATGCAGCATCAAGGGGATGGTGGCAGCGGAGGTGTTGCCATAGGAGGCGAGGTTGCTCAGCAGCTTGTGCTCCGGCACGCCGAGGCGCTCGGCCACCGCATTGAGGATGCGCTGGTTGGCCTGGTGCAACAGCAACCAGTCGAGCTGCTCTGCCCCGGTGCCGGTGGCTGCCAGCAGCTCCTGCAACACCGCAGGCACCTCGCGCACGGCGAACTTGTACACCTCCTGGCCGTTCATCTGGATTGGCTCAAAGCCGCCCCGCTGCACGGTCACCCCTGGGATCAGATCCTGGCGGGCGGCCACCTGGCGCAGGCTGAGGCAGTCGGCCTTGCGGCCATCGGAGGCCATGCGGAAACCGAGCAGGCCATCGTCTTCGGGGCTGCAGGCCTCCAGGGCCACCGCCCCGGCCCCATCGCCAAACAGCACGCAGGTGCGGCGATCGTCCCAGTCCACCCAGCGGCTCAGCTGGTCGGCACCGATCACCAGGGCCCGGGTCATCGCCCCGGTGCGCAGGTATTGGGAGGCGGTGATCAGGGCAAAGAGAAAGCCGCTGCAGGCGGCGGTCACGTCAAAGGCAACGGCGTTGTGGGCCCCCAATTGGGCCTGGATGCGGGGGGCGGTGCCGAAGAGATCGTCGGGGCTGGAGGTGGCCAGCAGCACTAGATCAACACTGGCGGGATCCCAGCCCGCCCCCGCCAATGCCTCCCGGGCGGCGGCGCTGGCGAGGCTGGTGAGACCCTCCTGTTCGTCGGCAATGTGGCGGGCGCCGATGCCGGTGCGACTGCGGATCCAGTCGTCGTTGGTTTCAACCCGTTGGCTGAGGGCGTCGTTGCTGACGCTGGTGTGGGGGGTGGCGGCGCCACTGGCCACCAGGGAAACGCCTGCCAGGAAGCCTTCGCGCCTCACCCCACTCTCCCCAGCTTGCGGGTCAGTCAACCACAGCCGCCAGGGGGGGTGGGGCGCTGGCGCTGAGCTGATGCAGGTTTTCCAGGGTGCCGTGGCTGGCGGCCATGTGGGCCAGCCGCAGGGCCCCCAACACCGAGAGGGCCTTGCTGCTGCCGTGGCCGATCACGCAGAGGCCATCAACCCCCAGCAGCAGGGCGCCGCCGTGTTCGGCGTGGTCAAGGCGTTTTTTGATGCGGCGCAGGTTATTGCGCAAAAAGGCGGAGCCCACCTTGCCGCGACGGCCCCGGGGGAGTTCCGCCTTGAGCACCTCCAGCAGCACGCTGCCCACTGACTCGAGGAACTTGAGCAAAACGTTGCCAGTGAAGCCGTCGCAAACGACCACATCAAATTCACCGGACAGCACATCGCGGCCTTCGCAGTTGCCGGCGAAATGCAGCCTGGGTTCCTCCACCAGCAGCGGGTGGGTGCGCAGGGCGAGGTCGTTGCCCTTGCACTCTTCCTCGCCGATGTTGAGCAGGCCGATGCGGGGCCGTTCCACCCCCAAGACGTCGCGGCTGTAGATGTTGCCCAGCAGGGCGAACTGATGCAGGTAGCTGGGCTTGCAGTCGGTGTTGGCCCCCACGTCGAGCACCAGCACCTGGCGGCCCACATCTTTGGTGGGGAACAGGGCACCAATGGCAGGCCTTTCGATGCCCTTGAGCCGCCCGAGCCGGAAGATCGCCGAGGCCATCACGGCGCCAGAGTTGCCCGCCGAATAAACCGCCAGGGCTTCGCCGCTCTTCACCCGGTCCATGGCCAGATTGATGCTGGCATCGCGCTTGCGGCGCACGCTGGTGGCTTCGTCGTCCATGCCCACGGAGGGGCCGGTGGGCAGCAGCTCCAGGGCGCCGAGGGCAATGGCCTGATTGACCCGTTCCTGTAAACCGCCGTTGCGGATCGCCGCCCGCAGCGGCGCCTCCTCCGCCAGAAACAGCACCTTCAAGGCCAACTGGTCGATGGCATCCAGGCAGCCTTCCAAAATCGGGCCCGGGGCATGGTCCCCGCCCATGCCATCCACGGCGATCGGCAGTCGGGGCTGCTTTGGGGCTGGGGCCTGGTCAGAGCTGAGCCCGAGCCGGGCCCGCCAGGGGTTGAGGGCGGTGCCGGCGGAGGCCACCAGGGTGATCACCGGTCCGGTGCGGTGATACCAGATCACTAGCTTGCGCATCGCACGGCCGGGCCGGGGCCGCCGGGGTTTGCCCGGCAGGGATTTGGGCTCCGCCATGGAGGTCAGCCTCCGTCGCCGTTGGCGCCGTCGATGATGCGTTGAAAAAGGTAACCGGTACCGCGGGCCGTGAGAATCAGTTCCGGGTTGGCGGGGTCGTCTTCCAGCTTGGAACGCAGCCGCGAGATGTGCACATCCACCACCCGGGTGTCCACATGGCGCTCGGGGGTGTAACCCCACACTTCCTTCAGGATCTCGCCGCGGCTAAAGGGTTCCCCGGAGCGGCTCACCAGTAGTTCCAGCAGGCTGAATTCCATGCCGGTGAGCCGGATGCGCTCGTCGGCCCGATACACCTGGCGCTTATTGGTATCCACCCGCAGTTCGCCCACCTGGATCACCCCTGAATTGGGGATGCCACTGCCGCTGTGTTCTTTTTCCACCCGGCGCAGCACGCAACGGATGCGGGCCTCCAGTTCTTTCGGACTGAAGGGCTTCACCACGTAGTCGTCGGCGCCCAGCTCCAGGCCGGTGATCCGATCTGCCACATCGCCGAGGGCGGTGAGCATCACGATCGGCACATCCGATTCCTTGCGCAGCTCCTGGCAAACGCCATAGCCGTCTAGCTTCGGCATCATCACGTCGAGCACCACCAGGTCGGCGGGCTGCTGGCGAAAGGCCTCCAAGGCCTCCTCGCCATCGGCCGCGGTAACCACGTGGTAGCCGATCATCGTGAGCCGCGTTTCCAGGATTCGGCGGATACTCGCCTCGTCATCCACTACGAGGATGATCTCCTTGCCGTTAGGGGAAGGAGCAGCAGCCACCATGGCGTCCAGGTATGCGATGGGAATATTTCCCCTACTCAACTGAAGCTGTCCCGTTTTTATGTCGGGAAAGCCACCTTTCTTCATAGAACGTCTTGGCAAAAAGCACTACCACCTACGTCTGCCAGAGCTGTGGAGCCCAGTCGCGCCAGTTCTTTGGCCGTTGTTCCGCCTGTGGCAGCTGGAACAGCCTGGTGGAGCAGAGCGCTCCCCCCACCGATGCCCGGCGGCGGCGGCCGGCCCCGGCCCTAGGGGGGGAGCCCGCCCCCCGCCGTTCCGAGGCGATGGCGGCGGTGGGCCAGCGGCCCCTGGCGCGGCTGGCCACTGGTTTTGGCGAGCTGGATCGGGTGTTGGGGGGTGGCTTGGTGCCGGGCTCCTTGGTGCTGGTGGGGGGCGATCCAGGCATCGGTAAAAGCACCCTGCTGTTGCAGGCGGCGGCGGCCATGGCCCAGGCGGAATCTGTGCTGTATGTGAGTGCTGAGGAGTCGGCCCAGCAGGTGAAGCTGCGTTGGCGGCGGCTGGACCAGGCGGCCACCGGGGGGGATGGCCCCCAGTTGTTGGCGGAAACCGACCTGGAGCAGGTGCTCAAGGAGTTGGAGGCCCTGCGGCCGGCGGTGGCGATCATCGACAGCATCCAGGCCCTGCATGACGCCGAGCTGGCCAGTGCCCCCGGCTCCGTGGCCCAGGTGCGGGAATGTGCGGCGGCCCTGCAAAGGCTGGCCAAAAAACTAGACATCGCCCTGTTGTTGGTGGGCCATGTCACCAAGGAGGGGGTGCTGGCGGGGCCCAAGGTGCTGGAACACCTGGTGGATGCGGTGCTCACCTTCGAGGGCGACCGTTTCGCCAGCCATCGGCTGTTGCGGGCGGCGAAAAATCGCTTTGGCGCCACCCATGAACTGGGGGTGTTTGAGATGCGGGACCGGGGCCTGGTGGAGGTGAGTAACCCCAGTGAGTTGTTTTTGGGTAGCCCGGAGGGTTTGGCGGGCATGGCCACGATCGTGGCCTGTGAGGGCACCCGGCCCTTGGTGGTGGAACTCCAGGCCCTGGTGAGCACCACCAGCTATGCCAGCCCCCGGCGCACCGCTACGGGCATCGGCACCAACCGGTTGCACCAGATCCTGGCGGTGCTGGAGAAGCACCTGGGCCTGCCCCTTTCCCGCTTCGATTGCTATCTGGCCGTGGCTGGGGGCCTGCAGGTGGAGGAGCCGGCGACAGACCTCGGCGTGGCGGCGGCGGTGGTGGCCAGCTATCGGGACCTGGCCCTGCCAGCGGGCACCGTGCTGATTGGGGAACTGGGCCTTGGCGGCCAGTTGCGGCCGGTGGGGCAGCTGGAGTTGCGGTTGCAGGAGGCGGCCCGGCTGGGCTTTCGTCGGGCGGTGGTGCCCCGGGGTAGTGCCGTGGGCCAGCCCGCCCTGGAGGTGCATGAGGCGGGGGGCGTTGCCGAGGCCCTAGTGGCGGCCCTGGGGGCAAATCTGAACGACCAGGATTGATCGGGATTGGCGTTCAGCCAATGACTATTAATTCGAGCTTTTAACTTGGGCTCGACTCTTCAGTTTGGTCTCTGCTTTCCAGCTGGGTCTCTACTCTCCAGCTTGGGTCTATTGGGTCTCGCTTGGTCCGGCTTCCCGCTTTGGCTCGGCTTCCCGCTTTGGCTCGGTTTTCCCGCTTTGGCTCGGTTTTCCTGCTTGGGTCCGGCTTTCCAGTTCTGGCTTGACTTTCCAGTTTGGGTCCAATTTTGACACTGTGGCCAATTTTGGCTCTCAGCTCAGTTTTGACTTTCTTCTCGGTTTTGCGCTTTCCCAGGCCAGGAATCTCTTCACCAGGACCCTCCTCGCCGAGACCCTCTTCCCTAGGACCCTCTTCCCTAGGACCCTTTTCGCCAGGATTCCCTCCACCAGGATTCCCTCCACCCGGACTCTCTTCAATTTGACCCTAGTCATATGACCCTAGTCATTTTCGTTAGAGTCGCTGGGGGTATTTGCTTGGCTCCGCTGAGCTGCTCAGGGGAGGGTTAATGCTCCAGCATCAATTCACCATTGATTTAGGCATTAATCCAGCATCAATCCAGCATCAATCCAGCATTGATTTAGGCATTAATCCAGCATCAATTAGCCATCAATTAGCCATCAATCCAGCATTAACCCAGCATCAATCTGCCATTGATTAGTCATCAATCTGCCATCCCTACAGCCCTTCGCCAAGCAGCTCAGTGGGTCCCTGTCAATAGTTATTAGTGACCAGCTAGCTAGGACTAAGCAAAGGCTTTATTCCAAGTTCAAGCCCAAGCTCCATGTCAAGCTCAACCCCAAGCTCAATCCCAAGCAAAGGCTCAATCCCAAGCCCAAGCTCCTAGCCCAATCACAGCCTCCATTCCAAGCCCAAGTTCCTAGCCCAAGCACAGCCTCCATTCCAGGTCCAAGCCCAATACCCATGCCAAGCCCAAGCCAAGAACTGGAACCCATCAGCAACAAACCACGCTTGCTTCTCCGGTAACCGGAGTGGGCAGTTCTTAGAGGAAGACGTCGGCGGAACCGCGGCCGGTGGTTTTTAGCCAGTTTTGGGCTTCGATGTAGTTGTT
>Ga0209297_1000143_pt1 | contig 47275 bp, 45 predicted proteins | sample S_130805_MF_Meta_FD_187322 | JGI IMG/M metagenome (GOLD analysis project Ga0209297, IMG submission 187322) | Freshwater microbial communities from Lake Simoncouche, Canada to study carbon cycling - S_130805_MF_MetaG (SPAdes) (version 2) | ecosystem: Environmental > Aquatic > Freshwater > Lake ...
TGTTGAACATATTGGTCTCGTATCAACGCGACTCCGTGATGGTTACAGCACAGTGCACCTTCCCCATATCGCATTGATTGCTGTGCGTAATATCAGTCAAGAACCAGTCGCAACAAAAATCGCCATTAAACTTCCGATCAATGCCGAACGAGGAGAGGCGGCCCTGAAGGCTGCCGAAACAATCCGTGAACTCGCTGGTTCTGAACATCTGACCGAAGTCCTTCTCGTTGATGCGATCACGACCGCAACACCGATTGCCGGAGTTGATCAAATCGAACTGAATATTCGAACGGCGCGCCCATTGACCGCCGGTGAGCGCGAAACTTTGGTGCGACGCACCGAAGAGCGACTTTCCGCGCAGGACTCTTAACAAACGACTTGAATCGGACTAGTGTCCTTATTGTCCGTTTCTTGGACAATAGATATTGGGGGCAATATGACGAAGTATGAACCAACGTTCGCGTCGCTATCGCAACACGAAGTTCCGGAGTGGTTTCAAGATGCCAAGTTCGGCATTTTTTCGCACTGGACCGTGGGATCGGTTCCAGCATTCGCACCATTAGGGAAAGATCCATTCACCCTCGCTCGAGAAGAAGGCGAAGAGATGGCATTCAGCCACACGCCGTACGCCGAGTGGTATCAGAACTCAATTAATCTTCCGGGCTCGCCTGCAGCGTTGCATCACGAAAAAGTGTGGGGCAATTGCGACTATTCAACTTTCGTCAACATCTTTCTTGAAGCGGCCAAAGGATGGGACGCCAAGCGTTGGGAACAATTACTCGCAGCATCGGGCGCGAAGTATTGCGTGATGGTGACCAAGCACCACGATGGTGTTTTGATGTGGCCATCAGAAACACCCAACCCCACTCATGGTGAGAAGTGGTCATCACAACGCGATCTCGTTCAAGAGTGTGCTGATGCTGCCCGCAACGCAGGTCTTCGTTTCGGCGTGTATTACTCCGGTGGCATCGACTGGACCTTCCAAGGACTGGGCATTAAGAGCTGGGCTACTTTGTACGGCGCAATTCCGCAAGATGACACGTATCACGCATATGCCGAAGCCCATTGGCATGAATTGATTCGTCGGTACCAGCCCGACGTTTTGTGGAATGACATTGGATATCCACGATTTGGTGAAGGCGCTGCGCAATTGATGGCAGATTTCTATAACGGCAATCCTGAGGGCGTCGTCAATGATCGATTCGACTTCATTGGAGTGATGCAAGGAACAAGTCACGCTGACTTTGGAACTCCTGAATACTCAACCGAAGCTGCTGGTCCGAAAAAGATGTACGAAGTCACCCGTGGGATCGGAACAAGTTTTGGTTACACACAAGACGAAGATGACTCGACGTACTTGTCAATTCCTGCACTCATCACGATGTTCGTCAACATTGTGGCCGATGGTGGAAACTTGTTGCTGAATTACGGTGCAATGCCAGGTGGAGAAATTCCGTGGGCTCAGCAATTGCGATTGCTCGCAATGGGTCAGTGGTTGTCGGTCAACGGTGACGCGATCTATGGCAGTCGACCCCACGAGGTTTCAACGTTGTCAACCGATGAAGGACTCGTCGTGCGTTTGACCAAGGGTGCCGATGGTGCAACGTACGCGATGGTCATTGGACGTCCGTCAACTGCGAAGATCACGATCGATGGATTGCCAAAAGGTGATGTGAAATTACTCGGACACCATGCGCCACTGAAGCGCGAAGGTAACACCGTGACTTTGCCCAATCGCCCTGACGACACTCCCGTTTACTCGTTGCGCATTCAGTAAAGAATTAGCGACCCGACTTCACATCTAGCCAATCACCAGTTCGTAATTCAATGAACTGAGTATTGGTGCCAACCAATTGATTGTGTGCGTGTGCGTTACTTCCAGCCACGTAGTACAAGGCCTTTTGCCAAATCTTCATATCGCGTTGTGGTTGAGTCGCTGTTGCCACCAAGGCTCGAGCATTCGCAAGCTTTGCTGCATGTGCAGATTTCTTAGGACCAGCCGTTACAGGTAACACAACAGCAACAACTGATTGCGTTGGTAACACCGCAACATCGATAGTGCCCAAGGTTTCTGCAGTTGCTTTCGTGGGTTGATGAGGCTCAATCCATACTCGTCCTGCAGAATTTTGTTCATTGTCAAAAGCCTCAAAGAGATAGCCAACAGCGATCAGCCCAAGCGGAAGACCAGTTTGAGTAACGGTGACGCGAATCTCTCCACCTTCGGTACATGCCACCGTGAAGGTCTCGCCAACTTGATGGGCATGAGTTGAGGTGCAGCCAACAGCTCGAGCAGCCTTGGCTGCTTTGAGATTCCCGTGGACCGGAATATCGCTCATGAGTCTCAGAGTTTCGGCTCGTAAATGATCATTCACTGATGTGCACAGGACAATCGCGCCTATAGATCCGCTCTCAAGCTGCAAGTCACGTAGCGACGTAAAACCAGCGGGGTGTTGGCGATCGAATGCACCCCGAATCGGCTCTGGAGTTAGCCACGGGTCAACAAGAATTGAAGTGCCCGCATAAGAGATCTGCCAACTCTGATAGTCATCAAGTCTGCGAAGCAACATCATTGTTATTCACTCAAATCAATTTCGTTGGAGATCGCAATGACTACTTGTTGAGCAATGTGTGCTGATGATGATCCGATATGGATGTCGTACAGGCCAGGGTCGACTTGCCAGAAACCTTTGTGATTCAACGAAACACTTGCTGATTCGCCAGTGACTTGAGGTCGCAATACTGAGCGATAAATATCACTCGGATTCCAGAATGCAAAGTCGCGGGGCGAAAGTTCAATTGTGACAACCGTGCTTTCCCCAGCATTCAGATGTACTTTGGCGAAATTCTTCAGTTCTTTCTTCGGACGTTGAACCGATGAGTTACGTGGTGCTACATAGACCTGAACGACTTCACTTCCGGCTCGGGTGCCAGTGTTTGTGACAGGAATTCGAATCTTCACTTTTTGATTTGATGAAATTTCGTTGTCATCGCAATCGGGTTGACCGATTTCAAATGTGGTGTATGACAGGCCATGTCCGAATGGGAAACGCACGGGCAAGTAACGAGCCTCGTACCAGCGATAGCCAATGAAGACTCCTTCGCCGTAACGCACTTGACCATGTTCGCCGGGGAAGTTTCCGTAAGCCGGAGTGTGTTCAATGCGCTCAGGAATTGTGGTGGGGAGTCGGCCGCCTGGATCGGCTTCACCAAGAAGAACATCCACAACGGCGTGGCCCATTTCTTGTCCACCAAACCAGACCTGCATGACCGAAGGAACGTCGTTGGCCCAAGACATGTCGATAGGAGCTCCGGTATTGACGAGCACGATGGTCTTCTTGTTTGCAGCGGCAACTGCTCGAATGAGTTCAACTTGACGACCAGGAAGATCAAGAGTGTCACGATCGTGACCTTCGCTCTCCCAATCGTCGGTGGTGCCGACGACGACAAGAGCGATATCGCATTCGGCAGCGAGTTCAACCGCACGACGTACGGGATCATCTTGTTCGACAAACTGCAATCCAACTTGGGCACCATGTGCCCACTGCTTATTCGTTGCATCGCATTCAAGAGTCAATTCATGTTGCTGGCCAGCGACGAGATCAACGATGGCAGTCACTTCAACGCTGCCCATGCCAAAGAAAGATTGGCCTCGTGGCGGAATAGTTGAAGCACCATCAACGACTAATTCACCATCGAGTAATAGTCGACATGGACTCACTTCCACAAGAGAGACGACGTATTGACCAGTCGTTTCAACAGTGATGATTCCGGTTGCATTGAAGTGGTAACTCGAAGTCGGAACACCGGCATCGTTACGTGCGACCAGCAAAATACGTCCATCGGGTCGATGTACTCGGGCCAGTTCGGTGTTATTCGATGCATCACCATCAAAGACAACAACTTCAAATCCGGGTGCTCCATCGGGGCGCTTCACCATGAGCGGGTCAACAGTTGGTGTGGTTTTGTCAATGTTTCCACCGGCCTCATGGCGAACCGCCACTTTTGCACCGAGTCGCTCGCGCAACACATCAATGATTGCGGTGCGATGGTGGGGCATAACTTCGGCCGAGCCACCACCCATGATGCGAGTACGTTCAGCATTGGGTCCAATGACTGCGACTGACTTCAAACCATTGGTATTGAGTGGCAGTAACGCCTGATCATTGACTTTTTCATTGCGCAGCAAGACCATCGAACTAATCGCTGCTCGTCGCGCAAGTTGGCGATGTTCAGGAAGGTCAATTGCCATGGGGGCTTGCGGCTCGTCATCTAAAGCACCAAGTCGTTCAAAAGTTGAGAGCAAAGTGCGCACGGCACGATCTAGGTCGGCCTCATCAACCCGACCTTCATTGACTGCCTCAGCTAAAAACTTTCCGTAGCCACGTGGCGGGGCTGGCATTTCAAGATCAAGACCCGCATGTGCGGCGCCTTCGGTTGTGAACCCAGCAAACCAATCGGTGACAACAAAACCTTCGAAGCCCCATTCATCACGGAGGATGTCTTGCAAGAGCTCGCGATTCTCGGCGCAGTACACACCATTCATGCGGTTGTACGAGGTCATGATGCCGAGTGAGCCACCTTCGCGAACTGCCAACTCAAAAGGAAGCAAATAGACCTCGCGCAAAGTGCGCTGATCAATCACACTGTTGATGGTCATCCGTTCAAATTCGGCGTCGTTACCAACGAAGTGTTTGACAGTTGTTGCTACGCCGCGTGATTGCACTCCACGAATGAATGATGCAGCGAGCTTGCCCGAGAGAAGTGGATCTTCGGAATAACACTCAAAGCTCCGACCAAATAAAGGTGAACGATGGAGATTGACAGTTGGGGCGAGCAACACTCGTGCGCCTTTTGAACGAGTTTGATGACCAAGAGCAACACCAAGTTCTTCAAGCAAAGGAACATCGAATGTTGCGCCGAGAGCTGATCCGCATGGGATACATAGAGTCGCGACCTGAGTTCCGATACCGGGAGTAATGGGTCCACGCGCACCAGCTGGTCCATCGGTGACCGTCACTGCAGGGATATCAAAGCGATCGACTGAGTTTGTTGACCACATCGTGGCACCCGTCGTCAGGAGTGCCTTCTCCTCAGTTGTCATTTGGCCAATGAGTTTGTCGATATCCCGCGTCACACTCTTGAGTTTGCCACTTTTGACCGTGTTGGCTTTGACTCAGACCCCGAAGGCTGTTGATCTGACGGCTTGAACGAGTTCATCTGGACCCGAGAGATCGACGCGCGCCTGATTTTGGCGACCGTACACAAACATGATGAGCTCTCCGACCTCGCCAGTGACTGTCACGGCGGGCTCACCCTTTTTTGCAACGATTGCTGAACCTTGAGTGATCTGCAGAATGAGTCCGCAGGGAGATTTGCGGGCAAACAGTCGGCCCCCTTGGGTGATTGAGGTACGCAACTGCGATTCAAGATCGTCAATTAATGTTCGTGGCTCCCAATTGGATTGGGCCCGGCGTACATCTTCAAGGTGAACAAAGAATTCAACTGTGTTGGTGAGTCGATCAACAAAAGCCAGCCGCATGGGCGAGAGACGCGGAGGTCCATTACGAATCGCTTCAACTAATGATTTCCAGTCTCGTTGGGCTACACGTTGACGCACTTTTTCTCCGTACGCAGCAAGTGGCTTGATCAATATTCCACCAGCGGCGTCGGGGCGAGATTCACGCACAATGATGTGGGCGGCAAGGTCACGGGTTGTCCAGCCTTCACACAATGTCGGTGCGTCTGGACCAACTTCCAACAAGAGATTGCAGAGTGCATGTCGTTCAGACTGCGCTGGGTTCATAGTTTTTCTCCTTGTTCAGACTGTCTCCACGAAACTCCTGGTGGCCATTGCCCGATACCACCATTCTCAACGAGTAGTCCAGTATGGGTGCGATCAGCATGCCGACTGCGCCACACCAACATGCGTTGAGCCATATGCAAAATGCGTTGCGGATCGGTGACCTGAGTACGCCATGTTGGATCGGCGCCAATGTCGAAACACAAAAAAGAGCCATCGCCGAATTGCACATAGGCGGTATCGATAGTGCGGTGAACCGCAAGATGAGATTCATTCAGACGTTCATCCCATGGCCATTGATTGTGAACATGAGGAATGAGCGCGTAGCGCCAATCAAATTCCCATGATGCACCTTCGCGCCATGTGGTTGGTTCGTCACCAGATAGGAAGGGGATGAGCGAATGACCATCGCACTGCAAAGGAATTGATTGTTCCCAGATTTGTGCGAGCGTTGGAAGAAGGTCAACGCTTTCGGTGAAGTCTTTGACGATGTTTCCATGAGCATGCGGTCGCCAAGGATCGCGAATAATCATTGGAATATGATGACTTTCTTCGAACCACGCCACTTTTTGCACGAGTCCGTGATCGCCAAGTTGTTCGCCATGATCGGCAGTCACGACGATGATGGTGTTGTCCCATTGATTGAGATCACGAAGGGTCTGCCAAAGTCGGCCCATTTGTTCATCAACGGCAGAGATCATGCCAAAGTATTGAGTTCGCAGGTGACGCATCTCGGATTCATGAACCGGTGCCGCCGTCGATTCAATCTTTAACAACAGGTCGTGAAATCCGTGACGACCATCGGCAGGAGCAATAGGAAGTCCAACATCGGCAGGGTCGTACATGTGCGCGAAATGACCGGGCGCCGAATAAGGCGGGTGAGGTCGAAGATAACTCGCATGAATAAACCAGGGTTCGTTGGCCTCGGTACCGGATAAATAATCAATGAGACAATCGGTTGTGAAACTTGAGACGCTGTGTTCAACCGGTCGCTCATGTTCGGTGTCCAACATGTGCATGTGACCGAGTGATGTGTCGTAGCCATGACTTGTTAAGAAATCAACCCACGGTTGATGAGGACCAGTGAGATTGAGCTGCCATTCAAATCCGGGCAGAATCTCTTCATAGGTCTGTAAACGCGGATCATCGGGACTGACGGTCATTCGCGGATCTATGGATTGATCGGTATAACCAAAAAGTTTTCCTTGATATCCACTGCGTTGCGCGAGTCGAGCGACATTGTCAAATCGATTATCAAGCGGAGTTCCATTTGCGACGACTCGATGATTCATTTGATACATACCTGTGTACAGCCCAGCTCGACCTGGCGCACACGGAGTTGATTGGGTGTAGTGGCGTGAAAAACGAACACCTGATTGAGCTAATGCATCAAGGTGTGGAGTTTTGACAATGAAATGGTTGGCGCATGACAGCGCATCACCACGAAATTGATCAAGAGTGATGAAGAGAACGTTTGGGCGGCTGCTCACACTCACAGCCTGCCACGAAGGCGATGGCGTCGAGTGACAAAAATTAGAAATCCAGATGTCAATAAAGTGAATCCCATAATTTCCATAGCCGAGTTGCTGTTTCCGGTAGCCGGTAGATCAGGAGTCGGACTCGTGGTTGATGTTTGGGCAGAGATCGTTGTTGTCGTTGTCGTTGGGGACGCGGTCTCTGATGTCAAAGTGACATCATTTCCTGTTCCACCGACATAGGAAATTACATATGTTTTTCCGTTGACGTTAAGTGTCGAACCTTGGGGAAGTCCAGCAAAAGTGTCACCGATAGCGGACGAACCCAAGTTGTTGATGATTGTGTACACCCCGTCAGGATTAGTAGGAAGTCCAGTGACTTGAAGTGTGGCTAGACCAAGGCTCGCAGTACCTCCACTACGGATCACAATTTGATCGTGGTCAGTTCCTGGAGTCGAGCCTTGAAGTTCAATGTTTACGACGTCGGTAGATGTCAATGAGACGTTGGCGAAACTGTGAGTTCCAGGACTATTTCCTGGAGCGACGATTACTTCACCTGGAGAAACAAAGTTGCCAAATGTGGCATTTCCTTTCAGGGTTAAAGTATCAAGAGGTTGAGTTGCACCAATTGGGATAGCGATATTCATCTCTCCAGAAGTTTGAAGAATAAGACTATGGTGAGTCGTTGCCGCACTATTGATGGCCGCAGAGTAAATGGTCGTTCCAATAGTGGTGCTTTCAAAAGTGATACCACCTGATCCCGTTTGTAGAGCAATGTCAGCGCCAATAATTACCGGACCTCGAAACGTCAGTGACGTTTCAGTTGCTAGCGAAGTTTCAAGAACGATTGACCTGGCCTTAACTTCAAGTTCTTTGAGAGTTGTAAGCACTGCAGAAGGAACGACGATCGTGCGATAGGGCGAGGTGTTGATAAGTCGGATGTTATTTGTGTATGCCGTGGAGCCGGAAATCTCACACCAATATCCACTATCTCGAATGATGTGGAGGTCAGAACCACTCATTGAAAATGTAAACGAGTTGGTCATTGAGAACGAATGTGTGAAGACTTCAAGTGCCTGTGTCGTCGGATCATATTTAAAGTCCGCACCGCCGCATCCGGCATGCACCACTGATGATGAACTGCTCACCACAAAGGTTGTCAACAAGGCAACGAGTCCGAAGACAAGTTTTGGGATACGTTTTTTCTGAGAGAGATTTTGTGAATTTGAGTTCGCCAATAATTCCATTCAGGGATATTAGGGCAGTGCCTACTGGAATATGCGATTAGTCCTTCAGCGTGTACTGGTAACGCCCATCAACGTCAACACGATCCATTTCGCCGGCTAAGCGAAGATGCTCAAGGTGGGCGTATGTTTCGCTATCAGCCATGCCACCTTGTGATCGAGGCGAGAAAAGATACGTTGACATTTCCATCACTGTTGTGGGCCGATTCACTTCAATGCAAGCATCGCGTAATTTTTGAAGTCGTCCAACGTGATGTTCTTTGATGTCATTGGCTCGCCCAGCAAGATCGGTGAAGATATCACCGTGCGCAGGTAGCGCAATCTTGACCTGTGGGCCAAAAGTAGCAACTTTGTCGAGTGACTCAAAAAACAAGTTGAGCGGGTCTTTGGCGGGCATCATTCCACTGATATGAGGAGTGATTGTCGGCAAGACATGGTCGCCACAGAGCATTAGTCCTTGTTCGGGGTCGAACAAACACAAATGGTCGGCAGTGTGTCCGGGAGTATGAACCGCAACCCAATCGCGACGGGCAAAACGGAAATGCTCGGCATCAGCAAGGCGAATTGTAGGCCGCGGCAAGCGCATCAACTTGGGTATACGACGAGTAACTGAAATTCGAGCGCGTCGCTTCCAGGGAATATCCATGCCGGGCCCGCCCCACGGCGGAGGCTCCCACGGCATGCGATGCTTTGGTGCGTTGTCTGGATCGTCAATGTCGACATCGGGTGGTTCGGTTGGATCCCAAAAGACGCGAAACTTTTCGTGCGTGATGATGTCGCAACCAGTTTCGGCTCGTAGCCAATGCGCGCCACCAAAATGATCGGGATGACTATGAGTCACGATGACCGAATGAACTCGCTTCAGGGGAACGCCCATCTGTACGAGACGTTTTTTAACAACTGCGTAACTGGCCTTCTCGGGAAGACCAGGGTCAACCAAAGTGACACCGCGCTCATCTTCAAGCACATACATATTGACGTGACCAAGCCCAGGAATGGAGATTGGTAACTGAGCCCGCAGAACACCTGGTGCAATTTCGAGAATGTCTTCACTCGCCGGCAATTGCTCTTGTTTGGGTATTCGGGGAACAGGTTGGGTCATTGAACAAAAACTTTCTCGCGGTAGAAGCGTAATTCGGCGATGCTTTCATGCACATCGTCGAGCGCTCGGTGCTTACCCACTTTGAAGGGACGCACACTGTCGCTACCGGGATACCACCGCTTCACGAGTTCCTTGATTGTGCTGACATCAACCGAGCGATAGTGCAAGTGGTTTTCAATGTCGGGTAAATAGCGGGCCAAGAATCGGCGGTCGGTGCCAATTGAGTTGCCACACAACGGGACTGTACGTGCCTCAGGAACATGAGCTTTAATGAAGTCGAGCGTTTGCTGACCGGCTTGTTCGAGGGTGATGGTCGATTCACGGATCATGGTGAGCAGACCCGACTTGGTGTGCATATCGACAACAAATTTGTCCATCACGGCCAACACTTCGTCGCTCTGGTGAATGACGAGATCGGGCCCTTCGGCAATGACGTTGAGTTGGTCATCGGTGACAATTGTTGCAATTTCGACAATGACGTCTTTTTCGGGGATCAGCCCCGTCATTTCCAAATCCATCCACACAAGCACATCGGAGACGATACGCCATCGCTGTGGCGTTCTATCAATGCGCCGATTCTTATTGGCCCGTTTTTCAAAATTGGTGCTTGAGCCCGTATCGTCATGGCATGACCGATCTGCCACTCAGCATTTCTGTTGTTCGTCTCGACAAACAACTAGACCTTCCGACGTACGCCCACGATGGTGATGCGGGCCTTGATTTGATGGCTCGAGAAGAAATCACCATTTCTCCCGCTGGGGGCCGGATCTTGATGCCGACGGGCATTTCAATCGCCATTCCTAGGGGATATGCGGGTTTCGTGTTACCCCGAAGCGGGCTCGCCCTCAAGAACGGAGTCACCGTTCTGAATAGTCCAGGACTCATCGATTCGGCTTATCGTGGCGAAATCAAGGTGGTTTTGGTCAATACCGACCCTCGAAACCCGTATCGCATCAGTCGAGGTGACCGTATTGCTCAACTTGTGATTCAACCCGTGTCACAGGTGCAGTGGAATGAAGTGAACAAACTCGATGACAATGACCGCGGTGGCGGTTTTGGACATTCTGGTCGTTAATTCAGGCTGGTCGTTAATTCAGGCTGGTCGCTGATTTAGGCGGCGGCGCTCATTTTGGCCACTTCGGCCACGATCAAATCTCGAACTCGCTCACGTAGAACCGGAATATCTGCCTCGGTCATGCCTTCGGTGCTGATGGGTTCAAGGACTCGAACGACAGCATTGGTGTCACCCATTCGCCAGTCATGCTTGCGCAACGCCGAACGGGTGCCATGAACGGCCATCGGCAAGATGGGCGTACCCGTTGTGATAGCCAATCTGAATGCACCATCTTTGAAGGCCCGAATTTCTCCATCATGACTGCGGGTGCCTTCGGGAAAAATCATGACCGACATCTTGCGATCGAGCCAGGTCTCACACACCTTCAACGCGGCAGCGCCACTTGAGCGATCTCCACGTACAAGTGAGACGTCTCCAGACATCTTCATCATCCAACCGACCAATGGAATCTTCAAAATCGTTTCTTTACTTAACCATTTCATTTCGATCTTCAGGTGGCTGATCAAGAGCATGTCGACGAAACTCTCGTGGTTCGACACCATCACATATGGATTGCGTTTGTTCTTGGGCAATTCACCACTCGTATGAAATTTCCATAGAGGGTTGAGCCACTGGTGCAAAACACAAAGTCGACGAAAGGTGTAACCAGTCAAATAACGACCTTTATCAAATGGCATCGTCGCAATCCAGACGATAAAGACCAAGGGTGTCCACACGATGACGATCACACCGAGGGCAAACCAACTCCAAAAACTCAAAACGCTTCTTTTCAGCACATTTCATGTTCGCACATGAAAAGGTGTCATAAGGTTGTTTTGTGAGCCACCCAATCATTGAATTCTCCAAGACGCCTTCAGAACATCATGTTCAGGAACTTTTTGAACAAGCAAAAGCGGTTCAGGCACGGGCGTATGCACCGTATTCACACTTTTTGGTTGGCGCAGCGATCCTCACACCCAGTGGAAATATTTATGTCGGCTGCAACGTTGAAAATGCCGCGTATCCAGTGGGTAACTGTGCCGAGGCAAGCGCAATTGCCGCGATGATCGCTGGCGGAGAGAAAGAAATTTTTGCTCTTGTCACGATCTGTGACAGTGCTGACATTGGAACATGTTGCGGTGGTTGTCGTCAGCGCGTGCGCGAGTTCGCCAAGAGTGAGACCGCGATATATGCCTGTGGACCAGATGGAGTTCGGGCAATTTTTACAATGGAACAACTCCTGCCAACTTCCTTTGGCCCCGACAACTTGGTTGGATTTGTTTCATGACCGATCGTCAAGCGCTAGAACGAATTTTGTCGCTCATTGATCTCACTAATCTGAATGATGCGTGCACCGACGAAGAAGTCGTTGAACTGTGCACACGTGCCCATGGAGAATTTGGCAAGACGGCAGCGGTTTGTGTTTGGCCACGATTCGTAGACCTCAGCGCCTCGCATTTGAAACACACTTCAATCAAAGTTGCCACTGTCGTGAATTTTCCGCAAGGAGGAAATGATGTTGCTGCTGTCGTTGATGCCACTGTGGCTGCGCTTGACGTTGGAGCCGACGAAATTGATTTGGTTCTGCCGTATCAGTCAATGCTCAAAGGCGACGAAGCATCTGTCGTTTCTATGTTGCAAGCAGTGCGCGAAATAGTTCATGCCCCCGATCATTTGAAAGTGATATTAGAAACGGGCGAACTTTCTGATCAAGGCATGATTCGCCGGGCATCAGAATTAGCAATCAAGGCTGGTGCTGATTTCATTAAGACATCGACTGGCAAAACAAAGGTCTCGGCTACTCCCGAAGCAGTGAAGACAATGTTGCAGGTCATCCGAGATTCTGGACGGCCGGTTGGTTTGAAGCCGTCGGGCGGTATTCGTACTGTTGCTGATGCGCAGCAATATCTTGATTTAGCCGATGCCATCATGGGACCGCAGTGGGCGAGACCTGAGACATTTAGATACGGGGCGAGTGGGTTGCTTGACGCAATTGAGGCTGAACTTCGCTCGTGAATTGCGCATAACCTAGAACTATGTCTGGTCAGTCGGCTCGAGTGCCTTACCTCAATTCAAAATTGCAAGGATTCGGCTCAACCATTTTTGCTGAGATGACCGCGCTTGCTGCTGAAACCAATTCGATCAACCTCGGTCAAGGATTTCCGAATTACGACGGTCCACAAGAAGTACTTGATGCGGCCGTTGATGCGATTCGTAGTGGGCAAAATCAATACCCGCCAGGTCCAGGAGTTCCCGAACTTCGTCGGGCAATTTGTGAACATCAATTGCGTTTTTGGGGCCTGTCATACGACCCCGATTCAGAGGTCTTGGTAACCGCTGGTGCAACTGAGGCACTGGCGGGTGTTTTGCTCGGGCTTCTCGAAACCGGTGACGAAGTTGCCTTACTTGAGCCGATGTACGACAGTTATCAAGCCTGCATTGCTTTAGCCGGAGCAGTGACGCGTCCAGTCACATTGCGTCCACCGCATTACCGTCTTGACGCAGATGAATTGCGAGCGGCGATTACGCCGAAGACGCGAGTGATTTTGGTGAACAGTCCTCACAACCCGACTGGCACTGTTCTTAATCAAGTCGAACTACAAGCGATTGCCGATCTAGCAATTGAACATGATCTGATCGTTGTTTCTGATGAGGTGTATGAACATCTCACCTACGACGGAATCAATCACGTCTCCATTGCCTCGTTACCAGGAATGAAAGAGCGGACTCTGGTGATCAGTAGTGGTGGCAAAACTTTCAATACCACTGGTTGGAAAGTTGGTTGGGTGTGTGGGCCAGCCGCGATGGTGGCTGCGGCGCGGGCAGCAAAACAATTCCTCACGTACGTTTCGTCGGGTCCCTTTCAACCAGCAATCGCTACCGGTTTGCGTTTACCTGATTCGTATTTCACGGCCTTGGCTGCCGACCTTGAAGGAAAACGCAATCACCTGATGCAAGGACTCACTCAAGCAGGCTTTGAGGTGTACAAACCTCAAGGAACATATTTCATTACCGTTGATATTCGACCGATACAACAAGATGGGGATGGCTATGCGTTTTGTCGAGAACTTCCACACAAATGTGGAGTTGTGGGTATTCCAAATGTTGTTTTCTATGATCGTGCTCACCAACATGAAGGTCGACACTTGGTTCGTTTTGCTTTCTGTAAGCAATACGAAATGATTGACGATGCTGTTTCACGATTGAAGGCAATGTCATGAAGTTTGCTGCAATTCAACACGACATCGCTTGGTGCGACCGGGAAGCAAACTTCGATCATCTGCGTGCACGCATAGCCGAGGCCGAGTTAAACGGGGCTGAGTTTGTGCTTCTCACCGAAACATTTTCCACGGGCTTTGCCGTCGACAATTCTTCATTTGCTGAGTCAACTGGCGGAGCCTCATCTCAGTTCTTGGCTGCTATGGCACTCGAACATCACATCTGGATTGGTGGCACGTGCCCAGAGCTTTCAGCAACATCAGATGATGGGCGACCAGCAAATACCTTCGTCGTTGTCAGCCCCGAAGGTGTTGAACATCGATACGAGAAAATTCACCCCTTCACTTTTGGGGGAGAAGACAAACATGTTCGTGCAGGCAACGAATTCGTCACGATTGATGTTGGCGATTTACGAGTGTCTCTCTTTGTTTGTTACGACTTGCGATTCGCCGATGAATTTTGGCGGTGCGCCGAAGATACCGATGTTTTCTTAGTTCCCGCCAACTGGCCAGAGTCACGCAGAATGCACTGGTTGTCGTTATTGCAAGCTCGAGCAATTGAAAATCAAACCTATGTGATTGGCTGCAACCGTGTTGGTCAGGGTGGATCGTTGATTTACAGTGGCGACAGCAGAATTTTTGATCCGTATGGTGAGACTCTTGCTGAAGGTGCACCTCATGAAGAATGCATTTTGTATGCCGACATCACACGTGAACGTGTCATCGAAGTGCGCGACAAATTTCGTTTCTTACAAGACCGTCGTTCGTAATTTCAGCGCAAAGTCTTTGCCATCAGGCTGACGAGTTTTCCACTGCCAGAGACTTGTTGACCGACTTCAACAAACCCCAACCGTTCGTGAAAGCGCAGTGAGCCGTCATTGCGGGGCTTGAGGTTGACCTCAAGCGTGAAAAGAGACTCGGTACTCCGTGACTCAACTTCGTTGTACAAAAGCGATCCATAACCCTTGCCCTGATGTGACTCAGCAAAAGCCACACGGTCAAGATAAATGAATTCGTCGTACTTGTTGCAGAACCACTGATAGTTCGTGCTGCCATACGGCAGACCTGGTTTCATAATGAGGCAGTACCCGACGAGTGCCTGATCGACTTCAATGCCCAAGGTAAGAGACGACCATTCAAAAATCTGCCACATGGTTTCTTCGGTTTCGGGACCGACCGCAGGAACGTTTTCTTGGTTGATCGCCAACATCACGTCAAGGTCGTCTGCAGTGAGTTCACGAATTAAGGGCACCCGACAAAACTAGTTGGCGAAGTGGGGCGTAATATCACCTCATGTTGTTTGCCAAAAAGAACACCGCCATGGTCGCTCCCGAAAATGCTTTGCCTGGTCGCACCGATCAGACCATGCCAGTTCCCGAGAAGCACTTCGTACTGGACGCGCCATTGACCGGACCGTGGCCGACTGGTACCGAAACAGCTGTGTTCGGTATGGGTTGTTTTTGGGGTGCCGAGCGTTTGTTCTGGCAGTTGCCAGGTGTCTATTCAACTGCTGTCGGATATGCCGGTGGCTACACGCCTAACTGCACCTACGAAGAGAATTGCAGTGGACTCACCGGACACGCTGAAGTGTTCTTTGTGATCTTCGATCCCAAAGTCATTTCATATGAATCACTCTTGAAAGTCTTCTGGGAAAATCATGATCCCACTCAAGGGATGCGTCAGGGCAACGACATGGGTTCGCAATACCGCAGCGCGATTTATACGACGAACGATGCACAGATGGCAGTTGCGCGTTCGTCGCACGATCTCTTCCAAGAAAAGCTCAAGGCTTCTGGATATGGAGACATCACGACAGAGATCGCACCAATGGGCGAGTGGTATTACGGCGAGCCTTATCACCAGCAATACTTAGCGAAGAATCCAAATGGCTACTGCGGTATCGGCGGAACCGGCGTGTCGTGCCCAATTGGTACTGGTGTCTAAAAAACTAAGCCGCTGCTTTTAATTCAATCGGTGTGGATCGTCTCACAACGCGAAGCCGTTCAATTGATTCACCAGCAAGCCATGACAGTGTGCGGTTGTGCGAACGTTGAATGATCCGACCACCAAGACGCTCAAGACTTGCAGACCGTCGACCAGATTTTGAATTGATATCGGCATACCAACCGGTAAATCCAAGGATTGCGGCTTGTTCATCAACGTAACGCAAACTCTGTAGTCCGCCGGCTCCAAACCGCGCGTGACTCCGCATATTGACGTGAGCATGCATATCAAAATTATCTGGCAGTTCCTGCCGAGTAAGTTTTGCCCCGTCAACAACTCGGCGCCAATACAGGCCCCAGGTTCCGCCTCGTAGTAGTCCGATAGGAGCAACGGCAAGACTCTTGACCATTAAGCGAATTGTCTGGATGTACATCCAGCGGTTGAATTTCTTTTCGTCAGCACAAATCAACACGTAGCCAACGACTTGTCCTTCGTCAGTAACAATGCAGCGGCCAAGATCACGCGCGTTTTTGAGATACCAACCCAAACTTACGTGAGCGAAATCATCTTGAAAGCAAATCTTGAAATGCAATGGTTGACCCATGACGATGGTCTCCATAAAGATGTTCTTGATGTCGGCATCATCGCCAGGTTGTAGCGGGCGTAGCTTCATGCCACGTGTCCGAAGTCAAAAGCGTTTTGCAAGACAATTTTGGGTTGCACGAACTCAACAGTTTGATAGTTCTGAAGTAAGACTTCGGCAGTCTTTTCCCAAGTGAACTGACTCGCCCGCTCCTGGCAAATATCGTGTACTGCTTTTCGATCGTGTCGGAGCATTGATTCAATTGCATCAGCAATGCAGATCGGAGTCAGCGAGGTTGATACTCCACATCCAGGTGCGAGAATTTCGCGAGATGCTCCAGACTTCGCGACTATCGCTGGAGTTCCAGATGCAAGCGACTCCAAAGTCGAAAGGCTGAAGGTCTCACGGCCACCCAAATTTAAAGTGCAGAACGACAGGCGGAGAATTGAGGCAATGAATTCGCGATCAGTGATGTGTCCCAAGAATGTGATGGGCAGACCCAACGACTGTTGAACCAGTTTTTGCCTGAGTGGGCCATCTCCTATAACAACTAACTGGATATCCCCGCGTTGTTCACAAATCTTTCGCATCGCCTCAATGGCTAGCTGTGGGTTCTTTTCAGGCGAGAGTCGGCCGACGAGGGCAACTGTGTGATTGCGGCCATGAAATTGATGAGTGAGATTTTGTATTTCTTGGTTTGATCCAAATTGGGTGTGATCGACCCCGAGTGAAATTTTGATGGGATTGATTCCAATTCGTTCTAATTCAAGAGCGGCGAAATGTGAAGCGCATAGAAAATTTTGTGTTCCACGGGCGATGCGCTTGTGGTGGTTATCGGCAAGTCGATTTGCTAACCACGAATTCTTCAAATGACTTGTGAGCAATTGCGAAAGTGATTCATGCGAGAAAACAAAACTCTGAGCACCAATTTTTTGAGCGAAATCGCCCAACCACCACAATGTGGTCTGATCGTGGTTCTCAATGACGTCAGGAACAATTTGTATGAGTAGTTTTTCTAGTTGCCGCCGGCGCCAAATGAGGCGATATCCGCCCCAACCGAGAACTTTTGGCGCTTTCAATTGGATTCGTCGAACCCCAGATTCATCGGTGTCATCAAAGTACTGATCACCTGGAGTGATGACCACAACCTGGTGACCGAGTGCTCGGTACTCATTTCGAAGCTCAGTCATTGTGCGAGAAATGCCACCTGAAGTTTGATGAACCAAATTCGCAATTTGAACAATCAGCACGCTTGTAAAACCTTTGGCGCGATGAGTTCTTGATATGTGTAACTCTCGTATCCAAAATCCAAGAGTCGACGGACGCATCGTTCGCTGACATCCATCAATTTCTTATCTGCGACATCACCAGGGTGTAGCGCCAGTCGTAGTGAGCTCGGGAAGAGAAGCCGCGAGGCCGTTCCAATTTGCCACCAAAGCGCACCAGCAAAACTTAAGGTGCTATTTGGTCGGTGTGACCAAGCAGGAATTGTGTGAGATCGTCCCGCTGCTAAATGGAGAAAGCGGGTTCGGGTGGTGAGATATGCGAAGCCCAATTCTTTAGCAGCTTGAATCGTGCCTTCAGATGCCAGCCAACCCGGAGGAACGAATCCAGTCGGAGCGAAGTCGTAGTTGAGCATCTGCTTCAGTCCAAGTTCCATGCGGCGAATTGCAACTGAATATCCGAGCGAATGGAACTCATTGCAACCTCGTGTGAGAATCGCTGATTGTACCCGCGACCACGAAGGTGCCTCCAACTTCTCATGGGTGTAACCGTGTTGAACAATCTCATGACCTCGTTCTTCACACTCGTGGAGCCAGTCAATGAATTTGGGTGAATCAGAAAGCGATGCGCCATTCCACCGGCCCGGCACAACCAGCAACGAACACGTTGCCCCAAATTGCTCCATGCGACGGACTGCTCGTTTGCTCACCTGAAAGGTCGAGGGGGCGACATCATGTACAGAGATAACCAGAGTTCGACGATCGGTCATTGACGAGTTGAGCACGGTCACTAAGCGGTCCGCCGCAATTGTGGGAAGGTTCCGATGACGGCTTGATAATGATCAACAAGGTCGTTCATTACCGATGACCATGTGCGTCCGACCACCGATGTACGACCGTGCGATGCCAAGAGCCGACGGAGCAAAACATCTTCGTGAAGTTGCTGAACCGCACCAGCCAAACTTTCTGGGTGTTCCGGACTCCACAACAATCCATTTTGACGATGTTGAATGATGTCAAGTGGACCACCTGCGGCAGGTCCGACGACCGGCACTCCTGAAGCCAATGCCTCTTGAATAGCTTGACAAAAGGTTTCATTCAGTCCGGTGTGAACAAACACATCCAAAGTGGCAAAGGCTTGAGCAAGTTCTTCACCGCGCAAAACTCCGGTGAAGGTCGCGTCGGGCATGGACTTTTCTAACGTTGATCGCAGCGGCCCATCGCCGACGATGACCAATTTGATTCCGGGACGCCCACTCAAAACACGTAATCGTTCAACTTCCTTTTCACGGGCGAGTCGACCTACGTAACCAACAACTGTTTGTCCTTGTGGGGCCCATTCGCGATGAAGATCCATATCTCGCTTGGAGGGGTGGAACCTCTCGGCATCAACTCCACGCGGCCAAATGGCGACGTCGTCAAGGCCATTTTCGCGCAACTGCCAACTTGTAATCGTTGAGGGAGCCAAAGTGAGATCGGCTGAAGCATGGGCGGTTCTGATTGCTCCCCAGATGGGCTTAGCAAATTTTCCGAGGTGATATCGGCGGGCGAATCCGGCGATGTCTGTTTGGAATATGGCAACCACTGGAATTCCCATACGGCGTGCTGATCGACCTGCGGTTCCGCCTAATACAAGTGGCGCAGCCAGGTGAACGACATCTGGCTTAAAGGATCTCAAGGTCCGATAAACGGTGGTGCCACTGAAACCAACGCGGACATCGTCGTAAAAAGGCATTGAGCAAGCCGCCACACGAACGACCGGGGTGGAGTTGTATGAATCGTCGCCCGGACCAGGCGCAATAATGATCGCTTGGTGGCCATTGCGATGTAGGTAGTCGGCAAGTTGGCAAACAGAGTTGGTGACTCCATTTACTGACGGGAGAAATGACTCAGCGACAATCGCTACTCGCACGAGTAGAAACATACGAAACGGGGGTAAACAAACGTCGCACTTGTGGTTTCGAACAAGCAAATATCAAGCAGACAACCGAGGTTTTACAGATCAGAGATTCGACGTTGGTGAGGTCGACTAATGCTTCAATGAATACACAGATCGTCACGCACAAGAGGCCGATTGCTATTTGCCGGGTCCATTCTTTCCAAGGAAAGACTTGTTTTATAGACGATTCCAACACCACAGCGACCTGCTTCAATACCCAGAGCCAAGCGACAACATTAGCGATCAACGTACCGATGGCAGCACCAATAGGCCCAAAAATGAGGATCAAGACACTTGCTGCGATCGCATTGGTAATGAGCAGAACGAGCGAGGCAAAAAGCAACTCTCGGGTTCGGCCGGCGGCCCGCAAAACGACGCCGTATTCGGCAACACGATGCAACAAAATCACCGTGAAGATCACCAATATGGGTGCGCCTGATCGATATTGACGACCAAACATCAATTCAATGATTTCAGGGCTACAGATGATGAGTATTGCAACGGCAGGCACAAGGACATAGGTCAGTCGTATTGATTGTTCAATCCAAACCTTGAGAGCGGCTGGGTGTTCTCCTCGAGCAAGGTGATGAACGAGAGAAACAGCGATGGCCGCACCGCCTGCGACTGGGAGAATGTTGATGATGGGCAACTCTTGCGCGGCAATTGCGTACTCACCGAGCCTTGCGGGGTAGAGCGCCGCTACGAGCCATTTATCGAGGCTGCGATTGAGAACTGAAACGATGATGGTCGCTCCGAGAGGAAGAGCAAACATAATCTGATCACGAATTCGCGGAATAGTTAAAGATTCCACGACATCGTTTTGAGAATTGTTTTGCCTTGTTGCCCACAAAAGTGCAATCACAGCAGTCACCGAACGAATGACACCGGCGATGAGTAGACCAATACATGCTGCTCGCAGTCCTTTGTTTTGAACAAAAAGGCCGAAGACAGTGATCAAGGTGACGAGACCCATTGAGCCTTCCCAGATCGCCGAAAGTAGTGAACGCCCCATAGCAACAAGTGCCATCGCGCAAATAGTGGATGGGAGTTCTACCGCAATCACTATTCCCATCAGAGCGACTAAGCCCGCGAGACCGTCCCATTGTTGAGTGAGTGGGCCAGATGCAAGGTAGAGAACTGCAGCGACCACCAGACCAGAGACAAGAAGAGCAGTCATACTTCGAAACACAACTCGTCGTTGACCGCGCGCATTGAGATGTGAGATGAAGTACGGCATTCCGTGGTGAAGCCCGAGATTGGCGACAACCAACATTGCAAAATAAACCGACATGAGATAGGCCATTTTTGACCAATCAGAGTTGCTCATCCACCGGGCTAGAAATGTCGCAACAAGAATTTGTGAAGCCGTATGTACACCTTGCCCAATGGTGATCCACGCTGTGCGACGAGTGACTTCCTTCGCAGTTTCAGTTTGCATGAATCAAGAGACCAAATGTGTCGGATTTGAATTCGTTGATCGCAGCGATTTCTGTGGCAGAAAGATCAAACGCGTAGTGGCTGGTGATCGGTCGACGAAGCAATTTGAGAAATACGAGAGAAACCAAACCACGCGGGGTTCTTCGGAGACGCTTCAGGAAATGTTCAAAATCCCACGTATTGTTGCCGTGAAAACAGCGAATAAACAGGTGCGAATATTGCTGATCCAAGACACATAGCCCACCCAAGTCTTTGACGGCGCGAATAAAAACTGAGTCCTCGCCTTTTCGCTGAGCGGGATATCTGGCCTGGGTTCGACGATGGACGATTGTCCCTGGAGTCGCTAGGCCGGCGTCAGCGCGAAAGGGATGGTTGACCAAATCATCTGAATCAATGTGCATCAATGTCCACTTCAGTGCACAAGCCGCTTTGTGGCTTTGTACCATCGCAGAAATTTGAATTGCCAGACGTTCAGGGTGATACCACTCATCATCGTCCCACTGTGCGACAAATTCACCATGTGCACTATCTAGTGCGAGATTTCGTAGTTCACCGAGCGTGTTGTTTTCTGCTGTTTCAATATGTAATTCGGTAATCGTGACGTCTACAGGTAGTTCGTTAGGTATCACATCGCAATAGGAGAGGTCGCCGTCATTGACGATGAGCAATTCTCGAGGTGTATAAGTTTGCGCAATGAAACACTGAATAGCTCGTTGAGCCAAGTGTGGGCGATCGCGAGTCACCATAACGCATGTGACTAATTCGTTACGCGGCATGTGGCATCTTGAGATCTACATATGGTGAACGGAGTAGTGATAACGCCAAGTCCCAGAAGACTCCCTGAGAACTGTTCTCCATCAGCATTTCTGGAGTGAGGGAATTTAAAAGGTCTCCATGATTACTGCTGACGTAATGGATGAGATACGACTCTTCGGGTAACACCAAATTTCTTTCAGTAAAGAAGCGGTAGCTTTGACCGGGCGGAATTGGGTAGAAGGAATTGGGTTCGTGTACGTGTGCCAGGTACGGCTCTTGTCTCACGACTGCAGTCAGCAGTGATGGTCCAAGGGAAAATCGAACAGTGGGGTTAACCAGTTGAGCATTTTCCAAAAGAGCTGTCGTGAGATCTGATTGCGGCTGCGATGCAATGACCGCATTGTTTAATGCCTGACCCAAGACCATCTTGTCAATCATTTTCTGCAGATGCCGTGGAGGCATGTAACGTCCCGAAATCCTGCAGATTTCCTTATTGAGCCACCAATTCACTGCCCAAAGAGCTGTGGGGCCCCAGTCAATAACTTCAAGACCTTGCTGTACTCTCTTTTCGTCGAGTTTCCACACCATCTCGGCGCCTACTTGGCTATGACTTGAATTCAAAATGTCATCAAGGGGGCGGCGAATCAAAATATCGAAGTCGAGATAGATGCCACCACGAAGGTGTAGCAGTGCATATCGAAGCAGGTTGCTCCTTGCGGAAAGTGCCGATCGAGGTATCCGGCTCCAAACACTGAATAGGTCTGACGATCGCGAAAGATCGGAGTCACAGGCATGAAGCAGTTCGGCGACATCAATGGAGTGGATCTCCACATTTGGCAACTGACGAGTCTGTAGGAAGTCAAGAGTGAGGGGCTCAGACCCTTCAATATGGATTTCAATAGTCGCCCACGGATGATGGCGTAGGACACTTTCGACTGCCAGTCGATTAGAAAGACCGAATGATTGTCCCGACCAAATAAATATGAAGCGTTCCGGAATTTTCGCCGACACTGTGAAAGTCTGACGACTCTGTACAAATATGCGATTGCCGGAAGGTGAACGGCGGATTGCGAACAGTTAGATATGTGAGTCTGTTAGATAATCGCGAAGCGACTGATCTAACTCATCAAGTGAGCGAACCAACTTGTTGATGCTGCATTGCATCATCAAGTTGACCACTTCATTGCCGTTTGGAAATCGAGCGCGCCAGTCGGTGAATAGACCAATGATGTATTTGTTATGGGCATACGCGTAGCCCATCTCCCAAGCGGTGCCATCGTCGGTCATGATGCCGTTCAGGTTTGCGACAACCACTTGGCAACGATCAATGCCGCCCTTATCGTTTAAGAAAATATCACCCACATTTTCTGCAGTCTTGGGCGGGTTGTCGCGATGGGGTAAAAAAGTGTCAAAGCCGGCATCTTGAATCAGCTGATCAATTTTTTCAATGAACCAACGCTCACCCTCATCAAAGAGTGGCCCAGCAACATAGACGTAAGGCTTGGGTGAGTTACTCATTTTCTGCTCCATCTGTTTGGTGCCAGCCGTTCTTTCTGATGTCATCTCCATCGGCGTTCTTGGCGCGACCTTCATGACGCAACAATCCAGGTGTGGCCGACAACTTTGCGATCAAGTTCTGCATTGGCGTCTCACCAACCGTTGTGACTGCTTCGCGGAACAAGAAATGTGGATCAACCGCAATATCGGCCATATTCATCACTGGACCAATGGCGGCCTCGGCTTCCTCAAAGAGTCGAACGACTTCATCGCGGGAACGCTGCGAGCACCAATCGCACATGAGTTCTTCGAGCTCATCGCGGTGGGCAGCACGACCGTCAAAAGAAGTGAAACGTTCATCGTCGCCGACTCCAAGAAGTGTGAGTACTCGAGCAGCAACCGAATCGGACGAACTTGAGATGCCGACCCACTGTCCATCAGAACATTGATAGGTGCCACGCGGAACCGTGTATGGCAAACCTGCACCTAGTCGAGGCTGTAGTTCGCCAGTCAAGGCAAAGAGTGATGCAACTGGGCCCATGATATGAAACATGCTTTCAAGCAAGCTGATATCAACGACTTGGCCAACACCCGAATACAGAGCAACCATTGTTGAAAATGCACCAACAAGTCCGGTGACTTCATCGGTGAGTGCAATTGCCGGTAGCAAAGGTTGTCCATCGGCTTCACCATTAACTGCTGCAAAGCCCGACATTGATTCGGCGATTGAAGCAAAGCCAGGCCGTTGTGCGTACGGTCCCGTCTGACCGAATCCGCTCACTCGTGTGAGTACTAACGAAGGGTTGATGGCAAGAAGTTCGTCTGGTCCAAGACCAAGACGCTCAAGAGTCCCTGGACGGAAATTCTCAACGACGACATTGGCGTCTTTGACAAGATCTAAGAAGAGGGCCTTGTCATCGGCATTTTTGAAATCGAGAGCGATCGTGCGCTTGTTGCGATTGGCAATCTTCCACCACAGGCCAACACCGTCACGCGGATCTTTCCAGGCCATGTTGCGCAAACTGTCACCAGTATCGGGTCGTTCGACTTTGATGACGTCAGCACCAAAATCGGCAAGGTAGCGGGCGCAATTTGGACCGGCAATAACAGTTGAAATATCAAGGACCCGCATTCCCTCAAGTGGAGTTCGAGCGACATTCACGTTCACAGTCCTTAGCCTGCCAAAGGTTTTGGATATCCACTACTTCGCCTGCAGAGTAGTTGCCTCATTGACTGGGAAACTAAGCGTTGGAACCGAGGTATCGATCAAAGACATCGCTATTTTGCAGCTCTTTCGATGTCCCGTTAAACACGATTTCACCTCGCGTCATGACATAGGCCCGAGTTGCCAAAGCGAGGGCTCGAGCAACGAACTGATCAACGATGAGCAATGAGGCGCCCTTACTAGCGACAGTGGCAAGAGATTCAAATATCTCATCAACCACAATGGGCGCCAAACCCAACGAGCCTTCGTCTACCAAGATCACTTTTGGATTCTGGGTGTATGCGCGGGCCATTGACAGCATCTGTTGTTGACCACCAGACATTGTTCCAACTTTTTGAGCAAGTCGCTGCCCCAAAATTGGGAATGCCTCAATGCCCTTTTCAATTGCTTCTGCTTCATGGCCTGGCTTGGCTTGCAACGCAAGATTTTCACGCACTGTCATCGATGTAAAAACACCACGCCCTTCGGGGATGTGACACAGACCGAGATTTGCTCGTTTGTTGGGGGTCAACGTAGTGATGTCAGAGTTTTCAAAAGTGACTTGCCCAGATGTTGGGCGAATCAATCCAGAAATAGTTTTTAGCAAGGTTGACTTACCTGCTCCATTAGGACCAAGTAACGCGGTGACCGATCCCTGGTCGACGACCAAATTAATATTGCGCAAGATTGTGGTCGTGCCATAACCAGAAGTGACATCACGAAGTTCAATTGCGGGTGAAGTGTTGATGTTGTTCACGCTTGAACCGCCGGTGAGAGTTCAATTGAATCGGCACCTAAGTAGGCATCACGGACAATCGGACTCGTTGCCGTGAGTGCGGGAGTGCCTTCAAAAATGAGTCTTCCAAAATCAAGAACGTAGATGTATGCACAAACCTTCATGACGAGCGACATGTCGTGTTCAACAAGCACGATGCCGCATCCTCTTTCTTGAACGACTTTTTCTAGAACAGCCGCAAATCGTTCAGTCTCTGTTCGATCTAATCCAGATGAAGGTTCGTCGAGCAGCAGAAGATCGAATTGGCCCGCTAAGCAACGTGCTAACTCGACGAGTCTCCGCTCTCCAGTCGAAAGCTCACCAGCCTGGCGTGTTGCGAGATCGGCGATTCCACATAGATGCAACGCATTTAGGCTCGCTTCCCGCGTTGACTTGCGAATTGTCGATGAAGTCACGAGATGCTTGATCAAACTGCGACCAGCCAAAGCACTTTCAAAGCCCAGACTTACATTTTCCAGAACAGATAACTGATCAGCAAGATCCATGCGTTGAAAGGTACGACCAATACCTATGCGACCCCGTGCGGGTGGGGCTAAAGCATTGATCTCTTGAGTGCGATATTTGATCGACCCCCCGATCTCGCGATTGATGCCGCTGATTGCATTAAAGGTCGTAGTTTTACCGGCACCGTTTGGCCCGATGAGACCGGTGATTCGTCCTAATGGCGCAGAGAGTGAAATGTTGTCAACTGCTCGCAAACCACCAAAAGTTATTTCAAGATCAGCAATTTCTAGACCATCACCGTCTTGCTTGGTCAAGTAGTGAGTTCGCTCTAGATGTTTGTTCAGTTCATCTTGTGGTGAATCGTGATGCTCAAACCGAGCTAAGAGCGAGCGCAGCTTGATGCCCATCGATACATGTCCACCGCGAAGTGCAATCAAGATTGCGAAAACACCGAAGAGAATATTCAAGATGTGAGGAGTATTTGTACCTGAAAAATACGCGGGAATCACTAACGAGATTGCGGCGACTAGTGCGTACCAGGGCTCACGTAACGGAGCAATTCCTAAGACTGCAATGAGTACGAGTGAATAATACGGTTGGAAATAAGTTGTCGATCCATCGACGACAGTGAGCTGCATACCGAACATCACTCCAGCAATTGATGCGAAAAATGCCGAACAACAAAAGACGATGAGTTTTGTGACATTGGTCGATAAACCGAGCGTTGATATTGCAACTGGGCTTCCTGATAGTCCGCGCAACATTCGTCCCAATCGAGAACGTGAAATCATGGCGATGACAATTGCCGAGAAGACGAATACTGTCAGGATGACGTAATAACGCGTGTGGGCATTTTCGGTTCCAAAAGGTGACGGCACCTTTCGGCCACCGGCAAAAACTTTGAACATCCAGGTCTGCGTGAAGAACAATCGAGTGACAAGGATTCCAAAACCAAAAGTTGCCAGCGCTAAATAGACGCCATGTAAACGAATCGCTGGTAAGGCGACGACGGCACCTATTGGTACGACAATCAGCCCGGCAATGACGAGCGCCAGCAACCACGGAACATGGGCTTCAATAGTGAGTCGTGAGAATGACAATGCACCGATTCCGGCAAAAGCCGCGTGGCATAGAGAAACTTGACCGCTCGTTTTGATGAGGAGACCAAGCGATAAAACCAAGATTGCGGTACACAGGCCAAATGAGTAATACGAAAGCTTGGTACCCACGAGATTTGGGATGAAGACAAGCACTGCAAGAACAATGACTCCAGAGGTCAATCGAAAACGGCTACTACCGTGCCACTGAAGTGGTGGGCGAGATTCGGCATCTGACCGAGGAGCAAGTCGGTGCTTGGGCAGAGCAAGAAGAACGAGAAGAAGAATGAGGAATGGAAGTGCATCTGCAAGGCCATCTAGGGATTGCCAGTGATTCTTGCTCACTTCATACCCGATGAGATCTTGCGCAATGCCGATGATGAGACCACCCAAAAATGTCATCGGAATGCTGGTGAAGCCACCAATGGCAGCAGCGCCGAATGCATACATGGCCAAGAAGGTGAGGTTGTATGGCTGAAGGCCAACTAGCGGCAGAATCAATATTCCCGACAACGAAGCAAAGATACAACCGATCATCCAGGAAATTCTGCGTACGCGTGTCGGGTTTGTGCCCATGAGGTCTAAGAGATCTGGGTCGTCAACTGCGGCGCGCATCGTAGATCCGAGTCGTGAATATCGAAAGAGTAGATAAAGACCGGCGACGGCAACGATTGTGATTAATGCAATCACGAGTTGGTCGCCAAAGATATTGATGTTGAAAATGCGCCATTTGTATTCTTTTCGATTGCTAAATGGCAAACCAGGAAAGCGATCAACGAAGAGGCCTTTATTGCTTGCTGGATAGAGGAAAAGACAAAGTGACGGAATCGCAACAGTGAGACCAATCGTTCCGAGAATTTTCATCGGTGTTGGTTGTCGGGACAGTGTTCGTGCAATGCGTTCCATGATCAAACCGAATAATGGGCCAGCCGCAAACACTGTCAAAACAAACGAGATTTTCCAATCCCAGTTCAGTGAAAAACGAAGGGCGTAATACACCAAAGCCGATGCAGTCAGAATTGCGCCGTGTCCAAAATTGAAAATCGCTGAAGTCTTGAAGGTCAGAACGAGACCAGTACCTGCAAGGCCATAGATCATTCCGGTCACAAGACCAGTGACAACAAACGGAAGAAGATTGTGCACTGCTTACCCCTCAATAAATGATTTAGTTAGATAAATACTTGAGGGTCACCACCGCGAATCTGTCGCCGTGGTGACCCTCATTCAGTACTACTGATGAAATGCGTTTACTTAACTCTCAGCTGGGTTGCACTGGTAAGCCAGGCCACCGAGTGGGTTCTCAATTTTTCCGTCAGTCAACGAGTAGTTCCACCAACAGTTACGGGCCGGAGCGGTTTCACCCTCGGTCCATGTTGTTGGTGACACCAATCCATCAAGTGTTTCGTCCTTGATGGTGTACATGTTCGCCAAGGTTTCGGCAGCAGTGGGAGCATCGGTCAACGTTGCATTTGCTTTTGCGAACATTTGCAACGCAGCCCAAACACCAGTGGCTGTTGGGTTTTCGTAACCTTCTGGATCGACTCCAGCAGCGTCCATGACCGAGCGGTACTCGGCAACAGGCGCATCGTCAACCCACCATGGGAAACCGTTGATGGCTCCAACGACGTTGTGAGTACCGTGGAGAAGTGATCCGGCAACTGAACCCTGGCTCACGCTGTAGGTTCCGGTGTAACCCTGCTCATCGCAGTTGGTCATGATTTTCTCAGCGGCAAAACCATCGACGCCCATGTTGATGAAGTCAACGCCAGCGTCAATCCAAGATAGACATTCGGCGGTGTAATCGGCAGCAGCTGAACTAATCAGTGCCAAACCAATATCTTCCATTCCCAATGTTGCGACAGTGGTTGCCCAGACGGGACCGGCTGCCGAACAAGATGTTGCTTCGGCACAGACAGCAAAGACTGTCTTTTTTGCGCCGAGTGCCTGAGCAACGAATGCTGGTGCATCAACAACTGCACCGAACGTTGCACTCAGTGGGAATGCATTTGGCAATGCACAAGCAAGACCATTGCTGGCATCAGGTGTGCAATCAAGTTTGAAAGCCTCAATATGACCACCCCAGATTGACGGGTCATAACCAAGTCCCATGACCGGAACACCGGTCTTTCCTAAAGCTTCTGACATTGATGCTTCGGTGAATGGATCATCGAGCAAAAAGAGCACAGGCGACTTAGCGACTGCGTCAGCGATGATGGTCTGACTCTTGGCGGGATCTCCAGCCGTGTCTTGAATATCAACTTCGACTGGGTGTCCGCCGAGACCACCGTTGGCGTTGGTCCAATCGGCCCAAGCGTTGATGACATCGGGAATGAACGGACCGCTTCCGGCACCAACTCCGGTGACGTCAACGATGGCGACAACTAAGACTGGTGAACCAGTCGGTTCAGTGACAACTGGAGCGTCAGTACTTGCTGGCGCGTCGGTCGTGGCGGTATCGGTCGAAGGAGCATTGGTGGCGGTTGAACCACCATCGTCTCCTCCACATGCCGCGAAAATAAAGGCTGAAGCGGCAATGGCCGCCCCAAATGAACGAATCCTGGACTTAGATTGCATAACTTCCCCCTTGTTATGCGGCCAGAAAACTCCGATGAATTGACCGCGATGAAGAAATATCCATCGGTTATTACTATAGTTGCTTTTGTCACACCTTTATGAAAAAAGTCACAAATGGCTGGCAGTTGACCTGAACAATCGAGGGAAATCATGGAATTTGGAATATTCGTTAACGGCTACATTCCGGGTCCGGCGGCCCATGATTCGCAGTGTGAGCATGATGAACTCGTCGAACAGGCGAAGTACGTCGTCTTTGCCGACAAGCACAACTGGAAATACGCCTGGTTTGGCGAACACCACGGATTGACCGAGTACAGCCATATGTCGGCCCCAGAAGTTGTCATGGGTTGGGTCGCCGCTCAGACCGACTACATCCATTTGGCGTCGGGAATCACGAGTCTTCCGACCGCCAAAGAACACCCCGCTCGCATCGCCGAACGAGCCGCGATGCTCGATCACATGACGAATCGCCGCTTCGAATTTGGTACCGGCCGAGGCGCTGGAAGTCACGAATTAAAAACTTTCAATGTGATGGATCCTTCGGTGACGAAGTCGATGTGGGATGAAGTCATCCGCGAGATTCCGCGTATGTGGGAACAAAAGGACTACGACTTTCACGGCCAACATTTCACGGTTCCAACTCCGCACAACATCTTGCCGAAACCGTACGGTCAAGGACATCCACCAATCTGGGTTGCATGTGGAAATCCCGAGACGTTTAAAAAAGCTGGCGAACATGGCATCGGTGCGATTGCGTTCAACTTCGAACCGATTTACAACTTGCAAGGTCGAATTGATGCGTACAAAGAAGCTGTTCAAGCACCGATCAATCAGATCGGTCAGTTTCGTAATGACAACATCATGATGACGAACACCGTCGTGTGTCTCTCAAATCGCGAACACGCGCGAGAAGTAGCCAAGCGTCGCGGGTTTGGGTACTTGGTCACGATGGTGAACATGTATCACGACACCATGCAGGCCCCGCCCGATGCAATCATTTGGCCCAACCCGCCAGCACCGCCAGAGTTTCAAATGGATGATGACATGCTCGACATGTTGATTGGCGCAGGCCTCTTGATGTGCGGAACTCCAGAAGATGTGAGTGAGCAACTTACTCAGTACTCCAAGGTCGGTTGCGACCAATTGGTCTTTGGCTTGCCCATTGAGCAGATGCATCCCGAAGAGGTCTACGAGATGCTTGAAGTCTTTGGTGACAAAGTCATTCCCGAGCATGACCTTGACCGAACGCATTCAACCGATCGATATCGCGCGACGGCAAAACCAAGGTTCCCAATGTTCCAGTATCCAGTTCCTGAATTCAATATTCCGGTGTTGCCGCCGAATGCCCGAGTACCGATACCTGCCTAAGAATTCTTATTTGATGGCAGTGGGCGCAATTGGTCCACCAACAGATCGAGTCAGTGGGAGAGGGCTTGCAGATAAAAGAAAATCATATTGACCGTCTTTGGCGCAATCTTGCGACAAAGTATTGAGAGACCAGTTTTGACCTTGAATCAAACCCATGTCGCGCAAATGGATCATGTGTACGGGTAACAAAACATTGGGGTCTTCACAGGGGTAACACTCAAAGGCCATGTTGTCAGTAGCAACCGCAGCGACATCATGATCTCTAAACCAACGAATCGTTTGCGTTGACGGACCGGGGCAGGCGTCGGCATATGCAAAGTTGTCGCCAGCGATTCGATGAAGTTCATGACCTGTTCGAAGACAAATGATGTCTCCAGGTGCAATCGTTACCTTAGCTAGCGCAACGGCAGCGTCTAGATCTTCGGCAGTAATCGCGTAACCGCCGACAAGGTATTCAACTCCTTGGGCTCTCGCGACATCGAGCAACACTCCTCTCGACACGATTGGCCCAAAAGTTTCAATTCCGTGCTCGTGACTACCCTTGGCGTCAACAGTTGAATCAGAGACATTGTTGTACAACAGGTTGTTATAGCCAGCATGAGCCAATGCATCCCAGTGAGTTGAAGATTGGACTCCCATGTTGACCGAATCATCATTGGTACAAAAGTTGGTTGGATCACCGGTGTAGGCCAGATTCAGCATGGTCATCACGCGTTGTGCGTTGTCTCGACCAGGGATACTTCCGGTCTGGGGACCAGTTTCGTCAAAAGCAAAAGACAACGAGATCACTCGTCCCTGTTTGGCAGCATCGAGCCCGCGACGAATAGCAACAGCATCAATGAGGTTTAAAGTTCCGCGCCGATCATCCGCTCCCCATCTACCCCAGTTAGAAACTTGCTGTGCAAGATCTTGTAAATGTTGCGGAAGTGCCATGTTTTTCCCCTTACGTCAAACGCATGAGCGTGACAGTAACACAGTAAATTCATGCACATAACAAGAGCTCGTAAAGCGTGAACATAAATGAGTGCTAGTTTTCATTATGAAGTTTTCACTCATCTTTGAAGCTCAGATGAATGATTCTTCACATGACAATGAGCAAACGGTGTTGCACAATTGTGTCAAACAAGCAGTTTTTGCTGAAGAAATGGGCTTTGATGCAATCTGGGCTGTTGAGCACCATGCATTGACTTGGTATGCGCATATGAGTGCGCCCGAGATCTTCTTATCGTTTGTAGCTGCTCAAACAAGTCGTATTCGTATTGGTCATGGTTGTGTATTGATGCCTTTTGGGTTTAATCACCCAGTTCGAGTTGCCGAGCGAATCGCGATGCTTGATCTCTTGTCAAATGGCCGACTGAATGTTGGAGCTGGTCGTGGTGCGACCCAACAAGAGATGGGCATGTTTGGCGTCAAGGTTGAAGATACATATCCGCAAGTTGAAGAAACGCTAAGAATTCTCAGCAATATCTGGCGTGAAGAGTCATTTGAGTGGGATACCGAGCACATCATAATTCCTCGACGACCCATCCATCCACATCCAGTGCAAACTCCGCATCCGCCGCTCTTTATGGCTTGCACCAAGAAAGACACCGTGAAATTGGCGGCTGATCTCGGTATTGGAGCACTCGTCATGGGATTCGGCGGTCCAAGTGAGATTGCCGAGTTACGCAGTGTGTACGACGATGCAATTTCTCATCGAACGGGTAAACGTTTTGTGAGTGACCATGCAAACAATCATCTTGCTGCTCTGTGTCCGAGCATTGTCTTGGACGACGCTGACGAAGCACTACGTATCGGAACTCGTGGACAAAGGTTTTTCGCAGAATCAATTCATCATTGGTATGGAACTGGTTTGCCTCCTTCACTGGAAATTGATGCAGGTGACGATCTGGAAGCGATGAAGGATGATGCCAACCGTGTTGTAGCAAGGCTGTCAGAGATGAATATCCCGGCTTCACCTTCTGCGACAACGATCTATGAAGTTCCGCAACATGCTTATGGAGATCGAGATCAAGCGTTGAGATATGCGCGTGAATTGATCGCAGCCGGAGCAGACGAGATCATGGTGATTTGCCAACTTGGCACTGTGTCACATGAAGTTTCAATGGAGACGATTCGTCAGTGGGGCGAATATGTCATTCCAGAAATCCGCCAGGAAATTCACCATGAATAAGCGGTATAGGGTGAACAAACATTAAGAACTAAATAGTTCGAGGGGAACAACTATGAACATGTTGCGATTTGATTTGCGCTTGCCAGATTTCGCGACTGTGAGTCGCACCGAGCAATATCACGCTTGCTTAGATATGTGCCAATGGGCCGACCGTGTTGGATTCAGTGGAGTTGTCGTCAGCGAACATCATGGTACGCCCGATGGATATCTGCCTGCACCCGTGACATTGGCATCGGCGATTGCTGCATTGACAACCAAACTCACAATTTCAATTTCTGCACTCCTGCTTCCGATGCATGATCCGGTACGACTCGCAGAACAACTAGTTGTTCTTGATCACATTGCACGTGGGCGAATTGTTTTGATTCTGGGCAGTGGATACCGGCAAGTCGAATTTGACATGTTGGGAATCAAGTTCAGTGATCGCTTACAAATTCTTGAACGTAATGTTGCAGTACTTAAGCAACTCTTCACTGGTGAAGAAGTTGAATTCAATGGGCGAACTGTTCGGGTCACCCCAGTCCCGCATACACCCGGTGGCCCAACGATGATGCTTGGTGGTTCAAGTGAGTCAGCAGCACGTTTGGCAGCTCGACTGCACATTGGATTCGCTGCGGCAGACAACAATCCCGATCTTGATACTTGGTATCAAGACGAATGTAAAAAAATCGGTTTCGACATGGGCTTCGCTGTTGTACCAGAACGCCTCGGCTTTATTCATGTGTCAGAAGATCCTGAACGTGACTGGAGCATCATCGAGCGTCACGCATTGTGGGACGCTCAGTCGTATGCCGCATGGCAACGGCCAAAGCAGAATTCTGCGGTCACCGTTCGTGGCGCGACAACGCTTGACGATATTCGCAATAGTGGTGTCTATCGAGTGCTCACAGTTGATGAAGCAATTCCCATGGCCCGAGAAGGCCGTTTGATGTTGCACCCATTGATGGGCGGACTTCATCCCGATTTTTCTTGGGAGAGCCTCGAAAGAATTGAAAAGAAAGTTTTGCCCGCTTTATAAATTCAGCGTTGACGTGTGGCAAAGACAAAACACCGGTCATTCAGTGTGCCGAGTGCGTAGCTTTCGTAATCGATACCAAAATCTTCGTACAAGTGGCGACAGCGCTCGCTCCAATCAAGAGCCTGCAGAGTTGAGATGCGATGAACGACTTGCATCACTCCACCTTCATAGACACGGTATTCAGCCCACGTGCCGGGAAAGTCTTTGACACATCCAATTTCAATAGTTGGAACTCCGCATTGCATCTGTCGGACGCGATGTCGATGCGTATGGCCGGCGGTGTATCCGATGATGTTCTGGTGTTGCGCGACAACTGAATTGAGTTCGTCACTGCTATCGGGGTTAATGCCAAAGTAGCCCTGGCTGCGATGTCCATCAGCCTGCGCACCTGGAGTCCATTGTTGGTGATGTCCCATGACTAACACGGGTGAATGAGTTGATGCGGCATGTTCGGCCAACCAAGTGAGTTGACCTGTGGCAATATCACCCGTGGTCTCGGTGGGAATAGCGGTGTCCATGAGTGCGACACAGATACCGGGCATTTCAATCCATTGATCTTCGTCGTATTTGTGTTGCCCCAAATACGAATCATGGTTGCCACGGATGACATGCAACTTTTCTCCGAGTTGGCCGTAGCAATTTTCGAATGCAGCAAACTCTTCATCAGTTCCAAAACACGTGAGATCACCTTTGACGAATACGTGTTGCGGATTTAACGCACTGATTTCAGCAACTGCGCCGCGATTCATGATCTCGGGATAGGGGGGTTCACCAGGACGCGAACGTTGAATTGGTCCCTTGGGATCGTCATCAATTTTTCCGCACTCAAGTTCACCGAAATGAACATCGTTGACTGTTGCAAACGTACTGAGCAACTCTCCGTGTGGTCGAGCAAGTGTGGTGACTTCAATGCCATTGAATGTGTACGAAGTGGCAGGTGTCAATCCGTCGTAGCGATACACCGTCAGGCCGTCATGGATAACTACTAGATCATCGGCGACGGTCGTGATTTCCATGAGCGTTAGTTAGGGACGGTCGCGCCGGGCAATGGTTGGTTTTGCCCACCAACGTCCACTGAAGCGCCATGCATTTTGTCGCGCTGCAACAACATTCTCACCAACGACTGGACGTGGCCACAGAGCTTCGATGGCAGCCGCGATAACCACGGCTTCTTCGTCGGTAGGTGTTGGTGAAACTTGTTGACTCATAACGGCATATTGCCATGCTTGCGGCGTGGCAGCTCTTCGCGCTTGGTGCGCAACATCCGGAAACCAGCAACAATCTTTTGACGAGTCTCGGCGGGGTCGATGACGTCATCGATGTAACCGCGCTCGGCTGCTGCATATGGGTTGGCATACTTTTCGGTGTATTCAGTAACAAGTTCGGCACGACGTGCAACCGGATCGGCAGCTTGTTGCAATTCACGGCGATACACGATTTCAACAGCACCATTTGGTCCCATCACTGCGAGTTCTGCAGTAGGCCATGCGTATGACAGATCGGAGCCAATCGACTTCGAGTCCATCACCACGTACGCTCCGCCGTAAGCCTTGCGCGTAATGATTTGAATTCGCGGAACGGTTGCTTCGCAATATGCATAGAGCAACTTGGCGCCGTGACGAATAATGCCGCCGTACTCTTGATCGACACCAGGCAAGAAGCCAGGTACGTCAACCATTGTCAGCAACGGAATATTAAAGGCATCACAGGTGCGCACAAAGCGGGCGGCCTTTTCAGCACTTTCAATGTCAAGAACACCGGCGAGGAACAACGGCTGGTTTCCAACCACGCCAACTGAATGACCATCAATACGAACAAATCCACACACGATGCTCTTTGCCCAGTGAGGGAAGTATTCAAAGAATTCACCGTCATCAACGATTGATGCAATGACCTTCTTCATGTCATAGGGCTGGTTGGGTGATGGAGGAAGAATGTCGCGCAGATCGGGGCACAAACGATCGGGATCATCGCCAGTGTCGATGGTCGGCGGTTCTTCCATGTTGTTCTGCGGCATAAACGACATCAAGAAACGCACGTCATCAAGACACGACTTCTCATCGGCCGAAACAAATGTGGCAACACCACTCTTGCTCGCGTGGCTCATTGCGCCACCAAGTTCTTCAAGCGTTACTTCTTCGCCGGTCACGGTCTTCACAACATCTGGTCCGGTGATGAACATGTGGCTGCTCTCGCGCACCATGAAGATGAAGTCAGTCATGGCGGGCGAGTACACGGCTCCACCGGCACATGGTCCGAGAATCACCGAGATCTGCGGAATGACACCACTTGATTGCACATTGCGATAGAAAATGCCACCGTAACTTGCGAGTGACACCACACCTTCTTGGATACGTGCGCCGGCACCGTCGTTGAGTCCGATAACCGGTGCACCAACACGCAGTGCCATATCCATCAACTTGTGAATCTTCTCAGCGAACACTTCACCAAGTGCTCCACCGAACACAGTGAAGTCTTGTGAGAAGACAAAAACCTTGCGACCCTCAATGGTGCCCCAACCAGTGATGACACCGTCGGTGTACGGGTGCTCGTCGAGACCAGCAGCGTGAGCGCGGTGACGAGCCAACATGTCGAGCTCTTGGAATGAGCCTGGATCGAGCAAGTAGTCCAGCCGCTCACGGGCCAGCAACTTTCCTTTTTCGTGTTGACGTTCTACCGAACGGGGTGACCCCGCGTGGAGCGCTTGTTCTTTGCGCTGAAGAAGGTCGGCGAGCTTGTCTTGCATGGGGTTAGCACTAGTCACCCCGTGAACGATACTCGCAACTGGCTCAAGGTACCGAGGTGACGACTGTGGCTGTAACGGGTTGGATCCCGGCAGCGGGGGCTACGCCTCCTGGAACAGTGGTCCCTCCGAGGGGAACAACCACGGTTGCTGGCGAACCATCAACCGAGATGGCTACCGAGGTGGTGGAGATATCGGTTCCGGTGGTGCCCGAATCACTGGAATTAGCCATCACCGACACGGTGTAGGTCACCGATGGCAACGGGCCGTCGGGTCCGTTGCCGGTCACAATAATTGTCCATAAGCCAGGAGCGCCGAACGGCACTCCTTCACTCATGGGAAGGCGGGCCGCCCCTTCGCCATCGAGTGGGACGTTCAGGGTCACGCTTGCGGTGTTGTTGGTGGGCGGGTTGAACTGCACGGTGAGATCGGTCAGACCGGTCGGTGGCGAATGCACATCGATACGAACTGCGTTGAGACCGACCGTGGCTGGCGTGACTTTGAGTTGAACGTCAAACTCACCACCAGAGCGATCGCCGACAAAGGCGTAGTTGGTGCGGTCTGACCCCGGGGGGCTCACATTGGGTGGCAAGGTGGCGACCGACCAAGACGTGAAGACCAAGACCAAGATGCCAATGCCTATTTCGGAGAGAACTGCTTTGCGCAATTGCTTCGCGGTACGACCACTCAGTTCGCGCTTTTTCGCTAATTGATGATTAACGAACTGTCGTGCTGCTCCACCGACATACACCATGCCGGCAACGCCGATCACCTTGACGATGACCAAGCGACCGTGACGACTCGTCAGAATTGCGCCGCCATCCATTTGGTAGAACTGCACAATTCCCGCTGCAACGGTGACGCCGATATAGATATTTGCTTGCCGTGAAAACGTTCGTATGGCGTGCATGAGGTCTTCTTCGCCTGGACCAATCAGCACCGATTGGGCCAAGAAAACCAGGCCTCCTAGCCACATGCCAGCGGCTAAAACGTGCACGATTCCGGCAACCGTGGCAAGAACTGAGAAGTCGTCGATTGCCCGAGTGAGACCAAATGTTGCCATGGCCGCGGTGGGCAAAGCGAGTGCAACAATTTGTGATTGCGGATCAAAAATACGATCTGGGCGCAACGCCACAATCGCACAGGCCCCGATGATGACGACGCGTAGCACTGCCGAAATACCACTGGCACTATGGAACAGTTGACCCCAGCCGAGAGGAAGAATTGTGCTCGTCACCGAGTTGCCCGAGAGCAACGATGCTCGCAACATGGTGACGACATAGTTGCTCACTAATGCAACGACCCATGAAATTCGCAGGAACTTGTACGTTGCGTCGTCGTTGATGCCTTCGGGCCACGTCCAACGAATAAAAGCAATTCCACCAAAGAGTGCGGCGAGCGAGAGGTAGGCGAGAATTCGGAACAGAGCGAGGGGCCCACTCACTGGGGGTGGATCAACTGCCAAATTGCCGCCGTCGGTGACATCGCCACCTAGATCGCCCGGATCAGCCGTGGCTGGGTCGAGAACTTCGAAGGAAAAACCGCCAGTTGCCACCTTGCCATCGGCTTGGGGCACCGAATATGTGACATTGCAGGTACCAATCGGTAGGGCAGCGGTGACTGTGGCGATGAGCGAAATACCGTCTGCACCGACTGTCACGGTGCCGATAGGAGCTGGTCGGCCTTCACATACTGCCTGCATAACGGCATTATTTGGAACTGCCGCACTAAAAACGGCGACGATCTGAGTGGGTGAAGTCGCTACTTTTTCGCTGTCGGCTGGACTCGATGACACCAATGTCGTTTCGGCCCGAACTGGCTGGGCGTCCAAGAACAGGCCAGCGCTCAGAGCGACAAACACACCGACACACAAAGCCTGGACGGCGGCTCGCAATGTACGACGAGGGCGAGTTGCAGGTGAGGTGGCAGTAAGTACAGACATGATCACCTCCAACGGTAGTTCTCCGACACCTACTGAATATGGGCACTCGCACCAGAGTGATCTTGGGAAGTCGAAGCATCGTTCGCAACACCTCACCACTACAGTCTCAAGCGATGGCTGTTCAATCTCTCTACCGCCGGTATCGGCCGCAACGTTTCTCCGAACTCAAGGGTCAAGAGCATGTTGTGCGCGCGCTCAAGAATGCGGTTGCCAACTCACGCGAGGGCCATGCCTATTTATTCTCTGGACCACGCGGCACGGGTAAAACCACAACTGCACGAATTTTGGCCAAAGTACTCAACTGTGAAAAGCCACTTGATGGTGAACCATGTTGTGAATGTGGTTCGTGCTTAGCAGTACAAGAGGGCAACAGTTTTGATGTCATCGAACTTGATGCGGCCAGTAACAATGGCGTTGAAGATATTCGTGAAATCATTGCGGCAGCTTCACTCGGATCACCAGGACGACACAAGGTCTACATCCTTGACGAAGTGCACATGTTGTCCAAGGGTGCCTCGGCAGCATTGCTGAAAACTCTCGAAGAACCACCGTCACATGTTGTGTTTGTTTTGGCAACGACCGACCCAGAGAAAGTGGCTGAAACGATTCGTAGTCGTACGCAACATCTGCAATTCCATTTGTTGCCAGTCGACGAACTTGAAGCGCACGTTCGTTGGGTTGCATCTGATGCAGGCATCGATATCAGTGATGAATCAATTCATGCCGTGCTTCGTCAAGGCGGAGGTTCAGCGCGCGACACATTGTCAGCACTAGAACTCGCAGCAGCAACGGGTGGCATGGTTGACGAGGTCACGCCGGTTGACGAATTTGTTGATGCACTCATTGAGTACGACGCTGGTCGTTTGTTGGCTGCCGTAGCGCACACCGTCAACTTCGGACGTGATCCGCGCACCATCGTGAACGACTTAGTGCGACACATGCGTGATGCGTTCTTAACGCAGATGGCTCCAGAGCTTGTGCAGTTGCCCGAAGATCGTGCGGCTGAAGTTGCAGCGCAAGCTGGCCGACTTGGCACACCGCGCATTGTCAAAGTTATTGAGACGTTGGGTCTGGCAATTAACGACATGCGCAACGCACCCGACTCACGAGTTGTTCTTGAGGTTGCATTAGTACGACTTGTTCATCGCGAGTTGCAAATGGGAATTGAATCCTTGTTGGCCCGAGTCGAAAGACTTGAAAAAGAGTTGGAAAATCGCCCGCAAATTGCACCTGCACCAGTGAATCCATCAACGGGTCGTGCGGTTTTGGGTGGACGAGTTGCCCAAGATCCAAGTGCACCTGCGGTACGACCAGAACCCACTGTTGCTGCCGCACCAGCAACAAAACCTGCTGCACCAATGAGTGACGCGCCTGAACCCGCTCCTGCTGCCCCGGCATCAACAAGTGCGATGTCAATTGCTGCAGTGATTGAAAAATGGAATGACGCTGTCATCGGCGAATTGAAGGGCATGCGTCGCGCTGTCGCTCAAATGGCTAAACCCACCGAGCGCAATGGTCAATTGGTTCTCATGGTCGACAACGAACCATCGGCAAAACGTGTGAACGAATACTTGTCCGATCTCTCGGCGGTCATCTTTAAGGTCGCTGGTGGCAAGTGTGTGATTGTGGTTGAAACTCGTTCTGAAGAACCACGTGTGCCTAAGGCGAAAGTCGTTGAAGAAGTAGCCGAAGAAGAATTCGTTGACATTGAAGAAATCAAGCAGTTGCCCACCGTTTCCAATAAGGCGACTGAAACAAATTTGGCTGACGCATTTCCTGGTTCAGAGATTCTTGCTGAGGACGAATAAGAGTGGCTGCTTCGTACACCATTCCTGTACAAACTTTGATCGATCAACTTGGTCGTATGCCCGGTATCGGACCAAAGTCAGCCCAACGTATTGCCTTTCATCTGCTCAAGCTTCCCGATGAAGATGTTGAACGTTTGGCATCAGCGATTACCGATGCCAAGGCGCGCGTTCGATTCTGCGCGCGTTGTTTTAACTTTGCTGAAGACGAACTGTGTCCGATTTGTGCCGACCCGCGTCGTGATCCGTCGGTGTTGTGTGTTGTTGAAGAAAGTCGCGACATCATTGCGCTTGAACGCACCGGTGAATTTCGTGGTCGCTATCACGTGTTACTTGGTGTGATGAATCCCATTGATGGTGTCGGTCCCGATCAATTGAAAATTCGTGAACTTGTGATGCGTTTGTCGAATGAAGAGATCACCGAGATCATCGTGTGCACGAACCCCAACACCGAGGGCGAAGTGACGGCTTCGTACCTCAGCCGAATTTTGAAGCCGTTCAACATCCGCATTACGCGACCGGCCTCTGGTCTGCCCGTGGGTGGCGATCTCGAGTATGCCGATGAGCTCACTTTGGGCCGGGCCATCAATGGCCGCCGCGTCATCGAAGACTGAACGCTTTTCCAAAACAGTCGTCAGACGCGATCAAGGCACCAGTTCTGCAAAAGGTGCGGGCGGAAAAAGACCTGTTGCAGGACCGGTGCCCTGATATGACAGTTATGTTACAAATGTGACGCAATCATGTCAAGTATTGAGACGTGAGTTACGGTCTTTTCTATGGCAAAGCCCGGAAAAGTCACGATTTACCACAATCAGCATTGAAACAGCAGCGTCAGTGCCGTGAGCATTGCTGAGGAATTAGGCGTCGACGCCGAGATCGTTTTGTACATCAAGAATCCGCCCGACGAAGCTACCTTGCGCGACATCATCTCGAAGCTCGAAGATCCCGTGACCAATCTGGTGCGGCGAGACAGCATGTGGAAGAAGCTCGGCCTCGAAGAAAAAGATGCCAAGACCACCGATCAGGTCGTGAAGCTATTGGTCAAGCACAAGCAACTGTTGCAACGTCCGATTGTGGTGACGGCGAAGAAGGCCATTGTGGGCCGCCCCAAAGAAAGAATCCGCGAACTACTTTCCTAACCTCGTGATTCTGGTGTCATTTCATTCGGCAATAGCGAATAAAACGACACCAGAATGACAAGCAAATGTGAGTATCAGACGGTGCGGACGATGATGGCGTCGCCTTGACCGCCACCACCACACAATGCTGCAGCACCAACGCCACCACCACGGCGACGAAGTTCGTGCAACACGGTCAACGCAACGCGGTTACCGCTCATACCAATCGGGTGTCCAAGGGCAATCGCTCCACCGTTGACGTTCACGATGTCATCGCTGATTCCGAGATCGGCCATTGATGCAATACCAACTGTGGCGAATGCTTCGTTGAGTTCGAACAAGTTGATGTCGCTGACCTTCATGCCAACTTTGTTGAGTGCCTTCAAGATGGCGCGGCTTGGCTGGGTCAACAACGAGGCATTGTCGGGGCCAGCAACCATTCCGTAGCTCACGACTTGTCCAAGAGCCTTGATGCCACGATCTTTCACGAAACGCTCAGACATCATGACAACAGCCGAACCGCCGTCGCTCAACTGCGAAGCATTTGCTGCAGTAATTGTGCCGTCTTTGTCGAATGCAGGCTTGAGGCCACCAAGGCTTTCCATCGTGGTTTCGGCGCGCACACCTTCGTCGTTCGCGATGACCAACGGGTCACCCTTGCGCTGCGGAATTGAAACAGCGATGATTTCGTCACCCAAACGACCAGCGGCAATTGCGGCTGCGGCGCGTTGGTTGCTCTTCATTGCAAGATCGTCTTGTTGCTGACGGCTGATGTTGCCAGCGGTGTAGCGCTCGGTACCGAGACCCATCAAGCATGAGTCGAATGAACACCACAATCCATCGGCGATGATGGCGTCTTTGAGTTCGGTGTTGCCGTAACGGAAACCGCCACGTGCACCTGAAGCGATGTATGGAGCATTTGTCATCGACTCCATGCCACCAGCAATCACGATGTCGGCATCGCCGGCCTGAATCATTTGGTCGGCGAGGTAGATCGAGTTCAAACCTGACAAGCACACTTTGTTGACGTTGATGGCGGGCACGCTCATCGGAATGCCGGCCTTCACGGCGGCTTGACGGCTCGGGACCTGACCCTGACCGGCCATCAGTACTTGGCCCATGATCACGTGGTCAACTTCGTTTGGCGAAACGCCAGCGCGCTCAAGGGCGGCCTTGATGGCGATACTTCCAAGATCGGCGGCACTGAACGAAGCAAGTGCTCCGCTCATCTTGCCAATCGGCGTACGGGCTCCAGCGACGATGTATGAACCGGCCATGATGGACTCTCTTTCGTAAGGCGTTCTCGGGTGACGCTTTTGTCAAATCTCTATTGTGTCGCCAAAGTGCCCTCAGAACCTACTCCTGAGTAACATCGTCGCATGGAAAAGATCCTTGACGCCATCATGAGCGGTGCCGACAGCGCAACTATCGGAGCCCTCAGCATTCCCGACAATTACCGAGCCGCCCATATTTTGGCGAGTGAAGCCACCATGTGGGAAGGCGTGGCATCAGAGAAGAAAGATCCGCGCCAAAGCCTGCATGTCGGCGACGTTGCCACACCCGAACTTGCGCCGGATGAGGTCTATGTCGCGGTGATGGCAAGCAGTATCAACTTCAACACGGTGTGGTCGAGCATCTTTGAACCAGTCTCAACGTTCGGCCCAATGAAGCGCCTCTCGCGTGAAAGCGAATGGGCCAAGCGCCACGATCAGCCCTATCAGGTGATTGGTAGTGACGCGTCTGGTGTTGTTGTCAAAGTCGGTTCGGCTGTTCGTATGTGGAAGCCTGGCGATCACGTGACCGTGCATTGCAATCATGTTGACGATCAAGACAACACCGCGCACAACGATTCGATGATGGCCGCGAATCAGCGCATCTGGGGATACGAGACAAACTTTGGTGGTCTTGCCGATTTGACAGTTGTGAAAGCCAATCAATTGATGCCGAAGCCTGCGCACCTCACGTGGGAAGAAGCAGCAGTGAATGCATTGTGTAACTCGACGAGTTATCGCATGTTGGTGAGCCGCAACGGTGCAGCAATGAAACAAGGCGATGTTGTTTTGATCTGGGGAGCAACTGGTGGCATCGGTGCCTATGCAACTCAATACGTTTTGAACGGCGGAGGCATTCCGGTGTGTGTCGTGAGTAGCGACGAAAAGGCGCAAATCTTGCGCGACATGGGTGTTGAACACATCATCAATCGCAAGACCGCGAATTACAAGTTCTGGAAAGACGAACACACGCACGACGAAAGCGAATGGCGTCGACTCGGAACTGATATTCGTGATCTCGCGGGCGAAGACCCCGACATTGTTTTTGAACACCCGGGCCGTTCAACATTTGCGGCGTCGATTTATGTCGCTAAGCGCGGTGGCACCGTTGTGACCTGTGCAGCCACGAGCGGCTTCATGATGGAATTTGATAACCGTCATTTCTGGATGCGACTGAAGAATCTGGTCGGTAGCCACTTCGCGAACTACCAAGAAGCGTGGCAAGCCAACCGCCTCATAGCTAAGGGCATGATTCATCCGGTGCTCAGCCAGACCTTCGATCTGAACCATGTCGGTGAAGCTGCGTACCAGGTGCATAACAACATGCACGAGGGCAAGTTGGGTGTCTTGTGTCTGGCGCCAGAGCGTGGTCTCGGTATCACCGATCCGGCGTTCCGCGCCAAGGTTGGCGAAGCCAATATCACCCGATTCCAGCGCGCCTGATCTTTCGTGGCATTCTGTTGACATGATTCTCACCGAAATCGATCACATCGCCATTGCTGTCAAGGACCTTGAAGCCGCCATTGATTATTACAAGCGCGCCTTCGGAGCCGAAGTAGATCATCGTGAGATCGTTGAAAGTGACGGCGTTGAAGAAGCGTTGTTGAAAGTGGCCGAAAGCTACATCCAACTGTTGACACCAACTCGTCCCGACAGTCCGGTCGCCAAAGCCATTGAAAAGCGCGGCGAAGGACTTCATCACATTGGTTACCGAGTTGCCGATTGTGGTGCAGCGTTAAATGCAATGTTGGCTGCAGGTGCAACCGCGATCGACAAGGCACCTCGCCCCGGCAGTCGTGGAACCACTGTTGCGTTCATCCACCCCAAGGGCAGTTTCGGAACTTTGATCGAACTCGTCCAGGAGTGACAATCAGAAACTGATTGTCAGTCGGCTTGCAGTAACAAGCCTTTGAGGTATTCCGACTCAGGGAAGTGCAAGTGCACTGGGTGGTCAACTGGTTGACCAAGTCGGCGAATAATCCGCAGGTCGCGCTTTGCGTCAACAGCAGCTCCGGCTACAACTTTTTGGAACAGATCTGTATCCATTGTTTGCGAACACGAGAACGTCATCAACTTGCCGCCAGGTGCGAGCAACTTGATACCTACCAAGTTGATGTCCTTGTACTTACGCGTAGCGCGTTCAATGTGCTTTACGCTTGCCGAATACTTCGGCGGGTCAAGAATGATCAAGTCAAACTCGGCACGGCGATCGCGCATACGACGAAGCACTTCATTGGCATCGCCTTCAATGACTTCACCAACATCGACGCCGTTCAACTCAGCGTTCTGTTTTGCCAACTCAAGTGCCGGACCAGATGATTCAACAGTTGTCACTGAAGCGGCGCCATTCTTGGCTGCAACGATTCCGAACGAACCGGTGTAACCAAACACATTGAGAACACGGAGTCCGGGAGCCAGTGAGGCCACCAACTTTCGTGAATCACGTTGATCAATATAGAAACCGGTCTTGTGACCTTCTTCAACATTGACGATGTACTTTTCGTTACCTTCAACGGCGTAGATCTTTGCGGGTAAAACACCAGCAGCAAGTCCGTTACGGGGAGTGAGCCCTTCGCGTTCGCGATCGGCACCTTCGCTGCGTTCATACACGCACGTAATTCCATCAACCTTCATGAGTGTTGAAACAACGGCGTCGCGCCAACGTTCAATGCCGACACTATTAATTTCCATCACGGCCACTTCGCCGTAGCGGTCGACTGTCAAACCAGGAAGACCGTCGGCATCACCGAAGATCAAGCGACAGGTGTGAGTGAGTTCGGGGTCGGCATTGCGTTGCGCAACGGCCTTGTTGATTGTCTCAGCAATAAAGCCGGCAGTGATTTCAACATTGGGATCAAATGACCACACGCGAGCGCGAAGAGTCGAGAAGGGACTGTATGAAGCAGTTGCGAGCTCGGTGCCGTTGATGGCAATGATGCGAACGGTGTCACCGGGCTGTGGATCGCCGTTGACCTTGGCTATAGCACCGTCCAGAATCCACGGGTGACCGCGTTTCAAACTGCGATCGCGATCGGCTTTGAGATGCAGTGAGGCTGAAGGTTCGATTGTCATTGCCTAGAGGGTACGACCTGAAAGAGCCTTGACGTGTTCTTGACAATACAGATATTTAGCCGAGCGTGTCTGTGCCGATATCTAAGGCGTCAATCACAGTCTTCAATTGAAAGGAAAAAACATGAAAATCAACAAAGAAACAACTCAAGCCCGTCGAGATAAGGGATTCACACTCGTTGAATTGCTCATCGTGGTCGTGATCTTGGGAATTCTCGCAACCGTGACAGTGTTCGCCGTTCGTGGCATCACCGACAAGGGTCAAGAGAGCGCCTGCGATACCGATATGAGAGTCATGGAAACGGCCGTCGAAACCTGGTACGCCGATCAGTCTTCGACAACCGTTGGTGATCCCACCGAAGCCGGCTTGGTGACTGCCAAGTTCCTTCGCTCAGAATCAACGTTGTACGACGTGGGTGTTGCTGGTGCAGTGAATCCTCAAGTCGGTGGAGCTTGCGTCGCCTAGTTCAGTTGATACAAGTGTGAACAAAAAGGCCGGCCCGCAAGGGCCGGCCTTTTTGCTGTCGTTGTTTTGGTTAGTTGTTGACGAGTAGTGAACGCTGCGTGGCGATCTGGGTGACAACTTCTTTTGGATATGCACTCTGACTACAGGCATCGGCCTGAGTGATATGGCCAGCAATGACCAAACGTGCCAGGTCCATTTCGAGGGTCTGCATGCCTTCGTTTTGGCCAGTGCTGATGACGTTACGCATCTGGCGAGTTTTACCTTCACGCAATAAATTACGCACCGCATCGTTCACCATCAAAGCCTCGTAGGCCGCAACACGTCCGCCATGTTCAGACGGAATCAGTCTTTGGCTGATGATTCCTTGTAGTGAACCAGCGAGTTGAATCTGAATCTGGTCACGGCGTTCGGCGGGGAAGACGTCGACGATGCGATCTAAAGCTTGTGATGCATCGTTGGTGTGCAGGGTTGCAAACACCAAGTGTCCAGTTTCGGCAAGCGTGAGCGTGATTGCGATCGATTCAAGATCGCGCATTTCGCCCAGCAAGATCACATCGGGATCTTCTCGAAGGGCAGATCGCAATCCGTCTTCAAAGGTATTGACGTCAGTGCCAACCTCACGTTGGTTAACCAATGAGCGCTTATGGGTGTGGACAAATTCGACTGGATCTTCAATCGTCAAGATGTGGCACGCTCGATCACGATTGATTTGGTCAATCATGGCGGCCAATGTGGTGCTCTTGCCCGAACCAGTAGGGCCAACAACTAGGACCAAGCCATACGGCGCATTAAGTAGGCGTGTGCATGCGGCCGGCGCTCCTAGTTCGTCAAGCGGGCTAATGCGATGGGGGACAACACGAAGTGCGAGTGCCATACATCCGCGTTGACGAAATGCGTTGGCTCTAAATCGGCCGA
>Ga0209297_1000147_pt1 | contig 46771 bp, 31 predicted proteins | sample S_130805_MF_Meta_FD_187322 | JGI IMG/M metagenome (GOLD analysis project Ga0209297, IMG submission 187322) | Freshwater microbial communities from Lake Simoncouche, Canada to study carbon cycling - S_130805_MF_MetaG (SPAdes) (version 2) | ecosystem: Environmental > Aquatic > Freshwater > Lake ...
AGCCGTTTCTTAATTACCTTAAGGGCAAGCTGGATCGGCTCCAGGGCGACGGCTGAGCAACAGGGGCGCTATATCGGCTTTGCTTGGCTAATTCTTCTACTGAGAAAAGCCATTTGTTAATGGGGGGGTGGATCCCCTGCTTTCACATTCGACCTTAGATTTATGGGTAATTCTACAAATACTTGTCCCGGGTGCTGACACGAATTAATTGTAGATTGCCCGGTGTCAACTACGTAGGCGGGCGCGTTGCCTACCTAATCGTCGCCGACCATCCTGCATCAATAGTGGTAGCGCCCCTGGAGAAACTCGATGCGGTCAGCTTTCATTAGGTAGACGCAACGGTGCTCCTGGGTGATTCGGCGCGACCAGACGCCTGTTCCGAGATACTTCAGCGGCTCCGGTTTGCCGATGCCGCTGAACGGATCGCGCAACACGGCCTTTATCAGCTCCAGCAGGCGGCGAGCGGTGCGGCGGTCGGTTTCGATCCAGTGCTGCAGGTCCTCCAGAAACTCCGGATGGCACACCGCTTCTCTCTGGGCACTCATGCCTGCAGTTGGGCCTCAAGATCCTCCAGACGAAGGGCAGGAAGGCTGTTGCCGCGGGCGCGCTCGAGGGCTGAGAGGAGCCGGGCTGCGTTTTGGGGCGAGCGCAGCAGGTGAGCCGTTTCCAACAGGCCCTCCAGCTCGTCGGCTGCCACCAGGGCGACATCGCCCCCCTGGCGGCGCCGCACCATCACCACCTCCCGGTCTTCCACAACCCGGTCCATCAGGGTCTTTAGCTGGTCGCGGGCGGCGGTGTAGGTGGTTTCGATGGTCATGGAGCTGTACAGGAAGTCTGTCCAGGCTAGCGCCACCATGGGGCATTCCGGTCAAGGGGCCTCAGGAGCAAAGCGATTAAGTTCCAAATATCACGCTCAACAGCGCAAAGATGTCTGAATCCTGAGTGATACTGCATGTTGAACCGCTGCCGGAGGGTGGTTATCTGGCCACCTCGGAGGCCATCCAGGGCTTGGTGTCTCAGGGTCGCACGGTGGCGGAAACCCTGGAAATCGCCCGCGATGTTGCTCGAAGACTGCTGGAATCTCAACAGCTCAGAGGATAAGCTCTAGTTGTCCAACGAAGGCAACATGCTCAACCAAACGAATGGACGACGCTGAATATTAGGGATTTTCGCAAGGGGGCTGATTTAATTCAACTTGCTGACAGTCTCAATGCTTCTGGAATAACTAAGACTTGGAGTGGGGAGGATAATATAACATCTTTCTATAATGGCACCTCACTGCTTGCTCAGGTCTTTGGTAAAACACCCACTGATTTCACCTATGCAGATTCATCGAATGGAGTGAGTAAGGTTTATATTTGAATATGTGACCAGGCATGAGGATGCCGTTATCTGTAAGGTAGTGGCTCCAGGGCGACGGCTAAGGCTATTAAGTAAATAGTTTAAAGCTCTTTGCTTCTCTGCCATGGCCGCCAGCCTGCTCAGCGCCGACCAGCTCGCCAGCTTGGCTGAATTGCTGCCCGACTGGCAGCTGCGCGCTGGCAAGCTCCATCGCGACTTCAGCTTTGCTGATTTCTCCGCAGCCTTTGCTTTCATGACCCGGGTGGCCCTGGCGGCGGAGCAGCTGGGTCACCACCCGGAATGGAGCAATTGCTGGAATCGGGTAAGCATCGATCTAGTTAGTCACGACCTGCGCGGCATTTCCACCCTTGACAGAGACCTGGCGCTGCAGATCAACACTTTTCTCTAAGGCGGCCCCCCGGTTTCCCGCTCCAGCAGGGCCCGATCCAGGGCCTGTTGCACCTGGGCTGTAAGCAGGGCGGCCCTTGCCACCTGCAAATCCCGCTGCACCAGCAGCACCTCCGTGAGTGGTTCCACCTGGGCCCGATAGCGCAGCTGGGCATCGTGCAGCCCCCTTTGCGCTGCCGCCACCGCCTCCCGGCCAGCGGCAATGCTCTCCGTTGAGGCCCGCAGGTTTTCCCAGCTGCTTGCCACCGCCTGGCGGATCTGGCGACGGGCCAGCTCGCCATCGGCCTCTAACACCGCCCCCTCCTTGCTAGCAAGCGCGGCGGCCCCCCTGGCCCGGCCGCCGTCATAGAGCGGCTGGCGCAGCAGCAGCAGGGCGCCCCAGTCGTAGAAGGATCCCTGCAGGCTGCCGTTACCTGCGAAGCCCGGCAGGCTGAGGTTTGCGGCGCCACTGAGGTTGGCGGCAGCGCTGGTTTGGCTGCCATAGATGCGGTTGCCGTTGAAACCGGCCCCAGCCAGCAGGCTCACCCTTGGCAGCAGCGCCGCCCGGGCGGCCCGGGCCTGTTGCTGGCTGGCCCGTTGTTGCAGAGCTAGGGCCTCCAGCAGGGGCCTTTGATCCAGAGCCCGCTCAACGCTGCTGGCCAGATCCAGGGGCCAGGGGTCCGTCAGGCTTTGGATCGGATCCTTGGCGCTGGGTGGTTCCTGGAGCGGTAGGGCCAGCAGTTGCCCCAAGCGCGCCTGGGCGCCAGCGAGTTGGGCCTTGGCCGTGGCCAGCCCCTGGCGATCGGCGGCCCGCAGGGCCTGGCTGCGCAGCACGTCGATGCGGGCGGCTAGCCCGCGGCTGTGGAAGAGCTGGGCGTCCCGTTCCAGGGCCGTGGAGGCCCGCAGCGCCGACTCCCACACCGGCAGCAGCGCCTGGCGCAGCTGCAATTCCCGGTAGGCAGTTTCCAACTCAAATCGCACCTGGCGCTGGGCCTCCGAGAGGCTTGCCCGGCTGGCTTTGGTTTGTTCCGTGGCCGCCGCCACCAGGGCCGCCTCCTTGAGCGGCAGCAGGTTGGCCTCCAGCACCAGCCCGCCCCCGGCAAAGCTGCTCTGCAGCAGGGCGTAGCCGTTCTGGCCCAGCCCGAGGCTGAGGTCCCCCATGGTGGGCAGGTTGCTCACCACGCCGATGGAGGTGCCCACCTGGGTGAAGCTGCCGCTGCCCACCAGGTTCAGCTGGGGCAGGCGCAGGCTGCGGCTAAAGCCGAGGCTGGCTTCGCTGCGGTCCAGCTGTCGCCGCGACAGTTCGAGGCTGGCGGAATTCGGCAACCCCCGCTCCAGCACCTGCTCCAGGCTGAATTCAGCGCTGCGGCCTGCTGCCGCAGCCCCCAGGGTGCCCAGGGCAATTGCCAAGCCCAGTCCCCGGCGCAGAGCAACGTCCACCGCTGGCAGGCAAAGGGGCCATGACAATAGGCAGGCCTCAGACCTAGGGTCCGGGCAATCCAAAGCTTCCATGGAGTCTGCCGAGCCTGCGATTGCTGCCCCTGCCCGGCCGGGGCCGCCCTGGCTGCAGCTGTGGCCCACGGCCTTTGTGGCCCTGCTGACCCTTGTTTGGGGATTGCAGCCAACGATTCCGGTGAAGGTGCGGGGCAGTGGTTTGCTCACCGCCCCTGAAAGCCGTCGGCTGATCTATGCCCGCGGGGCTGGCGAGGTGCAGGAGCTGAAGGTGGCGGTGGGGGCTGAGGTGCGCCAGGGGCAGTTGCTGCTCAGCCTTGATCGGGTGGGCCAAGCGGCCCCCGGCGGTGGACTGGTGGCAGCCCCCGATCCCCAGGTCAGCAGCGCCCAACTCAAGGCCCTTGGTCAGCAGTTACAGGGGGTGAGTGAGCAGGGCCAGGCCTTTGCGGTGCAAGCTGCCGCCCTGCAGCTACGCCGCAGCGAGCTGCAAACCACTAATCGCCCCGTGCAGAAGCAGCTGCAGGCCCTTGAGTCATTGCGCAAGGACGACGTGGTGGCCCGTTACAGCCCCCTCTGGGTGGGGGCCCAGGATTTGTTCCTGCGCAATAGGGCCGACATCGCCGCCATTGATGCCCAGCAGGCCCAACTCCAGGCCCAGCGGGCAGAGCTGGCCGGTCGGGCTGGTCAGTTGCAGGCCCAACGGGCGCTGCTGGCGGCAGATGTGTTGTCGCAGCAGGTGTTTAGCCCTGCGGCGGGGCGGATCCTTGATCTGGCGGTGGTGCCGGGCCAGGCGGTGATCCCTGGCCAACGGCTCGGCAGCATCGCCCTGGCGGCCCGCGGCCATGGCCCCCTGGCCGTGGTGTTGTTCACCGCCGCCGATGCCAGCCGCCTTAAAACCGGAGATCAGATCAGCCTCGATCCGCAGTTACTCAGTCGCGACAGCTTCGGGGGCAGTGCCGAGCGCTACGGCAGCCTCGAGGGCGAATTGATCCAGCTTTCCAAGGCCAGCGTTGACCTCGCCGATGTGGCGGCCCAGCTGGGGGGCCAGGAGGAGGCGGCTAACCTGATGGCCAATGCCCGCCAGCGGTCCTTTGGTGATGGCGGTGATCTCACCGCCCAATTGCCTGGCCGGGTGGGCTCGCCGCTGCTGCTGGGGGTGGTGCGTTTAAAGCGGGCTGCCACCGCCACGGGCCTGGCCTGGAGCCGGGGCGATGGACCCAGCCAGCCCTTGCCGCCCCGCACCCCCCTGCAGGTGGAGGCGGAGGTGGAACAGCGTTCGCTGTTTAGTTATGTGCTGCCCTTCTGGCGCTGGTTGGCGGGGGCGCGGCCATGAGCCCCAGTTCCCCCCTACGGCGTTTGTTTGAGCCCTGGCGTCAGCCCTGGCCCTGGCTGAGTTTGCTGCTGCTGTTGCTCTGTAGCCGCACCGAACCACCACGGCTCTGGTTTTGGTTGGCGTTGTTGCTGATCAGCCTGCTGGTGGGGCTGCTGCAGGGGCTTGGGCCGCGCCGGTGAAGCTCTTGCTTTCCCTGCGTTATCCCCTGGTGGTGGCGCTAGCCGCTGGCTTGGTGTGGGCCCTTTGCCAGGCCCTGGGTTTGGGCTCGGCGGCGGCCTACGGGGTGGTGATTGCTGCCTTAGTAGTAAGGCCAGACTTCAAGGCCTGGCCCAAGCCGTTATTTGTGGCCCTGCCTCTGGTGGTAACCGTTGGCCTGGCGCTCGGCACCTTCCTCAAGCCCCTGGTGGATGCCCCGATCGCCTGGGAATTTGCCGTGGTAAGCGCCCTGGCCCAGCTGCTGGGCCAGGTGCTGCCAGACCGCTTGGCCATCTTGCGCAATCTCTTGCCGATCCTGGCGATCCTGCCCTTGCTGGCTTCCAACAGCACCTGGTTGGCCGCTTGGCAGCAGTTGTTGGCGGTGATTGTTGGGCTGGGGGTTGGTGTGGGGCTGCAGGCTTGTTTTCGCTTGCCGCTTGATCTGGGTGCGGTAGCAAGCTCCCCTGCATCAGGCTCCCCTGCAGGCGCCCCAGCAGCCGTGGCCCCCCCTGAACCACAACGTTCGCTTGGGGCTCGTTTCAAGGATCTCTTTTTCTGGCGCAAATTAGTCTTTTCCGTGCTTGCCCTTGCCATTGGCCAAGGGGTTGGAGCAGTCAACCCTAAATATGTCTACTTCGGGGTGGTGATCCTGCTGAATGACAGCATCGGCGCCACCCTTGGCAAAGTGCGAGATCGCATGGTGGGGGTGAGCCTTGGGGTGTTGATGCCTTGGCTGATTTTCAACACTTTTGGTGTGAGCAGCGTGTCGTTGGGCTTGGTGATGGGGGGCACGGTGGCCCTGCTCATGGCGCTCGGGTTTCAGCCCCACCTGCGCACCGCTTTGATTTCCAGTGGCGTCACATTTGCTGGTTATCAAGCGCTCACCGATTGGTATATCCCCACCCGTTGGCTTGATTACCTAATGGGTTGCGGTTTGGCTTTGTTGGTGTGTGTGCTGTTTAGTCCTAGCTCCGCTCTACAGCAATTCCGTCAACTGGCGGCGCGCCAGGGGCGGCTGGAGGGGGAATTACTGCGCCTACTGCCCAGTGCCCGGGAGGAAGCCCTCTGGCTGGGCCAGCAGCGGGAATTTGAGGCGCTGGTGGGATCTTTGCGTTAACTGAAGAAGTTTGGAATAGTAGATGTGATCCCAAAGTTTGCCGTGCCATTGCCAGCATTACTGAAGATGTTTGTACCGCCCGCACTTTCAAAGGCACCGCCATTGAGGGTGATTGCACTACCTCCTTCAAAGATCAGTGTTATCTGGGTATTGCCATAGCCGAAGGAAACTAGGTTTGTACCACTTACTAGGAAGGCAGAGGAGAAACTGCCGGCGTTGAAACCTGAGGAGCTTTGACCTGCAGCAAAGCTAATGTCAAGGCTAGAGCCACTACCGTTGCTGATCCCGAATACTGCGCCGGCGCCAGAGGTGCCATTGGAGATGATGTTGTTAAAGACAATTGAATCAGTACCAGCTACATCATTCCAGAAGTAGGCGGTATTTCCAATGCTGCCTGTGAACTGAGTGAAGTTGAAGGTGTCATTCTGGTCCCCACCCCAGAAGCTCACCCCGCCAGTGCCAATGGTGACTGAGCCGAGGAATTGATCTTCGCCACTTGGAGCAGGTGGATTGGATCCGCCATGCAAAGATGTTCCAGCAAAGGTATTTGCAAAGACCAGGGTGTCATTGCCATCTCCTCCAATAATCTCTGCTGCACCAACCGTTCCGCTGAATGTAGCTATATCAGCAAATGGACTGAAAAGAATGGTGCTGCCACTGCCGATGTCACTTTTGAAATTGACTGCTGCTGAGAATGGAGAGAATCCTGCAAATTCACTGGCTGAATTGAGTCCACTGATGCTTCCATAGAAGCCTTGGAGAAACACTAAAACGTCACTACCTAATCCCGCATCGAGCGTGGCCCCGCTTACAGCACCGTAGAAAGTGAGACTATCATTGCCAGCGCCGCTGAGGATTGTGGAGGCGCCAACTGTGCCCCCAAAACCAGCTACATCGGCTGAACTGCTGAATTGGATTGTGCTTCCGCTGCCAATGTCTCCATCAAAAATTACATCTGTAGTAGAGCTAAAATTGACAATTTCTGAATCGCTGCTAACACCCGTGATGTAGCCCCTAAAACTACTGGCAAACAACAAATTATCTACACCGTAAACGCCATGGGAACTGGAATCGGCGTCAATTGTTGCATCAGTTACCGCACTGGCGAAGCTTAGGGTGTCGTTGCCAGCGCCGCCATATACAGATGTGCTGCTAAGGGCCTGCAAGAAATAGACGCTGTCATTATCGGCGCCGGCATCAATGGTGCTACCTGTACCTACTGATGCATTGAATATTAAGCTATCTCCACCGGAGCCACCCAAGACCGTGCCCGAGCTGAAGCTGTTGGCAAAGATTGCTAGATCACTGCCTTCATCAAGGCTTACATAGAAGCCTGTCATGTTGCCGGCAAGGCTGAGGCTGTCATTGCCATTGCCTGCATGGAGTGTGGCGTTGCTGATAGTGCTGCCAAAGGAGAAGCTATCTGCCCCATCACCCCCCAGGATTCGGGCGGCACTCACTGTGCCTGAAAAGATCAGGGTGTCGTTTTCGTTGCCGCCATCAATCGTGTTGCCAGCGCCCACAAAGGCAGCAAAACTGAGCAGGTCATTACCACTGCCACCAGCTACGGAGGAGCTGGTGAGTGTGGAGGAGAAGACCAGGGTGTCTTTGCCGTCTCCCCCTAGGATCGAGCTGCTGGTGGAATCCACCCTGAGGGTAAAGATATCATCACCGGAGCCAAAATCTATGGTGGAGCCAATTAGTGCTCCACTGATTGCTAGGGAGTCGTTGCCATCACCTGCGGAGATAAGTGCGGCGTTGATTGTATTAACATTAAAGCTGTCGTTGCCGCTGCCGCCTTCAACAATAGATGCTGTTGAAATCGTGCCAGCAAAGCTTAGTAAGTCGTTGCCATCACCACCACTAATTGAAGCTGTATATAAGGTGCCGCCAAATATCAGCGTGTCTTCGCCATCGCCACCTTGGGTGGTACTTCTTGTTATATTGCCCTGCACGTTAATTGAATCGTTGCCGCTATCACCAAAGAGGCTGTCGTTACTGGAGCCTGCTGCTAAGTAGATCAGATCACCATCGGCACCGCCGTTTAGACTGGAGGAGCTGGCATTATCAGCCAGCCAGATCGTGTCTGCACCGCTACCACCAAACACACTCATGTTTTTTGCAACTGAAGCAAAGTAGAGGCTGTCGGCATCGGCACCGCCATCAATTGTGCCTGCAGTGGCTACACCAATAAAACTCAGAGTGTCAGCACCGGAGCCGGCAAATACGCGACTTATTGAGAAGGCACTTAGGATTAGATTGTCTGCTGCACCACTTAGGCTCACGCTGTCTTCACCACCACCGCTAACAATTGTAGTATTTGTTACTGCGCATTCGAAATAGAGGGAATCGAGGCCAGCTGCATCACTGATGAAGCTACTATTCATATCAAATCCCCTTACGATTATGGTGTCATCGCCTTCGCTACCCTGGATGCTGGTGGAGGTATTTCCGCCTCTAATTGTGAGATTATTATGATTTCCGATGCCGCCTACTAACTGCAAGCTGTCTGAGCCATAGCCAACATTAATATAGCCGGCAGAAATTAGCCCACTTAATATCACTGTGTCATTGCCGTTGCCTGATATTACATACCCAGCACTAATACCAGCGGCTATGCTGATAAGGTCTGATCCTTCGCCGCCATAAACGTAGCTGCCGCTAAGGCCACCTGCTAATAGCAGGGTGTCGTTATCAGCCCCGCCATCAAGACTGGTCTTGCTAACCAAACCAGCGATACTGATAAGGTCATTCCCATCGCCGCTGTATATGTAGCCATCAGCTATGCTGTTTCCTCCATAGATGCTGTCTTCTCCGGCCTCGCCCAGTAGGGAGCCGGCCTGGATGATGCCAACCACTGTCAAGTAGTCGTTACCTGAACCACCAAATAGCGAATTGCTGCCTGATAGCGCCCCGAAGTTAAGGCTGTCGTTTCCGACTCCACCGTATATAACGCTTCTATTTACGGTGCCGGCCACGGAGAAGAAATCGTTACCGGATCCAGCGCTGAAGTATGAGCTGCTAAAACCACCAGCTACCACAAAACTATCGGAACCATCAGCACTGCTGTTGTAGCTGCCGTCATCACCAATCAATGAGCTAGAAATAACGTTGTTACCAATCAGCAGGCTATCGGAATCAGTGCCGCCCACAAATAAGGCAGCACTTAAACTTCCAGCTACGCTTACTGAATCGTTGCCGCTGCCTCCCCAGAGGCTTGACTCCAGCAGGCTCCCCCCCACGAGAATGGTGTCATTCCCAAGATTGCTAATCACTTGAGCGGAGCTTATGCCGCCTCCGATTGATATGTAGTCTGCGCTGTCATTGCCGCTGTCAGCAGCTGTGCTGCCCCCATAGATGCTGGCACGGCCAAGCACTGCACCACCAATTAGAATTGAATCTGCTTCCGTACCGCCCTCCAGTATCCCTGCAGAGAAATCTCCCAAGATAGATAGCGTGTCGTTGCCGCTGCCACCTAACAGCGTGGCAGCCGTGGCAGAACCAGCGGTAACTATAATCTGGTCATTACCCTGTTCTCCAGATATGTAGGCGGTGCTAATCGAACCAATCTGAATGAAATCATTATCATTACTGCCGCTATTGTTGCCTTCGTCGCCAAACAGGTAAACCCCTTGCTCAAGGCTGCTTACATAAATGGTATCGTTGCCAGTGCCACCCAGGATGGCGCCTCTTGATATCATTGGGCCTACACTTATTAGATCATTGCCACTTCCGCCATATATGCGTGAGCTATATGCGCTGCCAACTACGGATATCGTGTCTTCCCCTTGGTTGGCATATAGCCAGGTATTGCTAAGTGAGCCGGCCACATAGATGGAATCATTGCCATCAATGCCGCTAATTGTGCTGTACCAAGTACTAACTTGCCCACCATAAACTGTTGTATCAACCAGGTTTGCATTCGTGCCGCTAAAGATAAGTTGGTCTGCTCCAGAGCCACCGACCACACTTGAGGAAGTGCCACCATTAAAATTAATAGTATCATTGCCGGTTCCTCCCAGCAGTGAGGCAAGGCTTAGCGCACCAGCAGCGCTCACATAATCATTGCCGTCGCCAAGCTCCCCATAGCCGCCAAAGCTGCTACTTAGCAGCAGGCTATCGGAGCCGGACCCTGCAAGGATTGTGCTGCCTTGTATTTCACCGGTCACCACCAGGGTGTCTGCCAGGGTGGTGGTGTCTGTTGGCGATGCCGCCAGCTCCACCTGGGCGTTTATGATCCCGCCCCTCACCACCAATGAGTCTGCGCCTTCTTGGCCGCCAAATATACCACCACTAACTGTGTTATTCACCGTGATCGTATCGTTACCGCTGCCGCCATAAATTTTCGTATTTACCACTGAATTGGATATTGATATCCAGTCATCGCCCCATCTGGTAAGAATAAAACCACTATTAAGTGCACCAGTAATGACAATTGAGTCATTGCCACTGCCACTATTGATTGAAATGCTTGTCGTGTCAGCGGACAGAGCGATTAAGTCGTTGCCACTGCCGCCAATCACTGTGGATGAATTAGCTGAAATCGCCAGGGTGATTGAATCATCACCCTCTCCGCCGTCGATACTGCTGGCGCTGACGCCTGCCAGCAGGGCAATACTGTCTGCCCCATTACCAGCGGTGATTGTGCTGTTGTTTGCGATTCCGGCGAAGACCAAGCTGTCGTTGCCATTTCCCCCTGATATAGATGCAGCACTTAATGTGCCAGTAATGTATAGACGGTCTTCACCGTCGCCGCCAATTATGCTGGTGTTCAGTAGTGCTCCGCTGATATCAATTGTGTCATCACCTTCATCACCACTGATGTAACCGGCTGTTGCTGTGTTTTCTAGTTTTATGCTGTCGTTGCCGCTACCACCCCAAATACTCGTTTTGGTAGATGCACCACGTAGTTGAATTGTATCATTATCTTGGTTGCTTGCTATCAAAACACTGGTTAAAGCCGTGGCAAAATAAAAGCTGTCATTGCCACTATTCCCATATAGAGTGCTGTTGGCAAAGCCAGTGGAAATGGTGTCGTTGCCTGCAAGGGCATCAATAAATTGATTTGGCGCTGTGCCGATCAGATTATCAGCCGTATTCGTGCCCTTGAGTGTTGAGGGTGGTGAATTTTGCGGCTGAATGGTTGTGAGCCGATCATCGGTATAGGGATTAGCAAACGCCACCACACCGCTCAGCCCCACTGGTGCCGTGCCGCCATTGCTGCTGTCACCCCAGGCGACGACGCTGCCATCGCTCTTCAGCGCCGCAAAGGCATTGGCATTGGAGAAGATCTTGGCGACGCCGCTCAACCCTGACGGTGCCGTGCCGCCAGAGCTGCTGGCACCCCAGGCGACGACGCTGCCATCGCTCTTTAGCGCCGCAAAGGCACCGTTATTGGAGAAGATTTGGGCAACGCCGCTCAGCCCCGTTGGTGCCGTGCCGCCAGAGCTGCTGTCACCCCAGGCGACGACGCTGCCATCGCTCTTCAGCGCCGCAAAGGCATTGGCATTGGAGAAGATCTTGGTGACGCCGCTCAGCCCCGCCGGTGCCGTGCCGCCATAGCCGCTGAGACCCCAGGCAACAACGCTGCCATCGCTCTTCAGGGCGGCGAATGCAGAGTCAGTGGAGAATATCTGGGTAACGCCGCTCAGCCCTGCTGGGGCCCTGCCACCATTTATGCCGCCATCTAGGGAGAGAACAAGGCCAGAGCCGTAGCCACCCCAGGCGACGACGCTGCCATCAGTCTTTAAGGCGGCAAATGCTGTTCTAGTGGAGAAGATCTGGGAGACGCTGCTCAGCACTGGGGCATCGCCGCCATTGTTAAAGTGACCCCAGGAGACGACGCTGCCATCGCTCTTCAATGCCGCAAAGGCATAGTCATTGGAGAAGATCTGGGTGACATTGCTAAGCTCGGCTGGGGCCCAGCCGCCAGTGCTCCAGTCACCCCAGGATTTGACGCTGCCATCGCTCTTCAATGCCGCAAAGGCCTTTTCAGTTGAGTAGATCTGGGTGACACCGCTCAGCACTGGGGCATCGCCGCCATTGTTCCAGTAACCCCAGGAGACGACGCTGCCATCGCTCTTCAATGCCGCAAAGGCAGAATTATTTGAGAAGATCTGGGTGACACCGCTCAGCCCTTCTGGGGCCCTGCCGCCTTCGCTGCTGAGACCCCAGGCGACGACGCTGCCATCGCTCTTGAGGGCTGCAAAGGCAGTGTTAGTGGAGAAGATCTGGCTAACACCGCTCAGCCCCGCCGGTGCCGTGCCGCCATAGCGGCCATCACCCCAGGCAACGACGGTGCCATCGCTCTTAAGGGCGGCAAAGGCAGCGGTATTTATATATTCCCCCTTGCTGCGGCCAGGAATGGAAGGCCCATTGACTTTTACTACCATCCCCTCCGCATAGGTGCTTGAGTCAACGGGCATCGGGCTAGGGCGAAGTTGGTAGGTGAGCTAAAGGCTGCTGGTAGTCGAAGCCGGTAAAGCTGTCGCTGCCTGGCAGTGATTTTTTTTCAATAACGATAATAGCATTCTGTTTCAAAACCTCAGTCGTCCTCGCCCACCAAATTATGCAGAATCTGCGTAATTTGGTGGCTGCTTTGCCGGTAGTTAGCTGTGAGCAATTACCCGATCAGCTTTTGTTGTCCAATTCTTCTCTGTGATAATTAAATTCTATGGGGTCAATGGCCTCTGGGCCCGCAGGTAGAACCAAAAAAGAATGGCCGTTGAGAGGTAGCCTAGCAATGTAATTGTGGTGTCTAGGCTGCTGAAGGCTTGATAGCTGATTCTCATCCTGATTGTAAATGCAGTGATCAGCCCATGCCAGGCAAATAGAAACTTATAGCCGTGCAGAATCCAGCCATGGCGCACCAGCAGTTGGGCGGGAAGGTAAAAGCTGACAATATCTATTGCTGCGAATGCCAGGGCGTATAGCCCAAGGCCTATGAATATTGTTGCAAACGGATGCACCGCCAGATGGCTGATGTCGTGTATGCCTACCCATATAAAGAATAGGCTGCTAGCTGATAGCAAAAATGTAAGGAGCAGATCTATGCTGCCAAAGGGCGCAGCCTCCGCTTTGATCGATTTGATCCGCATCCAAACGCGTATCGCTGAAAAGCATGCATACAGAAGTATTATATCTAGCCATATAAAAAAGGCTGGTTCGTAGAAGGTTTCATTGAAAAATAGCTGCCATTCAATTCCCCTGGTCTTTACGTTTGCTGCCCAAAGCGATGGAAACATCGGATTGAGCAGCATCAGGGTTCCGGTTAGGGCAACGGCACAGGCGAATAGCGTGGCCATGTAGCCGTATTTACGGTGGCGTTGAGAGTCCTTGCGGGCAAAGGCAGCCACTGGAAATATGATAAATGCCGCTATAAAACCCGAGAGAATGTGCAGATTCTTCTCGATTGCGTAAGCAACAAGCTGATTCACGGCCAGGGATTTTAGCTGAATACCAGCCGATCGTTTGCCACGGCAACATACACCGTGCTGCCCTCCCCATAGCTGCCGGCCAGGATCGCCTTGGCGATCGGTGTTTCCAGTTGCCGTTGGATCGCCCGCTTTAGGGGCCGGGCGCCGTAGACCGGGTCGTAGCCAGCGCTGGCCAGCCAGTCGAGTGATTCGCTGCTGGTTTCCAGGTTGATCTTGCGGTCTTCCAGGCGTTTGGCGAGCCTTTGCACCTGCAGCCCAACGATCTGGCGCAGTTCATCGGCCCGCAGGCTGTGGAAGATGATCGTTTCATCGAGTCGGTTGAGGAATTCCGGCCGGAAGTGGCCCCGCAGGGCTTCATTTACCCGCCGTTCCATTTCTTCGTGGCGGGCGTCGTCACCGCCCAGCTCGAGGATCGATTGGCTGCCGATGTTGCTGGTGAGAATCAGCACCGTGTTGGTGAAATCCACCGTGCGGCCCTGGCTGTCGGTAACGCGGCCATCATCGAGGATCTGCAGCATCACATTGAACACATCCGGGTGGGCCTTCTCCACCTCGTCAAACAGGATCACCGCATAGGGCCTCCGCCGCACCGCCTCGGTGAGTTGACCCCCCTCCTCAAAACCCACATAGCCGGGGGGGGCTCCGATCAACCTTGATACGGAGTGCTTCTCCATGTATTCGCTCATGTCGATGCGCACCATGGCGTCATCGCTGTCGAATAACTGGCTGGCCAGGGCCTTGCTCAGCTCGGTTTTACCCACACCGGTGGGGCCGAGGAAAAGGAAGCTGGCGATCGGCCGGTTCGGGTCCGATAGCCCCGCCCGGGAGCGCTGGATTGCATCGGCCACCGCCGTAACCGCCTGGGCCTGGCCAATTACCCGCTGGTGCAGTTCAGCCTCCAGCTCCAGCAATTTCTGCATCTCCGAGCGGGCCAATTTGCTCACGGGGATGCCGGTCCATTTGGCAATCACCTCGGCGATGTCGTCTTCAGTGACCTCCTCCCGCAGCAGTTGGTGGCTGCTGCTGGCGCTGCTGCCATCGGCACTGCCCAGTTCCAGCTCGCGGGCCGCCAGCTTTTTGTTGAGTTCGGCCAGGGTGCCGTATTCCAGGGCGGCCGCCTTGTTCAGGTCGTAGCTGCGCTTGGCCTGTTCCACCTGCAGGGTTACCTGCTCGATTTCCTCCTTGAGGGCCTGGAGGTCGTCGATCGCCCCCTTTTCCTTCTGCCATTGGGCATTGAGGCTGCTTTGTTGTTCGTTCAGTTCCGCCAGTTCCCGCTCGATCCGTTCCAGCCGCTCCTTGCTGGCCGTGTCTGATTCCCGGGCGAGCGAGAGTTTCTCCATCTCCAGCTGCAGGATCTTGCGGTCGATTTCATCGATCGCCTCCGGTTTGGAGGTGATCTCCATCTTTAGGCGCGCCGCAGATTCATCCACCAGGTCGATCGCCTTATCCGGCAGAAACCGATCGGCGATGTAACGGCTGCTCAGCACCGCCGCCGCCACCAGGGCCGTATCAGCGATGCGCACGCCGTGGTGCACTTCATAGCGTTCCTTCAGGCCCCGCAGGATCGAGATCGTGTCTTCCACCGTGGGTTGATCCACGAACACCTGCTGGAAGCGCCGCTCCAGGGCGGGATCTTTTTCAATGTGTTTGCGGTGTTCATCGAGGGTGGTGGCGCCGATGCAACGCAGTTCCCCCCGGGCCAGCATCGGTTTCAGCAGGTTGCTGGCATCCATCGCCCCCCCGGCGGCGCCGGCCCCCACCACCGTGTGGATCTCATCGATAAACAGCACGATCTGCCCCTCGCTGGAGGTCACCTCCTTGAGCACAGCCTTGAGCCGTTCTTCAAATTCACCGCGGTACTTGGCACCGGCGATCAGGGCCCCCATGTCGAGGGCGATCAGCTGGCGGTTTTGCAAGGCCGAGGGCACATCGCCATTAACGATCCGTTGGGCCAGGCCCTCCACAATCGCTGTTTTACCAACGCCCGGTTCACCAATCAGCACCGGATTGTTTTTGGTGCGCCGCGACAGAATCTGGATGGTGCGGCGGATTTCTTCATCCCTACCGATCACCGGATCAAGCTTGCCTTCGCGGGCGGCGGCGGTGAGGTCACGGCCATATTTTTCCAGGGATTCGTAGGTGCCCTCGGGGTTTTGGTCGGTGACCCGTTGGCTGCCGCGCACGGCCTTAATTGAATCCCGCAATTTGGCTTCACTCAGCCCGGCCCCCTGCAGTAACTGTTTGCCGCAGCGGTCATCAATGGCCAGGGCCAAGAGCAGGTGCTCCACCGAGATGAAGCTGTCCTCCAGTTCCTTCTTCAGTTCCTCGGCCCGTTGCAGCAGGGTCTGCAAGCCCTTGCCCAGGTACACATTGTCTGGGGCGCCACCAAGGCTCGGCTGACGGCCGATGTGGGCCTCCACCTGTTGTTGCAGCTGGGCTGGGTTTACACCTGCCTTTTCAAGGATGCGCACCGCCAACCCCTGGGGCTGTTGCAACAGCGCCAAGAGCAGGTGTTCGGTTTCCAGTTGTTGCTGGCGTTTTTCCTGGGCCAGCCCTTGGGCGGCCACCACCGCCCCCCAGGCTTGTTCGGTGAATTGTTCGGCAGTGGGTTGGATCACAGGGCGCCGGTTGCTTTCTCTTGGCTAAAGCTATGGGCTCTGGGCGCTGCTGGGGTGGGGCGAACCCCACCTGGGGAGTACGGCCTGCCGCCTAGGGCTTCGGTAATTGCAACTTCACGGAGTCGTCTTGGCTGGGAAGGGGGCCGATTTCCCGATAGCTGCAGAACTTTGCTGGGCAGCCATCACTGGCGTAGCTGGCATCGTTTTGGGAGAGGCAACCCCTGGCATTTTTTCCTGCCACTTCCTTGGCAGGCAATTTCTTGGGTTGCAGGAATTCCATGCCCCAGGGCACCAGCCAGCGGCAGCGGTCGGCGGTGTAGCCAGGCCTGGGGGTTCCGGCAATCTGGGCCGACACCGGCAAGGGCAGCAGCAGGGCCAGCAGGGCTGCGGCGGCAAGGCGCATTGGAAACATCGGCAAAAAAAAGCAGGGCCTGGGCCCTGCTTAAGAATCTATGGCTAGCTAGCTAGCTCAGCTCCAGCCCTTGGCGGAGCTGTCTTCCACAAACGCTGCCACATCAGCAATATCAGCTTCGCTGAGCTTGCCACCGAAGGCGGGCATGGCGTTTTTGCCGTTGGTCACCTGGTAGGCGATGGCGGCTTCGTGGCCGGCGCTGTAGTTGGCGAGGTAAGCCTCAAGGGCTGAAGCCTTGAGGGTGCGCTCGCCATTCACCACATTGCCGCCACCGATATGGCAAGCGGCGCAGTTGTTGGAGAACACCTTTGCACCGTTGGCCAGATCCGCAGCGAAGGCTGGGGCGGAACCAAACAGAAGGGCAAAACAGATGGCCAGCAGGCCGAAGAGGCGACGCATGGGCGCAGAAACAATCCGGTTCAACCTAGGAAGTGGCCCCCTGCTCCCCAGCGCTCTGCAACGGTTTGACATGAATTTCCCCCCGTTGCGGCAGGCCGGCATCGTCAAAGATCGCCTCCAGGCTGGCGGCATGGGAATGCAGCCCGAAACGTTCCGGGGGACTCACCGGTTGGTGGACGAAATGGCGTTGCTGAATGCTGAAGCGATCCCAGTCATTGATCTCGATCGGCAACACCCGCACCAGGGCTTCAATCAGCCAGCCCCATAGCGGGATTCCCGGCGGTAGCCACACCCCGCGCCAGCGGCAGAGGCTGGCCACCGTGCCATTGATCGAAACCGCCGGTTGACCCAGCACTAGGCGCCGCACCGCCCCCTGGCCGGCCTCCGGGTTGGCCTGGTGGGGGTTAAGGGCCAGGTGGCAGCAAACCTTGGCGATGTCTGCCGCATGGATGAAATGGAAGCTGGCATCGGTGCGCAGCCAGCGGGCTAGCCAGAGCCAGCGGATTGCTTCGCCTAGGCCAGCGGTTAGGTAGCTGGTGGGGAAGGGGCCAGCGCCATCAACGCGGCCACCAAATACCAGGGTGGGGAACACGGCCACCACCTTGGCGGCCAGGGCATGCTGCTCTAGCTGGCCCAGGCAGAGGGCCTTGGTTTGGATGTATTCCGTGCCGAAGCGTTCCGCCTCCGGCAGCAATTTCAGGTCGCGGTTAAGGATGCTGGCGGTGGAGAAATAGATGATCTGCCGCACCAGGTTCGGGTCAAGCCGAGCGAGCAGTTCCTTGACGGCGTCCACATTCACCTGTTGGGCCCGCAGCGGATCCCCCCAGGCGGTGGCCGTATGGATCACCCGGGTCACCGTGGCCAGCTGGGCGGCATGGGCGCTTTGCTCCCGCAGGTCGCTCACGAGCAGCTGGATGCGTGGATGCTGGTGGGGCACCGCCGTGAGCTTGGCGGGATCCCGCAGCCAAAGCAGCAGCTCGGCATCGGAGTGGTGGAAGAGGCGATGGGCGATGTGTTGACCAACGCAACCGCTGGCCCCAGTGATCAGGATCCGTTCCGCCGTCACTTCAACCCACCGCGTTGATCAGGGCATTGACGTTCTTGCCGGCTTCAAAGAAGACCCGGGCGTTTTCCTCGGGGGTGCCCGGCAGGATGCCGTGGCCCAGGTTGAGGATGTGACGCCGACCCTTGGCCTTCAGCACGGTGTCAACGATGCGGGCGCGGATCGCCTCGGGGGTACCAAACAGCAGCCCCGGATCCACATTGCCTTGTACCCCCAGGTGGCCAGGTAGGCGGGCGATGCCATCGGCCATGTCCACGGTCCAGTCGAGCGAGATGAAATCGACCCCTGTGGTTGCCATGCGCTCCAGCACGCCGGCGCTGCCGGAGATGTAGAGGATCAGCGGCGTTTCGGGGTGCTTGGCCTTCACCTGATCCACCACCCGTTTCTGGTAGGGGGCAGCGAAGACGTCGTAGTCGATCGGGCTCAGTTGACCGGCCCAGGAATCAAACAGCTGCACCACCTGGGCGCCGCTCTCGATTTGATAGTTCACGTAGGTGGCGATCGCATCGGCCAGGTGGCCCAGCAGCTGGTGCAGCAGCGCCGGCTCCTGGAAGGCCATCGCCTTGATCACCGCATAGTTCTTGCTGCTCTTGCCTTCCACCGCGTAGGCGGCCAGGGTCCAAGGGGCGCCCACGAAGCCGAGCACGGTGGATTGATTGCCCACGTCCTGGCGCAGGCGGCCCAGCACCTCGCCTACGAAGGGCAGGGCCTCGGCGGGGTTGAGTGGCCGCAGGGCATCCACCTGGGCCTGGCTGCGGATCGGCGGATCAATGATCGGGCCCTTGCTTTCGATGATGTCGAAGTCGATGCCGATCCCCGGCAGCGGCGTCAGGATGTCGGAGAAAAGAATCACGCCGTCGGGCTTGAAGGCCCGGAACGGCTGCATCGAGATCTCATAGGAGAGATCAGCGTTCTCAGAGCGTTCCCGGAAACCGGGATGGCGGTCGCGCAGGTCGCGGTACACCTTCATGTAACGGCCGGCCTGGCGCATCATCCAAACCGGCGGCCGCTCCACCTGCTCACCTCGGGCGGCGCGTAGCAGCAGGGGGAGGGAATCGCTCATGGGGTGGCTGAAGCAGCCGCTGACGCTACCCGAGGGAGCTCCCGGCTGGAATCGAGCTTGAACACCAACACGCTCAGGGGCGGCAGGCAGAGGTCGAGGGACTGGCCGTAGTTATGCATGCCCCACTGGTCGGTGAATTTGCCGCCGAGGTTGCCCTCGTTGCCACCGCCGTAGCGGCTGCTGTCACTGTTAAACACCTCTTGGTAAAAGCCCTCCACCGGCACGCCGATCCGGTAGTTGCCGTGGCCTTCGGGGGTGAAGTTGCAAACCACCACCACCCAATTGCCCTGCTTCTCATCGCGGCGCATGAAGCTCACAACGCTGTGGCTGGTGTCGTCGCAGTCGATCCACTGGAAGCCGAAGTGATCGAAATCGTTACGCCAGAGGGCCGGTTCTGATTTGTAGAAGGCGTTGAGGTCGTCCACCAGGTTGAGCAGGCCCTGGTGATGCGGGTACTGGAGTTTGTCCCATTCCAGATCCCCCCAAACATTCCATTCACCCCGTTGGCCGAATTCCATGCCCATGAAGATGGTTTTTTTGCCAGGGTGGGTCCACATATATGTAAGTAGGGCCCGCACATTGGCAAATTTCAGCTCATCACTGCCCGGCATCTTGTGGAGCAGATGGCTCTTGCCGTGCACCACTTCATCGTGGCTGAGGGCCAGCATGAAGTTTTCGGTGTGGTGATACCAGATCGAAAAAGTTATGTTGCTTTGATGGAATTGACGGAACCAATGATCCAGCTCGAAGTAATCGAGCATGTCATGCATCCAGCCCATATTCCACTTCATATTGAAGCCCAGGCCGCCCATGGAGGTGGGTTGGGTCACCATCGGCCAGGTGGTGGATTCCTCGGCAATGGAAAGGGCGCCGGGGAAGTAGTGGAACAGCAGCGAGTTTGCCTGTTGCATGAAGCGCACGGCCTCAAGATTTTCGCGGCCGCCGTGTTCATTGGGTAGCCACTGGCCATCGGGGCGCAGGTAATCCCGGTAAAGCATCGAGGCCACCGCATCAACGCGGATGCCATCAATGTGGAATTCCTCAAACCAGAACAACAAGTTTGAAACAAGGAAATTTCTTACCTCGTTGCGGCTGTAATTAAAGATTAGTGTGCCCCATTCCTTATGTTCGCCGATCCGGGAATCGCCGTGCTCATAGAGGTGGCTGCCATCGAAGAAGGCAAGGCCATGGGCATCCTTGGGGAAGTGGCCTGGCACCCAGTCAAGGATTACGCCGATGCCTTCCGCATGGCAGCGATCAATGAAGGCCTTGAATTCATCAAGGCTGCCGAAGCGACTGGTGGGGGCATAAAAACCAGTGACCTGGTAGCCCCAAGAGCCATCAAAGGGATGCTCGGCAATCGGCATCAATTCGATATGGGTGAAGCCCCGTTGCTTCACGTAGGGGATCACCCGATCGGCTAATTCTGGATAGGTGAGCAGCCGGGCGCCGGGCTTGAGATCTGCGGCGGGCACCGCTGGTCGCCGTTGGCCATTGGGCTCGATATAGGGATCATCAACGCTGCCATGCATCCAGCTGCCCAGGTGCATTTCATAAACCGAGATCGGCTGCTCCAGGGGATCGCGGCTGTCGCGATGTTCCAGCCAATGGCCATCGTTCCAGTTGTAGTTGTTTAGGTCTGCCACCAGGGAGGCCTGCAGGGGGCGCACCTCGTGTTGGAAGCCATAGGGATCTGCCTTCTCGTAGCAGTGGCCCTCCTGGCTGCGGATTTCGTACTTGTAACGCTCACCCACCTTGAGCCCGGGCACAAATAATTCCCAGCTGCCGCCGAGCCGTTGTTGCAGCGGCAGATGGCGGCCATCCCAACCGCAGCAATCGCCGATCAGGGCAACACTGCGGGCGCTGGGGGCCCAGAGGCAGAACTGCACACCGGCCACCCCGTCTTGCAACACCGGGTGGGCGCCCATCCGTCGCCAGATGTGGTGATGGTTGCCCTCAGAGAACAGGTGGCGATCTGTTTCCCCCATCCATTCCTGGCGGAAGGAGTAGGGGTCGTGTTGTTCGTGGGTTACCCCAGCCCGACTGACCCGCACCCGATAGGCGCTGCCGGGGTTTTCCGCCAGGGCCCGTTCAAATAGCCAGGGGTGGTGGGGCGTTTGCATCGGCAGCTCCTGGCCCTGGTGGAGCAGCAGCACCTCGTCGGCATCTGGCATCCAGACCCGCACCACCCAGCCCCCCTGGGGTTGGGGCTGGGGACCGAGCACCGCATAGGGATGGTCGTGGCTGCAGCTGGCTAGCCGTTCGGCATCACCATGCATCCAATCAAGGCTGGCCACCACCATCTGAACGATCACTGACGTTTGGGGCGGAGCCTAAACGGATATGCCTCAGTGATCGCTCCGTTGCAGCGGAAAATCGACGCCCGTGATCCGATTTTTGTCATCGAGGATCACAAAGAGCGAGTCGTTCAGATTGCTGAATTGAGTGGTCACCAGCACCAGCTGTTGGGGACCGCCGGCGCTCGCGGTCACCACTGCGGTAATGCGGCGAAAGGCACCTGTGCGCTTTTCCAGTTCTTTCCAGCGATTTTCCAGTTGGGTCCCATTGAGACTGTCCTGGAGGCTGAGCACCAGGCGGCTGCGGGCCGATAACCAACGGCCGGCCCCCAGGTCCTCCACGAAGGCCCGGGCAATCCGGTCGATCGTTTCAGTGGTTTCCCCCAGCTCGTAGCCCAGCAATTTGCCGTTGCTGTCCACCACTAGCCGCAGGGAATCGGTCCCCTTTTCCGTGCGCAGTTCTATCTCCACCACGGAGGTGTCTAGGCCGCGGAGCACCCGTTGCAGCTTGGCTTCTTGCAGCTTCGGCTGGCTATTGAGACGCCCTTGCAGCTGGCTGGGGCTGGTGTTGCTGCGCAGGGGGCCCCCCAGCAGGTTGAAGAGTTGCTGGCCGTTTTTCTGGCTGAGGGCTTCGATTAATTGGTTAGCGGTGGCCCGGGCCTTGGCTTCGCTGTTGGGACCCGCCGCCGCTGGGCTGCTGCCGAGGCCTGCGCTGAGGGTTGCGCCACTGAGCATTAGGGCCAGGCAAAAGCGGCGCAGGGAGAGCAAGGCCAAGGCGCTGCGATAAGTGGGCAGCATTCAGTCTGGCCTGGTTCCGGCTGCTTCGAGCATTGGCTGCAGGCTGAGCTGGGCCCCCTCCAGCTGCAGCTCGATGCAGATCTGGCGGTGGTCGGGTCCGGCTGGCCCGCGGCCAAGGCTGCCATCACCGGGATTAACCCGGATCTGGGGCCAGGCCGCTGCCGCCAGGGAGAGGCGCAGGCTGTCCCCCGGCGCCAGGCTGGCCAGCAGTGGCTGCAGCCGCACCTGGCGCCAGCGCTGCTGTTGGCAGTGGTCCCCGCGCTGGCTACTCACGCCGGTGCTGAGTTGCAGCACCTCTGCCCCCTGGCGGCGCACCACCGAAAGGGCCGCACAGAGGTCAAAGCCGGGGCAGTCGGCGCTGGCCTGGAGTTCCAGCAGCGGTTGGCCCCAAAGCTCCAGGCTTTCGCCCAGGGGGGGGGTGCTGAAACAGACCACATCGGCGCGGCCATCAAGGTCGCCCCTTTCCACCGGGCCAGCATCGAGGCCCAGGTGCCCCCCCCGGCCCGGTACCGGCCGCCAGGGGTCATGGACCCAGTGCAAGCGGCCAGCACCGCCCCCATCGGCCCTGAGTAGCCCCTCATCGCTGCGGCTGGCGGCCAGCCCATTGCTCTCCAGGCCCCAGCGCTGGCCGCTGCCGTTCAGGGGGCAGCGTTCGCGCCAGTGCTGGGCCAGCAGATCAAAACCAAGGCTGGGGACCATGGCTGCCGCCGGCTCCCGGTCGCGCAGGTGCAGGTCAAAGAAGCTGAGCTGCTCTTCATCAACCCGGCCGCTGGCGGCAGGCCCCAGGTCTTGGCTGCCCACCCGCCGGTCCCAGCCCAGGTGGGCCCAGGGGCTGAGTCGCAGCAGCGGTTGGCCCCCGGCCTGGCGGGAGCGTTGCCAGAGGTCGAGGCCGCCGCTGAGGTAGGGGTCGCTCCAGCCCTGGAGCAGCAGCAACGGCCGCCGCAAAAGCTCTGGCGCCAGTTCGTGCCGTTGCCAGCCCTCGCCCTTGGCGGGATCCCGCTCCAGCCAGGCAAGCACGAAGTTTTCGGGGTCATGGCTGCGCAACAGCTCCAGACCCTCGTAGGGGAAGGCGCCCCCCACCAAGCTGCGCCGGATCGCAATCCAGCCCTGGCGGTCCCCCTGCCGTTGGCAGTGCTGGGCGGCCAGCTGCAGGCCCCAGGCGAGGCTGAGGCCCCAGCGGTGGGTATTGCCCTCACAGGCCCAGTGCAGCCGTTCATCGAGGCCCGTCATTGCCGGGGCGAGGCAATCGGCCACTAGGGAGGGCTCAGCGCAGAGCAGCTGCGTGAGCCCCTGATAGCTGAAGCCGTAGCTGCCCACCCGGCCGTTGCAGAGGGGATGGGAGCGCAGAAAGGCGAGGCTGTCGGCCCCATCGGCGGCCTCCTGGGCAAAGCCCCGGAAGATCCCTTCGGAGTCCCCTTGGCCGCGCACGTCTTGCACCAGCACCAGGTAGCCCTGGCGGGCGTACCAGGCGGGGTGGGCATACACCAGGCTGGAGGCGAGCCGATGGCCATAGGGCTGGCGCATCAGCAGGGCCGGCCAGGGGCCCGGGCCGTTGGGGTACCAGAGACTGCCTCGCAACTGCACCCCATCCCGCAGGCTGAGGCTGAGCGGCTCTTGATTCACAGCTCGCTAGCGCACGTCTGGGCAGTACATGCCTACGACGTAGGTGGTGAGGATCTCGGCGTCGAGGGGGCTCAGCCCTTGGCTGGCGGCGGTGTTACGGATATTTGCTGGCTCGTGGGCCCGTTGGCCGCTGGCATTGAGCTTGCGGAATTCACCACAGAGCTGGGTGGCGAGTTGCTTGTTTTGTTTTACCGATTCGAGCAGGGGGCTGGCCACCGCCAGGGCCGGGCTGAAACAGAAGCCCCCCAGCAGGCCGACCAGAAGCAAAAGGGGGAACTGGTTTTTCATCACTATTGCCTCAGAACCACCGCTTTCATTCCAGACCGCGAAAGTCACCCTGGTGGCGGCCGGGTGTCAGTTCCCGGTCCGACCCGTCGCAGCTGGGACCAGGGTCACGGCGCCTGTGCTGAGCTCCCGCAGGGCTTCTCCCAGCACCACTGGCTTGTTGCTGCCATCGGCCTGGGGCAGCAGTTGCCGCAGGCGCACGTGCACCTGACGGTCGCTGCTGTTGCGGCCGGAGCCCCGCAGGTTGCTGGCCAGCTGCTCAAGGCTGGGGCCAATGGCGGCCTTTGGGAAATCGGGGCCGGCGGCGGCCACCACCAGGTCGCCGCCGTTGTCGTAAACCACCGGCACTGTGAGCGCCCCTTCAATGCTGCGGCGGGGGGTATAGCTCACTGCAAAGGCGGCACAGGAGGCCGCCAGCAGCAGGGTGAAGCTGGTAACTCCCACCAAACGGAAGCGGAAGCTCCAACTCTTCAGAAAAGCCAGCAGCGTGACTAGCGCCAGCAGGCCGCTGGCCGCCGCCAGCCAGAGCCCCGCTTGCAGCAGCAATGCATTGATAGCCATGGGGCGAGTGCTCAATCGAACCTATATTGCGCCGACTCTGGACGAGCGCCGTCGCGGGCGATGGGGGGATCGATCCAGCGCCTTTCACTGGCACCGATTGCAGCGCTTGGCTTGCTGGCGCTGGGCGGCTGTGGGCAGCGCCTAACGCCCCAGGCCGGGCGCCAGCAACTGCAAAAGCTGATCCAGCGGGGGGTGGGCCACCCCGTGCGGCTGGGGCCACTGCAGGCCATCAGCAGCCAGGGCTTGCTGTTTGGCCCCAGCCAGGTGCTGGGGGGGCCAGTCGATGGCAGCAGCCTGCGGGTGCGCCAGGCGCTGCTGCAGCTCGACCTTGGCGCCAGCCTCTGGCAACGGCGGCCGGTGCTGTTGGTGGGCCTGCGCGGTCTGGAGCTGGAGCTGCGCCGCAATGCCCAGGGCCAGTTCTGGGTGTTCCCCAGGGGCAAGGGCAAGGCCCCCAATCTTCAGCTCAAGCTGCGGCTGCTTGACCCAGCCCAGCTACGGCTGCGGCCCGGCGCCAACTGGCGCTGGAGCAACGGCCAACTAGATCTTGATCTCGGTAAGCGGCGGCTGCAGCTCAGCGGCCGCTTGCAGCCCCAGGGCCAAGCCAGGGCGGCTGGGGAGTTGCGCCTGAACCTGCGCCACCGTTGGGGCCCCCAGGGCCAGCAGCAGCTGCAGCTGAGTTTGCGGCGTCTGCCGCTTGAGGTCTTAGCTCCGCTCTGGCCGGGCCTGCCCTTGGATTCCCTGCGGGGTCTGGCATCCGGCTCCCTGCGGCTGGAGCGCCAGCAGGGCCGTTTGCATTGCCTCGGGCCGCTGCGGCTGGAGCAGTTGAGCCTGGCGCGGCGGGGTTGGGGGGCACCGCTGCAGAGCCCTCTGCTGCAGCTGGCCTGCCGTGGGGAGCAGCTGCACTGGACCAACGCCCCCTGGCAATGGCGCCAATGGCGGGGTCAGCTCAGCGGCCGGCTGAGCTTTGCGCCGCGGCGGCCCCTGGCCCTCAGCCTGAGCGGCCAGCTCCAGGCCCGGGCGCCAGGGCCAGCGGTGCAGGGCAACGCCCTGCTGCATCGCCATAGCCACGGCTGGCTGCTCAGCAGCTTGGAATTGCGCTCAGGTCGCTCCCGTTTACGGGCCTCCGGCCAGCTACGACCCCAGTTGCAGCTCAGCAGCCAGGAATTAAGCCTCGACCCCAGCCCCTGGATTCCCCAGCGATTGGGGGCGCCCCTGCTGCGGGCCCAGCTGCTGCTGGACCGCAACCACTGGCAGCTGACGCTTCCCCGCACGCTGCAGCCCAGCCCAGGGGGCGAGCTCTGGCTGGCCGCCACGGCCCGGGGCCGTTGGCGGGGGGGCATCGCCCTCGAAAGCTTGCGGGGGGATTACCAACTGCCCAAGGGCTGGAGCCGCCAGGGGCAACGGCTTTTGGGACCGCTGGCGGGGAACTTCCATTGGGCTGGGGGCCGTTTGCTGGCCAGCGGCCAAACCAGCCCCCAGGCCAGCTACCCCCTCAGCTTCCAGGGCTGGTGGCAACCGCTGGTGGGTAAACCCTGGCGGGCCGGGCCCCTGCAGCTGCAGGCCCAGTGGCAACGCTTGCCCCTGGCCCTGTTGAATTCCAGGGCCCGCCTGCAGGGCTGGTTAAGCGGTAGTGCCCGGCTCAGCGGCCCCCTGGCCAAACCACTGCTGCAGGCCGATCTAGACCTAGACCAACCGGGCATCGGCCCCCTGCAGCTGCGGGAGCGCTGGCAGGGGCACTGGCAGCCAGGCCTGTTAACGCTGCAGGCCCCTGGGGCAGTGCTGCGGGCCCAGCTGAACGGCCAGAGGCTCATTTCCCTGGTTTTGGAGCGGGGCTCCGGCAGCCTGCAGTTACGACCCCAGGGGACTGGCTACCGCTGGCTGGTGCGGCAGTTACCGCTCCAGCCGCTGCAGTTGCAATTGCCCGGCCGGCCGGCGCTGCCCGTAGACGGTGAATTGAGCGGTGGCGGCCAGCTGGCCCTAGCCCCCTTTGACCTCAACGGTTCCCTTGAGCTGAACCAACCGGCCCTGGCCTGGATCCGGGGTCGACGGCTCGAACTCAAGGGCCAGCTGCGGCCCCCTGGCTTTGATTTATCAGGAAAGCTGCAGCCCTTGGCCCGGGGCCAGCTCAGCTTCCGCGGCCGGGGCGCCTGGGGCGGCCAGCTGGATTTGCAGGCCAAGGCCCGCGGCCTCGAACCGGCGCCGCTGCTGCGGCTATTGCAGGCGCTGCGGCAACCCCTTGGCCCGGGGGCCAGCGGCAATGCCCAAGACCTGGCGGGGCTGGTGATCGACACCTTTGGCGGCAGCCTTGATGGCCAGCTCCAGGCCCTGCAGCAGGCAGATCAGTTGTTAGCCCTGCGCCAGGGGGGTGCTGAGGAGAGGCGGCGGCGGCCGCTGCGGCAGCTGCAGGGAAGGCTGGATGGGGACCTGGAGCTGCGGGGCGCTAACCCCCGCAGCCTGCAGCTCAATGGCGCCACCCGGGGGCACCTCTGGTTTGAGGGCCAAGACCGCGACCAGGCGCTGCAGCTGGCGCCATTCACGGCCCAGATCCAGGGGCCCCTGGGCCAGGGGGAGGGCAGTTTCAGCTTTGCTGGTTTGCCCCTGGGGCTAATCGCCCTGCTCACGCCGGTGCCCGCCAGCCTGCGGGGCAGCCTGGGGGCCACTGGCCGCTGGCAGCTGGGCCAGGGCAGCCCAAAACTGTCGTTGCAGTTGGCCCTGGCGGGGGGGCAGTTGCGCGATAAGCCCCTCAGCTTGGAGAAGGGGGCCCTGGCCCTGGAGGGGGCGAAACTGCGCCTGGATTTGGCCCTGCGCGGTGGCCAATCGAGCAGCAGCATCGACCTGGCGGGCTTGATTCCGCTTAACCCCCTGGCCGACGGCCTGGAGTTGCGGCTTTCCAGCCGCAATGACGGCCTGATCTTTCTTACCGCCCTGGCCGGTGGCGAACTGGAGTGGCAACAGGGCAGCGCTGACTTGCAATTACTGGTGCGCGGCAGCCTGCGCCAACCGATTGCCAATGGCTTCTTGCGGGTGCGGGATGGCCAGCTAAAGCTGGCGGGGCAAACGGTGCGGGAGCTTCAGGCCGCGGCATTTTTTGATTTCCGCCGGCTGCAACTGGAGCAATTCAGCGCCACCGTGGGGGCCGCCGGCCTGCTGGAGGGCAAGGGCAGCCTGCCGCTGCAAAATTCAACGGAGACCGACAGCCTCAAGCTCAGCCTCAAAGCCGTGCCCTTCCAGCGGGCCAACCTGCGGCTCCAGGCCGATGGTGAATTGCTGGTGGGCGGCAGCCTGGAAAGGCCGCTGCTGGGGGGGGAACTGAGCCTCAGCCACGGCCGGGTGCTGCTGGGGGCCTCCCAGTTGGTGGGTGGTGCCGGCAAGCCGATTCCCCTGGCGGTGCGCATGCCGGAAAGCCGTTGGGGTTTCAAAGAACCGCTGGTGTTGCTGGGCCCCTCGGTGGAATCGAGTTCCGGCGCCGCCCTGCGCCAGGCGATCCCCAACCTCGCTTACCTGCAGTTCCGCGACCTGCGGCTCAGCCTCGGCCCCGACCTGCGCCTGGGGGCGCCGCCGGTGGCGGATTTCAGCACCGGCGGGCTGCTCACCCTCAATGGCCCCATGGGGCCAGACATCAGTCTTTCCGGGGTGGTGCGGCTGTTGCAGGGGCGGATCAATATCTTCACCAGCAGCCTGCGCCTCGATACCGACAGTCCAAACGTGGCGGTGTTCACCCCCTCCCTGGGCTTGATCCCCTACCTCGATTTGGCGCTCACCACCCGGGTGTCTGGCCAGGTGCGGCCCGTAGACAGTGGCGGGGTGCTCTCCGCCGACCAGTTGCAGGGCAGTTTTTCCAACCTCGATCGCCTCAATTTGGTGAAGGTGGTGGTGCGGGTGGCGGGCCCGGCCGATCGCATCGGCGACAACCTGGAGATCCGCAGCACCCCGCCCCTACCCCGGGAGCGCCTGGTGGCCCTCCTGGGCGGCAACACCCTTTCCGGCCTTTCCGGTGGTGACGCCGGCACCGCCCTGGTGACGGTGCTGGGCCAGAGCCTGCTCACCCCGGTGGTGGGGGGCCTTTCGGAACTCCTGGGCCAACGCCTGAATGTGGCGCTTTACCCCACCTACCTCGACCCCTACGTGCTGAGTGCCAATAAAGGCAACTCCAGCAACCAGCGGGTGCCTTCCCAGTTGGTGCTGGGTTCTGAGGTGGGGGTAGACCTCACTGATCGGCTTAATTTTTCGGTGCTGGCGGCGCCAAACCGCAGCGATATTCCGCCGGAGGCCACCCTGCGCTATCAGGCCAATGACCTGCTGGGTATCCAGGGTTCCCTCGACCAGGAGGGGCGCTGGCAGGGGCAGGTGCAGCTGTTCTTCCGCTTTTAATGGCCCTGCCGCTAACGGTTTCCGTGGTGCCTGATCCGCTTGAAGCCCAGGTGATCGGTGTGGATGTGGGCGGCACGGGCCTGAAGCTGGCCCGCTTTAGGGCCAACGGTGAATGCCTGGCGGAACATTTCCTACCCACCCCCCAGCCGGCGGCCCCCGGGGCGGTGGCCACGGCGATTGTGGATGCGATTGAGCAGCTCGATCCCCAGCGGCTGGCCCCCTGGGTGGGCGTTGGCATGCCCGGGCCCACCGATCTGGCCGGCAGGATCGCCCGGATTGCAATCAATTTGCCCGGTTGGAACAACGTGCCCCTGGCCGACTGGCTGGAGTCGCGGCTCGGCCGCCGGGTAACCCTTGGCAACGACGGCAACTGTGCCGTGCTTGGCGAGCAATGGCAGGGGGCCGCCCAGGGCCTCCAAGACGTGGTGCTGCTCACCCTGGGTACCGGGGTGGGCGGTGGCGTGATCCTGGGGGGGAAGTTATTCACCGGCCGCCAGGGGGCGGCGGCGGAGCCGGGTTTGATCGGTCTCAATCCCGATGGACCCCCTTGCAACAGCGGCAACAACGGCTCCCTGGAGAGCTTCTGCAGCATTGGCGCGGTGACCCGCGCCAGCGGCCTTGACCCCGCCGAGCTCTCCGCCCGGGCGGCGGCGGCAGACCCGGAGGCCCTGGCCGCCTGGGCCGCCTACGGCCGCCTGCTGGGCTGTGGCATCAGTTCCTTGGTTTATGCCTTCACGCCGGAGCGGGTGCTGTTGGGGGGCGGCCTCAGTGCTGCTTTCCCTTACTTTTCTGCGGCCCTGCTGGCGGAGGTGGAGCGGCGGGTGTTGTTCCCCAGCCGTGAGGGTTTGGTGATCAGCCGGGCGGCCCTGGGTAATGGCGCCGGTCGGGTGGGGGCAGCCCGCCTCGCCCTGGATCGCTTTGGCCCCGGTGGCCACTCCGCCACCGGTGGCCAAGGATGATGGCCCCAAGTTGTTGATCTGCAGTGTTCATTGCCGTTCCTGACCCGACTCCCGCCCTGCTGGCCAGGGCCGTAGGCCTGCGCCGCCAGGCTTTGGAGTTGGCTCAATGCAGCGATGACCAGCGGCGCCAGGCCCTGCTGGCCATGGCCGCCGCCTTGGAGGAACAGCGCAGCGAAATCCTGGCGGCAAACCAAGCCGATATGGAGGCGGCGGCTACAGAGGCGCTTGCCCCCGCCTTGGTGGCCAGGCTCAAGCTCAACGACCACAAGTTGACTGGGGCGATTGAAGGGGTGCGCCAGGTGGCGGCCCTGGCCGATCCCCTTGGCTTGCGCCAACTGCACCGCGCCCTCGACGATGGCCTGGTGCTGGAGCGGATCACGGTGCCCCTGGGGGTGCTGGGGGTGATCTTTGAAGCCAGGCCCGATGCCTTGATCCAGATCGCTGCCCTGGCGGTCCGTTCCGGCAATGGCGCCATCCTCAAGGGGGGTCGCGAGGCAAACCGCAGTTGCACGGCAATCCTCCAGGCCCTGCAAACGGGGCTGGCCCGCTCGGCGGTGCATCCAGAGGTGTTGGCCTTGCTCACCAGCCGGGAGGAAAGCCTGGCCCTGCTGAAGCTTGATGGTCTTGTGGATTTGATTATTCCCCGGGGTTCCAATGCCCTGGTGCAGTTCATCCAAGACAACACCCGGATTCCGGTGCTGGGCCACGCCGATGGCATCTGCCATGCCTACGTGGATAGAGCCGTGGATGGGGAGCAGGCGCTGGCGATTGTGCTCGACAGCAAGATCCAATATCCGGCCGCCTGCAATGCCATTGAAACCCTCTTGGTGCACCGCGAGGCCGCCCCTAGCTTTTTACCCGCGGCGATTGCCGCCCTGGAGGCCGCCGGGGTGGAACTGCGCGGTGATGGGGAGGCCCGCAGCTATGGCATCCGGGGTGAGGCCACTGATGAGGATTGGGCCACTGAATACCTCGACCTGATCCTGGCTGTGCGGGTGGTGGAGGATCTGGAGGCGGCGATGGCGCACATTCGTTGTTATGGCTCTCGCCATACGGAACTTATCTGCACTAGCGATGCCGCCACCGCCGAAACCTTCCTGGCCCGGGTGGATAGTGCCGGGGTTTATCACAACTGCTCCACCCGGTTTGCCGATGGTTTCCGCTATGGCTTCGGGGCGGAGGTGGGCATCAGCACCCAAACCCTGCCCCCCCGCGGGCCGGTGGGGCTAGAGGGTTTGGTTACCTATCGCTATCGACTGCGCGGTGCTGGCCATGTGGTGGCCCCCTATGCGGCCGGCAGCCTCTCCTTCCAGCACCGCGACCTACCCCTCTAACTGCCTCAAACGCTCACCAGCCCGGTATGGCGCAGCAGCGCCTCAGGGCTGGGGGGCCGACCGCGGAAGGCCTCAAACACCTGCTCAGGGGCCACGCTTCCCCCCAGGCTTAATACCGTGGCGCGAAAGCGTTTGCCGGTGCGCCGCACGGCGGCCTCATCGTTGAGCCCCGCATCCTCAAAGGCGGCAAAGGCATCGGCACTGAGCACCTCAGCCCACTTGTAGCTGTAGTAGCCCGCGGCATAGCCGCCGGCAAAGATATGGCTGAAGCTGCAGAGCAGTGAGTCTTCCTCCAGCAGCGGCAGCAGGGTGGTGGTTTCTGCCACCTGGCGCCGCAGTTGTTCTGGGCTCTGGCCGCTGCCTGGCTGCCATTGGGCATGGAGGCGCAGGTCGGTGAGCGCCAGGTGCACCTGGCGCAGGGTGCCGCTGCCGGCCATGAAGGTGCGGGCCTGCAGCAGCTTTTGCAATTCCTCGGCGGGCAGGGGTTCGCCGCTTTGCCAGTGGCGGGCTAGGCCGCTGAGGGTGGGGGGATCAAAGCACCAGTTCTCCATGAACTGGCTGGGGAGTTCCACCGCATCCCATTCCACCCCGTTGATGCCGGCGGCCTCCGGCCGATCAACGCTGGTGAGCATGTGCTGCAGCCCATGGCCGAATTCGTGGAAGAGGGTTTCCACTTCGTTGAAGGTCATCAGGCTGGGGGTATCCCCCACCGGTGGGCTCTGGTTGCACACCAGATAGGCCACGGGCAACACCATTTGGCCATCGGCCCGGCGCAGGCGGCCGAGGCATTCATCCATCCAGGCGCCGCCGCGTTTGCTGCCCGGACGGCTGTAGGGATCCAGGTAAAAACTGGCCAGGGCCTCGCCGCTGCTGGCCTCCCGCACCTGGAAGAAGCGCACGTCTGGATGCCAGATCGGTGCTTGGCCATCGGCGGCCTCGATGCGAATGTCAAACAGCCGTTGGCAGAGGCCAAACAAGCCCTCCAGCACCTGGGGCAGCGGGAACCAGGGCCGCAGCGCTTCGCTGTCAAGGGCAAAGCGCTCCTGGCGCAACTGTTCAGCCCAGTAGCTGAGATCCCAGGGGCGCAATTCGCTGGCCTCCGGCGCCCCGCGGCGCTGGGCCAGCTGCTGGAGGTCTTGTAATTCAGTGCGACCGGCCTTGAGGCTGGGGGCCCGCAGCTGCTCCAGCAGGCTTTCAACGCTGGCCACGGAGGGGGCCATCTTCGGGGCGAGGCTCACCTCGGCCCAGTTGCCATAGCCCAGCAGGGCTGCTTTGCGTTGGCGCAGGCCCAGGATTTGCTCCACCAGCGGCTGGTTGTCGTTGGGGGCCTGGGCGGCCCGGCCGATGGAGGCGCGGAAGAGTTGTTCCCGCAGTTCCCGCCGTTCGCTGAACTGCAGGAAGGGGCCATAGCGGGGATAGTCGAGCCCCAATTGCCAGGGACCCGCCTCGGCACTGGCCTCGGGGTGATCCGCCTCGCGGGCGGCGGCGGCCAGCAATTGGCGCAGGCTTTCGGGGCAGCCGGCCAGTTGCTCTGGGCTGGTGAGCAGCAGCCCCCAGGCGGCGGTGGCATCGAGCACGTGGTTGCTGTAGGCGGTGCAGGCCTCGGCCAGCTCCTGGGTGAGTTGGTTGAACTGTTGCTTCTCTTCCCCCTGGAGGCCCACCCCCCGCAGGCGCATGCCCAGCAGTTCGGCCGCGAGGATGCGCCGTTGGCAGCCATCCAGGCCCTCCGCCTGGGCGCTGAGGGCGACCAGGGCCCCATAAATCGGCTGCGACTGGGCCAGGCGACTGCCGAAGGCCACCACCGCCGCCTGTTGCTGCTGGTGGGCCTCGCGCAGCTCTGGGCTATTGCAAACGCCAAGCAAATGATTCACGGCCCCCCAACTCCAGCGCAGCCGTTCGGCAAGGCTCTGCAATGGCGCCATCAGGTTGTCCCAACTGGCATCTGCGCCGCTGTTGGCGCTGAGCTGGGCTTCCAGCTGATCGAGGCGGCTGTGCAGGTCGTGGAGCAGGGTTGGGATGCCCTCCCGCACCGCTGCGGCGTTGATCGCTGCGAAATCCGGTAAACCTTCCCCCCGCAGCAGGGCGGCGGCTGGGGAGGGGGCAAGGGTCATGGGGATATCAGCCGAAGGCAGGCAACTTTTCTAGGACCGCCAGCAGGCTGCTGTTGAGGCTGGCGGCAATCGAATCGGTGGTGGCGTCGTAGATGCCGGTGGCGAGCCGCGGCCAGAAACCGATCATCAGGGTGGGCACGATCAGCACCAGGGCGATGGTTAGCTCCCGGGGGGTCATGTCGCCCACCACGGCCAGGGCCGGGATCCGGGGGCCGAAGAAAACCCGGCGGCACATCGAGAGCAGGTACATGGGGGTGAGCACTAGGCCGATCGCCGCCAGCACCACCGTCACCACCCGGAAACCAATGGTGAAGTTGTCGTTGCTGGTGATCCCCAGGAACACGGTGATTTCACTCACGAAGCCGCTCATGCCTGGTAGGGCCAGGGAGGCGAGGCAGGTGGTCACAAACAGGGCGAAGGTGATCGGCAGCACCTTGGCCAGGCCGCCCATGTTGGGAATTGAGAGGGTTTTGGTGCGTTCGTAGAACACGCCGGTAACGAAGAAGAGACCGGCGGCGATCAAACCATGGCTGATCATTTGCAGCATCGCGCCGTTCAGGCCCAGGTCATCGACTGCGGCAATGCCGAGCAACACAAAACCCATGTGACTCACCGAACTGCAGGCAATTCGCCTCTTCACATTGTCTTGGCCAAAGGCATTGAGGGCGCCATAAACCACATTGACAATCCCCAGCACCATCAGGGCCGGGGCCAGCTGCAGGTGGGCATCCGGCAGCATCTGCACGTTGAAACGCAGCAGGGCATAGCCGCCCATCTTCAGCAGTACCCCGGCTAGCAACATCGATACCGGGGCGTTGGCCTCCCCATGGGCATCGGGCAGCCAGGTGTGCAGCGGGAATATTGGTAACTTCACGCCGAAGCCGATCAGGAAGCCCAGGTAACAAAGAATGCCAAAGCTGCCGCTGTAACTGCGTTCGGTCAGTTCCTGCATGTTGAGCGTGTAGCCATCGCCGCTGAAGGCGAGGGCCAGGCCGCTGATCAGGATCAGCAGGGAGGCGGTGGCCGTGTAGAGGATGAACTTGGTGGCGGCGTACTGGCGGCGATGGCCGCCCCAGATCGCAATCAGCAGGTACACCGGCACCAGCTCCAATTCCCAGGCCAGGAAGAAGAGCAGAAAATCTTGGGAGAGGAACACCACCCCCTGGGCTGAGGCCTGGGCCAGCAGCAGGGCGAAGTAGAGCCGTGGTTTTAGTTCAATTTTCCAGCTGGCCGCCACGGTGAGCAGGGTCACCAGGCCGCTGAGCAGCACCAGGGGGGCCGAGATGCCATCGGCGGCCAGGGACCACTGCAGGCCCATGGTGGGTACCCAGTCCACCCGTTCCACCAGCTGCAGGGTGCCCAGCTGGGTGTCGAAATGGCGGGCGAAGGCCCAAACCATCAGGGCCAGGTCGGCGAACAACACCCCAAAGGCCACCCAGCGGTAGGAGCGCTGCCATTCGTTTGGCAGCAGCACCAAACCGAGGGCGCCGGCCAGGGGCAGCAGCACGATCACACTTAACCAGGGAAAGGCGCTGCTCAGGCTGGGATCCATGGGAGCACACCTGCCCTCTCAAGCCGCCCAACCTATCAGTCAGACCTAGCCCCCTGGGTAGAACTACTTAGCGAGTGAGCTGGAAGCGCAGCGATTAGCGAAGCGCAGCCTTGCTCCGAGCCTGGCGCCCCAGTTGTTCATGCCGCTGTAATCAACATGGTCTAAATTAGAGGCAGAGCTGCCTTTATAGGTGCCCTCCACAAATAGGTCTGTGCTACAGCTGGCCAGGTAGCTAACACCTAATTTTGCTTGGTAACCAAGTAAATTGTAGCTATCCTGTTTTCTAGGAAAGCCGCTCACATTGACTTGACTAGGGCCAATGCCGCCGCCAATGTATGGCACAAAGCGGCTTCCGGTTGGTATGTCTAAGTAGGCACTTAGTAACAGGCTGTTGCTATCGGCGGAGCCATTAAATTTGATTTTTCTGTCAAATACGATGCTGTTATTGTTTGAGGTATTGCGAACGTAGGTTTGGCGAGTGGAGTCATTAAAGCTGGTATTATTGTATAGGTAAGTGAGCTCAGTGCGCACCAGGCCGAAGTCGTAGCCCAAGCCAGCTTCTGCGCTGAAACCTGGGCTGGGATGGAGAATCAGGGAGGGGTTGAATTCGTATTGTTGGTTGTTGTATATAAAGTTGCTTTTTTTGTTTGCATGCACCTCCTCTGCTTCACTTGCCCCAAGGCCGAGGGTTGCATAGAAACCAGTGCCTTGCTCGGTCGGCGCGGCATCCGCAGCCCGGGCGGCCGAGGCCGAAGCAAAGCTGAAACCAGCCAGTAGCGCTAAGCCTGCTCGGCCAAGGCTGGCGGCATTAAGGGCAGAGCAATGCAGCCGAAGACGCTTTGAAGTCGGCAAATGCTCTGGTCAATCGATTGCAAGCCTAAGGCAATTTTTGCAGGAAATGCATAATTACATTTTATCGATTGGGTTTTATGGGATAGCCCTGGTTTCAGCTGAGCGTTTCCCAGCGGCTGCCCCCCAGTTGCAGTTGCAGTGGTTCCGCCTTGGCGCCCACCCCTTTGCTTTCCCAGCTTTGTTCCATGGCGGCGGCCACGGCAACAGCCTTGTCTTTAGGGCAAAGGGCCAGCAGGCTGGGGCCGGCACCACTGATCACGCAACCCCAGGCGCCAGCTTCAAGGGCGGCCTTGCGCACCTCCGTACCCCCCTGGATCAAGGGCCAGCGGTAGGGCTCATGCAGGCGGTCGTGCATGCCATCGGCAATCAGATCACCGTTGCCACTGCGCAGCCCCTGGAGCAGCAGCGTGAGCGAGCCGAGGTTGGCCACGGCATCGGCAATCGCGATCTGCTTGGGCATGGCCCGGCGGGCATCGGCGGTGGAGAGCCGGATCGTGGGGATCGCCACCACCGCCTGCACCGCCGGGTTCCATTCGCAGCGCACCACCCGCCAACGGTGGGAGGCGGCCCGGGCGGTGAGGCAGAGGCCCCCCAGCAGCGAGGGCACCACGTTGTCGGGGTGGCCTTCGATATCTATGGCCAGCTCCAGCAATTTTTCCTTGCCCAGCGGCTCTCCGGCCAGGGCATTGGCGCCGATCAGGCCGGCCACGATGGCGGTGGCGCTGCTGCCCAGCCCCCGGGCTGGGGGCACCGCCAGGTGAACGCGGGCCTCTAGGGCCATGGGGGAGGCGCCAATCTCGCGCCAGACCCGTTGGGCGGCCCGATACACGAGATTTTCTGGACCACCACGCAGGTGGGAGCCCTCGGTGCTTTCGATGATCAGTTCAAAGCGTTCGCCACCGCCCTCCAGCACCTTCAGTTGAAAGTGGTTGCTGAGGTTGAGGGCGGCCCCAAGGCAATCAAAACCGGGCCCGAGATTGGCGGTGGTGGCGGGCACATCCACCAACACCGCCTGGCCCACGGTTGGTTGAACCATTACTGCCACTGCACTACCTTCCAGCTGGCCGCCATGGCTGCGTTTTTGTTGTTAACGGCACTCTGCCAGCATCCGGGCCCGACAGGCGGCGCTAAACAGGCCGGCATCGTCGTCTATCAAGGCCCGCACCGGCAGGCCAGCCACGAAGTCGCTGAAGCGACCCTTGTGGCGCATGGGCGCGAGGAAGGCCTGGGATTGCAGGCCCTGCAGTTGTTTATGGGCGGTGCCACCCCCCACCCAGATGCCGCCGCTGGCCAGGTCATGGATGGCCAGATCACCGGTGGCGGAGCCATAGGCCCCCAGCCATAACTCCTGGGCCTTAAGGGCCAGGGGCCCGCCTTCTAGGGCCCGGGCCGCCACCAGGGCGGGTAGATCGGGGCGGCCAGGGGTGCCGGGGGGTTGCGACTGCCAGGCGTCGGCAGCGGCCTTGAGCGGATAGTTTTCGTCCATGGCACCGCAGTGCAGCAGCCAGAGGTAGATCAAGCCGAGGCCGGTGCCGCTCACCACCCGTTCCACCGATAGCCGTTCCAGCTTCAGCAGCCGCAGCAACCAGCCCATCAGCAGCAGTTCATCGGTGTTGCGGGGGGCGAATTCCCGGTGGCCCCCCTCACTGGGCAGGGCGATCAGCCCCTCCTTGGCATGGATGCCCCTGGCCATGCCAAGGCCGGTGCCGGCGCCGATGATCGCCAGGGGACCTTCCGGATCGGCATTGCCCTGCTGGAGCAACACCTGCTGATGGGGTTCCAGGTGGGGCAGGCCATAAACCAGCACGGCGAAGTCGTTCACCAGCTCGAGTTGGGTGAGGCCAGCGCCACTGGCCAGTTCTTTTTCGTCTAGGTCCCAGGCGAGGTTGGTGATCCGGGCCTTGCCCCGCTGCACGGGCCCCGCCACGGCGATGCAGCCGGCGATTACCGGCCGGCTCTGGTCGTGATGGTCGGCCAGGAAGCTTTGCAGCATCGGTGCCAGGGAGGGCCATTCCGGCGAGTTGTAGCGCTGCTGCACCCGACAGATCAGCCGATCAGCCTCGCGTTCGTAGAGGGCCAACAGGGTTTTTGTGCCGCCGAGATCTCCGGCCAGCAATAGGGACGACATCAGTGCGCACCCAGGGGTAAGAGGCTGAGCCGTTGCTCAGTGGCCTGGCGGGCGGCGTTGACCAGCTCGGCCCGGGCCACGGCACCGAGGTCCCCCTGGCGGCGGCTGCGCAGGCTGAGGCTGCCCTGCTCCGCTTCTTGGGCGCCGATCACCGCTAGCACGGGGATCTTTTGCTGTTCGCCGTTGCGGATAAGTTTGCCGAGGCGATCACCACTGCGGTCAATGCTGCTGCGGACCCCCGCCTGGCGCAGCTCCGCCTGCAGGGATTCCGCATAGGCGATCACCTCATCGGTAACTGGCAGCAGCCGGATCTGTTCGGGGGCTAACCAGAAGGGGAAATCGCCGGCGTAGTTCTCGGTCATGATCCCGAAGAAGCGTTCCAGCGAACCGAATATCGCCCGGTGGATCATGATCGGCCGTTGGCGACTGCCGTCGGCGGCCACATATTCAAGGTTGAAGCGTTCCGGCAGGTTGAAATCGAGCTGAATGGTGGAGCATTGCCACATCCGGCCGATGGCATCTTCGATCTTGAGATCAATCTTGGGGCCATAGAAGGCGCCGCCGCCCTCATCCACCTTGTAGGCCCAACCCTTGCGATCTAGGGCCTCAATTAATCCTTTGGTGGCTAAATCCCAAACGGCATCATCACCAATGGATTTCTCTGGACGGGTGGAGAGATTTATCTCGTAGTTCTTGAAATCAAAGGTGGAAAGGATTGCTTCGGTGAGGTTGAGCACCCCAAGTATTTCATCACCAATCTGTTCTGGCAGGCAGAAAATATGGGCATCGTCTTGGGTGAAGCCGCGCACCCGCATCAGCCCATGCATCACCCCTGGCCGTTCGTAGCGGTACACGGTGCCCAGCTCTGCCCAGCGGATCGGCAGTTCCCGGTAGGAGCGCAGGCTGCTGGCGTAGGTGAGCACGTGGAAGGGGCAGTTCATCGGCTTGAGCTGGTATTCGCGCTCGTCTACCTGCATCGGGCCAAACATGCTGTCGGCGTAGAAATCCAGGTGGCCTGAGGTTTTCCAGAGGCTGATGTCGGCCACGTGGGGGGTGTAGAGCAGCTCGTAGCCGTCGGCGAAGTGGGCCTGGCGCCAGAAGTCTTCGATTAGCAGCCGCATGCGGGCGCCGCGGGGATGCCAAAACACCAGCCCGGCACCGGCCTCATCTTCAATGGAGAAGAGCTCCAGGTCTTTACCCAGGCGCCGGTGGTCGCGCCGCAGCGCCTCCTGCTTGCGGTGTTGATATTCGGCTAGCTGTTCTGGGGTTTCCCAGGCGGTGCCATAGATGCGTTGTAGTTGGGCCCGGTTTTCATCGCCACGCCAGTAGGCCCCGGCGACGCTTTCCAGCTCAAAGGCCTTGGCGTTTAGTTCACCGGTGTGGGCCACGTGGGGGCCGGCACAGAGGTCCCACCAGTCATCCCCCAGGGTGTAGAGGCTGATCGGATCCTGGAGGCCCTCAAGGATTTCCAGTTTGTAGGGTTCGTTTTGGGCGCGGATCCTGGCTTCGGCTTCGGCCCGGCTCACTTCCAGGCGTTCTAGGGGTAGGCGCCGGCCGATCAGCTTGGCCATTTCCTTCTTGATCGCCTTGAGGTCCCCCTCGCTGAAGGGTTCGGGATTGTCAAAGTCGTAATAAAAACCAGTTTCTGTCCAGGGGCCGATCGTCACCTTGGCGGCGGGGAAAAGCTTCTGTACGGCCATGGCCAGCACATGGCTCATCGAGTGGCGAATCTTCAGTAGCTGCGGGCTTTCGCTGGTTTTCGGCAGGGGCACTGGGGGGCTGGCCTCGGCCGCCGGCAGGGTCGGGTTGCTCTTGACCTCTGCGCTTGCGGACACCGGACAGCCATACGGGGTCCTTGATCCTACGCAGCAGAACCATTGGCAGCCCAGGGGTCTGCTGGCTCTAATGGGGGCAGTTCCTGAGCCCGCGTGTCTCGATCCCCCAGTGGCTTCCTGCGGCACGTGGTTGTGGCCTATCTGCTCTGGGGGCTGGGGCTGGTGGGAATCTGCGGCCTGCAGCGCTTTTACAGCCGCAAACCGCTAAGCGGCTTTCTTTATCTATTTACTTTCGGCTTGTTTGGCATTGGTCAGATCATTGATCTGTTTTTTATTGCCGCGATGGTGGAAAAGGCCAATTACCCGCTGCTGCTGGAGCAGGCCAGGCGCCAGGCATTGCCGGCGCCGCAGCCCCTGGCCCACCAGTTGCTGGTGTTGGCCCGGCGGGTGGGGCTGAATGGCTTCACGATTAACGACGCCGTGCTGGCGGTGCAGCCCAGTGGCCTGGCCAGCCCCGAGCAGGTGCGCTCTGAGATCCAAGCCCTGCTGCATGCCGACCTGCTCGATGTAACCAACGATGAGCGGGGTCGGGTGGTTTACCGGGAGCCCTGAGCTGGCCTGGGTTCGAGCTGGTTGGATTGGCCATTCAAGTGCTGCTGTAGCAGCGTTAGAACCAGTTCGGTAATCGTGCAATCTTGCTCGATTACATAGCGCTTGAGCTGCGTATGGAACTGCTTGTCAATCAATATCGAGAGTTTTTTCAACTCTTGCTTCTCAGGTTCGGGCGGGCTTGGGGCTTCAACTGAGTGCATTTATTTGGCCTGAGGAGGCATTGCCAGCAGCTTTATACCCCAGAAAGGGGGGGGTGCTTTCACAATAATGTGCTTATGCGGTTTTGCGCTAAAACGGCAGCGCTTTAAATGGTATCTTGCATATGTAATTTTGCATATTGCCTGCTATCGCCATGGTTGATGAGGCGATGCGCAAAGCCGCTGGTTCCCATCGGCGGCTATGCAGTGTATTGATTGATTCGATTGGGACCCCCTAGGAAACTGTAGGGGTTCCCAATGAAACGCCCCATGCGGGCGATTCTCAACCATGCCTGCAACCAATTCTGCAGTTGCGATTGATCAGTCGACCCTGGGCTTTGGTGACCAGGCCGCCATCAACGCCGCTGCCGCCGCCACCGCTACAGCCGCTGCCACCAGTGTTGATGGTGATGCAAACGCCCCCGCCACCGTAACTGAGGCCGTTGGCCTGCTCGATTCCACGGTTACGGCCGGTGCCGCCGCCAACCTCTCCGTTACTGAAACCGGTGTGGCCACCGCTACAGCCACCACGGTTAATAACGTTGGCGCCGGCGCGGTTGCCAACGCCAGCTTCACCGGCGAAACCGGCGGCATCATTGATGCCACCAGCGCGACAGATGTAGACATCACCGCCGGCGCCGGCTCCCTGATCGATGTTCAAGTTGGCAACACTGCCAGCGCCACTGCCACCAACACCGACGGCCTAGCTAACGCCACAGGCTCGATTGGCGAAACCTACGGCCTGCAGGATGTGGGCGTGAGTGTGGGTGGTTCTGGCACCCTCACCGCCAATGTGGATGCCGATGTGGCCTCCACCGCCAACACCACCGGTGGCGCAGCCACCGCCGGCACCACTGCCACCAACGTGGTGGGCATCAGCGATCTGGGTGATGGCACAACCGCTGCCACATCCGATTTCAGCTTCGGCGATAACGCCACAATCACCGCCAACGCCGGCACCAGCGCCGATCGCGTCACCCTGACCGCCACGGCCAATACCGTGGTGGGTACGGCCGGTGCAACGGTGGCCAGCACCAACATCGCCGGCATCTCTGATGTCACGGGCAGTGATGGTGTTGTCTCAAACGTATTGAATGCAGGTGGCGATGCCAGCATCACCGCCCGCGCCTATGTGGCTGGTGATGCCAAGGCCACCAGCGTTGCTGCCAACGCCACAGCTGGCACCACGCTCACTTCCGTTGATGGCATCCAGGCCGACACGCTGATCACCGGCGACAACGCCACAATCCGCGCCTTTGCCGACACCCAAAGCGGTGTGGCCGCCCAGTCCACCAAGGCTGATGCCACGGCAACCAACAACCTCACCAGCAGCCAGGGCCTCGACCTGGATGTGTTGAATGTGGGCAATAGCAGCACCGCCACCGGTAGCTATGGGGTGATCGGTTCGGCCACGGCCAACCTCACCACCACGGCCGCCACCTCGGGCACTGCCACGGGGCTTGATGCCTCTGCCACCGCCGATGTGGCCACCCTGGTGGGCGCCAGCCTCGGCGATGGCAATACTGGCGGCACCGCCCTGACGGTGGGCGCCAATGGCAGCCTGGCCGGTACGGCTGCGCTCACCTCCGCCGCCACCGCCACTGCAGTTGATGGCCAAACCACCGCCATCAGCACTTCCGGTGTTGAAGTGGCTGGTGTGCAGCTCAGCGAAGCTGGCACGGTGGGCGCCACCGGCACGATCCTGGGCAGCGCCAATCTCAACCTTGACGCCACAGCCACCAACGTTGGTACAACCGGAGCTACCGGCGCCGATGACGCCGCCGCCGCTACGGCCGGTGCCGATCTGGTCAATGGCCTCAAGCTCTCTGGGGCCTCCTCCGATCTAACTGTGGGCTCCGCCGCCACGATCACCGGCGCCGCCACAATTGCCGCCGATGCCACCGCCACCTCCGTGGAGGCCGATGCCACCGCCAATGCCGGTGGTGATGCCGCCGGTGGTGTTCTTGATGTCTTCGGTATTACCAGCGATGGCGCCGGCACGATCAGTGCAGGTGCAGCAGCCACCTTGAATGCAAGCGCCAATTCAGCCCTTAATGCCACCGCCAGCACCGTCACCAATGCTGCTACAGCAGCTGTTGATGCCGGTCAATCGGAAGGCTTGCTGGCCGAAGTCGTCACGATTGGCGATACCGGCACCATCAATGCCAGCGCCAACCTGGCTGGCAAAGCCGCTGCCACCAGCGTTGACGATGTAGCCCTTGCCACTGCTGAAGTGGGCCAAAACATTGGCTTTGAAGCCGATGCAGCCGTAACCGTCGGTGCAGCCGGCACCGTTGCCAGCTCCGCCAGCCTCAGCCTTGATGCCACTGCCGCCACCACTGGTGATAGTTCAGCAGCTGATAGCGCCACCGCCCGGGTTGGTGAAGCTGGTTCAACCACAGACAACATCGCCTTTCTGGCCGATGCTGCCACTACCACGATCGGTGCGGCAGGCACCGTAACTGGCGCCGCCAGCCTCAGCGCCAAGGCTGCCGCCACCGGCACCAAGGCCGATGTGGTTGCCGATTCCCTGATTGACAACAACCTCGGTATCGATCTCACCGGCCAAACCCTGAGCGTCGGTGCCGCCGGCACCGTTGCCGGCACGGCCGCAGGCACCACCTCCGCCTCTGCCGTCACTGTTGATGGCAATTCCACCGCCACAGTGGATGTAAACACCAGCGCTGGCCTTGGTGATGGCACAGGGGCCGTAACGATCGGCGCCACCGGCACAGTTACCGGCACCGCCTCCTCTAGCAGCACCGCTGTTGCAGCCGCCACCGACGCCGATTCCGCCGTTAGCGCCACGGTCGGCAACGACGTGGTTTCCGGTATCGATCTGGCCAACCTGGGTGCCGGTGGTAGTGCTGCTGTTACGGCAACAGCCGCCAGCAGCCAAACGGCCACCGCCAGCAATGTGGGTGATCTCACGGGGGATATTTCCACCGTGACAGCCACCGTTGCCGCTGCAGATCAGGTCACTGGCCTTGATTCCACTGTCGTAACGGTTGGAGCTGATCTCAGCAAGTTCAGCGTTGGCGCCAACCTCACTGCTGCCGCCACCAGCAGCAACATCAATGCCACCGGTACGTCCCAGGCTGCATCTGGCCTTGGCGCTGATGTGATCGGCATTGATTCCAGCAACCTCAACCTCGGTGGCAGCGCCACCGGTGTGAATGGCATCCGCGCCGATGCGGTCAGCAACCTCACCGCCACGGCTAATGGTGTTGCTGGTGCTGCTGATGCCGATGCCGGTGACGCTGGCACCTCTGTTATTGCCATCAACAGCTCCGACCTAACAGTCGGTGGCAGCGCCAATATCACTGGGGTAGCAGCTTCTGCTGTAACTGCCACCGCCGCCTCCACGGCCGGTGCAGCCACCGCCGATGCCTATCAAATTGGTGATGGCCTGCTCAACAGCGCTGTTTCGGTTGGTAACGACGGCAATCTGATTGCCCAAACCACCCTGGTTGGTAACGCCACCGCTAGCACGGTGGGCACCTTTGGCTCACCTGATGCTGCAACTGCTCACCTGAATCTTGATGCCAACGGCATCAGCCAGGCCGCTGCCGACACGATCGTGATCGGTGATACCGGGAATGTAACCGGCAACGCTTTTGCTTCCGGTGGTGCCAAGGCGGAAACCATCGATGGGGCTTCTACTGCAACTGGCGATGTGGTGCTAGAAGGCATCGATCTTTCGAGTTCTTCCAATATCACTATCAATGGCAGTGGCAGCATCTCTGGTCTGGGTGTAATTGGCACCCTAGTTAATGGTAGCCTCGGCGATCAGATCTCAGTGATCGCCTCCAGCACCGATGGCACAGCCACTGCCACCGGCAACTTTGACGGTATTGGCATCCTGGGTGTTGATGCTGGTGCTACACAAACAACCCTCACTGCCGGCCCCAGTGGCGGCAACGTGAGTGGCCAGATCATCGCTGGCGGTAATGTGGTGGCCTCCAATGTGGGCCTAGGTGGTGATGCGGTAAATGCCACAATCTCCACTTCAGACATAACTGGTCTGCAAGATGTAAACATCTTCGGTGGCCAGAGTGGCATCAACCTGGTGAAGGGCACCGCGGTGGGTAACTTTGATGCCACAGCAAGTTCCGTTGTGGGTAACGCAACTGCTTCCAGTGATGTGAATGCCCGCGGCATCTTTGATGCTGCCAACGATGGGATCATCACCACCAGCGGCAACCTCACCGCCATTGCCCAGCTAGCGAACACCGTAACGGCAATAACCGTTAACGGCGCCGCAACTGCCACTGCCACCAGTGATGCCGTAGGCCTCTCCGGTTACAACGTAACGATCATCGGCAGCGGCACCCTCACTGCTTCTGCCACCAGCCTGAGTGAATCCACTGCTGGTTCTGTGATCGGAAGCGCCCACGCCTGATCTGGCTGAGCTGCCGTAGGGCAGATATCAGGAAGCCTGCCATCAGGCAGGCTTCCTTTCATAATTAATCATCGCCACTATCCGGTTCACTGAGGGGGTCCTAAAATGCCAACCAACCCATTGGATGCAACTGCGCTCCAGTATTTCATCACATCCCCAGCTGGTGGTGCCATCCCAACGGCAGCCACCCCGATTGGTGGGATTGTGCTCGATCTGGTTGGAAAAAATGGGGTGCGCCTGTTCAGCGAGGTTAGCGCCAGCTCACTGTTTAAAGGATATAATTTTAGCGACAAGAGTTTAACCGTAGGCACCCTAACCGGAGTCGATCGGGACCTTCTCGGCGGTGGTCTTCAGTCTGCCGCAGTGCGGCTCACTCTTTACGATGGAGATTCTGCGAAGGGTGATTTTGACTGCAAAGATCTCAGCCTAAGCCTGGATGGCGCAAGACTTGGCTCCTTGTCAGACTTGCTCACCTACAGTCATGATTCCAAGGGAGGCAATGTATCGGTAGGTGATGGGTTTGCGAATGAAAAGACAGCTACAGGCTGGATATCGGTAGCTTCGGCTGATCTAAGCAAGCTGTTTGATAAACTGCAAACCGACCCAACAAAAAGCTCGATTTTTGAGGTAATCTCTAAAGATGGAGACACTCAATATTATGATTTCACGGCCGGTATTGATGCTTCGTTCTCAAATGTTGTAGTAGCACCCAATGCTGCTCCCACCTTCACAAGCCTTGCGGCTGCAGTAAAGTCTACCAACGAAGACACGCAAGTAGCAATCAGCTTTGCTGATCTTCAAAGTCAAGGCAATGAAGCAGATGCCGATGGCACAGTCACAGGCTTTGAAGTTAAAGCCGTTTCAACAGGTAGCCTGAAAATAGGAGCGGAAGCAGCCACTGCAACTGCCTGGGATGCAAGCACAAACAACACTGTAGATGCTACTAAGAGTGCTTTTTGGACGCCTGCCCTTAATGCCAATGGATCAGCTGTAAATGCGTTTACGGCAGTAGCCAAGGATAACACTGGTGCCTTGTCATCCACCCCAATCCAAGCAAATGTAACTGTTGCAGCAGTAAATGATGCACCAGTAGCAGTTGCTGATACATTAACTGCCACAGAAGACACAGCAGTTACCTATACCGCGGCGCAGCTGCTCGGTAATGACACTGATGTGGAAAACCAAGCCATCAGCATCGCCTCTGTAACAAGCGGCAGCGGCGGCACTGCAGTCAAGAACATTGATGGCACTGTTACATTCACGCCAACTGCGAACTTCAATGGCAGCGCTAATTTTAGTTATATAGCAAGCGATGGCACATCAAACTCAACGGCGAGCACAGTAAATGTAGCTGTTGCAGCAGTAAATGATGCCCCAGTAGCAGTTTCTGATACATTAACTGCCACAGAAGACACAGCAGTTACCTATACCGCGGCGCAGCTGCTCGGTAATGACACTGATGTAGAAGGCCAGACTCTCAGCATCGCCTCTGTAACAAGCGGCAGCGGCGGCACTGCAGTCAGGAACAATGATGGCACTGTTACATTCACGCCAACTGCAAACTTCAATGGCAGTGCTAATTTTAGTTATATAGCAAGCGATGGCACATCAAACTCAACGGCGAGCACAGTAAATGTAACTGTTGCAGCAGTAAATGATGCACCAGTAGCAGTTGCTGATACTTTAACTGCCACAGAAGACACAGCAGTTACCTATACCGCGGCGCAGCTGCTCGGTAATGACACTGATGTAGAAGGCCAGGCTCTCAGCATCGCCTCTGTAACAAGCGGCAGCGGCGGCACTGCAGTCAGGAACAATGATGGCACTGTTACATTCACGCCAACTGCGAACTTTAATGGCAGCGCTAATTTTAGTTATATAGCAAGCGATGGCACGTCAAACTCAACGGCGAGCACAGTAAATGTAACTGTTGCAGCAGTAAATGATGCACCAGTAGCAGTTGCTGATACATTAACTGCCACAGAAGACACAGCAGTTACCTATACCGCGGCGCAGCTGCTCGGTAATGACACTGATGTAGAAGGCCAGACTCTCAGCATCGCCTCTGTAACAAGCGGCAGCGGCGGCACTGCAGTCA
>Ga0209297_1000148_pt1 | contig 46288 bp, 67 predicted proteins | sample S_130805_MF_Meta_FD_187322 | JGI IMG/M metagenome (GOLD analysis project Ga0209297, IMG submission 187322) | Freshwater microbial communities from Lake Simoncouche, Canada to study carbon cycling - S_130805_MF_MetaG (SPAdes) (version 2) | ecosystem: Environmental > Aquatic > Freshwater > Lake ...
CCAATATATTCAGTTCAGCGTTTTGACTACGACCTTTCTGGCGGTGCTTACACCGAAATTGGTCGTTACCCGAAGTATTTTATTACCTCTGACGGGGGCACTCTTTCGTTTGAGTCTGCAAAACAAAACGCTGAACTTATCAGAGATTCAATCAGAGACGAGGCTGATGTCGGGGGATGGAATGTTATTGTATGCGATGTCAATTGGGAGTCGTTCATTTACTGCGACCACAGTGGAGAGCAGATTGAATCTGCTTACCCTCCAATTGAGGGTGCTTAACGCACCCAAGTGTCTTGTTAGGTTTGTAAAAGCGGCGGGTGACAGTTTCACCATAGATAGATGAAAGTCAAAACCTGCCCATGTTGTAAGAAGGAAAGACCAATAGAGGTTTTTTATGGTAACAACAAATCGTATAGCACCAACTATTGGTGTAAGTTTTGTTATAACAAATATAAGTATGATAGGGTAAAGGAGCGTAAAAAGGCTTTTGTTAAATTACTTGGAGACAAGTGCAGTAAGTGTGGCATTAAACATAATAACAAAAACACGGCTATCTTTGACTTTCACCATCGAGACGAGACAACTAAGAAAGGCGACTGGACTGCAATGCGTAACCGCTCCTTAGAGCGTCAAAGAGACGAAATAGCAAAGTGCGTTTTAGTTTGTGCTAATTGCCACAGGTTAATACACGCTAAATCAAAAAATAGAGCCGCAGGGATTTGAACCCCGACAAGGAGAACCAAAAACTCCTGTGCTACCATTACACCACGGCTCTGAAATTGGTGGAGACTAAGGGAATCGAACCCTTACTGGGCGGATGCAAACCGCCCGTGCTACCATTATCACTAAGTCCCCAGAGTAAGGTAGACAGGGGTCGAACCTGCAACATCCAGTTTGGAAAACTGACACTCTGCCAATTGAGTTACTACCTCGAAAATAGAGAGAGTGGGATTTGAACCCACGGGAGTTTTACCTCCGCTTGATTTCAAGTCAAGTGCAATAAACCGCTCTGCCATCTCTCTGAAATATTGGAAGCGGGAGTCGAACCCGCAGTTGGACACATTTTAAGTGTGATGCGTCTGCCATTCCGCCATTCCAACCAAAGTCACCCAGACAGGACTTGAACCTGCAAACCCCTGCTCCCAAAGCAGGTGCGATACCATTACGCTACTGGATGTAAATTATACTGAAAACCAGAAAAACTTTGACTTTGGTATCTTGTAAAAGTATTCACTATCGTTTACAAACCTGTTGGGAGACTCCTTTGGAGTCGTCCCCTTGACGATAGCCATGATTTCGCCTTCGTTGCATATGCCGATTCTTTTTAAAGAAACCGACACGATGGCGTATTCATGTAGACTATACCTTTTTGTGTCAAAGAACTTAACCTTTCTTTGCAGGAAGTTTACATCTGCAAATGGGAACTCTTCCGTATTCCATACCATCCGTCTTTCAACTTCTACACATAGACTATCATCTTCCGTAATTAAGTCAACACCATATTTATCTGGATTGTCTATAAGCCTTATGCCAATACGACCATACCATTCCTTCACGACTTCTCTGGCGGGAATGTCGTTCTCGTCATGCAATCTTTGCTCGAATGGTTTGGATTTGGTATTCATAAAATGGTGGGCGTGGAGGGGGTCGAACCCTCGACTTAGCCCTTATAAAGAGCCCACTCTAACCGCTGAGTTACACGCCCGAAACTCGGCCCGCTTGGAATCGAACCAAGATTCCCCGCTTAGAAGGCGGGTGTTCTATCCGTTGAACTACAAGCCGTAAAAAGGTCGAACCCCTGCATTTCGCTGTTCTGCTACTCACAGGGGGTCTTCGGTTCAGTCTAAACCGCATTTTTTTGAATGAACCAAGCGTGTCTAAGGACTAGCAAAGATAGAGGCAGTGGATTAAACAAATGGAGGTCTTGGACGGAATTGAACCGACAACCGCCTGTTTACAAAACAGGTGTTCTACCATTGAACTACAAGACCGTTTCAAGGAACAAAAAGGGGGGCTTTCGCCCCCCATCATTATTTATTGATTCTTGTCAATTAGAAGGGAGCATCCTCGGCCTGTTTGGCCTTGGCATACTTGCTTACCTTCAAAATCGACTTGGCTTCGCCGTCCTTGTTGGTATACGCCTCGCTCTTCAGCGAGATGTCCAACTTCATTCCAACAAAGGTCTTGACGAAGTTAAAGAACTCGCCAGACTTGCTGAAGTCCATTTCTGCTCCGTGTTCAACCTTCATGCCCGTAGCAACGATAAGTTGATTGAGACGCCAATAGACGGTATCCTTATTGAGGAGGTCGTCCTTGACTTGACGGTTCTTCGTATCCTTGAAGGTGATGGTCGCCTTCTCGAATCCCTGCTGGGTGAGGTTCTTTTCGACAGATTCTACGACTACGGAGTAGTCGCCTTCTGCTGTGAAACGCTCGGGTCGGTCCGAACTGTTGAGGTCTACCTTGAATTTAGACATGTTTTATTTGGTGTGGTGGTTGATTGAAGAGTCAGTATGCACAGGAACGGGGGTCTTGTCAAGCATCTTTTCAATACGCTTAATTGATGCGTTTGAATTAATTACCGAAAAGATAACAACAGCACCGACAACGCCAATCGTAAATGCGAGCACAGTGTTAGCAATGCCACGACCACGGTCAGTGATGTAGAAGAGAGGCTCCTTTTCAACCTTGTCGTATGTGTAGTGGTAGTCGTAATAATAGTTATTAATCGACTCGTCATTCTTGAAAGGGCAAGCGGACTTGCCGTTGCACTTGTCTTCCGTATTTTCAATGTTCTTTTTGGTCATGTATGTATTATGGGTTAGAGAAAATCATTATGTCAGCCAACTCGGCATTGTCAAGGAGTTAATCCCTTTTGAGTGAGAAGGATACTTGCCCGTGGCAATACAGTTGGCAAGGGTTTCAAGTAGACGCTGACGGATTTTGAACGCCTTGTCAAGACTTTGTTCGTCTAATTCGTAGAGGGCAACGCTATGAGGGGGCGTTGACTCAACGGCAACAAATATAAAACGCTTTATTGGGAGGCCAGCGAGGCGAGCCGTAGCCATATAATGTGCGGCTTGCATCCAGTATCCAAGGCTCATAAACTTACGAGAAAATTCTTCCGCAGACGAATCCTGTGTCGTTTTTAAGTCTACAATAATAGTTCCGTCCATGGTAACAAGGTCTGCTCGGCACTTGCATGCAATGTCAAGACCCTTAACCTTTTCCGTAGCCATAATTGAAAGTTCCGCCTTAGCAGAATAATGCTTTAAATAAGGCAGGACTTCTTCGTTGGCATACACAGCGTTAGCCATACCTTTTGCGAGGGTATCCTGTTCAGCCGTAATGATGGTCTTGCCAACATTAGTATTGTGGAACTTAGTCCACCAATCAAGACTGACCTTGGCTTTCTCGGATGGCTCTTCTGCCTTGGTCTGAGAGGCTGTTGGCTTCTTGGGGGCATCCTCTGGGATGACTGCAATCTCTGAAGCCCACTTCTCTGGCTCAAAGACAAGCGTATGGGTAGCCGTTCCAAGTGCCATGGCTTGGGTGGATGGGTCTGGCGGGGAGGTCATCCATTGCCAGAAGTGTGCGGGTGATTTCTTGAGAGCCATAAGACCGCCCTTGGATAATCCCATGGTGCGGTGATATTGCGAAGAGTCAATGTTTGCATTAACTCCAGAGGCCAAACCAGCAGAGTCCTGCTTGCCCCCGTTATCGGTTGAGTATGTTCCCATTATTATTTGACAGTTTGGAGGATACCGATAATCTTGTCAGGTGCGGCAAGGATACGCTGTGCAGTCATAGCGTCAAGGTCTCGGTAGTTCTGTCCATTTTTGAGGTATCCCTTGCTCACAAGATAGTTGCTGGCACTTGGCTCATACTTGGATAACAGTTCGTCAAGCCGTCCCTTGACGGCATTGACGGGGTCTTCAACGATTTCAACTTCCGAAATCTGAGCCGCAACGGGAACAGGCTTGGGAATAATGTTCTTTTCGCTATTACTGAAATCGGAAACTTCTTCTGGGGTATAGATGCCAGCAACAATCTGTGGCATCAGAAGACGAACCGCCTCAGAGATACAGCGAGCCGTAAGCATCTGTCGTGGGAACTTCTGCCAATTAGCCTTAATCTTTCCAACGCTACCAGCAACTCCGTTCTTAATCATTTCGTCAAGAGAGACCGCAATCTCAACATCGTTGCCATCGCAAGTCCACATTCCAGCGACACGCTTATCGGTGCGTTCAGTCCACTTAACCTTACCACCAGAAGCAAGATAACGGCCAAGCATAGCGTCAGCCCTCATCGTCAGTTTTCCTTCAATGATGTGATAAGTCTTTGCGAGTTCCAAGGGAGCCTTGCCTTCTGCAAGGCATTGCATGGCAAGAACCATGCCCTGTTCAACCTTTGTGCAACCAAACATTCCAGAGCCAGAAATCATCTCTCCCATGAGTTGGATTGCTTGCATGGGGTCGTTAATCTTATTATAAAAAGAAGGAGCAGACATTTCGTTGCTCTTTCGGGGTGCTGGGTCGTGGTTTAGTGTATCGTCCATATTATTGTGGTGTAGAGTTGCAGATTGCAGAAAGGGTGACACTTGTCAAGTGGTAAAGGCTTATGAAAGAAATCTCTGTATTTGAGCCACAGGAAATAAATGGGTTTATTGTTGAACCTTTATGTATTCCTTCATGCGACAGGTCTATAAGCCACACGGTTGCTGGTGCAACCAATTTATTGTGGTTTTCGTTTAATCTTGCAATTGCAGAGAACAACAGGGAAGAGGCAGAAAAGTTAAGTCAAATGATAAGGATAGTGATTACAAGAGAAATGGATTCTAATTTGTATGAAGAGATGGATGAGGCAATAAATGACCTTGACTAACGCAAGCGAAAGTGCATGATGTGTTGAATGCACAAAAACATACTTAATAGCCTTCTTCTCACCGTTGCCGTCTCTGGATACGCAGTATCACCAGATATGCTTAAAGCGGTAGCCATGGTTGAGTCATCTAACAACCCAAGGGCAGTGGGGGATAGCGGAAATGCACTTGGAATGTATCAATTGCATAAGCCCGCTTGGGAGCAAATCAGCAAACAGCGTGAAAAAGCGGGCCTTGAGACTTGGTCTTGGTCTTACGCTCTTGACAAGGACATTTCTTCCATCTACGCTTCCGCTTACATGGATTGGCTGTCTAACTCGTTGAAGGTTAAACTTAAGCGTGAGCCAGCATCTTGGGAGGTTTATGCGGCTTATAACCGTGGGCTTGGCGGCTTTGCTAAGGCTGATTATAACTTCTCAAGCCTTCCGTCACACACCCAAAAGGCATGCAAAAAGATAACCTCATTAACCCAAAATTCAAACCAGAAGCGTTAAGATTTGTTTCCATTGACAGCGGAACGCACGGGGCAATCTGTTCCTGTTCTTATGTTGACGGAAAAATAACTTTATATAAACTAAATGGACTTAACCCTTCTGAATTGCTCCCCATGCTTGATGCGTCTCTTGGTGACTTGGCTACCCTTGACTGCGTTATCATTGAACAGCCTCCGTATTTCATGGGGACAATGATACCTTCGGCTCGAATAGCCTTGCTATTTGAGTCGTTTGGTATATTGGTGGGATACCTCATGGCACGAGGGGTAAATGTCGTGCGTGTCACTCCAAGAGTGTGGCAAAAGCGTTTGAACGACCATCTTGGAACGAGAGGCAAGATGAAACACGCACAATGGAAGAAAATATTGACAGATTACGCCAAATCTAAATACTCTGGAACAATTGGTCTAACGGGTCAAACCTCAGATGCCTTGCTTATATCAGAGTGGTGGACAAATGAGGGCATCTTTAACAAGTGAAAAGAACTCCGCTCAAAAGAGGAAATAAACGCCTCAAGCCAGTTTCAAAAAAGCGTGGAAAACAAAACGCTATCTATTCTTCTATTAGAAAAGAATTTATCGCACAGCACCCGAAGTGCCAAGTCTGTGAGATAATCCCATCAGACCAAATCCACCACCGCAGGGGGCGGTGGGGAGAGCGTCTTAACGATTCAGAGTTTTTCCTTGCAGTATGTCAGTCGTGCCACGCAAGGATTCACCATGACCCAGCGTGGGCATACTCACTTGGGTTTCTTCTTAAGAGATAACTCTTTCTTTGCCTTACTTCTGGCGTCTTGAAAGATTTCCTCCTTCTTGTCGTTTGTTAGGTTTGGTAACTGCACAAAGAACCTGTCAAGTTCTGCACGAAGTTCACGACTTAGTTGTTTATATTTTGCTTGTTTTCCCATGTTTAGAGTATTGGACATGACTCTGTGAGCCGTAGTTTGCCTTTTTTAATGGAAGGTCGTATCTTGTGCATAGAGAGTATACAGTCCCCTTCCCAGTGTCAAGGATTTGAGCAAGTTCGCCAGCAGTATATTGACCTGTGTCTATATTATAAAGTTTATCTTTAAGGCTTCGGTATTCTTTTTTATTAAATTCTGACTTAAGTTTTATGCCAACAAGACGACCAGAAGACCTTATTGCATGAACCGATTTACCCGTAACCCTGCTAAGTTCTTGAAGCGTAATGCCTTTCTTGTGGGCGATGCGAACGGCCAGCAATGTTTCACCTTGCTTGTATCCACACTTACCCATTTGGTCTATTAGTTACTTCTATTGACTTGAGCCTGTTAATTTCAGCCTTAGCAGATTTCAACTCTTGCTCCATCTTGTAAGAACGGTCGTCCTTGTCAAATATTAATTTAACATAATTATCCAATAGACGCTTTGCACCATCAGACCATTCGGTAAGTTTCTTTAAATCATCTTTGAGAATGGTGTTTTCGTTTCTTAACTCAATGACCTTGTTGGCGTTTTCAATCGCCTTACGCTTCATCGGATGGTCTGGATATGTCATTTAGTTGTTTAAGTCTTTGATAAGCCAGCACTCGTTCTCCAAGAAGACGGTTTTCTATATATAGTCCATCTATCTGGTCTTTTAGCATCGCAGTATTAGTCCTGTGAACATTTCGCTCGCTTGCAATTATTTCGTTAATAATGTGATAAGACTCCTGTGCGTCAGCAAGTTCAATCTTTAGTTGATTGACCTCGGATTGCAGGATTCCATTTGGAATGATAGTGCGGGTTGTGAAATCCGTCAGCCGCTCGTTCTCTGCCTTGAGGCGGGCGTTTTCCTCTTGAAGTCCACCAATCTGATTGAAATCGTGGATGCGTTCGTGCTTAAGCGTTTTGTTCTGCTCATTGACCAACTGAATCTCATCCATGAGAAAGCCGTAAAACTGATACTCAACCATTGGGTAAGTGCCTTGAGTATTGGAGTTAGACTTGTTAATGTCTTCCACATTGATGTTGTATACCTTTACTTCTATCATTGCTTATATCCCTCGCACATTTCAGACAGGCGGAAACGAGCCTCTTGGCAGTCCATTCGTGCTTGTTCGTCCTTAAAGGTTGCATAAACATTAATCATAGAGATAAAGTTGATTACCTCTGCCTTTAACTTGTTATGCTTTTCAACTTGCTCAAGTAGCAAGGACTCAGCAATGAAAGTAACCTCAATGGGTTCGTCTCTCACTGCTTGCCCCTCACATCAGAGTCAAGGCCACGAGCCTTTGACCAATCAGTTAGTTCGGTCTTGTAGTGCTTAGAGCAAACAAACTTTGCCGTAGCAGAAGCAAGTTTATCTCCAGCAACACGAAGAGCAACTATCTCTTGGGTCAATTGAGCAACCTGCTCTTGGTGATTAGCCTTGACCACCGTGAGGTGGTCTTGGTATTCATCACCACGAATCCAAAAGCCAGAGATTGCATCATCTGATGCCTTTGTAGTAACAAAATCGCCAGAAATGCTAAACTTTCTTGGTAGTGGGTATTCCATGTTATTTCTTTTTCTTCTTTTGAACAAGTGAGAGTTCCATGTTTTCTGCATGCAATTTCTCATTGTTTCGAGAAAGTTCACGGCACATGTCTCCAAGGCGGAGAACCTCTTTGTTGAGAAACTCAATGTGCTGGGCACGGTATCCGTATCCACCGTTTTTCTGCATGTCAGCAATGACACCATCTTTGTCCTTGATGGTCTTTTCACGCTCTTCAAGGATGCCGCACATCTTTGCATGAACCAATCGCATGTCGCTTTTGGACGGAGAATTAAACAAGTCTTTTAGTTTTTGAAACATTTTTTGTTGGTTTTGGTTGTTTGTTGTTTTTAATAAGCCATTGCTCCCTGTCAAAGGAGTCATTGCATGCATTCATCATGCACAGCCATTGGCTTTCGTCAAGAGTATTTTTGTAAATAATTCCATTTCTGGTTTCATTTATTTCGTACTTTTTTGTTTGGAAACAATAAGTCCATCTTGGCGGCTTGTTTAATTCTTTCTTAGCCGCTTTGCTTGACATTAAGAATTGCCGATAATGTAACCTGCAACGGCGGCATCAAGGGTCTTCTTGCCTCCGTTGTGCTCCTTGCAAGCAAGGAGAACCTTCTGTTCAACATAGCGGTCTAGTGCCATGGCGAATTCTGCCGAAATTCGCTTGCCGTGAGACTTGGCGAACTTGCGGATGGTGGAGGTCTTAATATATGTGGTCTTTGTTGGTGAGGCCATGGTATTTGTGTTTATTATTATTTGGGGTTAAAATTAAATATATCGGTCGGATTTCATAAATTCATCGACCCACTTGTTGGCTTCTTGGCTTTCTTCCCAAGTGTATGTTGGAAGCATAAGGAATGAAGAATACCACTTGTCAATGTCTACCTGTTCTGGAACCTTCTTCTTTTGATACCCATCAATAAGTTTGCTTCCTCGTAAAATTAGAGTTTGAATCTTGCGTCTCATGTGGACGCACTTTTCTTCAAGTTTGGCGTTTTCAGCCTTGAGTGATTCGATGGTTTCTGGGGTATTCGTCATTGGACATACAGAATGCACATTTTTTAGCGTCTGTCAAGCGAAAATATTCAATCCCCGCAGTAATCATCCCGAGGGTCGTCATAGTCGTCATTCCCGTCCGAGATGTCTACATTCTCCATCTCCTTGTAGACTACATCCGAAATGGCGTCCTCAAGACGCAGACTGAGGACATTGTCAGCCACCTCCTCCGTTGTGCCGTCTGGGTGGCAAAGGGAGGCCGTAATTGACCATCCCGTGGCGGACGCATAGTCAGTACCAGCATCATTGCACTTAGCCCCCCAATACTCGTATGCCCCAATCCCATCGTTGTCTACTTCGTATTCAACGGAGACCTCAATGGAGTAGAAGTTGCCCTCGTATTCAAACGAGTCGATTTCAAAGTCGTGTGTCATGTTTTTGATTGATAAGATGCAGTATGGACACTTTTTTAAAAAAAGCAAGCACCAAGTTTCATTTTATTCTTATTGAGAATGAGTCTCAGTATCAATAAGCATGCACTTGCGAATATGCTTGACACAAACAAAGAAGGTGTTTATAATTGATTCTTAATCGCTTTACAAGCACTGCCGTAAGGCATGTGCGACCTTATCTAAGCACATCATCATCAATATCATAATCCTCGTCAAACCAGTACTCTTGGCTATCTTCATCATAGTCGTCTGAAGACGACCATCCTGAATCATTATCTTCTTCATCTGGGTCTATTTCTTTTGCCATACCATTAATAGTAAACAAATATTGGCCCCAGAGTAAAAAAACCACATGCCAGCCAGTGGGTAGTTTTTAATTAGAATGTTGCCGCACCCTGCTACAAAATAAGCAAGTGTGGCTATCGAGGGGACAATTATGGTCGTAAAGTTTACTATGTTCATAAAGAGATGTTATTGGCTGTCATAAATGCCTTACAGGCATTTATATGCTTGCATTGATATGGCTTCATCCATAAGAAGTAGTCAGCCTGTCTGTATTCCCAGTCCTCGCAGGAGCACTCGTATCGACCATCGTTTTCGAGGAGGTCAACGAGGTGCACCACATCCTCACGGGATTCGCTCCACACCAAAAACCTGTGTGTGCAATCGTAAAACTCTACCTCAAGGCTCTTGTGTGACGATGATGGGGGCTTTCTTTCCCGCATATGCAATGCCTCTGACGGTGTTGTATTCATAGAATTCAAGGGCTTCGTCATAGTCCATTCCGTCATTCTCTTGGAGAGAAACAAGTATCTTCGACTCAGAGTAGACTATTAATCCCTCACTAGAAAGGCCAATAATGGCTTCGTCAAAAGTTTCTGCTGGTTCCAGTCTTAACGCCTTTGGGTCGGCATTGCTAAGGAGGTCTTTAATTCTGTCTTTATTCATTGTAGTTCAAATTTCAACTTTTCTGTAACCTTCACGCCAAAGCGTTTTTGATATAAGGTTAGATATACGCTCAATGCCATCTTCAGTTATTTCTGGCTGGGCCTCATGCAGTATTTCATGCACAAGCGTGTCAATCATTTCGCTAGGTTCTTGCCGTGGGTCTACTTTGATGCAACCCTTATCCCAAGTCCCAAATGGGGTCTTTGAAGTTCCGCACTTTCGGAGTTTTGGCCTTGATGACCCAAGTTTCGTATAAACGACCTTGGGCAGTTCGTCATCCTTCATCTTGGATAACTTCTTCATAAGGAAGGTCTGGGTCTACATGCCAATAAGACAGCATCTTGCACTTTAAACAAGTGCTTGATGCTCTCCACATTTTGCAAGTAGAGCCAGTATACAGGTCAACTCTTTTTGAAATATTAACTGTGGCAAAGGCCCACGATTTGTCCCCGCAATAATCACACTCTGAATCTGGTTGGATATTCATAGTTATATTATATTTAGGGAAGTCGGCCACTATCTGGATGAATGTCTACTTGGCACAAAATTAAGTGCCTTTAAGTGCTTATCTCTAATAACCCTTGCTTTTTCAGCGTCCTTGTCCAAGGGCTTGACTATGGTTTTTCCGTTAATAGTGACCTTAAGGTAAAAGATACCACGGGGGTCTGGCTTAATCATGTGGTGATTTTCACGATTAGTTACAACTGTTGAGTCCAACTTTGGTGGCTCAATTTCAATTCGCTTGCCATTGGCGTCAAACTCGTAATCAGTTCCAGCACGAAGCAGAAACTCAAGTCGAGCCGATGGGATTCCGAGGTAGCCACCTCGGAGTTTTTGCTCGTCTGTAACGGGACGGGCTTTGCCTCCAATAAATGGATTTGGTGATTCTTTGTTTTGAACTATTTTGGGGTTATTCATATTGATATTTTTGAGAAATTATAGTTTTAAGTCCATCGCAAAGGTCAATAACCTTTTGGTCTCTTTCTGCGATTTCCTTTTCAAGGTAAACAATCCTCTTGTAAAGGACATCAACAAGGTCTCGGTTTTCCATAGCCATTTGGATTACTTCTGGACGGCAAGCCAGCAACACTGCGGCGGCATCGACCGAACAGGACGAGTTTTTCATTAAAGACATGATAGCAGATATGTAAAAATTGTCAAGCAGATTCCTCTTCTGTCTTTTCCTTCTTCTTTTTCTTTTTCACCTTTTCAACGACCTTCTCAAGGCCGATGCCACCCTCGGTTGCCTCTTCCATTTCGGAATACCACTTAAGAGAGTCTTCGTTTTGTTTCTTATTATTTTCAATTACTTCCTTGCCGTCAACAAAGTCCCAAAGTGTTGGTATTCTGGTTCTTCCAGATTCTGCTGGAAACCAAGCCTCAGAGTATGCCCAGTTTTGGACATCTTTGGCTTCAAACATATCCGCCCTCATTAAAAGTTGAATTTCGTCAAATGTAGCACCAATGTCGGTAGCCAGTTTGTCCATGGGAATTTTGTGTGTTTCAACAAGTTCACGAACATACTCACTCATGCGGAAAGCGAGGTGCGTACCCTTGGCTCTATTAATTCTAACCGTAATAATCATAGCCTCAACATCCGTTATGTCAAGGATGGCACAGGGAACTCTGCCATGATACTTTGAGCGAAGGCTTGGGGAAAGGCGACTGAGCGTCCAGCGATGGAAGCCGTCAATAATGACATTGTTCTTATTGACTAGAATCGGTTGAATCCATCCAGTCAGAAGGATAGAACGCTCGATGAGGTTCATTTCTGCATTCATAACCCTGTTTGGGTTATAGTGATTGGCTACGAGTTTGTCGCAATCAATCCACTGGATATTCTCGACAGGCTCGAGTGTGCGTGGTGTGTTGGTCATAAAAGTTTTGTCCATTCCTTTTGGCTCTTTCGATACGGAAGAAGGAGTTTCCATATCTGTCCTCTTACGAAATATTTAAGAACATAGTCAAACGGATAATTGTTCATCTCCTTGTTTCTTCCAGACTCGCTCAATTTTCCAATTTGCGTCAGCCTGTGGAGGGCCAAGTCTCTGGACTTGCCCTCTTCGTAATGTTCAACTATATACTTGTGGATACCAGTCCAATCCTTGCCATACTTTTCTTGAACACCAGCGTCATTGCGGGACTCGGAGTATCTATCATGGGTTGCTTGGTCTGGGAAAATCTTAAGCAGTTGGTCGTAGAACTGCGGGTCAATTTGACGAAGTTTCTTGAGGTGTCTAATTTTTTCTGGATGCAGGAAAGGAGATGTTCGTAAGTCCATTTTGGCATAGAGTTGCCAATCGTATACTTTGCTATACGGAAGTTTATTATCGTAAAGATATTTAAGTACATCACGCTCTTCCCAGTCATACATTGGCTTGCAGAGTGTAGCACTCTTAAGCCCGTTTGACTTGTTAATGTAGTTTTCTACAAGTTTATTGACCGAACCACGCCAGCGGAATCGAGACTCCGATGCACGGATTCCATTCATTTGGGCTACCTTGCCAGTGAACCACTGGCACTGATAACGCTCAATTTCATCTGCCCACCATTCAAGGTTCCAAATCTCTTCCGTTGGCCGAATGGAATAATCTGGGATTGGACGCATCGTCTCACGGTTCTTGAAGTCCCATTGACGATATTCAATGGGTTTGTCAAAGACATAGCGGAGAGAGGGTTCTGGTATAAGAAGGTGATGCATACGCACCCAAGGGAAAGACGCATAATGACGGACAAAGTCCACCGTATTACCCAAAGTAAATTCATCATGTCTAAAGACGCAATTAATGAAATTGAGACCCCGCTCTTGTGCAACATCCCAAGCAATGTGAGCGAGAACCTGTGAGTCCTTTCCTCCAGAAAATAATACAATTGGCGTATCATGTATGTCATAAATATGGTGTATCCTTTCCTTTGCGGCGGTAAGGACATTTACCCCCATTGGGGATTTGTATCTACTCATTTGATTTCAGATATTTTTATTAAAATCTTGTTGGCAAGGTTTCTTAAAGCAGTGACATTGTAAGAAACATATTCTTCGTCAAGTTGAAAAGACAGTTCTCCAGCAAGATTGTTGAGAGTTTCAACAACTGCCTTTCGAGCCTTATGTCTCTTTACGAGGTCAATTGCTTGGTCATAAGGAATTGATACAATTGGGCTTTTGTATTCCTTGCCTTCTTTTTCAAGTTTTAAAATGCGAGCCTTGACTCTTGCGATTTGATGTCTAAGAAGCGTTTCTCCGTCTGTCTTCGGAGTATAATTATACGGCATCTTCAGTCTTGTTAAGAACTTCGTCTTGTAAGAAACGGTCAATACGCTCACCAATAGTTCTAATCTTTGGGTACTTCTTTCTGCAAAGTTTTATAAAGACATAGAATCTCTTCAACTCTTCCTCTTCTTGGAAGACAATGTTATATGCAACTACTGGCTTACCAATCCATCCATGCTCCCCCCCCGTAACGAAAGCATCGTTATTCATGGTTGTTTCTTGATTATCCATATTTGGAGTTTTTTATTGGGTTTGGTCCATTGTCTGTCTCCCGAAGGGGAGGCAGGTCAAATTTGCTTGCATAGTGCTGTATGTCGTATCTACTAATGTTACACTTTGCTAGTTCTGCATACTTTAGCGAAATTTCTGTTGCTGTCAAGTCTAATTCAAGACCCTCTGCATAGCCTTTAATAATCCAGTCTTGCCTTGCCGTGTTCATGGACATGTCTCTTCCGTTTGGGTTCTTTAGTCCACGGGAACGCATATAAGCACGAAGTGCTGGTTCGCTTACCTTGTGTTTTTCTGCGGCATAGACAAGGCTAGACTCTTTATGGTCAAGGAGATATTGATACGCATCCTTAACCATTTGTCGCCTTTCGTCTAAACTAAACCACTGTCTAGTTTTTGACTTTATCATAAATTTTACTTAAATCTTTCGTCCTTTAAGGCTTCTACCTTTGCCTGTGGACTCATCTTATTAAAATCATGCCACATCTTTGTGATTTTGATTGTATAAAGAGTTGTAGAAAAAACCTGATAAAGCGTGTACGCACCCATAGTGAAACAGGCAATAAACATTACTCCGCCACAATAGATTAAAATCTTTGCAACAAGCGTAAATATGGCTGTAAGTTCTTCCATATTAAGACTTTATTTGAGATGCAAGCGATTTGTTCTTGCGATACGCTTCCCATCTCTTAAGGACAGCCGCACGACAGACCTCTGAGGGTCTACGCTTGCAATCTCCACGGCCAGCCATACCGCCAATACGACCAAGTATCTTTGCGGCCTCCTTGATTGCTTGTGTCTTTTCTGTGTCCTGCTGTTCTTTGTTCATATTATGCAAGTGTTTGGGTTTGTCAACCTTCACAACCAGTATGGTATGCGGTTGTAAGAATGTCAAGGAGAATCCTCTGGCACAGTTTCGCCCTTTTCGTTAATTCTGTAAAATACCTTTTTGCGTTTTCTTTTACCAAAGCGAGCCTCCTCTTCTTCTTTAACAAGTTTTTCTCCGTCTTTAAGCCAACCATTAACAATGTAAAGAATAACAAAAATTGCAATTGACGGTCCAACAATCGGACCACCAATCATCATTATGGCAGAAATCGGGATTGCCCAAAGGCAATACAAAATCCAACCCATGCTGTCCCCGTAACTGCTTGGGAGGCTTGACTCACGCTCTTTGAGTTGAACAAGGGCATCCCTGTTACGAAGATAATCTACCGTACTCGGTTGCACATTTGGTTCAACGGTTGGCGGAACAGACGGTTTATCCTGATTGAGCAATGCCGCTATTGACGCATCAAGTTTTTCGTTATTCATAGACGGGCAATGTATACTGAACCCCTTGCGTTGTCAAGCACCATTATTTGCACACAGTAAACCGATTGTTAAAATATACGCTTGACAACCCAAGCGATTGACACATACCCAATGGTATGAGTAACAAAGAAGTCATTAGAAAGGCATTTGACCAAGTGTGCAACGCTATGGTTGAATTGGACAACGCCAAGGTGCAACTGGCTAACTTGCATTACAGGGCAGAAAAGGTTGAAGATACTGCAATTGTCCTTAACAGGGTGTCAGAAACCAACGAACCGTCAAGCGACACCCATGAGTTTGTGTTTATACAGCACGAACAGGCCAAGAATGAGTTAAGGGAGGCTTTAGCCTCTACGGCTAAGGCTTCTATCGCAAACAGCCTTGGGGCGGCTTATAACGCCACCAGCGATGCCTTTACTGTCATAAGACAGATTTAAAGAAAACCGCCTTGGATGTCCAAGGCGTAAAAGACCCACCACAGGTCTATTTGTCGATAATACACAAAACCAACAAACTTTGAAGGGTGTCAACTTCTTCTCTTCTTTGTTGGTTTGGATTTAAGTTTGTTTCTATTGTATAGTCTTATGCAAGTTGCCGTAAAGACAATGGCTCCAAAAGAAGATACGGATATGCCGACCAATTGAAAGTTATTAATTATTCCCCGAACTGCCTCAACACTTACAGTTCCATTTTCTGTCGTAATGCCAGAGTCGGTAACGATAGCCACTGCACTGTTCACATCTCTTAATGCGTTAAATCCAGCAACCACATAAGAAGTAGCCATCACCCCCGCAAGCCCAAATGCAAAAAGAAAAACGGATTGCGTAGCAATTATAGTCTCACTTACGCTTCCGTTGTTTTTTACTTCTTTTTGTTTCTTTTTCATTAGTTAGTCCTTTGGAAAAACGCTTACGGATGTTTTCCATTATTTCTGGGGCTCCAGCCCCAGCCGTAGACATTATTATTGACTTGTTAAGGCCGCTAATATCTGTACCGTATAGTGCAAAGTAAACAATAACGCCAACAATTGCACCAGCAATCACTTTTCGGGCATAGTATATAACAGGGTGACTTTCGTCATTAAGCAACATTCTTGCCAGCATGCCAGCACCGCCAAGCAAGGACACCACCCACCCGCCACGCTTAAACTCTTCAGCCGCTCGGGCGAAGTCTGGGTCAGTTGGGGGAGGAGGAGGAGGGGTCATCTACACTTTTGGTGCAATTGTCCACCTTGTTTTTTTTATTTGAGATTATAAACGAAATAATTCCAGATAAAACAACAACGCCAACCGCACCGCCAATTGCATACTTGAACCAAGGCTCATCCGCAATAAATGGAATCATCGCCGCTATAGTGCCAAAGGCAATAAGTGCAATACCGAGTTGCTTTAATTTAGACAAAGGTGCAAAAACTGAAAGCAGGATGCCAAAAGCAATAGCCGCACCGCCAGCCATCAGTATCTTCTCATTATTACTCTGAATACGCTGTTGTTCAAGTTCTTGTTTTCTGGCCTTTATTTCTAGTTCCTTTTCCGCAATCTTAGACTCATACTCAGCCTGTTTCTTGGCTTTTTCTTGTTCGTATTTCGAGTTGGCTCCGTCAATGGCCTTTCGTAAGGCTTCTGAGGTTGCAACCGCTTTAATGTAATTTTCTTGTGAGTATTCGGATGCCCTTTTCTTCGCATAAGCAAAATCCTCTGGGGTTGGCTCACCAACCATTGCCTTGGCTACGCCAAGTTCACCCGTAATAACCGTCTTCTCATTGCTGTCGGGAAGGCCGTTGGCCTTCTCGCTTGCCACCGTGACTGCCGCCGCTACCCTGCTGATACGCTTGTCTGTCAGTTGGTCTAACTTGGTCTCGGCTCCTGCCAGCCCTTGGGTTATTGCTGGCTCTGGAAGTGGAGACGAGGTGGTTTTACAGCCAAGCATGGCTGAAACCATAAATAGCATGCCAGAAACAATAAAGGCAAACCTCGTCTCAATACACATACGATTAACCGTTGGCTGGTTCAGTGCTTGCAACAGGAGCAACTATGACTGTCGGGGTCCAAGTTAGCCCAAGTTTATCAATCTCGGACATCAGTTCCGCTTGCGTATCTTTTGTAATAAGGGTCAAGAGGGATGCCGCCATGCCGCCAAATTCAAATTCCCTTAAAACATGAACCTTTTTGGTATGTGGCTCATAAAGGGCACTCCATCCTTTTGGGATAGTAAACTTGGGAAGAGATGGGTCGAGGGGGGGGGTGGTATTTGTCATAAATTGATAACTATATTATTTGAGTCTTGTCATCTTAATTGCTAATCTGTTATAACCTCAACCTTCACAAGCGGGCCGAGGTCAACAGGGGTCTGTTCGGTGTCGAAAATGACGGTAATCTCTGAATGGTTGAACCAAGCGGCTTCGCCATCAAAGTTTGGGAAGACAGCCCTTGTCAAAGCATTACCATCTCCAATAAGCAGTAAGGATGTGATACGATATTTAACCATTGGTAGTGTAGACTTTAGGGTTTTGGAAATAAAAGTCGACTTGGCCTGATGCAGTAACTTCGTTTTGAATCTCAGTCTGCCACCAAAGTTGGCTGAAGGTTGTTAAAACTGGCCCCCCCGTGCCTGTTCCCAAAAGAACTCCGTCAACATAAAGTGAAATCGTGCCAGTTCCGCTTGATGTTGACGCAATGTCATAACAACGATTAGCAAGCGGAATCCAGACAACAGGGGTAGTCGTGAGTGTAGTTCCATCGTGTGCAATAATGCTCATTGTCTTTGTGGCAAAGTCCCACTCCCAACCGTATGATTGAGTCGTAAGCGGGGCTGGGGCGACCAAGGCATTATTAACTCTACCAAAAACAGAACGCATTTTGACTCCAATAACAGTGCTTGCCCAAGAAGCAGTTATGACTCTTATTGAATGACCACTGGCGGTTGCAAAATTGTAACCAGAATTAACTGTGTTTGATGGCTGACACATATTGAAACCACGGGTGGCATAACCAGCAGTTGAAGCACTTGGTGCAAGTAAACGACCATTAAGGATTGTTGTCGTGGAACCCGCATTTGCTCCAGTTCCCAACTGTGCCGTATTCATAGTAGAGACGCTTGGTGACCAAATGTTGGTTGTTAGTCCAGCGGCTCGATAATTGCTTGGAGAAATTGCTGTCGTTGCGTTTCCCGTAACGGCTTGAGCCGTGGTTGAAAAGGCAGGAACCGCAGTCGTAACAAACTGAGTGGTAGCCAGTTGCGTGGTATTTGTTCCAGCCGTTGCAGTCGGAGCGGTCGGTGTCCCTGTAATGGCTGGAGAGGCCAACGGAGCATATAATGACATTCCAGATTGAGTTTGATATGTCGATGAAGCATGACTTGTAGTTTCTATTCCAAGCGTTGAAAAGGATTTATTTTTCCAAAGTGTCGTAGATGACTCGTAAGCCAAAATATCATTGTTTGTTTTACTCGCAATGGCTACATCGTGCAGTTCATCCAGTTCATACCCGTTTTGAATGCGAACAGACACGGTTCCTTGGTTTGGATGCGAGCGTGTTACTACGCCGACATAAACCAAATGATTTGGTGCAGATGGTTTTGTTGTTGTAACTGCCCCAGCCACTGTCGGTGAAAGATAGAGTTTATCTCCGTCTGCATAAGAAGATGTATCTATATTTGACAGAACGCCCGCTGAAATAACAATGCCATCGGCATTGTTATTAATGCTTGCTTGAGTGACTGCAAATGTCCCAGAAGATGTTGACTCTGCGTTAGCCTGTGCTTTAGCAACAGTTGCCTTATTTCCCAAGGCTCCGTTGATATATAAAACGGTAAATGATAATAATGTTGCTCCAGTATTGTTTCTAACCAGTGCTTGTAAAGTCTCCGCATGAGCAGAACCAGAAATAACAGAGTTTTGAACAAATTCTGTAGTTGCTATTTGAGTGCTTGAATCGCCAGTAGTTGCCGTTGGGGCTAATGGTGTTCCAGTCAAAGATGGAGACGCTAATGGAGCGGCCCCGCTAATGTCAGCAACCGCAAGGGTGACTACGCCCGTTCTACCAGCAACCGATGTAACGGGTGCAGAGGTAAGGTATCCCTGTGCCTTAACAAAAGCAGTTGTGGCTATCGAGGTGTCATTGTCAGAAGTAAGCGGTGTTGGTGCTTTGGGGTCTCCAGTAAATGTTGGCGAATTTATGGGTGCATAGTTATTAGCACTTGCAAGGGGAATTGCGGCTGTTGTCTGAATGCTTCCGTCACTAAATCTTAAGCCAGTTGGAGTAAGTTCGGTGTAGTTCGTTTGATATGAACTATTAAAAAACCATCTACTATAGCACTTTATTCCATTCCAAGAAATTTGAGAGTAATACTCGTTTGAAACGGTGGAGGACGGATAAATTATAATTGGAGTAACTCCAACCTTTATAACATTTTTATCAATGTAAGAATAGTATTCATTGTTTCCAGTGCCAGTATATCCAAGGTGTTCTATTGAATTTGAAATTCTAATTGAATCGCTTTTTATTTCATTCTTTGTTCCAAAGTCTTGTGCAATTGCATATCCAATAAAATCTCCCGTCATCTGGTCGTAAATGGCATCACCCTGTATGTATGAATACTGATTTAATGTCAGTGATGGATTCTCAAGAATGTCTCCAACTTTGAATTGTTTATAAACGGAACCAATATCTGTTCCATTTTCATATTTATACTCAAAATTATCTGCCTTTAAATTAAGCGTAGAGTCGTAAAGAGTGCTACCGTCACCTTTTTGTGCTTTTATGAATCCAGTGTCAGCCAATGACAGGTAACGATTATTTTGTATGGTTGTATTTGGGAGGGACGCAGATGTTGCCTGTTCCGCATTAAGAACTGAGCCACTTGAAATCTGCACCGTGGTGGAGTCAATATAATTACCCGTGCCAAAAGAAATCCAATTAACATTTCCGCCATTATTTGACAATTTCCCGTCTAATTCAAGTTGCAAATCAGTTTGATTTGCAAGAGTTCCAGTTATAGAGCCCCATGTTCCGCTACCTGTTGCGGCTGTGGTCTGAACTGTGTTGTCTGGGAATGTTATACCAGTAGATGATATTTTTACAATATCAATTCCAGCATTAAAAGAGTCAGTTATACTTAAGTCTCCAGTGATTGTTCCACCAGTAATTGGAAGCACTGAAACCCATTGGCCGCTCTCACGGCCATAAGTAGCACCAGTAGCACTTGCCTCTTGGATGTATGAACTTGGATTGCTGGATGGGTAAAAGTTAGTAGTAACCCAAGACTCAAGAGCATAGCCAGTAAGATTGGCTTGAGTAGTTACATCCTGCCATGTTCCGTCAATTCTTCCATACAAAATTCCGTTATGCGGTGCATCCTCAAATACAGTTGGAAGAACGGTTGGCTCATAGATTCCATCGTCTATGAGGTCGTTTGATATTGTGATTAAACCTTGATATAAAGTTTGAACATTACTACCATTTGTAAGTTCAATTTCAAGCACGGCAGAAACGCTCGAGTTTCCACCCAGCAAATCTTCTATCTCATAACTGTTTACATTCAAACTTCCAGTCATTGTGCTAAACCCAGTTATTCCAATTGGGTTTATTGTTAACGCTTCATATGTTCCCTGTATTCTGGATATGTCCCAAGAGTAGTCATCTGGCTTTGTGACTGTATATGTCCTCGTTCCAACCGCATTAGATGATACAGACAACCCCGCAAGAGCCATACTGGCTTTCACATCATCAGCCGATGCATCTAAACTTATTGCGGCTGTTGTCTTAGTGCCATTTGAAATCGTAAAGTTACCAAGCCTCACCTGTTCACTTAGTTTAATTCTGAATATAGAAGATGTAATCTCCTGTATGCTTACTGTTGGATTAGCCTTAAGCGTGAATGTATCAGCGTAAGCCACGGGGGCTGTTCTGATTTTAAGGTGCTGTATCTCATTAAGACTAGACGAACCTTCAATTATTGTTCTTGTTGATGCTATTGACTTTGGGTAAAGTTTTGTAGAATCAATTGAAGATTCAAGTTTTGAGCCAAATGTATTAAATATAAGCCTGTATGTTGTTCCGTTTACAAATGATAACACAACTCCGCCAGCGGCGGAGATTGTCGGCAGACCATTTATTAATGAATTAACAGTTGCAATTGAAGATGAAACTGGTATGCTTACCGAGTCAGAGCCATAAGTGAAAACAAAATAGCCTCCAGTTGGATACTTATCTATGTTTCCGACTGCACACTTTAAAGAACATCCTTGAGGAAATGGTATTTCAATTGATTGACCGTTTGAGTTGTCAATCATATGAACCTCAACAGAAAGACCATCGCCTTGCATTACCGCTGGTTGTTGTGCCTGTGCGGTCGTCCTCCATCCAGACATGAGCGTATTGCTCGGCACATTAATCCAAAAACTTAAATTGTTATTGCTCATTTAAATGTATTATTTAGTATATTTGATAGCAGGGTATTCTAAACCGCTTTCCGCCAGCCGCTTGAGTTGCACCACCAATGTTAACCTCTATGTAATCTCCAGATGTTTGAGGGGGTGGACTTCCAGTCAAAGGTGCGTGTTGATAATACTGAAAAACATCTAATAAAGTAAATGTTTGATTGTTAAGGGGGCTGTAAAATGTGTCTGAAGCAATTATATTTGCTGAAACCTTGTCTGAGGCCGTAAGATTTCTGCACACCACGGCTCCCTCAAGAGCCCCGTTTGCAATAACATTTAATGTTCCATAAATATTAGAAACTGTACTGCTTGTATTAGTTCCAACATTTATTTGACTGGTATTAATCAAACCAGAATTATTTATTTGTGAAGAATATAATAATGGAGTTGTAATATTTCCAAATACAACAAGATTGTCTACTGTTAAATTTGTGAAAGAATTATGCGTATGACTTATTGTCGCAAAAAGCGACATTGCTGTTGTTGTGTTTATTTTTAACGAAAGTTGATTTGTAAGGCCAATTATCTGAGCGTACTCATGGGTGTGCGTAATGTCGCTCTTGCCATCAATTTCATTTCTCAACCCAGCAACATCAGAAATTACATGATAATGAATTAGTGGCGGTACGCCAGCGAGTGATGTGAGTAACTGTGAATTTGAAACAACAGGGTTCGTGCCAGTAAGTGTTGTGTTTGCGTTTATTGATGCTAACTTATTTGAGTCAAGTGAAAATGCTTCAACGCCAGAAAGCCTTGTTTCAAGGTCTGTGTCTTTTGTCTGAAGTGCCGCTATTGACGCATTATCAATAGCACCAATATTTGTTCTTGCTTGAAATTTCTGAGGCGTTGTTAATGACTGAGATGTGTCATATCTTACAACTGAATCGGCTGGGATAAGGTCTCCCCACGCAACTGTTGTATACAAATCTGAGTCTATAAGGTCATTTATTATTGTGCATGAACCTTGATAGAGGGTCTTTTTACTTCCACTTGAATCAAGTTCTAACTCTAATATGGCAATTGATGATGGGTTTCCAGACAGTAATTCTTCAACTTGAATCGTGTTAAGATTAAGATTTCCATACTTTGCAGAAAACGATATTACGGCACTACTGTTGATGTATAGATTTGAAACAGTATACCTTGAGACCGAAATATCCCAAGAGTATTTTGAGTTTTGTGTGACCTCCCAAGATGTGTTAAGTTTTGCAACCAGTGCCAACTTGACCTCGTATGCGGATGCTTCTACTGATATTGGTGATGTAGAGAAGTTGTTGCCACCATCTACAAATGAAATTACAAACGACCCTCCTTTTGGCTTTATCGGGGTGTCAAGTCTCCATATTTTAATGTCTCCATTAAAAGAGGCATCTTTTAACTGGTCGCAGTAGACAACAGACGGGTCTTGGTCTTCAAAGTTAGTTATATTTGCTACTGGCGTCTGTTTTACATGCAACTGCAAGACTTGATTTGCAGAAGATGAGCCATCCGTGACTTTGCTAATTGCAATAGAAGAGGTAGGATATAGCGTGTTTCTATTGACTGTTAAATCGTGTGGAACAACGCATTGCGTATTCCATATTACTCTAAATAGCGTCCCATTCTTAACCACAACAACGCCGCCAATAGCGGCTATTGATGGTAGAGCGTTAAGTTCCGTTTGCAATTGAGAAGCGGTTGCGTTATATGGGAGCACCGATGTCAGTTCGGCATTATAAGATAACTTAAAGTCTCCAGATGTTGGCGTTGCGTCAATCCTCCCAATAGCAAGAGTGAGTCCGCCCGCCACTGGCATTTGATACTCCTCAATTGTTCCATTGCTTGAACTTGTTAGAAGGTGGACTTCAACTCCAATTGAGTCCCCCTGCTTCAAGACAATGCTTGCTTCGGATGCTTCTGCATTAAAGGAAGCCATCATTCTGTTGAGCGATGAGTTAACCCAAAGAACAAGACTTGGAACCCTTGATGGTGGTGTTAGTGGTGGTCCAGATGGCATAATTATTGATTCATGTCAACAAACGATAAATTTATCAGTTTATTGTGTACCCAATAAGTTGAATTTTTGTAGAATACCCGTTTGCCCCAGACATATAAGAACTAAAATCAATTCTTGTATCTGGGTAAGAATTGTCTATAATTGTGACATAATACCACGGGCACATTGGTGTATTTGGGTCCATATCGTCAACACAATTTGGGTCATAGTCTGGATTTTCTACCCACTTTACGGGAAGACCTTTAAATAAAACAGTTTCTTCTGCACTGGCATCCCTTGATTCATCGTTGTATGAAAATGTCCTGTTTATATAGTCAATAGAAGGAGGGGAACAGTCTTGAAGATTTTCATCAACAACTCCACCGTTACCATCATCTGTTGGCGTTGATGTAATATTGCAAACCACCTGTGTTCTCATAAAGTGAAATGTTATATCAACATCAGAAACACAAATGTTTTTAGGGTAAACATATAAATTCACTTTAGTGGTATTTGTCAAGGTGCTGCCCTCTGTGCTAATTGTTCTTTCTGCCGTTTGACAGAGGCATGCAAGTGGAGTTATATTATCAATTGTGCGATTAGGGAAAAGAGAACTGAAAATGTTTTTTGGATTATTTATATGGAAGTTTTTAAATTGCTCTGGGCTTATTATTTCAAGTGAATCAGAGGCAGTTTCTGGATAGTATTCAATTGATACACCATTTAACATTACAGAAAAATCTGTCATTTGATTTGAAAATAAATAACCTCTGTAATATGGAATGTTTCTTTTTGGAATTATGGCATTCTTTTCATATTGAAGAAGGAATTCGTTATAAATATTAAGAAATGGAAACAATCCGTCTTGTATTTCAGACCTGTGTTTTGCGTGTTCAAACCATTGAAAAGGCTTAGTTTGGTCATACGGCCAATGTAATTTAGGGTCATATCCAAATAGATATATATCGTGATACGGATGTGCTTCCATCACTGAATTTATAAGACTTTGTTCCTTTTGTCTTTGCCATCCCCCTTTCCATCCACCCGTTGAATAAAGCGTTCTGTCTGCCAGAAATCTGTCGTAGTTTTGGCTAATGTCAATATTGTTATTTTCCCATACTGGAACTATTTCATATGAAATATCTTCTAAGTGATTTCCAAAAGGATACGCTTCATCAAGCGTTTTATACCCAAATGTTTTTCTGTAAAAAAATGGAGTTTGTGGCGTTGTTCCATCTTCATAAGAAATCATCCATGTTCTTATACCATCTGGGTCTAATTCCTCGTTTGGTGGACTTCCTCCATCCCTGTACCTTCTTGTTGCAACATAAAGAAGTCCATTGAACCTTACTACATTTCCCTGCTTATACAACTTGCCGCCCTGCCAATCGTCTACAATTGTATCAAGGTAAGTCCATCCAGTTTCAAGGTCTGGCGAACTTGTACCACCAGCGTAATCTTCTGTTGCAATGTAAATATACCTTAATACCTTATCTGGCGAATATGTCACCATTGAGCCAGTGTGATAAACGCCAGACCGAGCGTCTTCAACGCTCCATGTTGGGTATTCTGAATACATTTTATTAATTACTCCAAGACCAACTATACAAATCTCTTCCAATTTTCATTCTATTAACTACAAGATTTGTATCAGACAATTGGGACACCGTAACGGAGTTATTTACCTCATCTATCATTGCCAATGGATAAAAACTTGTGCTGGCAGTGTCATTGACTTCAAGGCTTTGTCTAAACTCTATTGTTGCGTTTGTTGGGAATACTTGATTTGGAACATATGTAACCACTATCCCAACATAGCCATGACCGCTTACGGCAAGCATTGGTGGCGTACCAGTCTTGTCTAAATACTCATCATTTAATTTTGGTATGGTTCTATTGACCATTCCAACCGAACAATTTATGTAATTTGTTCCATTGTCATTAAATGTTGTAATAACAAAGAATCTTAATTTCTTGCCAACGGCTTTACTGTGTAAGCCAATAGTCCACCCCCTTGGAGTGTTGTGAATCTCGTAACCGTTTCCACGCCTTGGCGTGGATGACTCAATGGCACGAAGTATCTTCTCTACATATTTTGGTGTAAAGAATTGGTCTGGTTTATAACTAGGGGTTTTGCTATCTGATGGTACAAATGACCCAGAATCTCCGATTGGCATATTTATGCTTTGGGATAAATGTATTGATTGTGAGGCTTTCCAAGGACAGAAAGCGTAAATTGCATTTCAACCTTATATATCTTTGCGTATTCAGTAACATTACAACTTACAAGCAACCAAGAAAGGTTATACCTTGAAACATTTAACTGTTGGGACCACTTGTCGCAATAAGGAGGCGTATTAAATTGCTGTCCAAGTCCAGAATACGAATATTTTGTAAAATTAGATGAATTATTTGTGTAGAACGAAACGGAACAACTTCCTGCTGGTGCTACAAATTGTTCAACTGCTGGAACTTCTGGATGGTTTGGTCCAAAACTTACAAAGTATCCCTGTTCGTCAAGTCTTATTTTCATTCTATCCCCAGCGGCTTGAGAAACCCATCCGTCAAACTTTGGGTGAAATCTTATGCTCTGTTCGCCCGTGGAACCGCTAAGGTTCCACTCTGGGTCTGTCATGCTCTGACCAGAGTCAATGCCAACATACTTAGCGGTGGTAGTGGCTATCCCGTTCCTTCCAAAGACAGTTGAAACATCCCAGCACCAAAGGTATTGATTATTGGGATGCCTGTCTTGGCGGGCCACTGGCGGCCTCTTTTCCTGCATGTTATTGTTGTGTCTCCACTTAAAGACAGCCACTCCTTCTATGAGGTTTCTACCGTTATTTGAGTAAGAGTAATCTGGCTGTTCAATTAATCCATTAACCTCATTTTCAAAACCGTAAGATATTGGGTTTGACAGCCTGCCAATTGACCTCGTATCCTTGACCTTGTTTATCTGCGGGGTGTGATTATTTATTACTTGCGTGGTCGGAGGCGTAGATGTTGTTGGAGTTGGATTTGTATTTCCAAAATCATACGGCTCTGGGTGTGTTGATGTTACTGGGTCTGTCATTGTTGTTTATGTATTAATCTTATGGATTATCTCCACGCAATTGAGTTTGTCCTTCACGCATGGCCCATCCGTTAACCCCATTGGAATATTCTGGAACAACATTGAAGGAACCAGTACCATTGATAGATTCGTAAATTTTTCTAAGATAGTCACGGCTTTCTTTGGCTATGTCGATTGGGTTATTAACCATGGCTATGCCGCCACCCATGCCCTTCTTGGCCGCATCAGATGACACATAGTTAAATTGCATAGCCATAAGGCTGTCCATTTCCTTAGCAGAAGACATTACTAAATCTTGAATAGATGCCTTAAGGGCAATGGCCGCAGGGCCAGTGCCTTTTAAATACTCTGCTTCTCTCATTGGGTCTTTTGCAAGGTCGTCAAGTTTTTTCTGTTCTCTTTGTAGTTTGCTAACAGCGTTTCTAAATACAACATTTTGTTGGTCAATTGCACTTACTCCACGCATCTTCATCCCAAACAAGTCTCGACCCTGTTGGTCTTCAATTGCTTTATTTGTTCTGTTTATGTTTGCAAGACGCTCTTCATTTGAACCTTTTTCGTAAAGATTATCAAGTTCCCTTTGCTTATTTTGTAACGCTATCTGAGCGTTTGTTTGTGCATTTATGAGTGCATTCTTCTTTTTAATGCTCTCTGCATCGCCCTTGTCAATAAATTGAAGAAGGTCTGCTTGTGCATTCTGGTATTCCATTTGTGCAATTATTACGCCAGACTTCCACTTGTCCCAAGCATCAATATTTGACACAAAAGATTTGACAGCCTGTTCTCTGAGAACTTTCTGCTGTGCAAGGCCGACTTCTGTTTGTTCAAGGGTTTGAAGTGTTGGGGCTTCTGGTGTTTTTCCTGATTTTTCCTTGTACTTGCCGTCTTCAAATACTGCGGCTGGGTAATATTCTTTTAAATATAACAATCTATCTCCATGTGCTTTATTAAGTTCGCTCAACTTATCATCTACATTTCTTTGAAAAAAATAAGCCGCTTGAACCCTTTTTTCAGCATTTCTTATTTGACGCTCACCAGCACCTTCTGCAATAAGTCTTTCTTTCTCTTCAATTGCATTTTTAATTACTAATTCAGACTTAACTCTTCTTTGTTTTTGTTCAACTATTTCTTTTTCGTCATCAATTTCATCGTCATTAGCGGTATCTAATCTGTTCTTCTTTACTCCAGTATTTATTGCAATTTGCTTACCGTTTTCATACATGGTAGACATGCCAGAACGAACACCGTCTGCGGCCCTTGCCATCGCAAGAAGACTTTCAGCCGTGTTTTTGTCTGTCTTTTTTCTATACTCTTCGTCGGCCTTGTCGTCACGCTCTGCTGTTTCCTTGTCGAGAACCATTTGGTCTTTCCCCATGTCTTCAAGTGTGTAGCCACTTCCGGGGGTCATTACTTTGAGGGCGTTCTTTGCGGTACTAGCCATCCATACTGCCGATGAACCGATTTGCTCAAACACTCTTTTACCAACAGTTCCGATTCTTTCAAGGACAAAGCCCAATGAGTGAAAAACGACAAGTACAGTAGATGTGATAAACTCAACAATTCCAGCAAGAATTCCCATGATTGGTGTGAGGGCATTTCCCATTGTTTTTAAACGCTCACCAATTCTGTCCCAAGACTTAGAAATATTTTCATTATTCTTGGTGGCCTCATCGCTATACTGATGAGACTCATCTTTCATCTTTTGAATTTCTTCAGCAGACTTCTTGACAACAACGCTTACGGCTTGCCACTCTCCCTTGTATATGGCCTTTAATGCAATGTCTCTGTCTGTTTCATTAGACATGGCTCTAATCCCATCAACAATCCTCCAAAAGCCTTCTCCAGTTTTTTTGCTTAAGTCTATTAATTGTCCTTGCTCTATTCCAAGTTTTTTCATCATCCAAGTTGCTTCACCCCCAGGATTTATAATGCCTTCCAAGAATGAGTCCCTTAGTCCAGCAATAGCACCAGTGAGCCCATTTATTCCAAGACCGCTTTGAAGTGCAACATATCGCAACTCTCCAAGTTGAGCAATTGGTATGTTAAATTTTGTTGAAGTAGTTACAATTTCACGAGACTCTTTAATCAACTCTTGTGCCGATTTTACTACGGCATCAATACCCTTTTTCATTAAAGTAAAAAGGTTAAAGTTTTGATAGAATCCTTTCTTGAAGTTGTCAGTAACCGACTTAAATGAACTGCCAAGAGTTCCCAATGATGTTGCCGCACCATTGTCTCTTAAACTTAAAAATCCTGTCCATCCGCCCCGTGCCATTACTTTAATCCCCCCGTGTTTCTTGCCAGACTCTCAATTTCGTCAAGACGCTTCTTGTCTTCTTCGGCGTTCTCTTCTTCGGATGTTGTAATTATCTTAATGTCACTGCCTTCTTGCGAGGCAAAGGCTATGGAATACCATACTGCCCTGCAATACGGCATGTTCCATGCCTCCTCCTCTGAGAAGTTAAACTTGGTCATAAGCATAACTGTCAATGCAAGACTGGGCGGTATTCCGCCTCCAGTCTTTTCACTGTTCTGTTTAATTTCTCCATCCTGCTTAACCCAGACCTTGGGTATTGACATTGACTCTGACATGTAAAGTTTGAAACCCTCAAAGGATTTCTGCATTGCCTCCATGCTTATATGGAGATAATTAAATTTTACATTTTCATAGAATGACGGCTCTTCAATGGCCTCCATCCAAGACTTTGTTGAGCAAATTCTTATAGCACGAATCAAGTCGTCTAAAGTTGGAAGTCCTTCTCCTCCACTAAGAAGTGGAGACTTTATAGCCTCAAGCACGAGCATGTGGCGACAACAAAATGTGTCAAGCCATACACCCGCAACTCGGTGTTTCTTTGGAGTAAGAAACGCTGTTAAGTATCTATTGTCCACGGCATTTTTTAGCCGTTATTCAATTAAGAATTCGGCTTGATAGCGGCGATACCTTCGTATGATGTCGCTTTGATGTCTACCTTGACGAAATCCTTTGAACCAGCAGACATGGAAACATCTGTAATCACGGCCTTGTCGCCGTTGCACTGAAGAACATCGCCAACTGACACTGGAAATACGGTAATAGTAGACTTAATTCGTCCGCTCAATGAGATGTCGGCACGACCATCAGACATACGAACTCCAGAAACAATGCCGTTTTGGTCAACAATTTCTTCCGTTGACGCAAACTTAATGCTTCTAGAATAAGAATCAATAAGGATTCCAGTAATAACAATGTCTTCAATACCGTACTTGAGAATCGTGCCGTGCGTAACAACGCTCGGGTTAATTGCATCAATGTGGGGAGGATTTGTTGAAAATGTGTCAGACATGGTATTTTATATTACTTTTTGAAGTTTGAGATGGCTTTATCTAAGGCTTCAACCTTGGACGACTTTGCGTTTCTGACGCCAGCAACAAAGCCAGCAACGCCTCCAATAAGAAATGAAATAAGTGCTAAGACCATATGCGAATGGCTGGCTGTCAACTTTAAGTAAATGGGTTATAATTACAAGTTACCCTGTATGATACAATCGTCCCAGTTTTTCTGTCTGCTATTTCCTCAGAAGTATCCCTGTATGTCGTTGAATAAAGGTAAAGATATGTAATTGTAGACTTTGTTCTTGTAATCTTCTCATTCATCTTTCTCAAGCACTTGTCAACAATGTCTCTATGCTGGTTTACATTTATTTCATCAAGATTGGTTAATATAACTAAATCCATGTCTACATCAAAGTTAACCATGTTATCGGGGTGGTCTACGGCCAACGCTACGCTATTGGCACTTAGTATTACGCATGGCAGAACCCTTTCCTCCTGTCTGGATGCCTCAAACAAATTAACCGAAATCGGCCAACCAGCAAACTCTTCTGCCAGCCTTGTCTTGAAGTTCCATTCTACTGCTCTTTTAACGCTCATATTATTGTAATTATGTCAAGTGGGGGAATAGCCCGTGTTTTTCATCGTTTGGTCCCAGAGCAACGGGAACTCAGCATCGCATAATGCATGTCTGGCCTTGATAGCCGCCTTGGCGGCGGGCTTGGTCATGTATCCGCCAATATTAGCATATTCATTGTAGAATGTATATGTTATTTCTCCCTCAGTTTCAGTCATCATAGCACTTCCAAGACCCCCCTTTTGCAACCAAATTTGATTATAAAAACCTTTTGTATTTGCCCTTGGCTTGTTTCCAAGCATTTTTGCGGCCTTTAGCCATCCGCCAGCCATCACTCCGACTCTGGAGAATATTGATTTATTATTCTTTACGGCGTCTATTGACTTCCAGTTTCTAATATAAATTGGCTTCTTCTGGGTGGCTCTCCCTCTACGCTTTTTCCAATCATAAAGCATCTCAAGCGTTGCCGTGTCGGCAACTTCAACTGGAGACTTCCCGTCTGGCTGAATGTTGTGAGGTGCTCCCTTGAACACGGCCTCAAGTCTAAGCCATTCTTTTTGATTATATAATTGATTTATATATGGACTAAATCCGTTAAATTTATATTGCTCGGCAGATTGGTAGTCCTTATCAAACAACCAGTTAGCCAGTGTTCTGGCTCTGATTGATTTAAATGCACCATTTGCTACATTTTGCTGGTTTCCAATTGCTTTATCAAATGAACCAGCCGCTAGTGGATATGATGCCCCAATAAGGTCATGGCACATGCTTACGGAATGTTCCCTTAAGAATATGTGACCAAGTCTTCTAAATTCCCTTATTGTCTCAACGGGAACTGGGTAAAATGCTTCTACTGTAACTGTCGATGATGCCATTACTGATTAGAGGCGATGACGAACACATCAATCCAAGGGCTTGGAGGCCGCACTGTGACCTGTTTAATGGTGTATGGGTGTCCATATACCGCCATAGATTCTCCGTGCCTTGGAGGGGTCACTGCGTAGACAGAGCCAGCCACAGCAAGCATGCGAACACGGTATCCAGAGGTATACACAAATCCTCCATTTTCCAGAGCCTGTTCAATTGGATTGGTGTCTACAAGGGCAACAACGCTTATCCCTCTAAATGTAATTGACCTTCCAAATTCACTTAAGAACTGGCTACCGTCAGCAGATATTTCATCCCATAAAGACATAAAAAAGGGTGGCATTTCTGCCACCCCTTGTTTGGTGTCTACCCCTTAGTTGTTGCTATAAGGAACCCAAGCGACATTGCCATGGCCGTCATGCCTTGGGAAGAACTGCTTGGTAGAAAAAGTTTGAACACCATTTACCTTTGCCTCAAGTTTGTAAAAAACCTTTATGACTTCTTCGTTTGAATTTGCAACTCCACCCTGTCCACCCATAAGGGCTGGCCCAGCGGGGAAAGATGGGCAATCCGCTCCTGCTGGCTGTTGCCATGTTGATTCACTTGCGTTTGGCTCGTTTGACCAGCCCTCACATGAACCCTTGGAAATTTGTCTATCCATCCATCTCTGTCCAGTGCAGAAAGTCCAAGTTGTTCCAGTTCCAGTCCCAGCAATATTAGAAGATTGGTATCCCGCTGGAACTCCAATTGTAACCTTTCTTTTGAGCCCACCAAGTGCGAACTTGCCCCAGAAGTCTCCATTGGGCTTTCTTCTATATGTTCCTGTTGGGGAGTTTGGATTTCCACCCGTGCAAGGGTCTTCTGGAGGAGGAGGAGGTGGTTCAACTACGGTTGGTTCTTCTGGTGGCGGTTCTGGGTCTGGAACATTGCTACCATCGGTTTCCGTAGTGTCAAAAGCCTCATAAGCACCCCATCCTCCATTTACATCAGTAACCATTATCCAAGTCTTTCCAGTTGATTCTTGATAGTTTGTTTTGATAAATATTCCAGCCTCAACAAACTCGTCTCTTTCACTTTCCACATATGTTCCACATTCACCATCATTCATAATAACCTTAATATGAACCACTGGATTATACCTGTATTCACCAAGACGCTCATCGTTGCCAATGACTTCCTGTTGAGTGTATTCTCTCTCTTCTCCAGCAATATCTCCCGCTGGAGGGCATTGCTTTTCTGGGTCGTGTCCGTCTTCTGGAGTTGGAATTTCTGGGTCAGCAACATTTGGCTGTAATTCCCTAGAATAACCACCATTTCCGTCATGTTTGTAAACATAATAAAAGTCTTCAGTGATAGCAACTCCAGCCTCCATCCACTTAACTGATGGTTCTTGGCTTGTTCCGCACTTTCCATCAGCCTTAATTAATGTTGTAGCATTTCCGTTTACAAATGGAATATATACACCCTCATCGTTGGTGAGTCCGCTGTTCAGGGCATTACCAATTTCTTCTTGATAAAGTGTACCTTCTTGGTCGCAATTAGAATAACTATTGCCGCCACCGCCACCGCCGCCGCCATTTGCTAATCTTGTGTACCATCCCGCTCCATCTGAAAGGAACTTGAAATCAATAGTTTCAAAAAGAAGAGTATCTTCTGGCAAATATTGATAAAAATAAGAGACAACCCCAGTGTCAGACTGCATACCGTTATATGTTCTTCTCTCAGTCTTTAAACCATCTCCAACCATAGCACCTTCAATATCAATTAAAAAAGGAACTGGTTGTTGGTCAACATATTCATCCTTGTCGGGCCACAGTTTTGTAATTGTTGGTGCAAGAAAAAAGCCAGAGCCATTATGTCTTAATACAATTCTTTTGTTTGTATGAGTTAATTCAGCCGCTATTGTATTATAAGGCTTGTATTCAAATCCAATAAACTTTCTAATCTTAGTAAAAAGATTGTCGTGAATTTCATAAACCTTTTCTCCAGCCTGAAAACTTGCAGTTTGAATAGTTTCAATTACCTTGAGGTTGCTTTCAACAATAATGCTTGTAGCAACAGAAAATGCTTCTTTTACAGTTATTGTACTTCCTTGGTCTCCAGAAGCAGATGGAGTTGTTACTGGTTGAAGTTCAAGGTTCTTTTGAGAATTTACAACCAACTTTTGTGTGTCATTTCTTTCAAATCTTGACGGGGTTGGTCGGTCAAAGTAGAATGCTCGTTTTCCTTCTGAAACCGCTTGCTTGTAATACTTGTCCGCAAGGGCGTTGTTGAAAAAGCACTTAGCGTAATCAGTCGTTACGCCACCCTCGGTGACGGAAATGATGACAATAGAATAATCTGGATAAGCCACATTCGTGGCTTATTGTCAACTTTAATCTAAGTCTGTAAGGCCAGAAGCAAACTTTGGTTGCTTATTGGTCGTTCCAGTTGACTCGACAACCTTAATCTCTTCAGTGACTTCTTTTGAAATCCCAGTCACGGCATCCGCCTGTTCTTGTCTTGCCACTTCAGACTTGCAACGCTTGTCCTCCTTTGGGGAATGGAACCAGTACGCTTCCTTGCCCTGCTCCCTTGCCTTGGAAAAGTCGTTTAATCCATCTTGTGCATTTTCCTTCTTGTAAATCTTTGCAGAAGGAGTACCCTTTGAATCAATTGTGATTAAAAATGAGAATCTTAGTGACATGTGGTGTATTGTTGGGTTAAATTTGTGTATGTCAAGCGTTAATTACCAGTGCTAAACGGCTGACTGTCTTTTCTACGAAACTTTGTCGGAATTGGCTGTTCGTATAAAAATGCTCTTTTACCAATCTTAATTGCATTTTCATACACAATTACAGCGTCTGCATTCTTTTGAAAAATAGCAGTTTCTGCGGTTGTGACATTGTTTACTGTCGTTTCGATGACAACAATGGAATATGCTGGGTAAGCCATGAATATTGAGATATGTCAACTATTAGTCTTGATTCACATATGGAACAACAGTAATGCTGTCGTTTCTATGAAATAAGTTGGGCTGTGGCTTTTCAAAAAGCCAGCAACGCCAATTTTGCGATACGCAATAATTATAAAATGTTCTAGCCTCTGTCACTCTTGTAAAAATCAATGGACGCTCAACAATTGTATTTGCTGGCGTTACTGGGTCTGGGCGTTCATAATGAACAATAGAATAATCTGGAAATGCCATTTCATGCTGGACAATTGTCAACTAAAACAAAAAACCCCCATTTCTGGGGGTCTTGTTTTTCTTATCTTTAAGAAGATTAAGAGGCGATAATCTTACCGAGCGTACCGATAGAACCCTTCTGAACTCCGTAGAGGATGCTCATTGAGAGTTTCTGCTTACCTTGGTCGCCGTCATACCATTCACGGACTTGGACGGTGAGGCCAGACTTTTCGTCTGTGGCCGAGGCAACATTGCCATACCAGTTGGTGGGCAGGGCGGGCTGGCGAGTGGCGATGATGATGGACTCTGAGTTGCAAGCAATGCCCTTCATGTTAGTGACAGTGCCAGATGGGAAGGCCGCATACTGATTGACTTCAAACCCGTGGATACGAGGCAGAAGATTTTCAGTAAGAGGAGCGTTAGTACCCGAAGCATACTGTGCACTGATGGCGTTATCCTTAGCCAGAGATGTGTACAGCGAGGGCTTGACGATAAGGATTCGGCCATTCTGAGGAACGAATCTGTCGGTAAGAGCCTGTGAGATGTTGGCAACGGCATCAGCATCAAAAGCGGCAACGGTTCCGTTATAAACGGTGGAACCATAAGGAACGACTTCTGGGTAGTTGCTTTCGGTGATGAGGGCGAAGATGTCGTCAAGGACGGCCTTAGAGACGGCCCAAGCGGCAGGACGGATGAAGGTTCTGCGAAGAACTTCATAACCACCCATTGCGACTTCACCATCCGAGAAACCCATCACGAAACCCTTATGCTTATTCAGCGTGATTTGACGGGCTTCAGAGGTGACATCGCTAACGGCATATCCGTTTGCACCAATGTCAGTAATCGACTCCACACGGGAGGCGATACGAGTTGTGACGGTTTCGCCACGAGTAGCGATTTCGCCACCAAAGTTCGTAGTGAACTTGGAGATGAGGGGGAATTCTGCAAGAAGCGTTGTGAGCGAGTCTTGAGCAATAAGATTGAGGTTAATACCCCCAATAGTGTTAGAGCCAAATGTGGACATTGTTTATAAGTTATATATTAAGGTTCCTTTTTGGGGGCTGTCAACCGTGCCAAACAAAAGAGCCCCTTTTGGGGGCTCTGTTTTTGTCATTATTTGAGAATTTTAACCGCCATTTTTTCTGAACTTCTCTCTTTCTTCTGGACTCATACTTTCAAATTCATTTCTCTCTCTGAAGATTCTTGCACTCTCTGACTCATAACTCTTCTTTGGTTTGCCCTTTGGCGTGTTCTTTGGAGCCTTCTTTTCGACCTTCTTCTTGACCTTTGTGGCCGTTGCGTCAGTTGTGCTACGGCGAGCCTTTGGCGTAGCCTTCTTTGGCGTAGCCTTATTTTTTGCCCTCTGTGCGTCCTTACGCTGTTCCTTGTTAAACTTCTTTGTTTCTCGCTTTTCTCTTCTCTTCTTGATTCCATCAGCCTTTCGCTGACGAAGACGAGCGTTTGTGGCACGAGTTGCGGCTCTTGCCTTATCTCTGGACTTCTTAAGTTTCTTATTTGTGCTTGCAGTCTTAATCTTGGAGTCTGCTCTACGCTTTGCGTTGGCCTTCTGCTTCTTGCTAACAAGCGGCTTGCCTTGCAAGATTTTTTGCTTATTACGATTGGCCGTTCTTGCACCCTTAGCACCACCCTTAGAGGGTTCATTAAACGAAGCAGGAATAACAATTGCTCTACCGCCCGCTCTGCCTCCACCAGAGGTTGGCTTCTTGTCGTTGTCGTATCTGCGACTTGTTCCACCCTTAAGTTTTTGACCTTCTTGATAAGGACCGTAATCGGAGAAATCTTTAACCGATGGCTTAATAGTTCCCTTGCGGGTATTTAAAAGTTCATCTCTGTTTTCTGCCGTAACCTTGGTTCTGGTAACAGAGCCGTCTTCGTTCTTAACGGCAATAATGTCGCCATTCTGAACTTCTGAGTCAGCGTCTCCATATGCGATTTCGCCAGTATCCTTACCTGCTGTTCCGAAATTAGACTCACCAGTGTAAAGACCTCCAGCCTTAGCCTTGCGTCTGAGTTCTGCGTTATAAGCACGGGCTTTGCCCGCTGGGGTCATTGAGCCGTCAGCCGCTTTATAGAATGTTCTTCCTGCCATGTTAGTATTTGGTTATTATTGGGGTTATTGACAAGAGTGTGCAGGTTTGCACACCCCTGTCAAGCAGTAATTAAGAACGCTTTGAGCGAAGGACTGAAGAGGCGTGACGCTCGATAATCTGCTTGTTAGCGAGATAGAACTTACGCTGTTCGACGCCAGCAAGGGCTTCAAACTTCTTGTAAATATCTAAATCCGTTTCGGCAACAGGGACTTGGTCAACCGAAATGGCGACCGCCTCTGTTCCGTGATTGGAGACGATTTGAGCGGCCTTTTCTTCAATGGTCTTTGCAGACTTCTCAATTGTGTTAACCTTGCTCATCAGCATTTCAAACTTTTCTTCAAGAGCCTTGTACTTGGAAACCGCTTCTTCCTTTGCCTTGACTTCGACAGCCATAGTGGCTTTCGTGGAGTTGAGTTCTTCTTCGAGGGCAACAGGCTTCAGTGCGGTTAAGGAAGCAAACTTTTTAGCAATCGCTTCAATCTTGGCATCAATGCTGTCTTCAGCAACTTCAGCAACTGCGGCAGAAACTGACGCAGGAGATTCAGAAGAAGCAAGGGTTTCAACCGTCTCTGCGGACGCTTGTGTTTCTGGGAGTGTTTCTTCGGCATTCTTTGGCTTTCCAAGTGGGTTTTCCTTGTGACGCTTTTGGTTTGGCTTGGCAAGGACGGTCTGGTTCTTGTTGATACCACCAAGGTCATTTGATGCTTCGGCTTCGTCTTCTGCAACGGGAGCGTCTGCGGGTGGACCTTGAACGATTAACTTCTTGTCGGAAGGCATCTTGGATGCCTTCTTTTCGTCTTCGTCTTCACAGTCTTCCTTAGCCATTAACTTCTTCTCATCCTTCATTTCATCTTCGTCTTCCTTGAGGTGTTCTTTCTTGTCCTTCTTGACTTGCTTATTCTTCTTTTCTTCATCGTCTTCCATTTCCTCTTCTTGCTTCTTGATTGATTCTGGCTCAGACTTTTCATGCTTCTTTTCGTCTTCCTTAGTGCCTTCGTTCTCTGTCTTTTCAAACATCTTAGCATACTGTGCTTCCATGGCCTCAACCTTCGCACCAGTGTGCTTGTGGTATTCCTTGATGTTGTTGTCCATTTCAAGAACCTTCTTCATGGCCTCGGTGAGGCTTTCTTCCATCTTCTTCATACGCTCGGTGTATGTGTTGTTTTCGCCAGCAAATGTGGCGAACTTTTCGTCAAAAGCCTTAACTTGAGATTCCTGTGATTCAAGGAGTTGCTTAAGGATGTTTTCAATGGATTTGCTCATGTTTTATAAGTGTGCTTATTATTTAGTTATTGTCAACCGAAAAATGTTCGGTTGCGTATTAATTAGAGGCCGTTTCTTGCCATTAATTTAGATGTAACAGGCGAGACGGCCATTGCTCGATTGGCCTTAATTATATCCCTTGCTTGCTTCCATTCATCCACAAGGGAGGTAGCCATGCCAATCCGAACGGCTTCGTCACCGTAGAAACATTGGCCCTGTAAGTTTTCTTCGTCCACGAAAGCACGGACAAACTTGACATCTCTAATAAAGCGTCTATGAAGTTCAACAACCTCGTCTTGGAGCCTTTGGAACTGAAGGGATGTGAGTGGCATATGTTCAACGCCAGCGGCCTTATAATCGCCAGACTTAATAACGGTAATCTTAACGCCTTCTTTTTCATACTTATCGCTTAAGTCCTTGAGTGTCAGGTATATACCAACAGCACCAATATTCGATGATGGAGTAACCATAAAGCGGTCACATTGAGAAGCAAGCCAGTATGCGGCGGAACCGCAATCGCCTTCGCAATAAGCAGTTGTTGCCTTTGGGTAGTTTCTAATCTTCTTGGCAAGTTCCTCAAGCCCAGTAGTTGAGCCGCCGCCAGAATCAAATCTAAAGACAACATCCTTGACATCTTCACGCTTTTCCCAAGCATCAAGTGTGCATGCAATGTCGCAAAGGTCAGTGCATCCAAGCATTCGCTCAACCTTTGTCAAGCCCTTGCCAATCACGCCCTTGACATCAATATACCCAATGTTATCTTCAACCTTGGGCTCAAGGAGTTCGTGAAAGAAGTTCTCTAACTCATTGTTAGATGGGCCATCTTCGTCATCGCCCCAAGGCGATGCCGCTCTAGACCTGCGACTCTTCTTCTCGGACTTGTTTATATATTTATCAGTCCAAGCAGACATATGATAAGCAATGTCTGGATTAGATAAGATTATATTTGCATTATCCAGAAAGGCTTGTGCCTTTAGTGGGTCGATGAGCATTGGACGCCCAGCGGTGATTGCGTAACATAAGTCGTTTCTAATCATAAGTTTGTTATCCGTTGTAAGAATTGTCAATCGGCTTTGAGCGACCTTGATTCTGTTTTGGAAGGGCTTCTATTGGTCTTTCATTCCGTTCAATCGGAGTGACACCGCTAGAAACATCTGGGGCTTCGGTTTCTGGCTCAAGTTCGCCAACCGTATCCTTAATGTCTTCATACTCAAGACCTTCCTCAATGAGGGGGTTCTTTCCGCTTTCATCTGGAAGGGGGTTGCCATCCTTATCAAGTGCTGGCTTGTTGCCAGCCGCACCCTCCATTCCCCCTTGTGGAGAGAATCTGAAGAGGTCGTCACGACTAAGTCCAGTATCCTTGGCTAACTTCTCAAGGAATAGGAAGTTCTTGGCTCTCTTACGCATCGTCTTTTCGTATTGATAACCTCTAGCCGCAAAGTCATCCTCAATGGTAGTTCTTCCCATTTCAAGGTCGGCTCGGTCCGAAACGGCATCACGACCAGCGTCAACAGTAACGGAGCGTGGAGTCATCCATTCCACCTTCCACCAATTTCTGGCAGATGGCAGGTCTCCACGGTTAATCTTAGTTCCAAGCCAATACTGGAAGTACGGATTGAGGAATCGCTTGATGATGATATTCTGTCTGTGCGAGAAATATCTTCCAGCCTTGGCTACGACAAGGCGGACCGATGCTCCGCCAGCCTTTGTTGGGTCTGCCAAAAACTCAAACGGGAGTGAGCCGAGGCAAGAGTCTCTGCGAAGGTGCTCAATAAAGCCCGTAAATGCAGTAGTTGGACGAGCAGATTGGTGCGAAATAAGTTCTTCATTTGGCTGAAGGACTGCCGTAACGCCACCAAGGATGCGATTCATTTCAGTCGTATTAGTTGGTGTTCCGCTTGTATTTGGAACGCCAAGACCAATATCTCCATTATCTGGACCAAGGTCATTTGTCTTCAGAATACGGCTGATTCTTGCATTATCTTTAGCCGCCACCTTTTCCATGGACAGCAGGTCCATTTCATCACGCAAATTGGTAATAGCATGCTGATGAGGGGGGTAGGCTCTTGATGCGGATGCATGTGTCGGATTATAGACATGCATCATTGCCGAGGCTGGAACTGGCGTAAAGTTTCCATCTGACTGCTTTACATAGTAAACCGTTGGAACACCAAACTTATTATACTTAATGCCGTCATTGATGCTTGGGTCCGATGTCATGTCGAAGGGTGTTTCAACACGATGCGTTTCTACCAACTGAAATTTTGGAATTCCGTTTCTTTTTGCCTTAATTATAAAAATTTCACCATCTCTATCAAGGGCTTCACAAATTATATAAAGCGATTCTAACAGTGAAAACCTTCCCGTCACTTCTGGGCTTTCGGATTCTTGGTCCCATTCTGCCTCCACAAGCGATTGCCAATCAAAGTCTCCGCCGTTTGCTTGCATCATTATGCCGTCACCAATAGTATAAATGGCGGTATCTGAGATTATTTGACGAAAAAGTCCGTTATTCTTCTCAAGCCAGCGTGAAAGACGAACCATTTCCCTTCTGACTGAGTCAGTTAACTCTAAGCGGAAATCGGTCGGTGCGGGAGCATCGACTCTTGTTCTGTGAACAGACTGACGGGCAGATTCCCACGCACCCATATACGCCTTTGGGCGTAGTGCGTTAGAGATAGCCAGTCTGGCTCTGTCAAATAAACTTGTTGGTTTTGGTGTATTGCTCATCTATCAACTTGTCGGTTGTAATTGGTTCTCAATCCTCTGACTCGACCCCCGTCTAGCAGTAAAAGGGCATATTTTGCCTCATTTAGCATGTCAGCAGGGGGAAGGGCAAACTGCTTGCTGGCGTTTGTGACGCCATCTCCGTAAGACATTATGGTTTTGCCTTCGAGTATTAATGCAACTGCCTTATCCCGCAATTGTTCAATTGTAGCACGGGGTAGACCGACAAAGATTCCAATTGCAGATTGGGCCATATTAGTGGCCCAATGTCAACAAAATCTTAATTTTTGTCGTTTTTCTTTACAAACTTATTGTAAAGATTATCAACCTTGTCTTTTATTTCCTGCTTTTTCTTGGAAGACAATTCAAAAGGAGAATAATTCTGCTTTCCGTCAATTATTTTAATTTTAATTCCAGTGTTTGGCTTTTTGCTTTTTTGTGTCATGTGTTTATTTATTACGAATTAATGGCTTTGTCAATGCGGAAGGTTCTAGAAGGTCTTCATACCCTTTATTGGGTCTAAATGTATAACTACACCCATGTCTTCTGGCAAAATCTTTTAAAGCCTCAAAGTGAGAAATTGCGTTAGCCCTTGCGTATAGACCAGTTGAAAAAGCACCTCTGACGCTTTTGTACTTATCCCAAGTTTTTCTTCTTATTTCTTCTGCTTCAGATTGAAGGATTTTTAAGTCTTTCATTGAATATGTTGGGCTTCTTGGTGCGGTCAACTCATAACTGCCCTCAATGCCAGCGGCAATCATTCTGCCCGCACCACTGTTTTTAAATGTAATAAAATCTCCAGCAAATTTTCCCTTCTTATCTGTTTCTTGGTATACGCTAAATCCACCACCAAGAGCATCCATTTTTTGTGTTGGATGATTGTGTAATATAGTTCCGCCCGTAAGCATGCCTTCTCCAAATCCAAGTGTAACTTCGCTGGAAGTTCCTGTTGTGTATCCAATAAATGTTCCAAATTTATCCCAAAGAGCACCATGCTCAACGGCTTGAACATGAAAAATGTCTTCTAAAGACTTTAGATTCCATCTGCTGTCTGGGTTTAACAGGTCATTTGGCATAAATCCCTTTTTTCTATCAAGATAGTTTCTAAGCCACATTGCTTTAATGTAGTCTTCGGTTATTTTTCCTTCTCTTATTAACTTAGCCAAATATGCTGGGTCTTGTGCTTTCGCCCAGTCAAGCAAATGTTCACGCTGTGCCTTATCTGAAAAGAGAGAATTTTCATTATATCCCCTTATATCAACAAATGTTCTTTGTTTTATTTCTTCCATTCTGGCAAGTTGCCTTTCGGTCGGAAGAAGGGTCTTCGTTCCGTTTTCTATTCTGTATGAGCGTCCAGCCATTTGTTGTTTGTTTTTTTAAAGTGAATAGATGCCGTTCAGATTGTATGACCCACCGCTGGGTATGAGCATTTCTGCTTCAAGTATCTTCGGCCATCTAAAGTAAAGCAATGGTTGGTGGAGTCAATCGAGGAAATACGGGGAATCAGTAGAACACCCTTCAGCATTTCTGCTGAGAAACCTCTTGTGCCGTTGCCATGCACAATTACCACCGAACCATCACATAGAACATCATGCATGCATTGCGGAGCAATGCAAGCGGAAACCTTAGTTGCCATCCGTTGCAATTGTGTCGTCAATTTTCTCCTGCTTATTTTCATCTGGAGTAAGTTGTTCTGTTGTTGTTGCAAGTTCCTTGGGAACGCTTAGAAGGCCAAATGCCGCCGCTGGGACGAGTTGCATAACTTCGCAGTCCCACAAGTGATTATGTCTGTTGCCAATACGCTTCCACTCTGGCTTCCCGCTTGAGTTCATAACTCGGGCCTCGGATTCCATCTGTTCAATGTAATCTTGACCACAATCTGAAGGGCAAGTATGACGACCCGTCTTTCTGAGACGACTGAGTTGGTCCTTCAACGCCAAGTTAGAGAAGTGGTGCACACGCACCACGCCAGTTCCAGCATTAACAAGGCGGGCAGGTGCATATGTCTTATTGATAGTTCTCATGCCGCCAGCGGTCTGAACCTTCCACGCAAACTCACTACGCTGGTCGCCTCGAAGGGCAGTGAATCCAAAGATTCCGCAGTTACGAATAACATCATCAAACTGGTCTCCGCAGTCAACATAAACGAGAGCCTTGTGAACTCCATTTGACTTGGCATAATCATCAACATCATTCCAAGTGGACTGGAACTTCCAACGCCTCTGGCGGCTTGTACCACCCTCTGCCCAAGAACGAATCAAACAATAGAATCCAGTTCTCTGCACATCGACCGTCATAAATCTTGTCGGAATCTGGTCTTTTATTTCCTTGTCAGAATTAACTTTCTTTGTGGCTGGATTGATAAAAGCCTCAAGTTCCCACTCATCGCCTTGCTTGTAGTCCCCAATGGACTGAAGCGTGTCAAAGGCATCTGGGGCATCTGACCAAAATTCAGCAAGTTGCTTTTGCTTAAAAATACGCATGGGTCCAGAGTCCCCGTTTAAATCAAGAATTAACTTGGCTCTCACAAAGGATTCAGCCGCACCACCCCAAGAACGAGCCGCAAGGCAGTTCCAAGTGTAGCCAGCGTTATAGTCAACCGCATTGGGATTTGAAACAGCATAATATCCCTGCTGATTCATTTCGTCACGGTTAGCCCTGCTATCCTTGAATTGGTGCTTACATCCAGAACACTCGTAAGTAGTGTCACTTCTGATTTTGTTAAAATCGTACTCCCCCTCAAACACCATAGCATCCACGGGTAGGCGTAGTTGCTCCCACTTCCATTCTTGACCACATCCACAACGGGGGCACTTAAATGACCACACCCGTTTGTCGGTCGTATTCCAGACCTCCTCGGTCTCGTCTCCTTGGTGTCCGCCCTGCGACATGAAGATACGCTTACCCAGCCAACCGAATGAAGTAACACGGGCGGTACATTCCGCCAAGTGCCCCTTCGGGTAAAGCCAAGTTTCGTCAGCCACCAGCCATCTGATAGAGCGTCTCTGAAGATTCTTTTCATTGAACGCCCCAAGACACCACAGCGTCATGTCATTCGTCTGAACTGTGTTTGATTTAGATTTCTCCTCGCCCTTGCTCAGTTTGCTCATTACCTGCGGGACATTCTCCCAAAGAACCCGAAGGCGGGTTTTCATCCAGTCAGCCGCATTCGCATCCGTGTCATTCAGATAAAGGGTCGGGGCTGGCTGTCTGGCTAAAATATAGCAACTTAACATTTCAGCCGCCAAGGACTTGCCAGACTGAATTGGGGCAATGACCTGTATCAGACGCTTCTCGGGGTCTGCAAAGGCACGGAGTGGCTCTGCGAGCCACGGAGTCTCCTTGATGCGAAAGCCAGCGGGCATCGGGGAGAACGGAATAGACCGAATGTTGTTTTCCAGCCACGACACAATGTCGCCACCCTCATCTGGCTTGAACACCCGTCTCATACGGGCTTCTAGATTATCAATTAAACTAATGTCTGTTTTAACTTTCATTAGCGTGACATTATGTCCTCAACCGTTTCGGCAAAACGCATGCCCTCGTCAATCCCGTTTATAATTAAAAAAGATTTATATTCCTGCTCAACCTTACTCGTATCCTGCATAATCGAAATCCTGTCCTTATCAACCCAAGTCTCAAGAATCATGTTTGTGGGCTGTCCAGATTCCTCCTTCGGAATAAACATATTTAACTTTATAAAATTACTCATTTGTAACTTCCTCGTTTCTGACTTCAATGTGCTCAACCACTTCCGCATCTCCATCACCCAAAGCAACAGCCGCATTACGCTCTGATTCTGGTATCTCTGGCATCTCAACCTCTGGCAACGACTTCACCGCAATGTCGCTCAATTCAACCTTCGGATTATACTCAGAAATCTTGCGGAATAAATCATCCCGAAACTCACGGAACGCCTTCAACGCCTTCGGCGGATTGTCGGGATTCGCCTGTGGGGCAACCGTCAACTCCGCTCGCTCAATCAACGCCCGCAACTCTCCCAAAATCTTCCCAAACCGTTGCCCAGCCTCGTCCGCATCCACCAGCCTCCCCTGCTCCTGCAAACGAATATGACGCTCCCGCTCCAAACGGAGCAAGGTGGCTATCGCTCGGTCATAGTTCCCGTAAAGTTTACTTTGGCTCGGGTCGCCACTCGCTACCGCTTGCTCAAAGGTGCTTCTTGTCATCTCAACCAACGCCATCTGCTGGTTGATTCTCGTATCCATCTCACTGTCACCAGTCGTATTACTTACACTCGCAAGTATCTCGTCCAGCCTCGCCAAATTCAATGGCTGAACAGGAACTGATATATGCCCAGCCGCTTCGTTATCCGTCTTCCTCTTCTCCCGCCACGCTTTCGCTCCCTCAACGCTATCAACTGGCATCCCCTGTTGAGCCAATTGTGTAACCCGTACCCTCGATATTCCCAACTCCTTACCCAAATCTTCGTGAGTTAATGACATAATGTTGCGTTATAAGTGATTTTAACCCAGTATTACCGAGTTTTGGCAGGTCGCCCCTTTATATAACCCAGCGGGGGCGGGTTCTGAGTAATAGATTCCTTTAAGGGGGGGTGGGGTGGGTGGCATGGCATTAATCCACACGGAGAACGAGGTATGAGGCACGGTGTTTGTGTAATGGAATTGGGCCTGTGGGCGTGTTGTGTATTCGCCTGACAGAACGGTCAGTTCGGAGTGCAACATGCCCCCTTGGGGCATTTGCGTGGGCATTATGCCATCTACAATATGTATTGTATCGATGTAAGTGATGGTAGTCATTGTGTAATGGAATGTAATAGCAAAGTCAAGACAGGAGAGGGGGGCGGGGTGGGGGTCACTTGCGAGGCCGACCACGGGGGCGTGGGGGGAGGGGGTGTGTTGGCTTAACATCCTCACCTTCATTGTCATCTGAAACGCTATCTGCATTGACCTTTCTCCATGCTTTAGCGTATGCCTTGCAAGCCTCCTCTGACCTCATGTATTGGGATGGGGTGAGGTTGAACAGTTGCTGTATACGCTTGACCTTCTTGGATACGAACTGTCTGCTACAGCCCTTGATGCGTGAGAGTTCTGTCTCTGTGGGAGGGTCGCCAAGGCCAAAGGCTATGAGGATACAGCGGGCTTGGAACAGCACCTCTGGGGACTCGGATAGTTGCATCGCCATAACGACCCTGCGGATGACGGTTTCGAGGTCGTCTTGAGAGAACATCCTCTGGGGCTTGGAAGGGGGGTCGTCAAAAGCGTTGTTTTCAGAAAACGCAAAAGCGTTGTGATTTGGCTGAACCTCGAAAATGTAGTTAGAATCCAAAGTGCCTTGTGGGGACATGGGTTCTGGGAGGCCATTTTTTTGTTCTTTGGGGAGCGATTTATACCATTTATTGTAAACATCGTCTCCCGTTTCACCGTAGTGAGTTTTTTGAGCGACCGAAGAATCAATTTTTTGCATAGCGTTGGCCTTCAAGTGCTTGGTGTTTTTTGGAGGTCTGCTCATTTTTTAGTGCTTGACAGGCTTGTATACGCAAGCATATTAGTATATATAATACGGAAGTCAAGCAAGAATGAAGCCTTACGGCTTCCTTTCTCTTTGAGTTTCAAATCTTTGCAAAACTTTTGAAATATAATCAAATGTTGTAAACATTTCTGTTTGCTTGCTCTAGGATTGAATTGGATTAGCGTTTATGCTTCACCCCGACCCAACATTGAGAGCGATTGT
>Ga0209297_1000152_pt1 | contig 45771 bp, 36 predicted proteins | sample S_130805_MF_Meta_FD_187322 | JGI IMG/M metagenome (GOLD analysis project Ga0209297, IMG submission 187322) | Freshwater microbial communities from Lake Simoncouche, Canada to study carbon cycling - S_130805_MF_MetaG (SPAdes) (version 2) | ecosystem: Environmental > Aquatic > Freshwater > Lake ...
TTTTCTAAATCAAATTTTATTTGTTGTGCTGTGTATTTCATAAAACTTAATTGCGAGTGTTTTAAAGAATGTAGTTTAGTTCCCTGCCAAATAATATGGATGTGATTATCCATTATTACAAAGGCGTAAATTTTCGTACGATTTTCTTTTACTAAAAACGCTAAACTATTTACAATAATTTGTTTGTACTTATTCGGTTTTAGTAGCTTTTGCCATTCCAATATAGTAGCAGTATAAAACTGTATAGGATTATCTGCATGATGCAATTTTGGCATGCTTAAATTTAACAATATTTACTTGTTGGTGATAACAGCAACAAAGCAAAATAAAGGAGAATATTTACATGTTGGTGATAATAACAACAAGGGCCAAAAAAATATTTACTTGTTGGTGATAACACCAACAATGGCGAAAATTTTGGCATGCTTAAATTTAACAATATTTTACGTGTTGGTGATAACACCAACAATGGCGAAAAATTAAATTTTTATTAATAAATAGTTTAAATAATGTTATAAAGTAAAATTAAAGGCATAAAATAGAAATTATAAATAACTTATTGATAATAATAGATTAATAGATACGCTTTAAAAAGAAAATAATTTTACTGTGTCTAAAAAAATCTAAACAAATAAAAAAAATCAAATGAAAAAAATCAAACTTATTTTATTTGGCATTGGTATATCCAACTGCCTTTTATCACAAACACTAACTACTGGGCCAAGTAGTTCGCAATCTCCTTATTTATTGCCTTCTTCAGCAGGTTATTCAATTACATCCATTTTAACCGCTACAGATGTAATTAATAATTATACCATGGCCGGAATACCAGATGGATCGGGAGCATATGATAATAACGATGGGACATTCACGTTTATTTTAAATCATGAATTTGGCCCTACCGTAGGATCAATTAGAGCTCATGGGCAGGCTGGTGCATTTTTATCAAAATGGATAATAAACAAAACTACACTTGCAGTTACAAGTGGTGCAGATGTTATTCAAAATGTAAATTTATGGAATGCAGCAACAAGTACTTATTCAACATACAATGCGCAAAACACCAGTAGCATATCAATATTTGCTCGTTTTTGTGCTGCTGACTTACCAGCAGTTTCTGCATTTTACAATAGTTATTCAGGAAAAGGAACTCAAGAGCGAATTTTTATGAATGGTGAGGAAAATGGTCCTGAAGGTAGAGGTTTAGCACATATTTTAACAGGCCCAAATGCTGGTAATACATTTGAATTACCCTACCTAGGTAAATTTTCTTGGGAAAACGCAGTAGCAAATCCAAACAGAAGCGATAAAACAATAGTAATTGGAACTGATGATGCTACTCCAGGACAAGTTTATGTTTATGTTGGAAACAAATCTACAACAGGATCAGAAATATACAAAGCAGGTTTAATGAATGGAATATTATATGGCGTTTCTGTTGCTGGTTTTTCGCTTGAAACCCAAACGTCTTTTCCTTCAGCAAACACTACATTTTCATTAACAAATGTAGGACCAGTAAATGCAATAACTGGCGCTTCGTTAAATACAATTAGTAATAATTTAGGTGTTACAAATTTTTTAAGACCCGAAGATGGCGCTTGGGATCCTTCTAATCCTAATGATTTTTATTTTGCAACTACTAATAGTTTTGGAAACCCAAGCAGACTTTGGAAACTTCATTTTAACAACATAAATAGCCCTGAATTAGGCGGAACAATAACTGCAGTTTTAGATGGAACTGAAGGTCAACAAATGTTGGATAATGTTGCATTTGATAACTCTGGACATATAATTTTACTTGAAGACGTAGGAAACAATGCGCATATTGGTAAAATTTGGGAGTATACAATAGCCACAGATAACTTAATTCAAATTGCAGAACATGATCAAACTCGTTTTTTACTTGGTGCACCAAATTATTTAACTCAAGATGAAGAAACTTCAGGAATGTTTGATGCACAAGCTATTTTAGGCCCAGGTAAATTTTTGTTTGTAGATCAATCACATAATTCAATTCCGGCTCCAGTTGTAGAAGGTGGTCAAATTTTAATGTTAACTAGTCAAAAAACAGCCACATCAAATCCAGAAGTAAACGTACAAGGAAACTCGGTTAATATACCACTAAATAACACTGTTATTAGTGCTCTAAATAATACTGATTTTGGTACAAGAAATACAGGTACTTCTGTAAACAAAACTTTTTTAATACAAAATACAGGAACCGGAGCGTTGGTTATATCAAGCTTATTTATTTCAGGAACCAATGCAGGTGATTTTACATTTGTAAATGCACCAGTATATCCTTTAACAATAGCCGCAGGTGCTTCACAAAACTTTACAGTTAGCTTTAATCCTGCATTTGTTGGAACAAGAAGTGCGACTGTGAGTGTAAATAACAATGATTATAACGAAAATTTATATGACTTTGCTATACAAGGTGTTGGTGCTGTTGCCGAAATTAACTTACAAGGAAATAATACAAATATTATTTCTGGAAGTAATATAGTTAGTCCGTCAAACAACACTGATTTCGGTTCAATAATATTAAATAATGTGATTTCAAAAACATTTAATATTCAAAATACCGATATTGGAACATTAACTATTTCAAATATGTCATTAACTGGATCTTCAGAGTTTACTTTAGTTGGTCTACCTAGTTTTCCAATTAATTTAGCAGGAAATACCTCACAAAGTTTTACTGTTGATTTCAAACCAACTTCAATAGGTACAAAAACAGCTGAAATAAAAATAAACAATACTGATGCCGACGAAAGCTCATATAGCTTTATGATACAAGGTATGGGATTATTAGATGTTAGTTTAAATGATAATAATTTAGATAACGAATTAGTAACTATTTTTCCAAATCCTAGTTCTGATGAGACAATTATATCTTTGAAATCATCAAATAATTTAATATCAATAGTTAATATTTATGATATGTTAGGAAAGAAAATAAATTTGGATAATGTTGAAAAATTAGAAAAACAAAAAATAATCAACACCTCATTAATTCCTAATGGTATATATTTATTAAATATAAAATCACAATCAAACAACTTTACAAAAAAATTAATAATAGCACATTAAAATTTAATAAATTTCAAAAAAAAGGCATACTAACCGTATGCCTTTTTTTATTTTAAAATAAAAATTAATACTTCCTTACCACATTATGAATTTCGATTAAGGGCTTTAAAAACTCTTCCAAATCATACACGCATAACTGAGAAGCAGCATCACACAAAGCTTTAGATGGATCTGGATGAGTTTCTATAAACATCCCATCAATACCACTAGCTACACCTGCTCTACTTAAAACAGGTAAAAATTCACGGGCACCACCTTTAGCGTCAGCACTTGGAATTCCATATTTACGAACACAATGAGTAACATCAAATACAACTGGATAACCTAAATTATTCATATGAAAAAAACTGCGTGGATCAACAATCAAATCGTTATAACCAAATACATAACCACGCTCTGTTAATATGATTTGATCATTACCGGCATCAATGCATTTTTGCAAAGGATGTTTCATATTATCAGGAGCTAAAAACTGGCCATGTTTAATATTTACAACTTTACCAGTTTTTGCAGCAGCAACTAATAAACTACTTTGCATACACAAATAGGCTGGTATTTGTAATACATCACAAACCTCTCCTGCAATAGCTGCTTGATAACTTTCATGAATATCGGTTAATAAAGGAAATCCAAACTGTTCTTTTACTTTGGCTAAAATTTTCATCCCCTTTTCTAATCCCGGCCCATCATAATAACTTAAACTGCTGCGATTATCTTTTAAAAAACTTGACTTATAAATAACTTTAATATTTAATCGTTCACTTACCTCTCTTAATTTTTCAGCAGTATCCATCATTATTTTTTCATCTTCAATTACGCAGGGTCCGCTAATTAAAAATAATTCTTTTGCACCACAAGCTATATCACCAACTTTTACAATTTTTTTTTGCATTGTATTTATATTTTATAGATAAGTTAACAAAATAAACATTTTTATGTGTATAATAAAAACGATTTTGTCACAAAAAAACCTTAACAAAGTATTTTCTTTATAAAATGGAAAAAGTTCATTTAATTGCTATCGGAGGAAGCGCAATGCATAATATGGCCTTAGCACTGAACGAAAAAGGGTTTATTGTGAGTGGAAGCGATGACGAAATAAACGAACCCAGCAAAAGTCGATTATTAAAATTTAATTTATTACCCAAAGAAATTGGTTGGTTTCCAGAAAAAATAACAAAAGATATTAGCGCAGTAATTTTGGGTATGCATGCGCGTGCAGATAATCCAGAATTAATAAAAGCTAAAGAATTAGGCTTAAAAATTTATTCGTATCCCGAGTATATTTATGAATCTACAAAAGATAAAACGCGCATTGTTATTGGAGGCAGTCACGGTAAAACTACAATTACCGCCATGATATTACATGTAATGCATTATCACCATATTGAAACTGATTTTTTAGTTGGCGCGCAATTAACTGGCTTTGAAACCATGGTTAACCTAACCAAAACTTCTAAATATGCAGTAATTGAAGGTGATGAGTACCTAGCTTCGCCTATTGACAGAAGGCCTAAATTTCATTTATACAAACCAAATATTGCTGTTTTAAGTGGAATAGCATGGGATCACATCAACGTTTTTCCCACTTTTGAAAATTACATCGACCAATTTAAAATATTTATTAATTTAATCGAGCCTAATGGCAATTTAATTTATTGTTCAAATGATAAAGTTTTAGAAGACGTTTGTTCTTCTTCATCTAATACCAAAATTAGTAAATGGCCCTACTCTATTCCTAATCATGAAATAATAAATGGCTTAACTTATTTAATTGATAATGACATCAAATACCCTTTACAAATATTTGGTAATCATAATCTAATGAACTTAACAGCTGCAAGATTAGCTTGTAATCAAATGGGTATCAATAATCATTTGTTTTATGAAGCTATTCAATCATTTACTGGTGCCGCAAAAAGATTAGAATTAGTTTTTAAAACTGAAACATTTAATTTTTATAAAGATTTTGCTCATTCTCCTTCTAAACTAAAAGCGACAACAGATGCAGTAAAACAGCAATTTCCAGAGCGTAAAATTATTGCTTGTATGGAACTTCACACGTTTAGTAGTTTAACAGAAGATTTCTTAAACGAATATAAAAATTCAATGAATTTAGCCGATGAAGCTATTGTTTACTATAATCCTCATACTATTTCACACAAAAAATTAAAAGAAATTTCGCCCGAACAAGTTCATACTTGCTTTAACAGAAAAGATTTAATTGTATTTACAAAAAGTGAAGAATTAACTAATTATATTAAAACTAAAAACTTTAATAATTCGGTTTTATTAATGATGAGTAGCGGAAATTTTGATGGAGTTGATTTTACGATGTTAGCAAACGAATTAAAATATTAGTTAAGTAAAAAATATTATTTTAATTATTTTAATAATGCCACTTTACTTCTTTTACATCTAACTCAATTTCGACTCCGTTTTTATCTTCTAATAACAACAAACCTTTATCGCTTATCCCTTTAACCAAAAAATATTTTATTTGATTGTTTATTTCAAAATTCAAATATGTATTTAATCCAAAAAAACCATTCAAATAATTTGTTTTAATAAAATCATATTTCTCTTGCATAAGAGCTAAATAATATTTTTCTAAATGGAAAGCTATTCGATTCAAAATAAAATTTAAATCATAATCTTGTCCTGTAAGCATTTTTAAAGAAACTGCATTTGGGCTTGTATCAAACAAAAGCTGATTAACGTTTATACCAATACCAATAACTGACCAATTAATTTGATTATTTAAAAGGTTATTTTCTATTAATATTCCAGCTATTTTACGTTTATCAATTAAAATGTCGTTTGGCCACTTAATTTTAATGTCAATATGGCTAGTATTTATCAATTCCGTCAGGCTGTCAAAACAAGCTAAAGCAGAAATTTGATATAAATAAAAAAGTTTGCTAAGTGGCAAAAAACTTGGCTTTAAAATAATCGAAAAGGTTAAATTAAGACCTTGTAAAGCAGACCATTGCATACCTCTTTGACCCTTACCTTGTGTTTGATGATTTGCATGAATTATAGTACCTTCCGCAACATTAACGTTATTTAACATGCTAAGGGCATAAGAATTGGTGCTATCAACATCTGATAAAAATATTGTATTTCTTCCTATAAATAATGTTTCCATTAAACAAATAGATTAAATTTGTTGTTAATTGTAAACCTAATAAAATTAATTAATAGCTAAGCTACAAACAATTTAAATATGCCTAAAATACCGGTAAAAAAAACTACAGTAAAAAAAAGTAAAGTTCTCATTGGCAAAGCAAAACCAAAAGTGGCTAAAAAATCAACTAAATTAAAACTATCCTCTTCAAAAAATACTTTCCCAACTGGAAGAAAAATAACACCAAAAAAACCATTAACCGAAAAAGAGCGAGAACAAAGAGAGGCAAATTTAATTGCTAATCTTGAAAATAAGAAAAAGACAAGTACTGTTAAGCGTCCAAAAAAATCATCAACCGTAAAGCAAACAACCTCTCTATTAGAAGCGATCATAGATGGGATGAAAGAACGTAAAGCTAAAAACATTACCACCTTAAATTTAAGTCAAATCGAAAACAGAGTAACCGATTATTTTGTAATTTGCGATGCAGATAGCAATACCCACGTTAACTCTATTGCTGATAGTGTTGAAGAAATTGTTACAAAATCAACTTCAGAAAAAGCTTTTCATATAGAAGGAAGACAAAATGGCGAATGGATTTTGATAGATTATATAAATATTGTAGTTCACGTATTTTTGCGTGAATCTCGCGAACATTATAATTTAGAAGGTTTGTGGGGCGATGCAGAAATAACACACATTAAAGATTAAAATTCAAAAATAAAGCTATTCTTAATTAACATGAGCGAAGAACAAAAAGAACCTATTCCGGAAAATACTAATAATTCAAGTGAGAAGGCTTCTCCCGAAGAAGAAAGAAAAAAACAATTTGAAAGAATGAAAGAAAAATTTAAAAAGCAAAACTCACCTTTTGGAGGAAATAAAAATTCTAACAATAACGGCAATAATTTTTATTGGATTTATGCAGCTGTTATTGGAGTTCTTTTGTTTATTGTTTTTTATGGGAATAATTTTAATTCACATTTAATCGAAGTTTCTCAAGGTGAATTTTACCAAAAAATGCTTTCAAAAGGTGATGTTAAAGACATTGTTATTGTAAATAAAACAATTGCACGAATCTCAATTAATCCAGATAGCGCATACAAGTGCGATCGTTATAAAAACGATAAAGGTGTTTCAATTTTTCCAGATAAAAATTTTAAAGGCCCTCATTATTTTTTTACAGTGCCATCTATTGATAATTTAATGACAGGAATTGAGAAAGTTCAAAATGAAGCCTTAATTCCAAAAGAAAAACAAGTATTTGCAAGAAGTGTTGAAGAGAGCAATTGGTTTGATAGTGGCTTGTCTTTTTTATTGCCAATAATTATTATGATTGCTTTATGGTTTTTTATGATGCGACGAATGGGTGGCGGAGGAAGCGGAGGCGGACCTGGTCAAATTTTTAACATTGGGAAATCAAAAGCTACTTTATTTGATAAAGATTCGGCAGTTAATACAACTTTTAGCGATGTTGCAGGATTAGACGGAGCAAAAATGGAAGTGATGGAGATCGTAGATTTTCTTAAAAACCCTAAAAAATATACTGATTTGGGTGCTAAAATTCCTAAAGGTGCATTATTAGTTGGGCCTCCAGGAACTGGAAAAACATTATTAGCAAAAGCCGTTGCTGGCGAAGCAAAAGTGCCTTTTTTCTCTCTAAGTGGCTCTGATTTTGTAGAAATGTTTGTTGGAGTTGGTGCATCGCGTGTTCGAGATTTATTTAAACAAGCTAAAGAAAAGGCTCCTTGTATTATTTTTATCGACGAAATTGATGCAATAGGGCGTGCTCGTGGAAAAAATGCAGCTGCCGGTGGCAATGATGAACGCGAAAATACCCTCAACCAATTATTAACAGAAATGGATGGTTTTGGCACAAATAGTGGCGTAATAATTTTAGCAGCTACTAATCGTGCCGATATTTTAGATAGAGCATTGATGCGCGCTGGAAGATTTGATAGACAAATTTATGTTGATATGCCTGATTTAAACGAACGTAAAGAAATATTTGCTGTTCATTTAAAGAATATTAAAATAGACGAAAGTGTTGAAATAGATTTCTTATCTAAACAAACTCCCGGATTTAGTGGGGCGGATATTGCAAATATTTGCAATGAAGCAGCATTAATTGCAGCTCGTTCAAATAAAAAAACTGTTCAAAAACAAGATTTTTTAGATGCAGTTGATAGAATTATTGCTGGATTAGAAAAGAAAAATAAAATTATTACTCCTAACGAAAAACGTGTGATTGCATTTCATGAGGCAGGACACGCAACTGTCAGTTGGATGCTAGAACACGCAAGTCCATTAATTAAAGTTACCATTGTTCCAAGAGGAAAGTCATTAGGTGCTGCATGGTACTTACCAGAAGAAAGACAAATAACAACGACCGAACAAATAATGGACGAAATGTGCGCCGCATTAGGAGGAAGAGCTGCAGAAGAAATTATATTTGGAAAAATTAGTACCGGTGCTTTAAGCGATTTAGAAAAAATAACCAAACAAGCTTTTGCATGCATTGTTTATTATGGATTAAATGAAAGAATAGGTAATATAAGTTATTACGATAGTTCAGGACAAAGCGAATACTCATTCAACAAACCTTATAGTGAATATACAGCAAAAATGATTGACGAAGAGGTGAAGAAAATGACTGACATTGCTTATGCTAAAACAAAACAAATATTAATAAGTAATAAAGTTAAACTAACTTTATTGGCCGAAAAATTATTAGAAAAAGAAGTTATTTTTAAAGAAGACCTAGAAGATATTTTTGGTAAAAGACCATTCGAAAAACATGATGAAATAGTCGTTGATTCTCCCAAAGAAATCGCTGCTCCATCATCTGAAGAAGAAGGAACTAGTTCAGAAATAATCACTAAAGATGATGATTTAAGTTTATAAAAAAATTATTATTTCTTAAAAAACTTAAGAAGATTTCCAATCGTATCTTTTAAATCGTTACGAGAAACAATTTTATCTAAAAAACCATGTTCTAGAACAAACTCTGCAGTTTGAAAACCTTTTGGCAGGTCTTTTCCGATTGTTTCTTTAACAACTCTTGGACCAGCAAAACCGATTAATGAACCTGGCTCAGAAATATTTAAGTCGCCTAACATAGCATAACTAGCAGTTACACCTCCTGTTGTTGGATCAGTTAACAAAGAAATATAGGGTATCTTTTTTTGAGCTAATTGACTTAATTTAGCCGATGTTTTAGCCATTTGCATTAACGAAAAAGCAGCTTCCATCATTCTTGCTCCTCCACTTTTAGAAATAATTAATAATGGTGTTTTTGTTTTAAGGCAGTAATCGATTGAGCGAGCAATTTTTTCTCCTACTACACTTCCCATGCTACCACCAATAAATCCAAAATCCATACAACAAATCATCAAATTATAGCCATTTACTTTGCCATAAGCGCTTCTTAAAGCGTCTTTTAAACCGGTTTTATTAATATTATCCGTTAATCTAGAGGTGTATTTTTTTGTGTCGGTAAATTCTAAAGGATCGCCACTTACTAAATTTTCATTTATCTCAACAAACTCGTTGTTGTCGAAAATAACCTCAAAATACTCTTTACTACCAATTCTTTCGTGATAGTTACATTCAATACAAACATATTTATAGGCAGCATGATCTTGAACAGTATGTATTTTTTTACAAGAGGGACATTTATACCATAAGCCTTCTGGTGTTTCTTTCTTCTCTTTTGTAGAAGTTGTAATGCCTTCTTTTAATCTTTTAAACCATCCCATTTTTTAAAAATTTAATTAATAAGAAAATAAATAGTCGATAGATAAATTATAAAAAATATTGCTGTTAAGCAATAGTAATGGTTTTATCTAAATATACATCTTGAATGGTGCTTAATAACTTAACGCCTTCGTTCATTGATTTTTGAAACGCTTTGCGTCCGCTTATTAAACCCTGTCCTCCTGCTCTTTTATTAATCACCGCAGTGGTAACCGCATCTTTTAAATCGCTTTCGCCCTTACTTTCGCCACCACTATTTATTAATCCAATTCTTCCCATATAACAATTAGCAACCTGGTAACGACATAAATCAATTGGATGATCGGTATTTAAATCAGAATAAACATTCGGGTGAGTTTTACTAAAATTAATAGCAGTAAATCCACCATTTTTATCTGATAACTTTTGCTTAATAATATCAGCTTGAATAGTTACACCTAAATGATTAGCTTGGGAAGATAAATCAGTAGCGGTATGATAATCTATTCCATCTTTTTTAAAAGCATTGTTACGAGTATAACACCATAATACTGTGGCCATTCCTAATTCATGAGCACGTTCAAAAGCTTGAGCAACTTCCACAATTTGTCTTGACGACTCAGGAGAACCAAAATAAATAGTTGCTCCAACAGCAACAGCACCCATATTCCATGCTTCTTCAACCGAACCAAACATGATTTGATCAAATTTATTGGGATAGGTTAATAACTCATTATGATTAATTTTAACTATAAAAGGTATTTTATGCGCGTATTTTCTTGAAACTGAAGCCAAAACACCAAAAGTTGAAGCTATTGCATTACAATTACCTTCTATGGCTAATTTAACAATGTTTTCACTATCAAAATAAATGGGGTTTGATGCAAAACTTGCCCCTGCACTATGCTCAATTCCTTGATCAACAGGGAGAATACTCATATATCCGGTACCTGATAAACGACCAGAATTATATAATTGACTTAAACTTCTTAAAACTTGTGGACTTCTGTTAGAAGGCGAAAACATTCGATCAACAAAATCATTTCCAGGAACGTGAATTAGTTCTTTTGAAATAGTGGTACAGGTGTGATGCAAAAGATTGTCGGCATTTGCACCCAATAAATCAAAAATTTTTGTCGACATAAGTTGAATTTTGATAAAAACAAAGATAATAAAAAAACCCCGCCAAAGGCAGGGTTTTATTTGAAATAATACTATTTATTCGTTAACCATTACCATTTTAAAAGGCACATTAATAATTGCCTGATAATCTTCTCCAGCTTCCAACATGTCTTCATCATCTTCTTCATAATGCCAGTGAATAGTAACTGCACTTCCTGCCTTATTTATTCCTTCTAGCTTTTTAAATACATCTAATATACATTTAGAAGAAGATGTATTGAAATATTCTAACTGAATGTTAACAGTTGTAATTGGTTTAACTGCTGAAGAGTAATTCTCTAGAGCCTCTATTAGTGGTTTATAAAATTCAATTGAATTTTCAGGAATAGATCTTCCTTTTATTTCAAGAATTCCACCAATTAAATCAAAATTAATATTTGGTGTTTTTGGTGACCCTTCGATGGTGTATTTTTCCATAATGTATCTGCTTTTATTGATTGGATATTTTTATATTAAGTGTAAAGAAAGAAACTTTATTATCAATTTCCAAAAAATTATAATCTAATTTTTGACCTGTTTTTCTGGCAATATCTATCATGCCTAAGCCCCCGCCACCTTTCTTTGACATTTGACCATTATTCAACGTTTTTTTATAAAATTCTTTTAATTCTTCTTTTGACAAAGAATTAACTTCATCTAAACGGCTTTTAAAAGCACTAATATTTTCATTAATAATAAAATTACCCGTTACTATAAAATAATCACTGTCTTTTTTACCAACTGTAAAAATAGCAGATTTGTTTATATCACCGTCTTGTTCAGAAATTTCATCTAAATGATGATAAAGATTTTGTAAAATTTCAACTAAAATATGGTATACTTTTCTTTTTAACTTAGGATCTTCGTTCAAATTATCCATCTTGGTCTCCATAATTTGAAAAACAGAAGACAATAAATCTGAAGTTACTTCCCCCTTAAATGCAAGCAAAATATCATTTCGCTCCATTTGTTTATAAACATCGAAAATATCCATTTAAATTAGTTAAAAGTATATTGTGTAAATATAATTTATTTTTATTTAAAAAAAAAGTTTAAAAAAAAAATATACTTATTTCAACATTTGTTAATAAATCAAGTCTGTTTTTTTAAATTTTTAAATCACAATCTAGTTAACTCACTAATTATCGTTTTATGTTGAGGAAAATCGTCACATAAATGAACTCGGCTTGCCATTTCAAAATCAATAAAATCAAATCCGGGACTAACAGAACAGCCAACTAAAGAAAAATCTCCCCCTTTTAAAACCCTTGATGCAAACCATGTATTTTTTTTTACTGTGTATTGAAATACTTCACCGGCAATTAAATTACTTCCAACCGATGTTTTAATAAGATTTCCAAACTCATCTATTTCTATAATTTCAAGTGCATGGCCAAAATAAAAGTGCCAAGTTTCGTCACTCTTAATTCTATGAAAGGCTGAAAAACTATCGGCTTTTATTAAAAAATAAATAGAAGTAGAAAATGATCTGGATCCTGAAAACATTAAGGGTAAAAATTCCCTTGTAATAACATCAGATGATCGGTAGACCTCTCTATAAAAGCCTCCTTCGGGATGAGGCTGAAGATTTAATTGATTAATTATAAAATCGATTGTCATTACTATATTTTTAAATTAAAGTTTATCTAATGTAATAAAACAAATATAATTATTAATTAAAATCAAAGAATTTAATATTAAAGTTAATTTATTTGATAAATTTAATTTTATATTATTTTGATTGGTTTTTTGTATCTATTTTTACTAATAAAATCTTTTTAAGATGCAAGAGGAAACTAAAAAACACTTAATGAATTACCTAAATATTATAGGGACTTATTATAAGATTGAAAACGCAGAAAATTATAGTTTTAAAAAACGTCAAAAATTATTAGATATGCTAAAGCAACAAAATGTTTTGGCATGGGAAATAATTGATCGTTTATTTGAAAGTCAAATTCAATTAGATAGAATTGAAAATGATAAAGAAAAAAAATCAAAAAAAACAGAGCTTTGGCAAAAAGAACTTCTGAATTTTACCGAGAAAAGAGATACAGCAAAGTCAATGGTGGATACCTTTTTAAAAAATAATATTAATTAATGCGATAATAAACTATTCACAAATTCTGTTGGATTAAAAGTCTGTAAATCAGTCATTTTTTCACCTACTCCAATATATTTAACGGGTATTTTAAATTCGTCAGAAATACCAATAACTACTCCACCTTTGGCTGTACCATCTAATTTAGTAACTGCCAAGGCATTTACATCGGTTGCTAAAGTAAATTGTTTACATTGTTCAATTGCATTTTGTCCGGTACTTCCATCTAAAACTAATAAAATTTCATGTGGAGCATCAGGAATAATTTTCTTCATCACATTTTTAATTTTAGTTAATTCATTCATTAAATTAACTTTATTATGTAATCTACCAGCCGTATCAATAATTACAACATCAGCATTTTTTGCTTTAGCACTACTCAAAGTATCATAAGCTACACTTGCAGGATCGGCACCCATTCCTTGATGAACTATAGGCACACCTACTCTATCACTCCAAACAATTAATTGATCAACAGCGGCAGCCCTAAAAGTATCAGCAGCTCCAAGAAAAACCGATTTTCCGGCTTGTTTATATTGATAAGCCATTTTTCCAATGGTTGTCGTTTTTCCAACTCCATTAACTCCAACAACCATGATTACATATGGTTTTTTAGTAAGTTCTTCTGAAAAGTGAGCCGTGTTTTGATTTTTATTGTTTTCTAATAGCAAAGAAACAATTTCGTTTTTTAAAATATTGTTTAATTCTTTAACATTAAGATAACTATCTTCTTTAACCCTATTTTCTATTCGTTTAATTATATTTATGGTTGTTTTTACGCCAACATCACCTGATAAAAGAATTTCCTCTAATTTATCTAAAACATCTGCATCAACAGTACTTTTACCAGCAATTGCCTTTGATAATTTACCAAAAAAACTTTCTTTAGTTTTAGCCAAACCTTGGTCTAAACTTTCTTTATTTTCGCGACTAAATAGTTTTGAAAAAATACTCATTTTTAATGCTCTAGATTAATATTTTTATTACAATCAAAAAAAAATTCCTTCCGAAACAAGGAAAGAATTTAAGAATAAAACAATCAAAATAAAATTATTTTGATTTTAAAAAATCTGCTACATGGTCAATGTGAACAATTTCTTCCTTAAAATTATAGGCACCTGTTTTATCAGATTTTACCATTTTAATAACTTTAGTAAAATCTTTTCCTTTACCAGATTTTAATGTTGCAACAACTTTCTTTGCCATTATTTAAATTTTTAAATTATTTAATTTCTTTATGAACGGTCATTTTCTTAAGAACAGCATTGTATTTTTTCAATTCAATCCGTTCGGTAGTGTTCTTTTTATTTTTAGTAGTAATGTAACGAGATGTTCCGGGCTTACCACTTTCTTTGTGCTCTGTACATTCCAATATTACCTGGATTCTATTACCTTTTTTTGCCATGACTTTTGATTTTAAATTATGCTAAAATTCCGCTAGCTTTAGCTTCTTTTAAGCAGGCACTAATGCCTTTTTTATTAATATTTTTTATCGCCGAAGTAGATACGCGTAGTGTAATCCATTCGTTTGTTTCTGGTATGAAGAAACGTTTGCGTTTTAAATTCACTTTAAATTGGCGACGAGTTTTAGTGTTTGAAAACGATACGTTGTTTCCACCCATTGCTTTTTTTCCTGTTAACTGACAAATACGTGACATGTTATAATTCTTTATCTTAAAATTAAATTCTCCTTAAAATTAGGGATGCAAATATACTAAAAGTAAATTAATATACCAAATATTGAGAATTTAATTAAAAAAATGAAATAAATTATCATCTCCTATTTTTTCAAAACTGCTTTTAAGTTCTATTAATGGAGCTTTAATACCAGTATTAAAGTAAATATTTGGATTTTGTATAACCATTAGTTCATCCCAAATGCCAATATCAATAATACTAGTTAATAAATAAGCGCCACCTTCAACTAAAATACTTTGAATGTTTAATTGAAAAAGAGTTTCTAAAATTTGCGGAATAATTGACTGATTAAAATCAATCTTAATAAATTGATGATTTAATGATTGTTTTTCGACAATTGAATTAAATATAATCACTTGATCATCAGAATCATAAACATGATAGTCGAAAGGGATTTCTAGGCTTTTATCGATTAATATTCTAATGGGATTTTTACCATTATTTAATCGGGTTGTTAAACGAGGATTATCATTTAAAACTGTATTTTTTCCAACCATAATTGCCATTGTTTGTGAGCGTAGCTGATGAACCAAATTATTTGAGATTGCACCTGAAATAAAATTATCTGCTGGATTAATTGGAATGGGCCATTTGCTTATAAAACCATCGGCAGTTTGAGCCCATTTAAGAATAATATAAGGTCGTTTTTTTTTAAAATAACAAAAAAAAGTTTTGTTCAATTCAATTGCTTCTTTTTCTAAAACACCTTCAATTACTTCAATCCCCGAGTCTTTTATTTTTTTAATGCCTTTTCCTGCTACTAAAGGATTAGGATCTTTACAAGCAACAACAACTAGCTTAAATCCTTTTTGAATAATTAAATCTGCACAAGGTGGTGTTTTTCCAAAATGTGAGCAGGGCTCAAGGGTAACATATAAAATACAATCTTTTGTAGAAATTGAATTATCTAGCTGTTCTATGGCATTTAATTCGGCGTGAGCAAAGCCAAATTCTTGATGATAGCCAGAAGCAAGCACCTCATTATTTCTAACAATTAAACATCCTACCATTGGATTAGGCGCCACTTTTCCTAAGCCCTTCGATGCTAAATTTAAAGCTAATTGCATGAAATAAGTGTGATTCATCTCTAATAATTTAAATAGCTAAATATAGAGATTTACCTCTAAATTATAACTTTATATTTTTTGAATCCTTAACTAAATAAATTAACTCATAAATCCCCTCAATTTTATAAATTTGTATTTTTATAATTATATTTTATGTTTGATAATTTACAAGACAAACTCGATCGCGCATTTAAAATTTTAAAAGGACAAGGTAAAATTACCGAAATTAATGTTGCAGAAACATTAAAAGAAATTCGCAAAGCCCTATTAGATGCCGACGTAAACTATAAAGTAGCAAAAACTTTTACCGATACTGTTAAAGAAAAAGCATTCGGTCAAAATGTACTAACCTCATTATCTCCCGGTCAGTTATTAATAAAAATAACGCACGACGAATTGGCCAACCTAATGGGTGGTTCAAAAGAAGATATTTATCTTGGAGGCAATCCTACCATTATTTTAATGAGTGGCTTACAAGGTTCGGGTAAAACAACTTTTACAGGAAAACTTGCTAATTACCTAAAAACAAAAAAAGGCAAAAAACCGTTAATGGTGGCTTGCGATATCTATCGTCCGGCAGCAATTGATCAATTGCATGTTTTAGGCGAACAAATAGGGATTGAGGTTTTTAGTAATAAAGAAGAAAAAAATCCGATTAAAATTGCCGAAGCAGCAATAAAACAAGCTAAAGAAAATGGAAATAATGTTGTTTTAATAGATACAGCTGGTCGTTTAGCGATTGATGAACAGATGATGAATGAGATTACTGATTTAAAAAAAGCAATCAAGCCTAACGAAATTCTGTTTGTTGTAGATAGTATGACTGGACAGGATGCTGTGAATACAGCTAAATCATTTAACGATCGCTTAAATTTTGATGGTGTTATTTTAACTAAATTAGATGGCGATACAAGAGGCGGGGCTGCATTATCAATAAAAAGTATTGTAAATAAGCCAATTAAATTTATTGGAACTGGTGAAAAAATGGAAGCTTTGGATGTATTTTATCCCGAGCGAATGGCCGATCGAATTTTAGGAATGGGCGACGTAGTCTCATTAGTAGAAAGGGCACAAGAACAATTTAGCGAAGAGGAATCAAGAAAATTAAATAAAAAAATTGCTACTAATAAATTTGATTTTAACGACTTTTTAGCTCAATTAAATCAAATAAAAAAAATGGGAAACATCAAAGATTTAGTTGGTATGATTCCAGGAATGAGCAAAGCAGTTAAAGAAAATGACATTAAAGAAGATGCCTTTAAAGGAATAGAAGCAATTATTTCAAGCATGACCCCAGAAGAAAGATCAAAACCAGAATTAATTAATGGCTCTCGACGACAAAGACTCGCTAAAGGAAGTGGTCAAGGCGTTCAGGAAGTAAATAAATTATTAAAACAATTTGAAGAAACTCGCAAAATGATGCGAATGATGAATGATAAAAATGCAATGGCTAAAATGATGCGTAATATGCCTAAAGGAATGACTGGTGGAGGAAAAATGTAATAATTGAATATTTTTTTTATAAAAAATGCAACTAATAAACGGTAAACAAATATCACAAGAAATTCAGCAAGAAATTGCACTTGAGGTAAAACGAATGATGGATTTGGGATTAAAACAGCCACATCTTGCCGCAGTTTTAGTTGGAAATGATGGCGGAAGTGAGACTTATGTAGCCAGTAAAATTAAAGCTTGCGAAAGAGTTGGTTTTAAATCAAGCCTTATCAGACATCCAAAAACTGTTTCTGAAAAAGAATTACTTCAAACTGTTTACGATTTAAATCATAATGATGATATCGATGGATTTATCGTTCAGCTCCCACTTCCTGATCATATAAACGAACAAAAAATAATTGAGGCTTTATTGCCAAATAAAGACATTGATGGTTTTCATCCAATTAATATTGGGCGAATGATTTTAAATTTACCTTGTTTTGTTAGTGCAACGCCATTTGGTATTATTCAATTATTAGAACGTTATAAAATTGAAACCACTGGCAAAAATTGTGTTGTAATTGGTCGAAGTCATATTGTTGGCTTACCGATGAGTATTTTATTATCAAAAAATAATAGCTCTGGTAATTGTACTGTAACATTATGTCATAGTAAAACCAAAAATTTAAAATTTCATACTAGCCATGCCGATATTATTATTTGTGCCTTAGGAATTCCTGAATTTTTAACAGCCGATATGGTAAAAGAAGGAGTTGTGATTATTGATGTAGGAACTACAAGAGTTAAAAGCAATGAAACAACAAGTGGTTATAAACTCAAAGGAGATGTAAAGTTTGACGAGGTTGCTTCAAAATGCAGTTATATTACACCAGTTCCAGGTGGCGTAGGTCCTATGACAATTGCAGCATTAATTCATAATACCCTGTTGGCTGCAAAAAAAGAAATATATCCATAATTTTGAAAAATTGGGTTTCTTAAAAGAAAATATTTCAATTGCACTTTTATCTATTAAAGCCAATCGATTACGGGCGTTTATTACCATGTTAATTATCAGCATTGGCATCATGGCATTAGTTGGTATTTTATCGGCTATAGATGCAATTAAAAATGGCATTAATAGCAATTTTACAAGTATGGGTGCTAACACCTTTACTATTCGAAATGCTGATATGAATATTCGAGTTGGCCGACATGGCAAAAAAGCAAAAACTTACGAGAGTATTTCATTCAAAGAAGCTTTTCGATTTAAACAAGAATTTGATTATCCAGTTATAACTTCTATAACCACTTTAGCAAGTGGCACATCAAGATTAAGATATGAAAAGGCTAAAACTAATCCTAATATTCAAGTTTTTGGCAGTGATGAGAATTACCTAATTACCGCAGGATATGATTTGGGTAAAGGCAGAAACTTTACTCTTTCAGAAATGAATGGAAGTTCACATATTGCTTTAATTGGAGCAGACGTTGAAAAAAATCTCTTTGGAAAAAAAAGTTCAATTGATGAATTTATAAAAATTGGCGCAGGAAGATACAAAGTAGTAGGCGTTTTAAAAAGCAAAGGAAATAGCTCAGGCTTTGGTGGAGATAAAATATGTGTGATTCCTTTAAATACTGCTCGACAATATTTTGGAAGGCCTGATATGAGTTTTACTATAAATGTACTAACAAAAAATACGCTTTTAGTTGATCCGTATTTATTCGAAGCTAGAGGGGTTTTTAGAAAAATAAGAAAAATTCCAGTTACTAGCCTTGATGATTTTGACATCGTTAAATCAGATAATTTAGCATCTATATTAATAAAAAATATTACAACTGTAACAGTAGGAGCAACAATTATAGGGCTAATTACTTTACTTGGTGCGGCAATTGGATTAATGAATATTATGTTAGTCAGTGTAACCGAGCGCACACGCGAAATTGGAATTAGAAAAGCAATGGGCGCAACTCAACTAATTATTAAAAATCAATTTTTAATTGAGAGTGTTGTTATTTGTGTTATGGGTGGTTTATTAGGGATTATTTTAGGAATTTCTATTGGCAACCTGGTAAGTTTTGCTTTAAATACCGGATTCTTTATTCCATGGTTTTGGATTATATCTGGTATTATTATATGTATTATTGTTGGTTTAATTAGTGGTTATTTACCTGCCAAAAGAGCTTCTGAATTAGATCCGATAGAAAGTTTACGTTTTGAATAAATTTTATTTATTTTCAAAACTCACCGCAATAATTTGAATTTTTCTTTCAGATGAAGCCGAGGGAGAATAAACCGCATTTCGTTTATCTTTAAAATCATCACTCGCTTTACTCGCTGTTAATTCTCCAACATCTAAATCATCAAAAATAATTTTACCTGCAATTCCATTTTGTATGTATTCTTTAAAAAAACCATTTTTTGTTTCAGAAAAAAAATTTTTCAAACTACTTATTCTTCGTTTAGCTAAATTAATATTATAATCTGTGCTTGCTAAAGGACTACAATAACCTTTTAGAGTAATTTTTACAGTTTCGCCATTTTTTAAAACAGCTTCTAACAAATCAGAAAAACGTTTTAAATCTTCCATACCTGAATCAACACTGTCTTGAAAAAAATTATTAATTAAATTTAAAGCATTTTGTTTAGCCGAGCCATTTAAATTAGTTGAAAATTGATTTAAATAAATGGGCACTAATTCTTTATAATCGTTGTAAGAGGTTTCGTAATTTTTTTTGGTTGATACGTTTACTGTTTTAGAATCTGGCTCATCGTTATGAAAATAAAGTGTTAATGGCACTAATAATTTTAACAGTTCTTTTTTTAATGAAATAGAATCTAATTTTAAAATCGGCTTTATTTGATTATTTAAATTAAACCGATATATATCGTTGCAGCAATTTAATTTATCTTCGAAAAAAGATCCCTCTCTGTTACTTGATAAATAAATAAAATCATTTCCATTATTTGAAAAAGAAGTAGAATAATAAACATCATTAAAACCAGTATTAATTGGGCAACCTGCATTTACAACCTCACTAAATTGATTATTTTTAAACTCAGTTTTAAAAACATCAAAACCTCCTAAACCAGGGTGATAAGTGCTACTAAAAAACAAAACATTTTCTTTAACATTAAACCATGGCGTAATTTCATCTTCGGGTGTATTAATTTTTTTTCCTGCGTTAATTGGTTTTTCAAAAACACCATCTTTATTTTGAAAAGAATACCAAATATCCATCCCTCCCTCCCCGCCTATTCTATTACTCGAAAAAAACAAAACTTGTTTTCCATTGAGCATGCCAAAATTTGGCTGACTCGTATTAGAATTTGGAAAATTAATTGGTTCTTCTATTTTGGTAGGTATTTGCCAATGATTGTTTTTAAATTCACTCAAATATAAATCACATAAAAATTCTTCGCTGTTTTTTTCTTTACAACGAGAAATAATCATTTGTTTTGAATCTGAATCAAAACAAATATTCGCATTGTGAAAAACACTTGAATTAAATAAAGTATCCATACTTTTAACTTTCTGCCATTTCGACTTTCTATAATCTGAAGTATAAATTTTACTATAAATTGGGTCAACTAAATCGATTTTAAGATTTGGTTTAATTGATGAAAAATAAATAGTACTATCTTTTTCAAATGCTGCAAACTCACTTTGATTTGTATTAATAATAGATTCTAAATGAACTTGAGTTATATCTGATTTGTTTTTTAATAGAATCTGAGACATTTCACAAGCTTCTATCTCTATTTTAGCCTTTACCAAATAGTATTTAATTTCAGATTGTTTTCTTTTATAATCTTCTAATTTAATTTTCGAGAATTTAATAAACCACTTTTTTGCTTCTTTATAATCGCCTTTAGTTTTAAGAATTTGTCCGATCCAATAATAAGTTAAAGGATATTTTTTTATGTTTACATGAGTAGTCACTTTTGTATATAAAATTAAAGCAATGTCTAAATCCAAATTTTTTCTACTCACATCTGCATATAAATAACACAACTTAACATCCAAACTATCTCTTAAATATAATCGATTAAGGCATTGTGAGGCTCCATACCAATCTTTTAAAATAATAGCCGTTTGTGCTTGCGATCTAAGGCTAGAATTTGATTGGGCAAGCAAACAAAAATTTGCAAAAACAAAAAAATAAAATAAAAATATTTGTCTTTTATTTAAATTCATCACATAAATACAGGGCAAGTTCGTTTTTTTGGAGTAAAATTGGATTTGAAATTAAAAACATAATTAATAAATAGTTCTAAAGAACCTCTTCTATTGGTGGCCATATTAAAATCGCTTACATTAATATCATAAGAAATGCCGCTTTGCATCGTTTTATAATGATAACCAAACCTAACAATAACGGCGTCGCGCGAGCGCCAGCAAAATCCAGCTAACACAGCTTTGTTATAATTACCAAGCATATGATACTTAATAGATGCATGAGGAACTAATTCATAATTATTTCCTTGAACTGTAATCAAAGCTTCGGCAATTAAATCAGTTTTTATGCTGAGGGGCATTGAAAAACTTAAACAATTCGTTAATTTAAAATTAAGTTGGCTTAAATCGTTCCCTTGGTAAGTAATTTCTGGCTTATTAATGTGATGAACACCTAAACCATAAATTAATTTATTTTTATTTTTAAAAACATATTGGATAACCGAACCAAAATTTACGTCTACAAAATTTGAACTGGTCCAATAAAATTTCTCTCCACTTGATGAGCTATTGTTAAAGGTAAAACCATCAAACTGATTATTAAATGTCATTTTAGTATAATCAAAACCTACCTGACAATACCCCATATTTAAGCCTACGGTTAAAATTAAACTACTATCGGGTTTTGCTAAATAAATATATGTTCCATTTAAATATATCTGATTGCTTCCGTAATAAGCATCTCCTGCTTTATCATTATTAAACATTAAACCAAAACCCAACATGTCTTTATTTAATTTTTTAGGTTTAACCCGTATTTCTCCATTCATATTAAATGTTGAATATGAAACCGGAACCGATTGCCATTGACTTCTATAAATTGCACTTAGGCGATAATCTCCATTAAACATTCCAGTATATCCTGGACTAATATTTAATAAAGAACCCGAAAATTGTGAAAAGTGAATGTCTTGTCCATAAAAATAATTTGCCCCTAGCAATAAACAAACAAACGTTATGTAACGATTAATATCCAAAATTTTGTGCTATAAACAAATATAACAAAATGAAATAACTTAATAAAAATCAATATCAACTAAAGTTTTAAATCTATTATTATTAATTTGATTAAAGAAAAAATTATGCCCTTCATTTAAACTTAATTTAATACTTTTGTAACTATTTATGACAGAAAATTTTGATATAATTATTGTTGGTGGAGGCATAGTTGGACTAGCAACAGCATATAAATTGAACACCTATTATCCAAACAAAAGTGTTTTGGTTTTAGAAAAAGAAAACGAGGTGGCAAAACACCAAACTTCTCATAACAGCGGAGTCATTCATAGTGGTATTTATTATAAGCCAGGATCATATAAAGCAAAAAATTGTGTTGATGGCAGAAGAGAATTGGTTGAGTTTGCTAAACAATTTAAAATACCTCATGATATTTGTGGTAAATTAATTGTAGCTACCCACCAAAGTGAATTAGCGCATATGAATAAAGTATTTCAAAATGGGATTGATAATGGCGTTGAGGACATGGAAATAATTGATGCAAAACGTATAAAAGAAATTGAACCGTTTTGTGTAGGAATTGCTGGAATTAGAGTGGGATGTACAGGCATAATTGATTATGATGCAGTGGCAAAAAAATATGCTGAACTAATCAATTCTAAAACTAATGGGAGTAAAGTATTAACTGGGCAACATGTTGTTGATTTTATAAGAGGTGAAAATGAAACAACTGTCATCACTAAAACCTCTCAATTTAAAGCTAAATATATTATTACAACTTCTGGTTTGCAAGCTGATAGAATGGCTAAAAAAGAAGGCCAACCCAGCGATGCTGCTATTATTGGGTTTAGAGGTGATTATTATGATTTAACCGAAAAAGGATTGTCTAAAGTAAACCATTTAATCTATCCTGTTCCTAATCCAAAATTTCCTTTTTTAGGTGTTCATTTTACTCGGATGATAACTGGTGGAACTGAATGTGGACCCAATGCCGTATTTGTTTTTGATAGAGAAGGCTATAGTAAAACAGCTTTTAATTTAAAAGATACCGCCGATGCTTTTTCTTATAAAGGCACTTGGAAATTTTTTGCTAAACATTGGCGTTTTGGTTTAGACGAATACCGTGGGGCATTTAGTAAAACATATTTTTTAAACCGATTAAGAAAATTAATACCTACTTTACAAATGGAAGATATTGTTGCAAGCAGATGTGGCATTAGAGCTATGGCATTAGGGCCTGAGGGAGAGATGTTAGACGATTTTAAAATAGAAAAGCATGGTAATGCGATGCATGTAATTAATAGTCCTAGCCCTGCAGCTACTGCTAGTTTGGCTTACGGAAACGAAATTGCCTTAATGGCAACCGAATATTTTAATTTAAAATAATTAAACAAAAAAAATCCTTCAATAACAATTGAAGGATTTTTTTTTATACTAAAAATTTTATTACTTTTTTGCTGGAGCTTTAGCAGCTGCGGCAGCAGGAGCTTTAGCGGCTGTGGCTGCAGCAGGCGTTGCAGCAGTTGCAACTGTTTCTGAAGTAACAGCACGAGTTACATCAACACTTATTACTGATATATTGCTAGGATGCAACAAGGTTATTCCATCAATTTTAATATCGCCAGCAGAAATGTTTTTACCAATGGCTATTTTTTCGATATTTAATTCGATATACTCAGGTAATTTTGATATTAAACCTCTAACTTTCAATTTACGTAATTTAATAGTTAATTTCCCACCAGCTTTAACACCTTCTGATGTGCCAATTGTTTTAATAGGCAATTGTAAGGTTACTGGTTTTTCAGAATTAACTAATAAAAAATCAGCATGTATTAATTTATCGTTTAATTTATGATACTGGGCTTCTTGTAAGATTGTTTGATGTGTTTTACCATCAATTTCAATGTTTACCAAATTAGTTTCAGGTGTAAAAATAATGTTTTTAAAGTGGCGAATATCGGCACTAAAGTGAATTTGTTCTCCTTCTCCATAAATTACACATGGCACACGGCCATTGTTTCTTAATGCAGTTGAATCTGTTTTTCCTACGTTCGCTCTAAGCGAACCGCTCAATGTTACTGATTTCATTTTATTTATTTTTTGTGAGTTATCAAAATTGCCCGTTTCAATTTTTTTAACTCTGATTAAATTTTAAACGGGTTATAATATAAAATTGCTACTTATCGATTCGTAATTATGAACGCTATTAATCACCTTGGCAAACAAGTCAGATACTGTTAATACTTTTATTTTAGAACTTTGTTCTTTTAAAGGGATGGTATCTGTTACGATTAACTCTGTTAATTTTGAATTTTGAATATTTTCGTATGCTTTGCCCGATAATACTGGATGCGTGCAAATTGCTCTTACACTCAAAGCTCCTCTTTCCATCATCATATCTGCTGCCTTACATAAAGTGCCGCCAGTATCCACCAAATCATCTACCAACACAATATTCCGTCCTTCAATCTCCCCTATGGCGGTCATACTTTCTATCACATTTGCTTTTGCACGTTGTTTATAACAAATTACGATATCTGCTTTTAAATGCTTAGCGTAACCATTTGCGCGTTTACTTCCTCCCATATCCGGTGCTGCAATAGTCAAATTTTCTATGTTTAATTTTTTTAAATAAGGCAAAAATATGGTTGAGGCATATAAATGATCAACAGGCACATTAAAAAACCCTTGAATTTGATCTGCGTGCAAATCCATAGTCATAACTCGGGTTGCTCCAGCCACAGCAAGCATATCGGCCACTAATTTTGCGCCAATAGCCACCCTTGGTTGATCTTTTCTATCTTGTCGTGCATATCCAAAATAAGGTAATACTGCAACTATTTGTCTGGCGCTAGCCCGTTTAGCCGCATCAATTAATAGTAGTAATTCCATTAAATTATCTGCAGGTGGCATCGTGCTTTGCATAATAAATACACTATGCCCACGAATACTTTCTTCGTACGAAGCTTGTAATTCTCCATCACTAAAACGATAATGTACCAGTTTTCCTAAGGGTTGGCCATAAGCAGTAGCAATTTTATTCGCTAAGTCTTCAGTTGCAATACCAGAAAATAATTTTACTTGTGATTTCATTTTGGGAGAGCAAATATAGAAAAATTTCTTGATTTTAATCAAGATAACATGTTTTACCTGAATTTATTTAGTTTTATCAATACTAATTTTTGCATTTTTTAATCCCTTTTTTCTATAATTAAGAGCTTCTTGTTCAGCTTCTATAACAGTTTTAAATGAACCCGTAAAAAAAGTTTTTGAACCATCATTATTCAATGTGCTATCTATAACATTTAATCTTATCATTTGTCTTAACAAACTATTTGGTGAAATATTAATAGGAAGAGTTTCAATGGCCACTCTAAAATTAATGCCTAATTGGTTTCTAATCTCTTGTGCCAAAAGCTTTAATTTTTGTGTCTCTAAATCATTTCTATTATTATCGCTAATATTCGAATTTAATATATTTGTTATGCTATCAAGTTTTGTTAATTTTAATTTTCGATCATTGGTAGCAATTACATTATTGATTGAATCATTTCTTTTTTTAGAAATATCTGATTCATTTTTATTAGAATTAAATCGTTGAAGTAATTTGTTATTATTATTGCTATTATTATCCGTGTTATTTTCTGTGTTATTATCAGTATTATCTTCCGCATTATTATCTGTATTATTTTCTCCAAATTTAAATTTATAACCCTCAGAATTTGAGAAATTTACCTTTCGTTTTGTTTCATTAAAAACAAAATCTAACTCAAACAGCTTTAAAACATTAAAATCAACCATCTGTTCATCATAATTTATTAAAAATTTATTTCCAAAAACATTATTCACTTTTACTAAATATTGGCCAGCATTTTTTATATCAATTGCATAAAACCCGTTTTCATCTGTTAATGCGGCAAATTCTTCTCCTTTATTACCCTTTGCGGTTATACGTACCCCTTTTAATGAAATTTTACCTAATGAACTTAGCGTATCTCGGTTTAATTTTACATAACCTTTAACTCGATACGACAAAGAATAAGGAACATACAAATTATAATTTGAATTCATATACAAATCTTGTTCAGCACCATTTGCACAAATCAAATCTTTTAAATTTACAACTGGTAAAAAGTTTAACAAATAATTACCAAAAGGCATATTTATATAATTAATTTCGCCATTTATATTCGTCATCAATTCTATTTCAGAAAAATTACTTTGTTCTTCTTCAGTTTGAGAATTATTGTTAATTTTATTTTTAATACCAACTAAAATATTTGGAATAAATGGTTCATTTTCATCCCTTATTTTATTACCATTTATATCATGATAACAAATTACTTTTAAATTATAATACTTAGTTCGTGGCTGATCTAAATCAAATGATTTTGTTATCCCTAAAATCAAATTAATATTTCTAAACACACTTTTTACACCAGTTTCAGAATTACGTGTGCTATTTTGATTAATATTTATTCGAGCATTAGCAGTTAATCCATTTTTAAATAACCAATCAATTCTTGGGTTAATCGAAATATTTTCGCTATTTGAAGGTAATTGTAAATAATAATTACCGTAAATGGTTAATAAAACGGTTCTATCTAAATAATATCGTTCATATTTTGGACGAATAAATATTGATTGTGTTTCAATTTTGGTGTAAATGCCATTTCCTGAATTAAAATAAAATGGTTCATATGAAGTACCAAAATTGATAGTAAAAAATTTATTTAAGTAATTAGCACTAATGATGGAATTAAAAACTTCGCGCTTAATAACTGGATAATTAGAATTACTAAAACTTATGTTATAATTATTTCTATAACCTATAGATATGTTGGCAGAAATTGATTTTTGAGATGAAATTTTATGTTTAACATTTAAAAAGCATGCTTTTAAACGATTAGAATAAATGTTATTAAAATTATTGAAAGCATTGTAGTTATTTTGTTCATTACCATTATACATTAAACCAGTTTCATAAAATATAGACCTAAAAATTGATGAATAACTTAATCGAACAAGATCAATTTGAGCTTTATTATTATTTAATAAATAAGTTTGAAATGAAGATGATGAATTTATAATATTTCTATTTAAAATAAATCTAATTTTACTTAATTTAGATAATTCATACACACCATTAGCTTCGTAATAAATGGTTTTACTAAAAATTCCGTTTATATTTTTAGATGTTAAAACTGAAATATTTAATTTATCCCATGAACCTGAATAGCTTAATCTGTAATTTATTCCAGTAATAGTGGTATCGTTCGAATTTAAACCTTGAGCAATTGTTTCAAAATATTTCACACGACTTATTCCAATAACGCCATTCAAACTATGGTGTTTATAAAAAGAATATCCCGAACCAATATTTCCCATAAATGTATTATTTTTATTATTTAAAAATAAATTATTGATATACAAAATATTAGTATTTAATTTTATTTTATTTAGTATTGATATTTGATGATCTATCAATAAACCAGCATTTGAATTTGGTGATAAATTTTTTACAGCACCAATTTTAAAAATATTGTTTTTAATTAAATTAAGTTCAGCAACAACACCTGTTCCAATAATTCCACCAAAAGAATTATTCAATGCTAAATTACCAACGCTTATGTTATATTTTGGTTCTTTATAATTTATTCTAAGCGGCAAACTTTGTATTAAAGTACCTGTATTGATATTAGGTGTATTAAAAACTTGATTTTGTAAGCCAAAAAGATAACTTAATTCCCTTTTCTTGGTAAATAAAATTGATCCGTAAACATTTCCAAATATAAATGGCTGAGTAGCGCTTAGTAAATTTCCAACCTGTAAATTAAAATTAAGTGGCGATTGAGATTGATTTTTTTGTAAAACAAAATAGCTTCTTACTTTTCGAAACTGAATGGTTTCTCGTTTTGTTTTTCCGTTTGATGCTATTACTCTTAAAGTAGTTTCTCTTTCAATATTATCAAGGTAACTTTCATTATTATTTAATTCTTTTTTGTATGAAACATTATAATTTAATATGGTATCAGAACCAGCAGGCAAACTAATGTAAACAAAATTATTTAACTCATTAAAACCAATTAAATTTAATAATTTTCCTGCTTCAAAAGTTAATTTAATCAATTCACTAACATTTCCTTTATTACTTAACAAAATTTTAAAATCTTTTAAATCATATAACTCATTAAAATATATTGTGTTAGAATTTACCTTCATAAACCAATCGCTTTTAATTGGTACATCAATAAAGAAGGTTCCAAAATATTTTTCTTTATTTGATTTAAGAAATGAAGTAATTACATATGCCTGACCGCCATAAACTTTATTTGGCTCAATTAATCGAAAAGGAATAAAAAACGAATCGCCGGGTTCAATACTAACTTTACCCATTGGCAAACCAATACCGTGCCATCCCTCTGGTAATTTGGTTTCAATTAATCCATCAAATGTTTCTTTTTTATAATTAATGATTTTTAGAACATTAAATATAGACGAATCAGCTGAATGCGATATTTTATATTTTAAAAAACTCATTACAACAGTATCTTTTAGTACTAAGTTTTGATTTGCCTTAACGGTATCGTTGGCATTTATTCGGTTAATAGGTACAGAATTGGTTCTTTGTAATAAGGAAGTATTATCAACCTTTAAATCTTTATTAATTGGTTGCAAGAGAGTATCACTTTGATTATTTTTAGTCGAATCTAAAGCAGTTTGGCTTTGAAAAGACAATATTAACAAACAAAAGATGAATATGTAATCAATTTTTTTAATAAAATTTTTAACTTAAATTAAGTAACGAAAGTAGTCAAAAAAAAAACAATAATTTATCTATATATTCAATAGCTTTAGCGTATTTATATAAATAAAAACCCAATTAACTTGTTATTTAATAAATATTCCTGAGAATTATTGGATAAAAAAAAAGCAACAAGTATATACCTGCTGCTTTAAATTTTAATTTCGCTTTATATTATAACGCATCTAATTCAAATAACACATTAGTTACATATCTATCAGGATTAGGACTAGCTGCTTGTTGTAAAATAGTTGTAGTATTCATTGGAGTAACTCCACCTCCAGTTCCAGTACCACATTGCCAAAAAATACAAAAATCATTTTCCACTGCACTTCCAGTGTTTTCATTAGGGGCAACTGCAGCTGCATCAGTAATTAATACTGTAGGAAATGCTGTTAAAGCACAAGGTAAAACAAGGTTAGCTGCTGCGAAGTCTGCTGTGGGAACAGAAGCTACGCCAGTTGCTGCAGAAAAATGAGTTCCCATACCGGTCATAGTAATACCAACATTATTTAAAGCTAAAGTATTAGCAACATTATCTGTTCCCATAAAAGTTGCTTGCTCTGCTCCATAACTTAAAGCCCATCTTCTTGATGCGGAAACAGTAAAACGAGTTCTGTACATCTGCTGATCAGCAGTAAGTGTAGTGCCAACACCTGCACCAGTTGCATTTTGAATAGCAGCACCCCTTGCTCCCATACCAATTCTGTAATCTTCTATAGAATTAAATACGAATTCGATGTTACCACCATCAATAATTTGAAATCTTAAAACTAAATTTAGATTAACAGCCACAGGTAAAACTCCTCTATCTCTAACTGCTTGTGCGTTTGTTTTTTGACTTAATAAAAGCAAACAAAAAAGAAAAATTGGTAAAACGATTTTTTTCATGATATTTTTTTTAATAATTTTCCTCAAATTTAGACATTTAAATTAATAAAACAAATATTAGTGTAAAATTAATGTTATTAAAAAAAATATTAAAATGTAAGTTAATATCATTTTTAATCAATTTGATATCGATTTTTGTTAATTTTTTTTGATATTGTATTTTTTAAAATTTAAGATATCTTTGTCTAAAAAATATAGATGATAAAAAAAATAAATGAGTTTAAATTATATTTTATATTTTTATTCTCAAGCTTTATATTGCCAGCTCAAGACTTTGAAGTGTCACCTGCTTTAATTTCTTTTAAACTAAATCCGAATGAAATTGGCACACAAAAAGTTTCATTAACCAATCATTCTGATAAAAAACAATCCTTTGAGTTAAAAATGTCTGATTACTCGATTGATTCTTTAGGTAACAAATTAAGAATGCCTCCAGGCACAAGTAAAAGATCTTGTGCCAATTGGATTTCAATTAGTCCATCTTTATTGGAATTAAACCCTAACGAAAGCAAACAAATAGATGTAACCATGACTGTTCCGAGTGATGGATTTTCTACTAAATGGGTACTAATATATGTTCAAACAAGTAAAGAACAATCTGATTTTAGCAAGCCCGACAAAGCAGTTGCTACAGGTGTTTTAATTGTACCCCGTATTATTATTCAAGTTTTTCAATCGCCAAGTTTAAATAATAATTACATGGCAACCATACAAAAGTTTAAAGAAATAACAAAAAAAGGAGATAAAGAACGATCTTTTAGTGTAGAAATAAGTAATGTTGGAGATAAATTAATTAATGCAAAAGTTTTTTTAAATCTAGCTAATACCTCAACGGGTATTGAGACTAAATTTAATGCTGAAACTATTAAAGTTTTACCAGATGCAAAAAGACAATTAGTTTTAAAATTACCATCAGACTTACCAAAAGGCAAGTTTGCTTTAGCTGCTCTTTTAGATTACGGGCACAACACTGATATAGAGGGAGCACAGCTTATCATTGATATTAAATAATCAAAAAAAAATGAAGATTTTATTTTTACTTCTTTCTTTTTGTGCAAGTTTTTATTTAAAAGCACAAAAAGAAACAACTAATTGGTACGATGCAGAACGTAAACAAAAAAAAGAAGTTTTTTTTGAAAAAAAAGTTGGAGATAAATCTATTAGAGAAGGCCAGTACATTATTTACCATAAAAATGGTGTAACTTTTCAAAAAGGATCTTATTTAAATGGGGAATTAGATGGTGTTTGGATTATTTATTACGAGAATGGATCAATAAAAGAAAATTTAGTTTTTAAAAACAATCAATTAAACGGAGAAGCTAAAACATTCTACCCAAGCGGAAAATTATTCGAAATTTCAAATTATAAAAATGATGTATTAAATGGGGAAAGTAAAGTTTTTTATGAAAACGAAAAACTTAATGAAATTAAACATTATGATATGGGAATTTTGAATGGAGAAGCAATTGGTTATTATGAAGAAGGGGAAATGAATTATCGTAAAAAATATATAAAAGGGATAGAAGATGGCAAATTAGAAACGTACTATGAAAATGGAAATATAAGTTCAATTTATTACAAAAAAAATGGGATTTTAGATAGTTTATTTTTAAACTTTTACAAAGAAAAAAAGAACATCAAACAACTCGAATGTTACTATTTAAGAGGGTTGTTAAATGGGAAGCTAACTAGTTATCATGATAATAAACACATCAAATTAAAGTGTAGTTATATCATGAATAACATTGAAGGTTTTTGTGTCGAATTTTACGAAAATGACACAATAAAACAAAAAGGAAATTACCTGTTAGGAAAAAAAATTGGAGAATGGCTTTCTTTTTATCCAACAGGTCATTTATTTAGTCAAGGTAACTATGTTTCTGACTCACTTGATGGTAGATGGACCATTTATCATGAAAATGGAAAAAAGAAACAAGAAGGGTTTTATTCTAAAGATTTAGCTCAAGGAAACTTCAAGTTTTATTATGATAATGGAGTTTTAGAAAAAGAAGGTGCTTTTAATAGTGATAAGATGGAAGGTATTTGGAAATTTTATGATAATAATAATAAATTATTAAGTATTAAAAATTATTTAAATGGCACATTAGATGGCTTGCAAAAAGAATTCAATCCAACTAATGGTAAACTGACCAAGGAATATTATTATAAAAATGGGCTTGAATTAAAATAAAATAATTTTAATGCTCAATTAATTTTAGGGACAATCAACCGAATTACATTGAGGCCAAAGCCACAATTCAATGGGTACAGAATAAAAATCTGCAGTGCTTCCCAAAAGCTTATTTGATGGTGCTGCATTCATTCCACACTGAAAATAAATTCTAATCTTATTGGTATTGGTATTAATTGAAAAAACTCCAGAAGGAAGTGGAATACCAACATCATCATATTCCATTAAAACATTACCTAATGGGGGGGAGGCGGAAGAATTTAATGTTATTGGTCCAGTTAAATCTTGGTATGCATTAAACGTAGCGCCAGCAAAACCAGAAATATTAGAAGCTGAAGCTTGAATTGCAGATAAGGGGATAGTGTTACCAGCATCTCCAATTATATTTGAAGCGGTAGTGCTAAAATATAATTTAAAACCATCTACTATAGAATGACCAATAGGGAAGCCAGGATTTATATCTGACATTGAAATGCCAATAACGGTATTATTTGATTCAATTCCGTTTTTATAATCTTGTATAGTTTTAAAATTAAAATTAACAACTCCACCAGACAAAATGGCAATTCTAGCCGTATTAAATTGAGAAAATAAATTTGAATTAAAAAAAACAAATAGTATAAAAAACTTACAAATTATTATATTTTTATTCATAATTATTAATCTGCTATTGAGCTTCTAATTCAAATATAATGTTAGCTATATAATTGTCAGGTACAGGACTTGAAGCTAAGTTAATAATATTAATCGTATTCATTGGATTAGTAGCTGAACCTTGAGGGGAGGCAGTTCCGCATTGCCAAAATATTGTAAAATTATTATCTGAAATATCACCAGCATTTGTTAAAGCACCTTTGTTAATTAAAGTTTGAGGGTAAGCCAAAAGAGCTGAAACAGATGCTGCTGAAAAATTACCTGTTAGTGGACTTATTAAATTACTAAAGGCACCGGTGTTATAAACTCCATTTTCGATTAAAGTAAAACCAACATTATTTAATGGCAATAAATTGGCAGGATTGTCAGTTCCAATAAAAGTAGCTTGATCTGCTCCAAAATTTAATAACCAGTTTGATGATGATGAAACTGAAAAATCAGTTCTAAAAAAAGGTGTTGAATTATTAGAAGAAGCACCAACTCCTGTAGCACTTGATAAAGCACCTACTCCATTTTTATAATCATTAATAGAATTAAAAGAAAAATTGATATTACCACCATTAGTAATATTTACTCTCAAAATTTGAGTTAAATTTACATTAGCTACAATCTGCTCATCATCTCGAACTACTTGGCATGCTAGTTTTTCTAAAAACAAAAAGCTTTCTAAAATAAGAGTAATAATAAATATTTTTTTTTTAATGATAATAACAGAATTAAGATTTGTAAATATATTAAATATAAATCAAAAAAAATTAATAATAAAATTCGAATAAAAGAAATAAAAAAAAATATTTTTACTTAGAAATGAAATTGGACATATTTGCAGTTACTTCAGCAATCGCTTTAAAGCCACCCTCAATTTCTTTAAACTGATGAAAACCTCTTAATTTAAAAATACTAGCAGCAATCATACTTCTATAGCCACCAGCACAGTGAATAAATATAGTTTTATTCGAATTTAGTTTGGTAAACCAATCATTTATTTGATCTAAAGGCATATTAAAAGCCTCGTTAACATGGTCAAGATTATATTCAGATTCTTTTCTTACATCAATAACTGCATCGGACTTTAAATCAACTTCGGCAGCAAATTGAGATGCTGTAATTCTGTTAACCGTATCTATTTCTTTATTTGATAATTGCCAAGCCTCAAAACTTCCATTTAAATAACCCAATACATGATCAAAACCAACTCGACTTAATCTGGTAATGGTTTCTTCTTCGAGCCCGGGCTGAGTTACCAATAAAATGGGCTGCTTTACATCTTTAATAATAGCGCCAACCCAGGGAGCAAAATCGCCTTTAATTCCGATATTAATCGAGCGAGGTATAAAGCCTTTATAAAAAATTGCAGGTTCGCGGGTATCCAAAATAATTGCATTATTTAAATCTGCTGAAATTTCAAACTCATTAACCGATAGGGGTCTTAATCCATTTAACAAAACGGTATCAAAACTTTGGTAACCTGTTTTATTCATGGCTACATTTAATCCAAAATAACTTGGTGGAGGTAATAAACCATCAGTAACCGCTTTTACAAACTCTTCTTTATTAGGTTGGTTTAAGGCATAATTCATTTTTTTTTGATTGCCTAAAGTATCAACCGTTTCTTTCATCATATTTTTACCACAGGCGCTTCCTGCACCATGAGCAGGATAAACAATTACATCATCAGCTAATGGCATAATTTTAGCGTTTAAAGAATCGTATAACAAACCAGCTAAATCATCTTGCGTCATGGATTCAGATTTTTGAGCCAAATCAGGACGGCCCACATCACCTAAAAAAAGTGTGTCGCCACTAAACAAAGCATGATCTTTGCCACTCTCGTCTATTAATAAAAAACAAGTGCTTTCCATGGTATGACCAGGAGTGTGTAATACTTTAATATTAAGCTGGCCTAGTTTAAAAATTTGACCATCGCTAGCAATAGTGGATGTAAAACTAGGATTGGCATTTGGCCCATAAATAATTGGGGCACCTGTTTTAGCACTTAAATCTAAATGACCCGATACAAAATCGGCATGAAAATGGGTTTCGAAAACATATTTTATTTTAGCATTATCCTTTGTTGCTCTATCAATATATGGTTGCACTTCTCTCAAAGGATCAATAATTGCAACTTCGCCATCAGATAAAATATAATAAGCTCCTTGAGCCAAACAACCGGTATAAATTTGTTCTATTTTCATTTATTTAATATAAGATAAAAATTATTTTGATTGATATTTTTTTTTAAAATTAAGTATTATTTTATAACCGTTTCTTTGATAATTATATACAAACCAACAAGTAGTAAAAACCAAGCAAATAATGGCTTTAACTTTAAACCATCCGTTTTTTTGGATAAATAAATACCAATAAAAAGACCTATTAATGTAAAAATAATAATTTGTGCAATTAAAAACCAATCAACAGAATCAGAATTTACTTTAACAATAAAACCAATAACTGATTTTGAGGCTATGATGATGAGCGAAGTGCCAACAGCTGATTTAATTGGTAATTTTGTTAACAGCACCAATATCGGAATAATTAAAAAACCTCCCCCTACTCCTACTAATCCTGTTACTGAACCCTCTAAAGCCCCTAAAAAAATAATTAATGGGTAATTTAAATGCGGTTGATTTAGTTCTTCTGATTTTTGTTTAAAACCAGATATTAGTATACTTAAAGCTGCAAATATCATTAAAACGGCAAAAATTAACATTAAAAAAGTTGCTTTAGAAACCGCATAATTACCAAGAGTAAAAACAACAGAAGGGATAGAGGGCAAAAGAAAGGCTCTTGTAAAAAAAACAGATAAAACAGAGGGAATGCCAAAAATTAAAGCAATATATAAATTTACTAAGCCCTTACGAAAATAATTAATTGAGCCAATGCCCGCCGTAAATCCAACAATAAATAAGGAATACGTGGTTGCAGTAACTGGATTAACTAAAAATAAATAAACTAAAACAGGCATCATTAAAATACTCCCACCACTTCCTATAAGACCTAATGAAATTCCAATTAAAATTGAACAAACAAATCCGAATATTAGCATTCAATTATTTTAAATATAAAGATACAAAGATGATGTAATTAATTAAACAGTTAATTAAAATTTATATCGTAAACTTAAAATTACATTTCGACCTGGAGCATTTATGCCACTAGCAAAATTTCGGTAAGCATTGTCAGTTATGTTTTCGCAAGCTACATTTAAACGTAAATTTTTAGTAAGATTAGCACCTAAACGAATATTTAAAGTAAACCAATTGGGCATACCATTTAAAGTTGCATATTGTAAATTATCTTCGCCACTAGGACTATAATCAGCTAAGGATTTTTTACCATTATATTTGATAAAAAATTCACCATCAAAACCTTTTGCTTTATAGGAAATAGAGGTTTGTCCGAACATTGGAGCAATATGATCTAAAGGAATAACTGTATCAAGTTTAGAATTAATATAACGACCATAGGTATAATTTAACACACTTTTAAACGAGACTTGATCGTTAAAATCAAACTGAATACCTGCTGAAAAGCCGTAAATATAAGCGTTATCCGCATTTTGTGTTGCTTTAACTTTTGTATTTGAACCATTATAAATTGCTGAATCGGTTCCATTTAATTTAAAATCAGAAACTACTAAAACATTCGTTAAATTGGTATAAAAACCTGTTAAGTCAAACTTATATCTACTTTGAACAACCTTACTAATTCCCATTTCAAAATTATAAGTGTATTCAGGTTTTAAAGTTGGATTAGGAACTATTAAATAAGTAGAGCTCTCAAACACTTTACTCAGATCATCCACATTAGGAGCACGAAAACCTGTATTTGTTAATAAAGAAACTTTGTAATCATTTTCTAATTTCCAAGTTAAACCCAAGTTACCGGTTACTGCTTGATTATTTTGATTAGCAGTTGTAAATGGGAATTTAAAAAATATTGTATCTGTAAATTTACTTGTCAAACTTGTATTTGTGTAACGAATTCCATCAGTAATTACAAGGGTTTTACTAAACTCCCAAGCATGAGAAACATAAGCTGCAAGTGTTGTCATCATACTTCCACCCCCTGCATAACGAGTATCGGCTGGGGTTTCAATATTTGTAAACATATTTTTAAAATTTGCGGTAGATTGCACCTCGTTATTTGTAAACTCAATTCCGTAACGCAGTTCGTGTTTATCTTTTACTAATTTATAAGTGTCTATGTTTACTGATAAAACAGATACATCTTCTTTTTGTGTTTTACGATTTAAATTTTGAAATCTGCGGGTAATTCTATCCTGATCAATTTTCTGATAAGCTAAAATCACTTTTAGGTTATCCGAAATGTTTGTTTTACAATCATAATTGAGTGTGTAAGCTGCTAATAAACGTTGTTGAGGTCCGTAACCATTTTCTGAAAATTTAAATTTACCAGCGCTATAATCTCCATTTAATCGATCATAACGAGGTAAAAAACCAGATGATGAATATTGAAAATTTAAATTATGTGTAACATATTTACCAGTTTTAATATTAAAACGTTGCATAATGTCCATTTGTGAATACCCAGTTCCTTTTTGTAAAGTATTATCGGAATTTTTAATCAGTGTATCTCTTCCATTTATTCGATCTTGATAATAATTTCTTTCCCAAACATTGGTATATCCATTTAATTTATTTGAACCAGACTTTAAATCGCCAAAATTATGATAAGTAATATTAGTTAAAGAAGCCAAATTTTTAAACCCCAAGTTAAAATCTAAGTGACTAGTTTGTTCGTTTGATACCGATGAATAACGGACCATTGAATTTAATTTAAAAATAGTTTTATCGTCAGTACTAAATTGTGCGTTTTTTGTATAAAAATTCATAACACCACCTAAAGCGTCACTACCATAAATAGTTGATGATGGACCAAAGACAATTTCAGTTCGCTCTAGCATGTTTGGATCAATTGTCATTACATCTTGCAAATGTCCACCTCGATAAATGGCATTATTCATTCTTACACCATCAATGACCAACAAAACTTTATTTGCTTCAAAACCTCTTAAACTGGGGCTACCTCCACCCGACTGACTTTTTTGAACAAAAACCTGGCCGGTATTAGATAATAAATCGCCAGTAGTTGCTGGGTTTGAAAATTCGATGTCTTTTTGTTTAATTATTTCAATTAAAAAAGGAACATCTATTTTGTGTTCAGGCTTTCGATTTGCTGATAAAATAATTTCATCTAAATTAACTGATTTAGAAGATAAGTTGATGCTTGTATCTTTTGTTAAAATTATTTTTTTTGAGGAATAACCAAACAAGAAAATAAAAATAGAATCTTCTTTATTTAAAACAGAAATATCGGCTTTACCTTTTAAATCAGTAAAAACTTGTTTGTTTTTTTTATCTTGTAATATTACTTTTTCTATTGGTTCGCGAGTTGAAATATCTCTAATTGTGATGGTTTGAGAAAAATATGAATATGAAGTGAAAATTAATCCTAATACTAGTTTATTAAAATGCATGATACTTAAAATTTAATGATAATTAATTATAATCTGATTATACTAAAATTGATTTAGTAATAAGAAATTTATTTTGTCCAAAATTTTATAAACTATAAATATATGCCTCAATTAAATCAAGCATTATTTTATTAGAAATAAATTCAGAACTTAAAAAAAAATTAAAAAATTGGAGGATGTATTTCTTGTTTTAAATAACCCTTTTGAGTTAAAAACAGATTGGTTTTGTGGAATTTTAAATTACCATTACTAATATTTAATATAATGCGATCCAATTGAATAACACATTTAAAAGAAAACAATTGCTTTAATAATTTTATTGGGTAAGATGTATTTTTTAAATCATTATTTTTATAAAAAGAAGCAAATTGATTTTTAAGCTCCTGTTCTTGTGTATCAGAAACAACAGTTAAAAAAACTTTGTTTGCTTTAATTTGAATTGAAATAATATCATATAATTCTCCATTATAAATAATTTCTTTATTATCATCCTCCCAAATTAAATGATCAGAATTTTTAAACAACTGATTCAAATTAATTTGTAATGTTTTAAAAGCTATTGATTTTTTATTTTTTAAAACGTAAGTTTTAAACTCTTTTTTATAAGAATTTAAATATAACTTAGACATTAAAGAAACACCTGTAATTAAAACGATTACAATCAACAAAGTTAATATGATGGTGATTTTTTTCAAAATATTGGTGTGAATGTAAGATTATTTTATTGTGTAATCAATCCTTAAATTAAAAAAACACTTATTTATTCAATAAAACATGTCCATTTAATTCTTTTGTTGAACCATTAAAACTAGACGCTTTAATTTTCCACACATACACGCCATTGATGCAGGAATTTCCTTTAAAAGTTCCATCCCATCCAATTGAAGTATCTTCTGATTCAAAAACAATATGACCCCAGCGATCAAAAATAGTTAAATTATAAAATTTTACGCCACGAGTAACCGCTATAAAAGTTTCATTTTTATTATCTTGGTTTGGAGTAAATGTATTAGGCACAAAAATTGAAAAATCTGAATCGACTTTTATTGTTTTGATGATCGAATCGGAACATTCAAAAGTATTTTTAGTAATTAATAAAACATTAAATGTTCCGGCATCTTTAAATAAATGAGAATAATTAAATTCGTTTGAAGCCTGATCCTTATCATTAAAAATTAACCAAGACCAATCATTTTGAAAATCCCCTTTAGAATTATTTGTAAAATAAACTTCGTCTCTATTTTCTAATGGATTTTCTGGAAAATAACTAAAATCAGCGACTGGAACCGGATAAGCTTTTATAAGAAATGACAACTTATTTATACATCCTCGATTATCGGTAAAAACACCTTTTAGTGTGTAATCTCCATCGGTATTGAAACAATAATTAAAAACGCTTGAAGTTTGAGTTTTTGTACCCATAGTCCAAATACTATTTACAATTACATTTTCTCCACTTGGATAAAATTTAAAATCTGAACAAAAAGGCACACAATGACTAATTGGACTTTGATCTATACCTCCCGTTGGTAAAGGATCAATTATAATATTTGCAGTAGCATATCCTTTACAATTTGCAGAATCCTTAACCATTAAAGTATAGGTTCCGCTCATTCCTTGATTGTTTGCCACTAATGAATGGTTCTGAATTGCTGAAGTATAATTTAAAGGCCCGCTCCAAAAATAATAATCAGCACCAGCTCCTTTAAATAATATTTGTTCATTAAAACACACTCGAGGAGTAACTGAAAGCGATGCAATTGGAAGCGTTTTGGTGTTAACAGTTGCGGTAGATATAGAAGTACATGTATTTAATGCCGTACCGATAACATAATAAGTCCATGCTTGACTATTAATTGCAGAAGTTACAGTTGCGATAGAGCCATTAGCACCAAATCCCATTGGCCCAAACCAATTATAAGTGTTAGCTCCAATAACTTTTAATGTTGCAGGTTCTCCAAAACACACTAATGCCCCTTGAGTTATTAAAACTGGATTAGGCATAACTGTAAGCGATACCGATGAACTAGCCTGACAACCGTTGATGTCTGTTACCAATACTTGGTATTGACCTGAATTAATAATTGCACTATTATTTATTACTGGATTTTGAACTGGGCTATTAAATCCATTTGGTCCATTCCATAAATAACTTATATTATTTCCATTAACCTGCAAAATACTATTTTTTGTTTCACAAACTTGACTATTACTAGTTGCTGTTGGGGTTGGCAAAGCATTAATAACAACCGAATGGCTTATAGAATTTGTGCAAGGGCCTTTTGAAACAGTTAATGTGTAAATGCCTGCAGTGGGTAAAATCACATTTGAGATAATTGGACTTATTTGACTAGAATTAAATCCATTTGGACCTGACCAAGAATAATTTATAGCTCCAATTGTAGCAGAGGCATCAAAATTTAATACAGAACCAACACATTTTGGACTAGTTGTAATAAAACTCGGTAATGGCATAGCCGTTACTGATACATTTGCTATAGTTGTATTTACGCATCCAACAGCACTAGTTGCAAAAACAGAATAATTACCTGATGCAGAAACCTGTAAAGGTGGGTTGATGATTGGGTTTTGCAAATAACTCATAAATCCATTTGGGCCTGACCAAAAATACGTTGCTCCAACAAAAGAATTAGAGCTTAAATTAATATTTTGAGTTACACAAACAGAAGAACCAAAAGCTGAAATTGTTGGTGTTGGATTAACAACTATAGTAGAACTACCAGAAGCAGTACATGAATTTGCAGCCGTTACCGTGTAATTATAAACGCCTGAATTATTAGGAGCTGCAGGACTTAATTGCGCATTTTGTAATAAACTATTAAAATTTAAAGGGCCTGTCCACTGAAATGAAACGCCACCTAATCCATATAAATAAAGCGTTTGGTTATTGCATAAGGGACTATTACTTGTTACTGTTGGTATTGGTATTGGTTTTAAAATAATTGACGCAGTAGCAATTGAAGTACAACTTAATGCAGTACCTATAACCGAATATTGTGTTGAAACAATTGGATTATCAGTAAAAGTATTGTTTCCTGGTACATTATTCCATGTGTAAGAATTTGCTCCACTAACAGTGAGAGTGCCTGTTTCAAAAGGACAAATAGAAAAATCACTAATACTCAACACTGGGTTAGAAATAAAACTAACAGTTATGGTATTTAAAGTAACACACTGAAGACTATCAAAACTTTGAATAGAATAAGTGAAATTTCCACCTATTAACGAAGTAACCGTGTATCCACTTGAAATTGGTCCAGAGGTCCAAGAATATGTATAGGGCGTTAATAAACCTGGAGTTCCGCCACTACAATTTGAAGATAATATAATATTAGTTCCTACACAAGATGTATTTGTATTAGCCGAAACGTTTAATGACAATGCGGGAGGTTGTGTGATAAAAAAGATTTGATTAATAAAGCATCCGGTAAGAGCATCAACAACTGAAACACTCCATAAACCTGCACTTAAATTACTTGCATAAGAAGTTGTTTGTGTACTTGGACCATTTGTCCAAACATAATTTTGAGAGCCAGAACCTCCACTAATATTCGTAAAATTTGCGGTAGCAGTATTAACCCCATTACATGTTAAACTTGGTGTATTATTTAAATTACCAGTTAATGGAATTAATGAATTAAAAGTAGTTGTAGCTGTATAAGTAAAATTATTTCCAAAATCAAAAACCGTTAAAGTATAGGTGCCAGGGCTTAATCCAGTTGCAACTGAATTTGTTTGTCCTGAAGGCATCCATGTATATGAAAAAGGACCAATTCCTCCAGTTGCAGATACCGTTGCTGAACCCAAATTTGCACAAGTTATTGAAGTGCTACTAACTGAAATACAAGGCTGATTAATATTTACGACTTGTTTTAATGTATCAGTTCCTCCCCCACAACTATAAAATAAAATTAATTGGGTAGTATAGGTTCCTAAATTGGTAAAAGCATGGCTAGGATAAGTTAGTGTAGATGTATTAGCTGCGCCAGAGGCGGGATCGCCAAAAATCCATTGCAAGCTTGTTAATGAGTATCCCGAAGAAGCACATCCAACGATTGTTGCATTTGGTGTTATGGGTGGGGTAAACGAGGCGGTTTGGCAACCTAAATTATTATTAGCTGTATAGGTAAAAGGACCAATGGGAGGTGGACTAATAAAATAATTACTTAAAAAATTTGGGAGGCCATAATAACAAATTTTTGGTGTGATTGATTGACCTAAATCAACATAATTACAAGCTCCGCTTAAATTATTTGGGTTATTTATTACGCCCAGAGTTTGTTGTCCGTATCTTGCCACATAAATTTTTCCATTTTTTGCTAATTGCAATGAAAATAATTGAACGCCAGGAATAGCAATTGTAGCTTGTGATGCTGCAATAGCAGTGTTAGAACCTGCACATAAATTCCATTGATACAAACCACCACCTACATTATACCTTGTTCCATAAAATTTAGTTCCATCGGGCGAAAACTCACAACCCCATGCCCAATAGTTATTATTATTTTGTAAAGGCCCATTCCATAAAGAAAAATAATTAGAAAGTAAACCCGTTGTATTATCAAAATCATACAACTGAAAATTATCCGAGCCATTATTAAAATTATTTCCATTTTGGCTAGCTACACCCAATTTTTTACCATTAGGTGAAATTTTCATCGAACCATTCCAATTATTCCAATTATTTAAATTATTTGTAAAGGTTGAAACTGCAGGTGTTAAGGTATTAATTCCGGCAGATGTTAAAAGGTAAGATCTATAAACGTAAGAATTATTAAAATTATTATTAACCCAATTGTAATCTTGTGAAACAATCCAAATATCAACCCCATTACAGTGTTTAGTAGCAGTTAATTTAGTACTAGACATTAAGCTGATTTGCTGATTTTTAATAGTAACTGAGCCGTTACCTGAAGATAGACTCATATCTACTATAGAGTATCTTAATGCATTAACATTATTTGGTTGACTATGTATAATATAAAACAAATTTAAATTACCAGGCTGTTTTAAAATAATAACATTTTGACTGGCTCCAGCATTTCCTAATAAGCCAGTACCATTTGCCATTACTGAATGGGTTTGATCCCAAACAGTTTGTCCATTAGTATAAAATAATAAATTACCATTTGCGTTAGACATGCTAGCATTACATCCAGTATTTACTATTTGACCATTTGTTAGAATTGTTGGCGGATTACTATTAAAACTAAGCCCAGCTTGATTACCAAAATACCAATTGTTAGTTTGATTTTGAGCTAAAGATAATAAAGCAAAAAAAGTAAAAAAATAAATATATTTTACAGAATTAATCAACCAATAACTTTATTAATTATTAAGCTAAATTAGAGAAATCAATACGTTATAACTATTAACTCACTCAATAATAAGTTATACTCACTAATTAGATTTAAAAGAAAAGAAAGTAAAGTGAGAACGCAAATCAAAAGTCAATTCAACAAAGCTAAAAAATCATTTTCAGAAATAATTTTAACACCTAAACTTTGCGCTTTTTTTAATTTTTCTGGTCCCATATTTTCGCCAGCCAATACGTATGAAGTTTTACTACTAATAGAACCAGAATTTTTGCCGCCATTTAATTCAATTAGTTCTTTTAACTGATCGCGACTATATTTATTAAACACTCCGCTTATCACAAAAGTAAATCCAATAAACTTATTACTTCCTGCTTCTTTTTGTTCATCACTTAATTCAAATTGCAAACCCGCATTATTAAGTCTTTGAAGAAGCTGTTGATTTTTATAATCTACAAAAAAAGACAAAATACTATCCGCAATTGTTTCTCCTACTTCATCAATGGCTAATAATTCCTCTTTATTTAATTGAATTAAATTAGATAAAGTTTTTACTTTTTTAGCTATTTTTTTTGCTGTAGTTTCACCAACATGTCTAATTCCAATTGCATATAAAACACGTTCGAATGGAACTTTTTTGCTAGCCTCAATACCTGCTATTAAATTAGTTGCCGATTTTTCGGCCATTCTTTCTAGCGGTAATAATTGTTCTTTAGAAATAGTATAGATATCAGCAATGTTATTTAAAATTTTGGCATTATATAATTGCACAATGGTTTCTCCACCTAAACTGTCGATGTTCATGGCTTTTCGTGAAACAAAATGTTCTATTTTTCCTTTTACCTGCGGAGGGCATTCTAAATCGTTTGGGCAAAAATGATTGGCTTCACCTTCGTTTCTATATAATTTGGAATTACATTCAGGGCAATGTGTAATATAAATTGTTTTAATCGAATCTGGTTTACGTTTTGTAATGTCGACACCAATAATTTTAGGAATTATTTCTCCACCTTTTTCAATAAATACAAAATCACCCAATCTAACATCTAACTTTTCGATAATATCAGCATTGTGCAAAGACGCTCGTTTTACAGTAGTTCCTCCTAAAGTAATAGGGGTTAAATTAGCAACAGGAGTAATTGCACCGGTTCTTCCTACTTGATAAGCAATAGAAACTAATTGAGTACTTACTTGCTCGGCTTTATATTTATAAGCAATGGCCCAGCGTGGTGATTTTGCAGTAAAACCTAATTGTAATTGTTGTTTATAATTATTTACCTTAATCACAATGCCATCAATATCAAAAGGTAAATTAAAGCGCTCAACATTCCAATATTCAATAAATTCAATAACTTGTTGAATGTTATCGACTAATTTAGTGTGGGGGCTTATTTTAAATCCCATTTTTTTAGCAGAATCTAAGCCTTCAAAATGTGTTTTAAATGAAGTATTATTTGTTAAGATAGAATATAAAAAACAATCAAGTTTTCGAGATGCAACCACGGCGCTATTTTGCATTTTCATTGAACCAGAAGCTGCATTACGAGGATTTGCTAAAAGAGCATCGCCAAGTGCCTCTCTTTCTTTATTCAATTGATTAAAAACTGGGCGAGACATAAAAATTTCGCCTCTAATTTCAAAATCAGGAAGTAAAATCTCTTTTAATTTTAGTGGAATAGATTTTATGGTTATGGCATTCGTAGTAACATCATCACCCTGCATGCCGTCGCCACGAGTAATCGCTTGAACTAAATTACCATCTTTATATGTTAAGCCAATGGAT
>Ga0209297_1000153_pt1 | contig 45683 bp, 45 predicted proteins | sample S_130805_MF_Meta_FD_187322 | JGI IMG/M metagenome (GOLD analysis project Ga0209297, IMG submission 187322) | Freshwater microbial communities from Lake Simoncouche, Canada to study carbon cycling - S_130805_MF_MetaG (SPAdes) (version 2) | ecosystem: Environmental > Aquatic > Freshwater > Lake ...
CCCCCCATTAACAAATGGCTTTTCTCAGTAGAAGAATTAGCCAAGCAAAGCCGATATAGCGCCCCTGTTGCTCAGCCGTCGCCCTGGAGCCGATCCAGCTTGCCCTTAAGGTAATTAAGAAACGGCTCAGCGCTGAGCGCTTTACCGCACACCTGCTGCACCAGTTCTTCACCATTAACAGAGCGGCCGAGGGGCCAAACATGCTCAGCAAACCAAGCCCGCAGGGCCTGCTCCTCTCCAGCTGCCACTAAATTTTCAATCGGGCCCAATTGCAATTCCAGCGTCTCCGCTAACTGGGCACTGATTAAATGGCCAAGGGCATAGGAGGGAAAGTAGCCGAATAATCCTTCCGCCCAATGTATATCTTGGAGGCAACCTTCTGCATCTGTAGCCGGCCTAATACCCAGCAGTTCCTGCATACGACGGTTCCATTCCCCAGGGAGATCTGCCACCGCCAAACCCCCTTCAATCAGGGCCAGTTCCAGTTCAAAACGCAACACAATGTGCAGGCAATAGCTGAGTTCATCGGCCTCCACTCGGATCAGACCCCGTTGCATTGGGTTTAGGGCCCGCCAGAAGGCATGGGAATTTCCCCAGGGATCCTCTGGCAATTGACTGCGGAAACGCGGATACCAACGGGCCGCAAAGGCTTCACTGCGCCCCAGCCGACATTCCCAGAAAAGCGACTGGCTTTCATGCACCCCCATGGAGGTGGCTTCCCCCAGGGGCCAGGGAAAGTAATGATCCCCCGTGCGGGGCAGCCCCTGTTCGTAGAGGGAATGGCCCCATTCGTGGGCGGTGGCCAGGAAGGAGGAAAAGGGTTGACCCGGCACCACCCGGCTGGTGATCCGGAAATCGTTTGGACCGAGGGTGCAGGAAAAGGGATGGGCTGAGCGGGAGCGTTGGCAACGGGCCGGGTCATAGCCCCAGCCATCAAGCAACTCTCTGCCAAGGGCCTCCTGCTGCTGCTCCGCCAGCTCGAATGCCATGGGCTTGGCCGAATGCCTTTGTTGGTCGAGCAATTGGGGCAGCTGCTGTTTCAGTGGGCTGAAAAGTTGTTCAAGGCGGGCCTTGCTCACCTCTGGTTCAAAGGGCTGGGCAAGGCTTTCCCAAGGGCTGCGGGGCTCGGCCAGCTGGGCCGCCTGGGTTTGGCGCAGGCCAATCAGTTCCTGTAAAGCAGGGGCAAACAAACCAAAGTCGTTGGTTTTTCTGGCTTGCTGCCAAAGGGCATTGCCCCGGGATTGGGCCTTGGCCAGCTGGCTCACCAACTGCGGATCAAGGGCCTGCTGGCGCTGCAATTCCCGGCGCAATAAAAACAAATTGCGGCGGGCAGCTGCAGGCGACTCCTCCGTGAGCTCCGCCTCCGCCGAGGCCAGCAGTTCGCCATAAACTGGGTCGATCTGGCGCCCATGCAATTGGCTGGCCAGCAGGGCTAGCTGCTCGCCACGCCATTCAGCCCCTGCCGCGGGCATCACCGTGTTTTGGTCGTAATAAAGGGCGCTGTTGATCGAGCCGATCAACCGGGTCTGATGCAGATAGTCGTGCAGTTGCTGCTGGGTACTGCCGGGATTAGCCATCAATATTTGCCGCTGGCATCAATAATTCATCTACCAAAACACAGCGATGGCTGTATTTGCAATCGATAGCACTCCAACGCGTAACCAGCCGGCCTTCCATTCAGGGCGATGGCGACCCTGATGGGCCAGCACCGCAATGGCAAGGGCAATCAGCAGCTTCACAGCAATCTTGCCGTGGTCCAGATGCTCGTCGAGGCTGGGAACCAGTGAATACAAAAGCACCAGCAGCACGCCAGTTACCAGGGCCAACAGGGCCCCATGCCATTGCCCAGGGGTAACCCGCTTAGTGGGGGCCGACAACTGGGTGGTGAAGGAACCCACCAGCACTGCCATGGCCAGCAAATGCAGAAATACCAACAGGTGGGCGAGCAGTTCCATGGCTGATGCGTCTAGGTTGGTACGTCTGGGCCTGCACAGGAGTGCAAAGCCCAAAAACGACCCTAAGCCGCAGGGGACCCAGCGGCTACAGCCACCAACAAAGCTTCAAGTAAAAGTTATAGAAAGCAGCTGGACTAGTGCTTAATTACGATTTAAACTCATTCGTCAGACTTAATGGCCCGCTCAGCCTGCATACTTAGCAGCCAAGCAACAGTCATACAAGCTGCCGCAATCCATTCCTGCCGCAACAACTCAACCAGGGCCGCAGAACTGGCCGTTATCCGCAGCAATCGCAGGCCAAAGCGGCCCACCTGGGGTCCGTTCAACACAGGTAACTGGCCAGGGCAGTTCCAGCCTATGACCAAAGTCAACCCGGAACCAAGCTCAGCCCTAGGGCCAGGACTTAGGACCAGGGATCAAGACCAGGAGTGACTCACCACTTCCACCAGCAGGGCCGTGGAGCTACTAAGCAAAGCGATTGCCGCCAGCCGCTGCCAGAGGTTGATTCTGATAATTAGCGCCATCGGAATCATAGCCTTAGCCCCGGATTGGTTTCAGCCTCTTTAAGCTGCTGCAGTGACACAGAAAACGCAGGTGAGCCCTTGCGGGAAAGGGGCCAGCGACGCACCCAGCAAAGGTCGGCAGTATCATCAACGCTCAGCACCTGATAGGTGCTGTCTTGGTTGCTGGCCACCTGAACCAATTGACCCTGTTGGAAGTTCATTTTAATAAGCAAACATGGTGGGTTAAATCATCCCTGGGAAAGCAGGGTGCCAAGGCCGATCTGATGCAGGATGCCTTGGCCAGTGAGCGCTTCCGTGAGAACGCCGATCACGAAGCCGAGCATGGCGGCGCGACCATTGAAAAGTTCGGCCCGCTGGAGCTGTTCGCCATGGATTTGGCTGGCGGCAGTGGCCTGAAACCACTGGCTATCGGCCTGGAGACTGGAGCTGGTCATCGGGAGAAGGACTGAACTGCACCTAGCGTAACGGATTGTGTAGGCAGGTTGACAACCGGTGATGATTTACCCACAAGCCAGCAGGACGTATCGGCCGCTACGTCCAAAGACCCAGCAGGCCTCAGGGCAGAACTCAATGCAGCACAGGGAAGCAGCCCTTCAGTCCGCTAACCAGCATCTGCACGGCGATGGCACTCAGCAGCAGGCCCATCAAGCGGCTGATCACCTTCTCCTGCAGTTCACCCAAGGCCCGCCGCAGGGGCATCGAAACCAATAGCACCAGATAGATCCCCAGCGCCAGCAAGCCAATTACAGCACTCAAAGCCAGGCGCCCCAGCCATTGCTCAGGGGCCTCAGCCACCACCAGCGAGATCGCCCCGGGGCCCGCCAGCAACGGCAGGCCAATCGGCACCACCCCCAGGCTGTCCCAGCCACTTTCCCCATCGGCGCTGCTCACCTCAAGGCCCTCAATCAACCGCAGCCCAATCGGCAGCAGGATCAGCCCACCGGCAATGCGGAAGGAATCAAGGGTGATGGCAAACAAATCCAGCAGCGCCTGCCCCCACCAACAGGCGGCCCAGAGGGTGAACAGGAAAGTGAGCACCGCCATTCGGCTGATCTGGCGGATCCTGCTGGGGTCGCCGCCGCCAGCCTTGGCAACCACCGGCAACACCCCGATCGGTGAGCTAATCGCGAGCAAACCAACGGCGGTGTTGATCAGGGCCACGGCAGCAAGGGTTTGAACAGGCCTGTACCGTATGACCAGTGCAAAATCACCAGTGCAAACCCTTGGGGAAATTCCAGTTAATTCCGCTGGTGTTGATGCTCCTACTGCAGGGTTGCTTGAGCCCTAGTCAGCGGGGGGCCAGTGAAACCGGGCGGGAGCAATGTGCGGAGCTGGCAAACACAGGCTACCAAGATATAAAAGCGATGCAGGATCTACTGAAGTCCCATGGAAAAATAACCACTGGCACTGCCAAGCAGCTACGCCATAGCACCGAAGCTTTGTGCGTGAGTATTGCCCAGTAATGGCAACCGTCTAGCACAGCAGAAAAGCCAGAATGGCAGAAATGCATAAATGCATAAAGCATATACTCAAAAGCTCAGCTATGTCAGCCAACGTTCTGACCACCTACAAACCAGGCTGATACGCGACAAGTTAGAATAAATAGAAATTAAGTTTAATCATTGAAAAGCAAATCGATCTCTTCAAGCCTATGCACAGGGCTCACCATACTGATAACTGCATTACCACTGCTACCCACGCAAGCCGGCGCAGCCCCTGCCCCCCAGCTTCAGTTCAACGGCGGTTTGCGCTTTGATTCCCAGGGGGCCGGCACGCCCAACACCCTGAGTGGCTATGCCTTCCTGCCAATTCTGGGCAATGAACGGGGCGACGTTTTCTTTGCTGAGTCGTATATCAATTGGAACATCGCCAGCGATGGCATCGATAGCAGCATTGGCAGCAGCACCCGCCTGGGCTACCGCTGGCTCACTGATAACAAAAGCTGGATCTATGGCGTTAACGCCGGCATCGACAACCGCCCCTTCCAGGCCCAAAACTTCCTGCAGGCAGGGGTTGGCCTAGAAGCCCTCAGCCCCCAGCTGGAATTCCGGCTCAATGGCTATATCCCCTTCTCCCAAACCAGCAACCTCTACGCCACTGCTTACAACGGCGCCTACGGTCTGGTGAACGATCAGCTGCAACTAAACCGCTCCCGCTGGTTTGGGGTAGCCCTGGGCGGTATCGATGCGGAAGTGGGCACCCCGGTGGCCCGCTGGCAGGGCGGTGACCTGCGCCTTTATGCGGGCTACTACTACCTAGACGGTGACTATGTGAGTGGCAGCTCCGGAGTGCGGGCCCGGGCAGAGCTACGGCTAGGGGACAAGCTCAGCGTCGGTGGCAGCGTCTCCTACGACGACATTTTCCAAACCCAAGCCACCGGCTACGTGCGCCTGGGCTTTAGTCCCCAGCAAAAACCCATTGGCAATAGCATTAACGAAGCAGAGGAACGCTTCCTCGCCATGCGGGGCCTACCGGTGGATCGCCAACGGGTGATTCAGGTGGCAAACCAGCAGGTGCGCGACCAGGAGGCGGCCCGCGATCCACTCACTGGCAAGCAATGGGTGGTGCGTTGTGTGGGGCTAAACGCCAGCGCCTACAGCGTGCAATGCGGCTACGGCGATCTGGCTGCAGCCGTGAACGCCATCGGCGCCCCAGCCGATGTGCTGTTGCTGGCCAATGGCACAAACAGCAACCTGAATGGCTCAACCCTGCGCCTGCCGGCAGGCACCAGCCTCAGCAACGGTGCCAGTGCACCAGTGCTGTCCACCCAGGGCGGCTTGATTCCGCTGATCTCAGTATTTGGCCCCGGCAGTGGTGCCGCTCCTCAAATAAACAATGGCATCCTCAGCATTGGCAGCAACACCACCATTGCAGGTCTTGGTTTCAACAACAGCTCAATCACTAACTACAGCACCAAAAATGTATTGATTGCCAACAACAACTTTGTTGGTTCCTATACGGATAATCCAGGAGGTGTATCTGCCAATGCCCTACCCAGCATTAACCTAAATGGCGTCAGTGACGTAACTATCCGTGGCAATAGCTTTAATACTCCCCAAGTTGCCAGCTATGCATCGGTTACCGGAGCCGATGGCTTGGCCGTTTGTGGCAACCGCACTAGCGAAACCTCTGCCACCTGCCTCAGTGGCAATGCCATTCGCATCACCAACGGCATTGGCATAAATATTGCTGGAAACAGCATCAGCAATGCCCTTGATGAAGCCATTCGACTAGATAACGCCAATGGCACTGTCAATATACTAAATAATACAATCACAAACACGCGCATGGGGCCAGACACAAATATGCAGGCAGCTATATTTATTCGGCAGAGCTCAGGCACAGCCAACGTTACTGTCTCTGGAAACAGCGTCACAAGCAATATCCCTGGTAGATATGCAGCGGGCGCCAACGGTGAGCTCGCCTATGACCCAACCAAGAGAAATGTAATTGACCCTCTTGAAATTGGTCTTTGCCGGGGCCGCACATCCTTTGGCAATACAAGGGATCTTTATGGAGATGGCCTATACGGGGATTGCTCTAACGGCCCTGCAACAATGAATATAAACATAACAACCAACAGCCTGATCCCTGGAACAGGTGATCCCGCAAGGAACAACCATGACGGCATAGATTTTAATGTTGGACAAAATGGTGTATTTAACTTTGCCATTGATCACAACTATGTAAATGTACTTACAGGCAACCCCCTAACAACAGACTTCCGTGGCACAGCCATGGTTGTAGGTAGTGCAACCAATAACACATTCGTAGCCCAGAAAGCAGGAAATGCAGGTATTGATTTCTCTGCTTCTAATCAAAATTTACTACCGGGTGGCCAGCGCGGATCAGGCTTGATTAATGTTTCAGCCAATAGCATTACCACCAATGGAGGAATATTAGTGGATATCACCGGCTATGGCTACACAAACGTGGCCGTTCCATACACTATCAACCTGGACATGCCGCTGTCGGATTACAATGTAGACACTCGCGGCATACCAACCAATGACTTCTCACGATTTACAGTTAATTACACCGGCGGCACTCAAAACTACCCCTTCTAAAATTAACCACAAACTTAAGTTAAGACCAATAACTTCTCCGCCTGATGCTGCCCCACCCAAACCCAGCGGCTCTCAAACCCCGCTGCCCTCGCCAGCGCCCCGATCGTCCCCCAATCGGCAGGATTATCGAGGCTGCTGAGGTGGTTAATGGTTTGCTCCTGCTGCAGGTCACTAAGCACCGTCCAGCCGCTGCGAATGCGCTGGCTATAGCGTTTCACATACTCATCACGGCTTTCGCCCGGCTCACGGAACACATCACCCCACAACATCAAGCCCCCCGGCCGCAGCCGGCGGCGACAACCCTGCAGAAACGTCTGCTTTTGGTCGTCGTTTAGGTGATGTACGGCGAAGGCCGTGTGGATCAGGTCCACCGGCTGGCCATCGACCTGGCTGGCCCAGGCGAACAGATCCCCCTGCTGGAAACAGCAGGGGTAGCCCACCGGCCCCAGCTGCTGTTGGGCCAGGGATAAAACCCTTGCGGTTAGATCCAGGGCCCAAAGGCCGCCCAAGGGCCAGCGCCGGTAATGGGCTGCCATCAGCGCCAAGTCGCCGCAACCCAGATCCACCAGCTCTGGAGCAGGGGTTCCCGCCGGCCGTGTTGCCAGCCATTGGTCCAGCACCTGGGCCACCGCCGCCGTGAGCGCCCGGTGTTCCATCAGATCGTGGTCCACGATCGCCCGGTAGCTGCTCCACTGCTGCTCAAAAAACTCCATGGCGCCCCAACCCCCTCGCCAAGGCATTCTGGGCTTACCCCCGTAACCCAGGGCCGCCAACTGTGAGCCAGCACCTCTTTGAACCCTGGTGCGCCGTTCCCCGGGCCGATCAGATCCTGGGCCTAAACCAAGACCAGGAACAGGGGCGCTTGAGCTGGCTATTGCCCCTGCGGCGCCAACGCATGGCGGCATCGGCCTTCAGTTTTTTCCGGGGTGCCGCCGCCCAGATGGCCAGGGACCTGGCCCAGGGCCCCAACTCAGGGGAGCAGCTGCAACTGTGCGGCGATGCCCACCTGATGAATTTCGGCTTTTACGCCTCCCCCGAACGCACCCTGCTGTTTGATCTCAACGATTTCGACGAAACCCATCCCGGCCCCTTTGAGTGGGATCTCAAACGCCTGGCGGTTAGTGCTGTGCTGGCGGCCCGGGAAATGGGCATGGGCGAGGAAGGCCAACAGACCGCGGTGAAAACCCTGGCCAAGCGCTACCGCCACTGCATCGCCAGCTATGGCGAACGCAACCGCCTGGAAACCTGGTATGCCCGCCTCGATGCCGAGGCCTTTATTCATGGGCTCAGTAACAAACACTTCCGCAGCTATCTACAAAACGTGGCCGATCAGGCCCGCGGTCGCGACAGCCTCAGCAGTGTGCGCCGCCTCTGCGTGGGGGAAGGCAGCAGCCGTCGCTTCCGCAACGATCCGCCAACGCTGCAACCACTTGATCTGGCAGAAAACTGGCGGCCTTCCCTCAACAACGGCTACCTAGACACAATTCGGGTGGAGGTGCGTGCCCTACTGCAGCACTTCAAAGTGGTTGACCAGGCCCTGAAGGTGGTGGGGGTGGGGTCGGTGGGTCGCCGCTGTGGCCTAGCCCTGTTGCAGGGGGACCATCCCAACGACGTGATTGTGCTGCAGGTGAAGGAGGCCGTGGCTTCCGCGGTGGCAAGGGGGGAAACCGACCGGCAGCAAGGGCAACGGGTGGTGGAGGGTCAGCGGCTGATGCAATCCACCAGCGACCCGTTCCTTGGCTGGGCCACCACTGGCGATGGCGGCCACTGCTACTGGCGTCAATTCCGTGACTGGAAAGGTTCGGTGGATCTGGCCGCGCTCGACGACTGCTGTTTGCTGGATTACCTGAAGCTCTGCGCCGAAGCCCTAGCCAAATCCCATGCCCGCAGTGGTAATCCCGCAGCGATCAACGATTTGCTGGAGGGCATACCCCATTCCCCCAGCCAACTGGCCGACTATGCCCTGAGCTACGCCAACCAAACCGTGCTGGATCACCGGGCCTTTGCCCAGGCATTCGCCTAAATTCAGCAGCTTCTGATTGGTGGCTGATGGCCGTACTGCGTCGCTTCCTAGCCCAACTGATCAGCGCAAGCCTGGCCCTATTGGCACTGCTACTGATCTTTAGCAAACTCTCCGACTTTGGTGGTGGCTCAGAACTATTGCCCCTCGGCTTTTTTGCGGTGGTGCTCAGCATGGCGGCCTTTGCCATGACCTGGTGCAGCAACGGCAAAACCTTCTGCTCCTCCCGCGATCTTGCCGAGTTGTACGAGTCGTCTAGGGATTTATTCCAGAGCAGCATTCTTGCTTTGCTGTCCTCAGCTCTAGTGGCATTACCAAAGGTGTGCCCCTGGCTTCTGAGCTTTAAATCCCTTGTCTACGGCCTGCATTGGCTGATGTTATCGCTGGCAATTCTGCTGGCCTGGTGGGCCATCCAAAGGCTGCTGCGGATCAGCGCTCGGCCAAACTTAAGTATTGAGCCGCCGCGCTAGGGCCCTGGCCAAGCCATCACGGCTGGCCAGGCCCCGCAGTTGCCCCACCGCCAAGCCCTCGCTCGGTAGCCCATGGGGCAACTGGGCCGGCAAACCTTCCTCCACCTGAAACACCGGCAGCTGGCGCAGCCCATTGGGCCGCAGCTGATCTTCTAGGCGGCTGAGATCGGCATCGGCCGGCAACCACACCAACTCCGTGCGCAGGCAATCAGCCAACACTGGCGCCTGGCCGTTGGCCGTGAGGATCCGCTGCAGGTCCTCGAGGGTCACCAACCCAAGGATCCAGCCCCCCTCCTCCAGCAGCAAACAATGGGCATTGGCCGCCAGCAGTTGAGCCAGGGCTTGGCGCGGGGCCAGGCTCGAAGGCAGCACCAGCGGCGCTTCGCCATCGAGCGCCTCATTGATCCCCACCAGTTGCAACTGGGCCCGCCGTTCCTCCTCCACCGGATCGGGCCCCAATAGGCCTGGGTCGGCCAGGCCCTGCCAGCGCTCCACCAGCAGGGCACTGAGGCCCGCCGCCGCCATCAGGGGCACCACGATGCGAATGTCTCGCGTTAGCTCAAACAACAACAGCAGGGCCGTGAGTGGCGCCCGGGCAGAACCGGCCAGCACCGCCGCCATGCCAACCATGGCGTAGGCCGGCGCCTCAGCCACCGGCAGGCCAAAGCCCCCATCGCCAAGCAACTGGCCATAGAAGCTACCCAGCACCGCCCCCAGAAACAGCGAGGGGGCAAAACCACCACCGATGAAGCCGGTGGCATTACTAAGACCGGTGGCCAGCAGCTTCACCAAAAGCAGCGCCAGCAGCGTCAGGAGGTTGATGCCACCACCGGAACCGAGCAGCGATTCGATCGTGTCGTAGCCAACGCCCAGCACCTGGGGGAAACCCAGGGCCAGCAAGCCCACCCCCAGCCCCCCCAGGCTGGTGAGCAACCAGGGGGGTAAGCGCTGCAGCCGCTGCTGTACCGGCGCACTGCGCCCCAGGGCCAGCAGCCGCACCAACGCCAGCGACACACCACTGGCCAGCAGCCCCAGGCCCAGGTAGAGGGGTAATTCCAGGGGGGAGCGCACCTCATAGGCGGGCAGCCGAAAGATCGGTTGATCGCCCAACCCCAGCTGGATCACCAGGGTGGAACTCACCGCCGCCACCAGCACCGCCCGCAGGCTGGGACGCCCAGGAATGGTGCTGTAGGCCCCCTCAAAGGCAAAGAAAACGCCGGCAATCGGCGCCCGGAAACCGGCGGCTAAACCTGCCGCCACCCCTGCCCCCACCAGCGCCTTAAGCGCCTCCGGGGTGAGTCCAGCCCTACGCCCCAGCCAAAGGCCGATATTGCCGCCGCTTTCCACGCTGGGGCCCTCGGGCCCCAGCGAGGCGCCACTGCCAAGGCTGATCGAAGCGCCGAGCAAGCGGGCAAAGGGCAGCTTTGCCGCCGCCTGCATGCGGCCATCGGCCATCGCCATCAGGCTCGGCAGGCTGGGGCCCAGGTCCTTGGCCACCAGCCGCAGCAAACCGACCAACAGCCCCCCCAACACAGGGCCCAGCACCACTGGCCAGGTGCTGAGCCAGGGGGGCGCCAGGGGCACCGGCGGCAGCACCGGTTCCGGTAATGGGGGCGGCAGCGGCGAAAACAAACCAACGCCACCGAGGCCCAGCTGCAGCAATGAACGCAGCGGCGTTGAGGCCGGTGGCGGCGGTAGGGGTAAGGGCTCGGGCAGGGCCTGGTGGGCGCCGGCGATGCCCATCACAAATTCAACAAACGGCCCATAGATGAGGTTGTTGATGAACCCCAGCAGGTAGTGAAAGCCGACGATGGCCACCCCGGTGAGCAAACCCACCAGGGCAGCCCAGGCCAGCAGTCCCCACTGAAAGGGGGCCGCCGTCGGTTCCACCCGGGCCTCTGGCCTGGGCTCAGGCCTGGGGTCGGACGTCGGCAAAGATCTGCTCCAGGATCTCCCCGGCCCCCTGGCTGCGCAGCAGCAGGGCCAGCTCAATGCCCAGGGCTTCTGGGTCTGTGGCGGGGCCGCGCACCGTATCTCGGATCAAACGCTTGCCATCGAGGGCGGCCACCATACCGGTGAGCACCAGCTGCTGGGCCGCCTCGGGGCCCTCAAAGCTGGAATTCACCCCGATCGGCACCTGGCAGCCCCCCTCCAACTGGCGCAGGAAGGCCCGTTCCGCCAGGCAACGGCGGGCGGTGGGTAGATGCTCCAGCACCTTGATCTGGGCCAACACCTCTTGATCGCCGAGGCGACATTCGATCCCCAGGGCCCCCTGGCCCACGGCATGGAGGGAGATGGCGGGATCGATCAGTTCATGGATGCGAGCGCCGAGGCCGAGGCGACCCAGGCCGGCGGCGGCCAGGATCAGGCAGTCGTATTCACCGGCATCAAGTTTTTCGAGGCGGGTGATCACATTGCCGCGCACGTCTTTGAAAACCAGCTGCGGGTAGTGGTGGCGCAGCTGGGCCAGGCGCCGCAGGGAACTGGTGCCCACCACACTGCCCTCGGGCAGCGTGGCCAAGCTTTTGTCCTGGTGTTTGGCATGCACCACCAGGGCATCGGCGGGGTCCTCCCGCTCTGTAACGCAGCCCAGCATCAAGCCCTCGGGCAGGTTGGTGGGCAGGTCTTTGAGGCTATGGACGGCGATGTCGGCGCGGTCCAGCAGCATCTGGGCCTCCAATTCCTTGGTGAATAGACCTTTATCGCCAATCTTGGCCAGGGCCACATCGAGGATCTTGTCCCCCTGGGTGGCCATCGCCTCAATGCTGATCTCCAGCTGGGGATGGGCACGGAGGAGTTCATCCCGCACCCATTCGGTTTGAACCATCGCCAGTTGGCTGCGACGGGAAGCAATACGCAGGAGGGAAGCCGTCATCGAAAAGCAGCAGGACCCGGACAACCGGCCATGAACGGTTAAACAGCCTAGGGATCGATGCCCTCAGCCAGGCCCTGAGGTGAAGAAATCCAGCGGTAATGGGCCCCAGGTGTCCTCGCCATCGGGGTTGGAGGGGGCCTGGCCGGTGATCAGCAGTCCCTCCCCCAGGCCCAGCTCCGAACGCAGCAGGGCCTGGCCGCTGCGTTGGTTTCCCTTGAGAAACACAGGTCCCTCCGGCAGCGGTTCCGCCGGCAGCTCCAGGGGGGTCCAGCCCAGGGCCTGCTCCAGTTGGTGCAGGGATTCCAGGGCCGCTTCAGCACTGGGGGCCATCACCCCCACGGTGAACCATTCACAGGCCCCTAGCCGTTGGCGCAGGTCTTGATTAAGCCGGGCGCGCTGCTCAGCATCCAGGGGCGGGGCGGAACGCAGGCCCTTGAGATCTTCCAGGGAACTGATCTCCAGCTTGGGGGAACTCACTTGATGTATTCCTTCAGCACGCCATTGCGGTTGGGATGGCGCAACTTGCGTAGCGCTTTCGCTTCAATCTGACGGATACGTTCCCTAGTCACATCAAAGATCTGACCGATCTCCTCGAGGGTCTTCATCCGGCCGTCATCTAGGCCGTAGCGCAGGCGCAACACATCCCGTTCCCGGGGGCTGAGGGTGGCGAGCACCCCTTCAAGGTCTTCCCGCAGCAGGTTTTTGGCCACGTCCTGGTCTGGGTTTTCGATGTCTGCTTCGATGAAATCCCCCAGCCGGGAATCTTCCTCCTTGCCAATGGGAGTTTCCAGCGAGATGGGCAACTGGGCGGATTTGGCGATGAAACGCAGCTTTTCAATCGTCATTTCCATGCTTTCGGCGATCTCCTCCTCAGTGGGCTTGCGGCCAAACTCCTGGCTGAGCACCTTGGTGGTTTTCTTGATGCGGGAAATCGTTTCGTAGAGGTGCACCGGCAGGCGGATGGTGCGGCTCTGGTCTGCGATGGCGCGGGTGATCGCCTGGCGGATCCACCAGGTGGCGTAGGTGGAGAACTTGTAACCCTTTTCGTGGTCAAACTTTTCCGCAGCCCGGATCAGGCCAAGGCTGCCCTCCTGGATCAGGTCCTGGAAGGACAGGCCCCGGTTCATGTATTTCTTAGCGATCGACACCACCAGGCGCAGGTTCGACTGCACCATCTTTTCCTTAGCCCGCCGGCCCAACATCAAACGGCGGCGGAACTTGATAACAGGCATCTCCACCAGGGCCGCCCACTCTTTGGTATCGGGGGCGTGGCCGTTGTCTTCTTCAAACTGGTTGGCCAGCTCCTCCAGTTGCAGCAGGTCGGCGATCTTGCGGGCCAGCTCAATTTCCTCATCGGCCCGCAACAGCCGAATCCGGCCAATTTCTTGGAGATAAACCCGGATCGAATCCTCGGTGTAGACACCCTTTGGACCCACCTTGATGCTGGCCGCCTTGGCAGCCTTGGCCGCCTTAGCCGCATCTGCCGCGGAGCTGAGGGCCGCCGCCGCCTCCAACAACTCCTCAGGGCTCATCGCCACAGTGGCCTCTGCATCTGCCTTTGCGGCCTTGCCCTTAGCGGGGGCTTTTGGCTTGGCTGCAGCCTTCGTCTTGGCTGCAGCGGTCTTGGCAGCAGCAGTTTTTGCTGCAGGGGCTTTAGCTGTAGCCCCCTTGGTGGCGGTGGCCTTGGTGGCCGTCACCTTTGCAGTGGTCGCCTTGGCAGTAGTGGTCTTAGTGGCGGTCACCTTTGCAGTGGCGGTCTTTGCGGTGCTGGTCTTGGCAGCAGCAGCCTTGGTGGTGGCCTTGACCGCCGCCTTGGCCTTCACAGGCTTGAGCGCGGTAGAGGTTTCCTCCGCGGCTACTTCCACAACAGCAACAATCTCAGGAAGGGTGGTGACGGTCATTCGATAGGGAGGCAGAAACGTTCCAAACGGCACCACGGAGGGACAACCCCCAAGCGGAGCGAAAACTCAGTAAGCGCAGGTCCCCCTGACATCAAGCAAGCTGGGGGGATTTTCAAGGCACTCAACAATGGGCCAAACCCTTGGGGAAGGGCGAAGCCTTGGGAAGCTCCCGGGGCCGGGAGGGGGCGACAGGGTTGTCAGGGGTGATCGCAGACCCGAAGCGATGCTTCCCAAGGTCTACCCACTGGACGGAACTCTGTCGGGTTCCGACAACTGCAAAGCAGCTCAACGCCACCATCTTAAGAAAAGATCAGGGGAAGTGCAAGCAACCGGTTTCTGATCGATAGTGATTGTTCATGTCCAGCCCCCGGGGGCCGTCTTGGGTGGGCCTGAGCAGGTGGCGGTGTGGCTGGAAGCCGGCCGGGAAGGGCGACTACTCAGCTACAGCAGCGGCACCTGCCCCGAGCTGCGCCCCGGCGACCTGGTGCGCGTGCGGCTGCGGGGCCGACTGCTCAATGGCCTAGTCACCGCCGAGAGGCCCGAGCTGCCCGAGGGGCTGAAGCTGGAACCGGTGCTGGAACGGCTGGAAGCCGCCGCGGTGGATCCCCGCTGGCAGGCCCTGCTCGAGGCGGTGGCAGTGCAATGCCATACGGCCCCCTTCCAGGTGCTCAAAACCGCCTTGCCCCATGGCTGGCTGGGCCAGAAAGCCCAGGCCGTGGGCCTAGGTAGAAAACAACTGGTGGCCGTAGCCAGCGGCAACCCTGCCCCGCCCAGCCCCCTCAGCACCAAACAACAACAGCTGCTGGAGCATTTACAAAGCCATGGCCCCATGGCCCTGCGGGAGCTGGAGGCCATCGGCCTGGGCCGGGCCGTGGCCAAGGCCCTGGAGGCCAAGGGACTGCTGCAGCTGGAACAACGGCCAATCCCCCCCCGCAACTGGCAACGGCTAGCGGCGATCGAGGCCGACCAGCCCCCAGCGCTAAGTGCCGCCCAGACCGAGCTGCTGAGCCAATGGCAGGCCAAACCAGAGCAACGGCAGTGGCTGCTCTGGGGGGTGACCGGTTCTGGCAAAACCGAGGTCTATCTGCGCTGCTGTGCCGAGGAACTGGCCGCCGGCCGCAGCGTGCTGATGCTCACCCCAGAGATTGGCCTGATCCCCCAGCTGCTCGACCGCTGTCGGCGCCGCTTTGGGGCAGCGGTGGTGGCCTATCACTCCGGCCTGGCGGACTCTGAACGGCTGGCGGCCTGGCGGCGCTGCCGCAGCGGCGAGGCCTGTGTGGTGGTGGGCACCCGCTCGGCGGTGTTCCTGCCGGTGCAGCAGCTGGGCCTGATCGTGCTCGATGAGGAGCACGACAGCTCCTACAAACAGGAGTCACCGATGCCCTGTTACCACGCCCGGGAGGTGGCACGGCTGCGCTGCGAGCACGACGGCTGTCGGCTGCTGCTGGGCAGTGCCACCCCCTGCCTGGAGAGCTGGCTGGCCTGCCAGGGCCCTGGGGCCAGCATGGGTTTGCTGCGGCTGGAGCAACGCATTGAGGCCCGGCCCCTGCCGCCGGTGCGGGTGGTGGACATGCGCCTCGAACTCTCGGAGGGGCACAAACGCCTGCTCAGCCGGCCGCTGCTGGATCGGCTGGCGGGCCTGGCGGAACGGCAGGAACAGGCGGTGGTGCTGGTGCCCCGCAGGGGTTACAGCACCTTCCTCAGCTGTCGCAGCTGTGGGGAGGCGGTGCAATGCCCCCACTGCGATGTGTCGCTCACGGTGCACCGCCAGCGGGACGGCCGCAGCTGGCTGCGCTGCCACTGGTGTGACCACCGCCAGGAAACTGCCGACCGCTGCGGCGCCTGTGGCTCCAGCGCCTTCAAGCCCTTTGGTGCCGGCACCCAGCGGGTGCTGGAACAGCTGGAAACCGAGCTGGAGGGCTTGCGGCTGCTGCGTTTCGACCGCGACAGCACCCGGGGGCGGGATGGCCACCGACTGCTGCTGGATCAGTTCGCCGCCGGGGAGGCCGATGTGCTCGTGGGCACCCAGATGCTGGCCAAGGGCATGGACCTGCCCCGGGTGACCCTGGCGGTGGTGCTGGCCGCCGACGGCATGCTGCATCGCCCCGACCTGCGGGCGGCGGAACAGAGCCTGCAGTTGCTGCTGCAATTGGCGGGCCGGGCGGGGCGGGGGGAACGGCCCGGCGAAGTGCTGGTGCAGACCTACAGCCCCGAGCACCGGGTGATCCGCCACCTGATCGATGGCCGCTATGGCCGTTTTCTGGAGGAGGAGGGGGCGATGCGCCGCAGTGCCCGGCTGGTGCCCTTTGCCCGGGCTTGTTTACTGCGCTTCTCCGGTGCCCAGGCCAGCCTCACCGCCAGTGGCGCCACCACCCTGGTGGAACACATCAACCCGGGGCTGCAGGCGGCCGGCTGGTGGGCGATCGGACCGGCGCCGGCGCCGATGGCGAGGCTGGCGGGCTTAAGCCGCTGGCAATTGCTGCTGCACGGCCCCGCCGCCAGCCCGCTACCCCTCCCACCGGAACAGGAGTTGCGACGGTTGTTGCCCCGGGGGGTGCACCTGGCGATCGACCCGGATCCGCTGGAGCTCTAACTAAGCCTTGCTGCGCAAGCTTTGCAGCGCCAGGCTTAACCCCAGCAACAACCCCACCGCCAGGGCCCCGAGGCCGAGGCCACTCCAACGCCAGCAGCTAACGGCCAGCTGGTTGAGGGCCCCCGCCTGCAAACTCCAGCCCACGCTTTCATTGCCCTCGAGCTCCGCCGCCGCTGGAACGGCGCGATCCACCGCCGCCAGCTTCAACGGTTGCAAATGCAGGCGCAGCTCCAAACCAGGCAGGGCCTCAAGGGGCCCCAGATCCCACTCAAATTCCAGCCGTTGCTGCACCCCCAGCAACCAGTTGCGTTCCCGCCATTGCAGCTGGGGGGCCGGTAACTCCAGGTCCAACAGGGCTGCCGCCTGCTGCACCTGGCGCTCCAGCAGTGGGGCCAACTGGGGGCCCAGCAGCAGGCCACTGTGCTGATCCCTGGGCATGTTCTCCGCAGGCAGTGCCAAGGGCGCCCCTGATCGGCTTTGCAGCTGCTGGCGCAGCTCCAGGCGGCCGGGGCCATGGAACTGCAGGGTGGTGTCCACCCTCACGCAGCCCCCCATCAGCAGGGTGAGCCCGAGCAAAACACTGGCCGCCAGCAGGGCAAACCCCCATGGAGGTCGGGTGCGACCCACCGGCGGTGGCGCTGGTGGGGGGGGAGTTGACCTAAGCCGGCCACTGCCAGGGCCCCTCTGGCCGGCAGCTCCCAGCAGAGATGGCATTTCCCCAAGGCTGGGGATGGTGAGATTCCATTCCTTCGGTCGCTGCAATTGGGGGGCCTCAAGGATGCAGAGCACCTCCTGGGCCTGGCTCCGCAGGACGCTATCGCCACAGGCCAGGGCCGCCCGACAGCAGGCCAGGGCCCCATCCCCCTGGCCGAGGCCCTGGTGGGCGGTGGCCATTAACAAACGCACTTCAGCCCCCGCTACACCCCTGGCAGGCCACTGATCCGCCAGGGGGGCCAACAACCTGAGGCCCTGGCGATAGTCCCCCCGAGCCAGGGCTGCCCTGGCGGCGTTGAGGGCCGGGTTCGGCTCAGTGGTCATGGCCGCTGCCCCATGGCTCAGAGCTGACCGCTGCCCACCACCATGGTGCCAATGCCGTCTTTGGTAAACACCTCCAACAGCAGCGCATGGGGCACGCGGCCATCAACAATGTGGGCCGCCGTAACCCCCTGGGCCAGGGCACGAATACAGCATTCGGTTTTGGGGGTCATGCCGCCGGCCACCACCCCATCGGCAATCAACTGGCGCGCCTCGGAGAGACTGAGTTGGCGAATCAGGGAATCGGGATCCTCGCGGTTTCTGAGGATGCCTGGGGTGTCGGTGAGCAGCACCAACTTCTCCGCATCCAGGGCGGCCGCCAGCTCCCCGGCCACCGTGTCGGCATTGATGTTGTACGACTGGCCCGTTTGGTTGGGGGCGACGCTGGAGATCACCGGGATATAGCCCTGGTCCAGCAGGGGAATGATCACCGAGGGATCCACCCGGGCCACATCCCCCACCAGCCCCAAACTGCCGTCGCCATAGGGACGGGCCCGCACCAAATCACCATCGGCCCCGCTGAAACCCACCGCCCGACCGCCCACCTGATTAAGCCCATTAACGATCTGTTTATTGACGCGCCCCACCAGCACCATCTCAACCACATCCATGGTCTCGGGGTCAGTGACCCGCAGGCCGTTGTGGAAAACCGGCTGAATCGACAAGCGCGTTAGCCACTGGTTGATTTCCGGACCGCCGCCATGGACCACCACCGGGTGCACACCAACGCTGGCCAGTAGGGCCACATCACGGAACACGGCCTCCCGCAGCTCTTGTTTCACCATCGCCGCCCCGCCGTACTTGATCACCACCCGACGGCCAGCGAAGCGCTGGATGTAGGGCAGAGCCTCACTGAGCACCTCCACCCGCAGGCTGTCGTCGGCGCTGATCTGGGGGTCTACGGGCATGGCTGGCTCAGGCAAAGATTGAGAGCACCGGGCCCCCCATCCTCCAGGGTGGCCACCAGGCCCGGGCCAAAGAAACGGCCCAGCCGCCCCTGCAGGGCCTCCCAGCGCTCCCGGGGCACCCCCTCCAGCTGGAAATGCAGGCGCAGGGCATAGCGACCATTGAGCTCGTATTCCTCAAGGCTTTCCAGCTGGGGCGGGGCCTGCTGATCCCAAAGCTTGAGGGCCACCAGGGAGGTTTCCAGGTGGGCCTTCTGGCCATAGCGCCAGCGCAAGACATCCTTGAGCAACTTCAGTTGCCCCTCCGTGGCCGTGGCCTCCCGCAGGCTGCGCCATTGGTTTGCTGGGGTAATGCGTGTGGGGGGCGGCAGCTCCGCAGACTTCAGGGCCAAGCCCCCCAAGAAGATCGGAACCCCATAAAAAATCGTTGGCAAGCTCAGGTTGGGGGCATCGGTGGCGTAGGCCACGGAACCAACCACGGTGAGCACTGCCCCAAGCACTGTGAGCAGGGAACCGGGGGAGAAAAGGGCTTGCATAGCGCCATCTTCCTTCAGGAAACGTAAGGATGGGCAGATAAGCCCCTGTGGTGTTGCCCATGGTCGAGTCTGCCCCTGGCCCAGATCGCCACTTGATAAAGGAGCTAGAAGCCGACCGCCACTGGTTACTGCGGCAACTGGATGGGGGCCGTTGGCCGGAATTACGGCTCGACCTGGCGGCCCTGGAACGGGAACTGGGGCAACTTCTTGAATTAGCGGCCGAACGCCCCCCCGCTGCATGAGTTCAGAGGGGATGGGTTCAGAAGGGGATCTCGTCCTCCGGCAGGTCCACCAGGGGGCCGGTGTTCCAGCTAGGCGCCGCCTGGGCCACGGCCTCCGCAGGGGCGGCGGCGGCTGGCACGGGGGCTGGGGCTGCAGGCCGGCTAGGCATAGGCACTGGCGCCGCCACGGCTGCTGGCGCCGTGGCGGCCGGGGCGCTGGCGGCGCCCAGGGGATGGATCCTGGCCAAGGTGAACTCCACCTTTTTTTCTTTGATGCCGTCTTGGCGGGCCACGGTGTTCATCCGCAGCCGCCCCTCCACCACCAGGCGCTGGCCCACCTGCACGCGGTTCTGCAGGTCTTGGGCCAGGCTGCCGAAGCCCACCACCTTGAGCTCCCCAGCCGGATCCTCAGGCCGCAGACCCTCCAGCCGCACATTCATTTCGGCGATCGGCGTCTGGTTGTCTTGGGTGTAACGGATCTTTGGGGCCTCGAGCACTTCCACCTCGAGCAGGCAGTGGTTCACGGCTGGGTAACGGCTGGGGCGCCCATCTTCCCCCACCCAGGTACGGGAGACCAGCACCATGCTTGAACAAAACCGGCGCCTCTGGCTGGTGGCCGGCACCGGCGAAGGACCGCCGCTGGCCGCCGCCCTGCTGGCCCGCGGTTGGCAGGTGCGGGTGAGTGTGGTGGGCGCCGCGGCCCGCAGGGCCTATGCCCCCCATCCCGAGTTGCAGTGCCAGGTGGGGGCCCTGGGGGAACAAGCAGCCCTAACCCAGGCCCTGGCCCAATGGCCCTGCCGCTGGGTGCTGGATGCCACCCACCCCTTTGCCCAACAGATCAGTGGCGCCCTGGCAAGCGCCTGTTCAAGCCTGGGGCAACCACTGCTGCGGCTGAGCCGGGCCGTCCTGCCCCTGGGTAGGGCCCGGCTGTTGCCCCAGCTGGCGGCCCTGGCCGATCAGCCCCTGGAGGGCCAGCAATTGCTGATTGCCCTGGGGGCACGGCAACTGGGGGAGGCCCTGGCCCACAGCCGCGCCAGCGGCCATGGGGTGCGACTACTGCCCAGCCCCGGCGCCCTGCGCCAAGCCCTAACGCTGGGAATCCCAGCCGAACGGCTGGCCTGCCTGCGGCCAGGGGGCAGTGGCGCCGTGGAGGCGGCCCTCTGCCGCCGCTGGGGGATCACCACGGTGCTCAGCCGCCAATCAGGGGGCATAACTGAACAGCTCTGGCAGCGCATCTGCAAGGAAACAAACCTGCAGCTGTTGCTGATCGCCCGGCCAGCACCAGCCCCTAGCCGCGGCCTGGAGTTGGAAGCCCTGTTGAATCAACTGGGATGGCCAGAACTCCAATGACCTCTGCTTGTCAATCAGAAGCTTCGGTGGTGCTGGCCCTCACCACCGAAGCTGACGCCCCCAGGGCGGAGGCCCTGGCCAGGCTGCTGCTGGACCAGGGGCTGGCGGCCTGCGTGAGCCTGCGGCCGGTGCAATCGCTGTATCACTGGCAAGGGAATCTCGAAAGCAGCAGCGAAGTGGAATTGTTAATCAAAACCAGCAGTGAGCAGCTGCAGGCGCTGGAGCGTTTAATCCATGAAAACCACAGTTATGAGCTACCTGAATGGCTCCACTGGCCGGTAAACAGCTCCCCTGGCTACGGCCGCTGGCTCCAGGGGGAATTAAAAGCAGCTGGCTAGGCGGGCTAGGGCAGGTGCTCCAGCACCAGCTCCTTGAGTGACACCTGGGAGCGGGGACCCATCTGGGTAACCACCTGACCGGCACAGAGGGCACCGATATGGCCGCACCGTTCCGCCGATAGCCCTTGGGTGTAACCGTAAAGAAAGCCTGCCGCATAGCTATCGCCGGCCCCGGTGGTGTCTACCAGTGGGCCGAGGCCATAGATGGGAATTAAGTGGGTTAGTTCCCCCTCGAGCACTAGGGAACCCTGGTCGCTGCGGGTGAGGGCCGCCAGGCTGCAATGGCCGCGCACCTGCTCGGTGGCCCGCTCAAAGGAGTCGGTGGCATAGAGGCTCATGATCTCCCGTTCATTGGCGAACAGCAGGTCCACGTGGCCCTCCACCAGCTCCAGGAAACTCTGGCGGTGGCGATCCACACAGAAGGGATCGGAAAGGCTTAGGGCCACTTGGCCGCCATGGTCCCGCACCTCGGCCGCCGCGGCCAAAAAGGCCCGTTTTGCCGGTTCCGCATCCCAGAGATATCCCTCCAGATACAGCACCTGCGCCTGGCGCACGATCGAGAGATCCAGATCGCGGGGATCCAAGGCCACCGAAGCCCCCAGGAAGGTGCACATGGTGCGCTGGGCATCAGGGGTGACCAGGATCATGCAGCGGGCGGTGGCGGCACCGCTTTCGGCCGCCGGGGTATCGAAATGGGCGCCGGTGGCCCGCAGATCGTGGGCAAAGATGGCGCCCAACTGGTCGTTGCGCACCCGACCGATAAATCCGGCCCGCCCCCCCAGCTGGGCCACGGCCGCCAGGGTGTTGGCGGCGGAACCGCCGGAGGTTTCCACCCCGGGGCCCATGGCTGCATAAAGCTGTTCCGCCTGCTCGGCGGACACCAGGGCCATGGTGCCCTTATTCAGCCCGTGCTGGGCAAGAAAGCTGTCATCGCTCTGCACCAACACATCAACGATGGCGTTGCCGATGCCCACCACATCGAAGTTTTTGGAGGTCATAGGGCTCAGGCGCTGAGGAGGGCCCGTTTGGGACCGTGGATGGGATCCTCCACCACGATGGTTTGATCGCGGCTCGCCCCCAGGGAAACGATGGCGATTGGCACCTCCATCAGATCCGCCAGGAAGCGCAGATAGGCCATGGCGGTGGCAGGCAGATCCTCAAGGCGGCGGCAGTCGGCGGTGGAGGTCTGCCAACCGGGCAAAGTCACATAAATGGGGCGGCAGCGGGCGAAATCGCCAGCACTGCTGGGGAAATATTCGATCCGACGCCCATCGAGCTCGTAGGCCACGCAAACGCTGATCTCGTCGAGCTCATCGAGCACATCCAGCTTGGTGATCGCCAAGCAATCGAGGCCGTTCACCTCCACCGCATAGCGACCGATCACCCCATCAAACCAACCGCAGCGGCGGCGGCGACCGGTGGTGGTGCCGTACTCGCCACCACGGTCGCAAAGGTGGTCGGAGAGGCTGCCATCCAGCTCTGTGGGGAAGGGACCTTCCCCCACCCGGGTGGTGTAGGCCTTTGCCACACCAATAACGCGGTCAATCAGGGTGGGACCCACCCCAGCGCCGATGCAGGCCCCACCGGCCACCGGATTGGAGGAGGTCACATAGGGATAGGTGCCGTGGTCCAGGTCGAGGAGGGTGCCCTGGGCCCCCTCAAACAGGATGTTTTTGCGGGCCCGGGCCGCCTCATGGATGCTGCGGGTGCAATCGACCACGTGGGGGGCTAGGAGTCGACCGTATTCGGCATATTCGGCGATCACCAGGCTGGGATCGAGGGGCTCCAGACCATGGATGCGCTCGAGCACCAGGTTTTTTTCCTGGATCGGCCCTTCCAAGCGTTCGCGCAGGTGCTCCTCATCCAGCAGGTCAATGACCCGGATGCCATTGCGCTCCGCCTTATCTGAATAGGTGGGGCCAATGCCGCGACCGGTGGTGCCGATGCGACGGCTGCCCCGCTGCTGCTCCATCGCCTGATCCAACAGGCGGTGGTAGGGCATGGTCACGTGGGCGGTGGAGGCCAGCTTCAGGCCCCTGGCATCGATGCCGTTACCGGCCAGCATCTCCAGCTCACCGAGGAGGACCTTGGGGTCCACCACGGTGCCTGAGCCAATCAAACAAATGGTGTCGGGGTAAAGGATGCCGGAGGGGATCAGGTGCAGTTTCAGCACCTGACCGTCCACAACGATGGTGTGACCAGCGTTGACTCCCCCCTGGTAGCGCACTACCACATCTGCGGAGCGGCTAAGGAGATCGGTGATCTTGCCCTTGCCCTCGTCACCCCACTGCGCACCGATGACGACAACATTGGCCAAGGCGACGGCGGCACGGGGCCGCTTCTAAAGACAATCCGAGAGTTTCTCAGATCATGAGGCCCGCCGTCAAAAAAATGACGGAATCCGCTGCTCAATGCCCCGTTCAAAAGCCCCGCTCAGCTGCCCCGCACAGCCGTGGTCTGCGCCTGGTGCAATTCCTTGGCGATGCGCTGCTGCAGGGCCTCTGGCAGGGGCCGGTTGGCATAGCTCACGTAGTTGCCAGCCAGGGAATTGAGGGCCGTTTGCATGGTGGTGAAGGAGGCAAGGCCATTCACCGATCGATTGGGGCGGTAGAGGGCCACGTAGTCGTTGATCAAGGTCTTGGCCTGGCTCTGTTGCTGGGCCCGATCGGGGCCGTCGCCAGGGGTGTTGATGCTTTCCAGCAGGGCCTGGGCCACGGCAACGGTGTCATCCACATAGGAACCGCTGAGCCCAGCGGGGGTGCCGCCACAGGCGGTGAGCCCCAGCAGCAAGCAGCCCAAGAACAGGCCAGAAAGCAGAGTTCTGGTCAAGGCACGGCTTAGCCGTTGCAATAGAGCAAACACAGGCAAGGCCTCAGCATCAGTGGCGCAATTTTAGTTGCCGCGCCAGCGAGAAGGCAGGGTTGGCCCTGGGCAACTGCGCTGGGCCAACCGGCGCAGCCAGGCGGGGGGCAGGGCCGGATCAGCACCACCCCAACTGCGTTCCAAGGAGGGATCGCGGCGATCTAGGCCGATCAGCAGATCCTGTCGATAGAGACGGGTAAGGCTCAGCAGCCCGCTGGCTGGGGCGCGGCGGTCACATTCCAGCTCCACCAGCAGCTTCAACTGCTCGCCATCACCCCGGTCGATACGCACGGGCCATTGCCACTGCCGACGGCTGGGGCTGAGGCTCAGCTCCGCCCGCAGCGGCTCCACCCAGACGGTGCTGCGGCCCTCCCGGGCAAAGGGCTGCTGGCAACCGCCAAGCAACAGCAGCCCGGCCATTAGGGGCCAGGGGGTCCTCACAGCCCTCCGAGCCGCTGCAGCTGCAGGCGCTCCAGCAGATGGCTCACCAGGGGCCCTACGGGCCCCTCCTGCTTCTCACCGCTGGCCCGCTCCACCAACTCCACCACCCCGGTGGCGGCACCGCGGCCCACCACCAAGCGCCAGGGGATACCCAACAGTTCAGCATCCTTGAACTTGACGCCGGCCCGCTCGGCGCGGTCATCCAGCAGCACATCCACCCCAGCCGCCCGCAGCTCGCCATAAAGCCGCTCGGCCACTTCCACCTGCAGGGGTTCCTGGGCACTGGCGATCACCAACACCAGCTCAAAGGGGGCAATCGCCACGGGCCAAACGATGCCGGCGCCGTCGTGGTGCTGCTCCACCGCTGCCTGGGCCAGCCGCGACACACCAATGCCGTAGCAACCCATCCAGAGGGCCTCCTCCTGGCCCTGCTCATTGGTGAACCGGGCCGAGAGGGCCTCGGAATATTTGCGGCCCAATTGAAAGATGTGACCCACCTCGATGCCGCGGGTGGCGCGCAGCTCCTGGCTGGGGTCGTGGCAACAGCGGTCGCCGGCCTGGGCCGCCCGCAGGTCGTGGGCCTGCGGGCAGGCCAGGGGTCCGGCGCCCCACTCCAGCCCCACCCGATGGCGGTCGGGCTGGTTGGCACCACAAACAAAGCGACCCAGGGCGGCGGCGGTGTGGTCTGCCAAGCGCAGGAACTTGGGCTCAAGGCCCGGGCTGCCGGCGAGCACGGCATCATCCAGATCTGGACCGAGATAACCGAGGGGCAGGCCCTTGGGATCACCTAGTTGGCCGGCATCCAGGGGCTCCAGCGTGAGCAGGCTGCCCCAGGCCTCCCCCTGGAGGCTGCTGAGCGTATTAGTGAGCTTCACCTCATTCAGTTGCTGGTCCCCCCGCAGGCAAACCAGCAGGGGCTGGGCCCGGCCGCCGGCGAAGCGGGCCAGGAGCAGCAACACTTTGAGGGTTTGGCTGGGGTGGAAGCCATGGGCGGCGCAGAGGGCTTCGATGCTGGCCTGGCCAGGGGTTGCCAACTCGGCGAGATCCGCCTCCAGGGGCTGGGCCTCCGGCGCCAGGGACTCGGCCCGTTCCTGGTTGGCGGCATAGAGGCCATCGCCACTGGTGAGCACCAGGTCTTCACCGGCGTCGGCGGTAACCATGAACTCCTTGCTGGCGGAACCACCGATGGCGCCGCTATCGGCCTCCACCGCCAGGGTCTGCAGGCCGCAACGTTTGAAGATGCGCCGGTAGGCCGCCTCCATCTCGTTGTAGGTGGCGGCCAGGTCCGCCGGGTTGGCATGGAAGGAATAGGCGTCTTTCATGATGAATTCACGGCTGCGCATCAGGCCGAAGCGGGGCCGGATCTCATCCCTGAATTTGGTTTGGATCTGATAGAGGGTGGCGGGCAGCTGCCGGTAGGAGCGCAGCAGATCAGCGGCTAGGGCCGTAACCACCTCCTCGTGGGTGGGGCCAAGGCCAAGGGAACGGTCCTGGCGGTCCACCAGGTGAAACATGATCCCCTCGCCGGCGGTGTAACCGGCCCAGCGGCCACTGCGTTCCCACAGTTCGGCGGGCTGGAGCTGGGGTAGCAGCGTTTCCAGGGCACCGGTGCCATCCATTTCCTCGCGCACGATCGCCGAAACCTTGCGCAGCACGCGCCACATCAGCGGCAGATAGGCGTAGATGCCGGAGGCAACCCGGCGGATGTAACCGGCCCGCACCAACAGGCGGTGGGAGGGAATTTCAGCTTCGGCGGGATCCTCCCGGAGCGTCACCAGAAGCAAACGGGAGACGCGCATAAGACTGTTCTCGGGATCGGGCCGGAAGCTATCACCGCAGCCCCTGGGGGAGCGACCCAGCTGGGGCCCAGCCAGGGGACGCTTTTACAAGTTCCACAGGCCCGAGATTATTTATGGACCCTGAAAAAACATCTGCTAGGGTCTGGCTGAATCCCGTCTGTCCAAGAGCCGTCTCATGGTTGCCATGCCCCCGATGGGATACGCCGGCTCCCCCAGTGAAGTGCCCGCATCCCCTAGTGGCGACAACGGTGAGGGCCTGATCGGCATCGACGATGTGCAGCGGGCATTGAACCGTTCCCGCGCCTCTGTATACCGCTATACCAATACTGATCCGCGCAATCTCAACCCAGCTTTTAATCCGCGCAAGCTCAATCCTGAGTACCGCAGCGACCAGAAAGAAGCCCTGTTATTTCACCCAAACGAAGTGGCCCGCTTCGCCCGGGATGTGTTGCGAATCAAGGAAGTAACCGTTGAGGTGCTGAATTCTCCCTATTCCGCCACCCAGCAGTTGCTGAGCAGCATCTTGGATGAACTGCGGGATATTCGGATCCTGCTGGCGGGCTCCGCCAGCCCGGCCACGGATCTGAATGCCCGGCGCGACCAGAACGGCCAGCAACGTAACGCCGCCTGAGACAAATCGGCCCAGCGGTGGCAATATATAGGTAGCCCTGCTCCCTTCCCTTAATGGAAGGGGCAAATCTGGTGATCGCCCCTTGGGGGCGCACAGCTAGGTGGGCTTGTCCCTGACCCCCCTGTATGAACCCCGCCCTAGAGAATCCTTCCGCCACTGCCGGCAGCCCCAGTGCCGAAAGCCATGGTGGCGGCGGAACGGAACCGGGTGCTCCCCCCAGCGATGACCCCCACAGTCCGGGCTTCAATCCCTTCGCTGAACTCACCGGGATCTGCATTGGCCTTGCGGCCCTGATCCTGCCCATCGGCTGTGTGCTGGCCGACCAGTTCCTGCCCCTGCCAGAACCACCGGTCTCCTGGTTAGGTGCCCTCCCCCGGCAACCCTGAGTGGATCTGCGTTGCATTGCCCCCCAACCTGAGCCAGGTCTCATCCATGTGGTGGTGGAAGTGCCCGCCGGGGGACGCAACAAATACGAATACCTGCCCTCTGCGGGCTTGATGGCCCTCGACAGGGTTTTGCATCCTTCCGTTCAATACCCGTTTGATTACGGCTTCGTGCCTAACACCCTGGCGGAGGACGGTTCCCCGCTGGACGCCATGGTGGTGATGGAGGAACCCAGCTTCCCCGGCTGTTTAATCCTGGCCCGGCCGATCGGCCTGCTGGAGCTGCTGGATGCCGGTATCTACGACGGCAAACTGCTCTGTGTGCCGGCCCATGACCCCCACCTCGAGGGCATGGTGAGCATCAATCAACTCTCGCTAAGTCGCCTAGAGGAGATCTCCGAGTTCTTTCGCACCAACCGGGGGCTGGATGGCCGCACCACCGAAATCCTTGGCTGGCGGGAGGGGGAAGCCGCCACCGCCCTGGTGGAACACTGCGTTAGTTCCGCCGCTGCACAAGCACCCCCTCGTAACCCAGGGCCTGAAAAATTCGCACCGGATCACTGAAGCCGGCCGCCTCCAGCAGGGCCGAGCGCCGCGCCTCGCCGATCGGATAAACCAACGCCTGGGGGGCATCAGCATCTAGGCCACTGGCCCGCTGGAACTGGGCCTGGGCCGCCTGAAACTGATGCTCCAGGGAGGAACCAACGCTGGGGGCATTGCCCATCAGGTCCACCAGCACCAACGGTGCCCCCGGAGCCAGCAGGCGGGCTAGGGCCGTTAGCAACCGCAATTTGCTGCCATCGTCTGGCAATTCCTGGAGCACCAACACGGCAATCGCCCCAGCAAAACGGGCCTCCCCCTCCAGCTCCTCCGCCGGCCCCTCCCACCACTGCACGGCCTCGGCATCGGCCCCCAAGCGTTGGCGGGCGGCGCTGATCATCGCCGTCGAAGTATCCACCGCCCACAGCCGCCAGTCGGCCCGCTGGGCCCTGGCTTCACTGAGCTCTGCCCCCGTGCCACAACCCACCACCAGCAGCTCAGCCCCAGGGCTGGCGGCGGTGGGGGAGCTGGCTAGCAGGGCCACCGCCAGGCGGGCAAGGCTGGCGTAGCCGGGGATCTGGCGCTGGGCACGGTCGTCGTAACCGGCAACGCTGATCGGATCAGCCATGGCTTCGCTGCCCTGCAGAAATTTGAAAAGATGTTAGGCAGCGCATCAGAGCCTGGCCGAATGGCCAAAAAACTGCTGGCAGCCAGTTAAGTTGGTCGGCGCCCAGACGCTTCCCACCGCCGTGCCCACCATCCGTTTTGAGCAGGAAGGCCAGCAGGTCGGTTGCATTGAAGGCGCCAACCTACGCAAGGCGGCCCTTGATGCAGGCATCAACCCATACAAAGGGCTCAACAACCTGAACAACTGCGGTGGCGTTGGCCAGTGCGGCACCTGCGTGGTTGAGGTGGTGGAAGGCATGAAAAACCTCTCCCCCCGCTCGGATGTGGAGCAGGTTTACCTGGCGGATCGCCCCTCCAGCTATCGGCTCAGCTGCCGCACCAGTGTTAACGGTGATGTGACCGTGCGCACCCGCCCCAGCGATGGGGTGGGCAAAGGCTCCAACAGCTTGCTTGGGGCGCTCAAGACATTGCTAGGGCTCGCTCGTAAGTGAGACCCGACGGGGGCTGCCACCACTTAGTTGATCCAGCTCCTCCAGCAGGTCGTCCACCCCGGCGCTGTTGATCCGCGATAGATAACCGCGTTTCAGCTCCTCCAGCAGATCCAACAACAGTTTTTGGCTGCGTTCCAGGGTGTTGCCTGCGGCCATCGCTGCGGCCAGTTCCCGCCAAAAGGCTTCCCCCATCTGCTGCACCAGGTCACTGCCGCGGCGGTCTTGGCGGGATAGCTGCTGGGCGGTGCCCCGCGACAGATCCAGCACCCCCTCCACCATGCCCCCCGCCAGCTGGCGGGTGAATTCCCGTTCCAGCAGCAGCAGGGGCTGCAGCCGCTGCAGGGCCTGGGGAAAGGCGCTCGTTTCGAGGCTGCGCTGCAGGGCATAGCTGAGCAGCGCCTGCAGTTCAGGCTCCAGCCGCGGCAACACCCGCCCCAGCAGCAATGGCCCCCAGAGCCGCAGCAGTTCCTCCAGCTCACGGTTTTCAGTGCTGTTGCCCCGCAGGCGGCCGCTCCAATCGGGGGAACTGATCAGCTTTTGAACGCCATCCAGTAGCTGCAGGGCCAGCACCTCAATCAACTCCACCGCCAACAGGGCCACCACGCCGCGGCTCACCACCGCCCGCACCGGCTCCGCATCCACCAGGCCACTGCTGCGTAAGCGGGCTGCCACGGGAATCACCCGGGCCAGGCGCCAGAAGGGGAGCAGCAGGGGCAGGTCGGTCCACCGGCGCAACAGGGCATCCCGCCAGGAGAGCCCCGGCAAACGCCGCCGCAGGTTGATCAGCCGCAGCACGATATCTACGAAAAAAACGCTCTGGAACACCAACAGATCCAGGCGCCAGAAGCGCTCGGTGGGGCGGCCGGTTTCATCAATCGAACGCCAGTAATTGGTGGCCACCAGGGGCAGCACTTCCCCCTGCCAAAACAGGCGTTCCTGGCCCCAGGGATGGCTCTGCAGCCAGGCGGGGGCCAACAGCTGCTCGGCCCCGAGCCGGCCGGAATCAAGGCCCGTGCGCTGGCGCAGCCGGTTTTTGATGCGTTCGAGCGTGCCGGTTTTATTGGCCCCCAAGAAGGGGTTGTCGTCGATCAGTTGCTGGGTGAGCAGCAGCTGCTGTTGCAACAGGCGCCGGCTGGCCGGATGCGTAGCGGGCTGGGCCAGCAACTTTTGATCCAGCAGTTGCCACTGCTGCAGATAACGCTGGGTATCGCGATGGGGCTCAATGCCCTTCACCGGGTCATAGAGGGGGGTGATATCGGGCAGGGCCGTGAGCGGGATGGCCAGGGGCAAGCCCGGAAACAGATAAAGATGCCGCTGCAGCCAGAAGTTGCGCAGGGGCACATAGGTGACGTCAAAGACCACCAGGGCCAGGTTGATGCTGGCCCAAATGGCAACAAAACGATCCCAGCGCCAACCGAGACTGGAAAGCCCCAAACCAAGGGGCCGTTGCCAGCGGGGACGCACCATCCAGGCTCTCTAACCAGCCCCAGGCTAGGGGGAGTACCTTTTCCACCACCTTCCTTATCCCAATGTCACTAGAGCAACTGGATGGCTTCCTTGCCCAGGCCCAGCAGGACCCAGCCCTCGCTGAATCCCTAGCCCAGCCCCTGGAACTGGAGGCATTTCTGGCCCTGGCCCAGGGGGCCGGCTATGCCATCAACGAAGCGGATGTGCTGGCGGCCCAGGCCCGGGAGGAGGAGCGCCTCAGTGACACAGACCTGCAGGCCCGCGCCGGGGAAGAAGCCCGGCGCCTGCGTTCTTTTATCTATTCATAAAGCCTATTTATTCCTGAAGTGCCCTACCCCGACAGGCCTCGTTAAACACCCCCCGCTCATAACCCACCACCCCAGCCACCACGGTGGCCTCGGGCCAACCCACCAGCTCCCAACCCTCAAACGGACTCCAGCCACAACGGCTCACCACCTGCTCCCGCAGCACCGGCCGGGCTTGTTCCATATCCACCAGCACCAGATCTGCATCCCAACCCGGCGCAATCTGACCCTTGCGGGGAATGCCATAGAGCTCCGCCGGCGCCAGGCTCAGCCAACGGGCCACCTGGGCGAGGCTGCAACGGCCGAGGGCCACCTGGGTGAGCATCAACGGCAGGGAGGTTTCCACCCCGGGCATGCCTGAGGGGCTGTGGGGATAGGGCTTGTCCTTTTCGGCCAGGGTGTGGGGGGCATGGTCGGTGGCAATGCAATCGATCACCCCATCCAGTAACGCCTGCCAGAGCTGCTCCCGGTCCTGGGCAGTGCGTAGGGGCGGATTCATCTGCACCAGGCTGCCGCGGCTGGCGTAGGCGCTGCTGTCGAGCAGCAGGTGTTGGGGGGTGACCTCCGTGGACACCAGGCTGGTTTTGTGCTGCCGCAACCACTGGGCCTCTGCTCCGGTGGAGAGGTGCAGGATGTGCAGCCGACGGCCATAGCGGGCCGACAGCTCCAGGGCCCAGCGGGTGGCGGCCAGGGCGGCCTCGGGGTCATGGATCTGGGAATGCAGGTCTGCCGGCCGGTCTGAGGCCTCCGGATAGAGGGCGAGCAGCTGCTCCCGCCGTTGGCGCAGGCGCGTTTGGTCTTCGGCGTGGACGGCGATCAAGCGGTCGCCAGTGGCAAAGATCTGTTCCTGCACCGCCGGATCGCCGCAATCCAGCGGCCCATGGGCACTGCCCATGAACACCTTGATGCCGCAGGCCGGGCCCGGGTCCGCCAGGGCCGCCAGGTTGGAGCCATCACCACAGGCCCCCAGGAAAAAGCCGTAATTCACCCGGCTCACTGCCGCCGCCCGCTGCCGCTTGGCCAGCAGCGATTGTCTGTCGATGGTGGGCGGCAGGGTGTTTGGCATCTCCAGAAAGCTGGTAACGCCACCCCGCAGGCAGGCGCGGCTGGCACTGATCAGGTCTTCTTTTTGGGTAAGGCCCGGATCTCGAAAATGCACCTGGGGATCAATCACCCCGGGGAGCAGGGTGAGGCCATGGGCCTCCAGCACTGGCTGCTGCCCCCAGGCGGGGGGCGTGTCATGGATGGCTTCGATTTGGCCAGCGCGGATCTCCACCGAACAGCGTCGACACTGGCCATCGGGCAACAGCACCTCGGCATTGCGCACCAGGAGATCGCCTCCGCGTGGATCCATCAGCAGGGGCCCCATCAACTACGACACCTAATCTGAACTGCCGTGCAGGAATGAGCTTGGCTGAGGTGCCCCCCACCCCCCCCAAGGACCACTGGGGCTTCTGGCGCAGCCTGGGTCTCACCCTGGCTGTGGCCATGGGAATCCGGCAATTTCTGGTGGAAGCCCGTTACATCCCCTCCGGTTCGATGCTTCCGGGCCTGCAACTGCAGGACCGACTGCTGGTGGAAAAACTCAGTTACCTGCAAAGGGGACCGCGGCGGGGGGAAATTGTGGTTTTCCACGCCCCCCATGCCTTTGACCCGGCCCTGCAGCAGGAATACAAGGCCGGCCCCCTGCGCTGTTTCCTGGTGAATCTGCCCTTGGTGGGCAGCCTGCCGGGGCTGCAGGAACCGGCCTGTGATGCCTTTATCAAGCGGGTGGTGGCCGTGGCCGGCGACCGGGTGAACGTGGATCCCAGCGGCCATCTCAGCGTCAATGGCCGGCCGGTCAACGAGCCCTACGTGCGCAATTACTGCGATAACAGCCCCGGCGGCAGCTGCAGGACCCTGGAGGCGGTGGTGCCAGCAAAGTCTGTGCTGGTGCTAGGGGACAACCGTGCCAACAGCTGGGACGGGCGCTTCTGGCCCGGCACCCACTTCGTACCGCTCAACCAAATCATCGGCCGGGCCGTATTTCGCTTCTTTCCGCTCAACGCCACCGGTTCCCTGGTCAGCCCTGATCCCACCGCCACAGGGGGGGCGCTTGCAGCCCCGTCGCCAGCAACTGCCCCCTAAGGCTGTCCAGGGGCAGGGGGCAATTGGCGGCCAGGGTGCCGGCCTGGGCTGCAAAGGGACGGCTGGGATCCCAGAGCAACCAACGGCGACTGCCCGGCTGCAAGCGTTCCGGCTCCAGCCCCAGAAACTTGGAGGGGCCCCAGCTAAGTGCTTGCCACAACTCCGCCACAGACCAACCCTCGTTCTCAACCAAGGCCTGGCAGAGGCAGGGCAACAACGCCTGGTAGCCAGCCACCCCGGGCCGCCGCTGGTCTAGGGGCAGCAACTGTTCCTCCCGATCCAGGGGGGTGTGGTGCACAGCAACCGCCGTAAGCAGCCCCTGGCGCAGGGCCCGCACCAGGGCCAGGCGATCGCTGGGGCCCCCCAGGGAGGGGCTCACCCGCCAACCCTCGCCGAGGGGGTCAAGGCTGGCGTTGTCGGTGCTGAGGTGCCACCAGCAAACGCTGGCCTGCGGCCTGGCTGGGGCCGCCGCCAGCAGCGCCACCCCGGCGGCGGTGGAAAGATTCATCAAGCGCAGTTGGGGGGCCAATTCCGCCAGGGCCAGCAGGCTGCGCAGGGGCAGGCTTTCACTCACGGCAGGGTCCAGGGGCCAGCCCAGCCGCAACGCCTCCACCCCTTCGCGCACGAAACCCGCCTGGGTGAGGGCCGGATCAAGGGGGGCCACCAGCAGGGGATGCTGGTTGCCTTCCCCCACCAACAGGGAGCGTTCCAGCAGGGCCAGGGGCGGCAACAGTTCCCCATCACTGAGGCCCACGGCACCGGCCCCCAGCAAGTCCCCATGGGGCGCCAAGGCCTCCCCCTGGCCCCCACGGCTGAGGGAACCCCAAAGCTTCAGGCAGAGCGGTGCGGGCCAGGCCAGACCCAAACTTTCCGGTCGATCCCGCCAACTGCGGGCCCGGGGCAGCAGGGCCACGGTGCCGTAACCAGCGGCGGCACATTCATTAGCCAGACTCGCCAAGGTTTCGGCCGTACCGCTGTCGGGATCCTCCAGGTGGCTGTGGGGATCCACCAGCACCGGGGCCAGCAGCCAGGGCTCCTCTGCCAGTTCAATCCGGGTGTTTTGATCGGCCCCGGCCTCCGCCTCCCCATCCAGGGCCAGCAGCACAGGGCCCTCAAACAGGGCCGACCGCCGTTGCAGGGGGCGGTCAACCGCCTCCAACACCTGAAGACCACGGAGCAATCGCTTCACAGGGCGCCAGCGGCAGTGCGATCGAGCACCCCCCCAAGGTGGCCGGTCAAGTTGAGGCTGGCCACCACCGGCTGGCCGCTGCCGCCGGGCCCGTAATCGATCACGCTCACCCCGCCGTTGCCTTGCTTCACCGCCCAGATGTCTGCGGGCCCAAGGCCCAGCAGATAACAAAGGATTGTTTTGTTCACGGCATCGTGGGCCACCACCAGGGCGGTTTCGCCGTCGTTGAGGCCCGCCACGATCTGCTGCCAGCTGGCCACGGAGCGATCCCACACCTGCTGGATCGTTTCACCCCCGGGCATTTCCACCGTGTGGGGGCTGGCCTGCCAGGCGCTGAGCAATTCGGGCCAACCCTCGCGAATTTCCTCCTCCAGGCAGCCTTCCCATTCACCGTGGGCAATCTCCACCAGGCCAGGGCAACTGGTGAGGGGCACCGGCTGGGGCTGCTGGTTGAGGATTGCTTCGGCGGTTTGGCGGGGCCGGGCCATCGAGCTGGTGTAGGCCCGATCAAGCGGAACCTCCCGCAGGAAATCACCGGCGGCGGCGGCCTGGGCCTGGCCCCGTTCGTTCAGGGGAATATCTATTTGCCCCTGGAAGCGACCCTCCCGGTTCCAATGGGTTTCCCCATGGCGCACCAGCAACAGCCGCGGGCCCTTACGGCGACTGGGCAGGGGTTCGCCCAGGTGGCTGGTGGTGTTGAGCGACTCGATCTGCAGCTGGCCGCCGGGGCGCAGGTTCAACACTGAGAGCGAGCAGTTGTTGATGGCATATCGGTTGAAATCGCTCACCGGAAGCCCCAAGGCCGCCAGCAGTAAGCAGCGCAGGATGCCGTTGTGGGCCACCACCAGCACGCTGTGGTCCTGCTCCGGCGGATGCTGGCGCTGCAGTTCCTGCCAAAAGGCCTGGGCCTGGGCATGCAGTTCCCGCACCGGGTAGTAGCTGCTGCCATCGGCCCGCTGGAGCTGAAATTCCGCTGGGGACTGCTGCCAGAGCTGTTCCTCCCGGGGAAACTGCTGCCGCAGCTCCTCGCGCCTTAGCCCAGCCCAGGGGCTGAGATCAATCTCCAACAGCCCTTCACTGGCCACGGCGGTTAAACCACCACCCTGGCTTTCCAGCAATAGTTCAGCGGTGCGCTGGGCCCGCTGCAGCGGTGAACACCAGGCGGCTGTTAGCGGCAGCTCCCGCAGGGCCTCCCCCAATTGGCGAGCCTGAATTTCCCCGGCAGCACTGAGCTGAGAATCATTCTCGCGGCCTTGAATCCGCCCCTCGAGGTTAAAGCTGCTGAGACCGTGACGAACCAGCAAAATCCTTGTGGCCACTGGAATCTCAGGGGATCGCGGCGCCATAGTACGCAATCTGGTTCATCGGCCAGGGACAATGCCTGGATTGATGGGGAAATCGGTGCCGCCAAGCGAAGGAGCCAAGCGCCCAGCAGTGGGCATCAATCTTCTGGCTCTGTTGAGTTTGCTGCTGGCGGCCTTCATCTGGGTGGTGTCGCTCGTGGACAGCGTCCAGCGTCCCTCCGTAGACAACGTTCTCGAACAACGGCAACTGGAATTACAGGTGTTAGCGGTGCAGGCCCCCGGCGCCGAACTGCTCCACCCCCTAACCCTGGAACACCCGGAACAGAAATTGCTGGACAGCCTCGCCAGCACCACAGCTGCTGACAGCAGCAGCAACTTGATCCAGCGGGCCCTGCTGGAGCGTCAGCTGGGCCTCAACAGTGCCGCCGCGGGACACCTAAACACTGCCCTTGAGGGGGCCACTGACCCCGAGCGACAACTGGCCCAGGCGTTGCTGCAGCCCAAAGGAAAAAGCCAGCAGGCCCTGCCGCCCCTGCCCGATCGCCCGATTTATCGACAGCTCAGCTGCCGTGCCCTGGGCCGGCCGCTGGAGGAGTGTGTGCCGAGCGGAATGATCAGCCAGGCGGCCTGGCGGCTGGCCCTGGTGAATCTGCTGCCGCTGCTTGGGGTGCTCGCTGGCCTGGGGCTCCTGGGTCAGGCGCTCTGGCGGCGCTGGCGCGGGCGCCAAAGCCCTGAAGCCCCTCTGCTGGGCCCAGACCTCAGCCTGATGGAAACAGTCCTGGTGATTGCTGGCGGCTTTGTGGTGCTGGGGGAATTGCTGGCCCCCCTGGTGACCATGCCCCTGGTGAATGGGGTGCTCGGCCTATTGGGAATCAGCAATTCAGCCCAGGCCGGGGCAGCGGTGCTGGGCTACTACAGCTTCACGGCCCTGCCGGCCATAGTAATTCTCTGGTTGTTACTTCGCCAGCGGGGGCCGATGCCCGAGGGGGGCTGGCTGCAATGGCGCTGGTCGCCGCTCTGTATCCCCCAGGGGGCCCGGGGCCTGCTGCTCAGCCTGCCGCCGGTGGCCCTGATGGGTTGGCTGGTGGCCCTGTTCTGGCAAAACGCTGGCGGCAGCAATCCGCTACTGGAACAGGTGCTCGACAGTCACAACAGCGCAGCCCTGGCCTGCCTGGCCCTCACCGCCGTGGTCTTGGCCCCTTTATTCGAAGAATTGCTGTTCCGGGGGGTGTTGCTGCCGGTGCTGGGAAAACAGTGGGGGGCGCCGGCGGGCATCGTGGCAAGTGCCACGGTGTTTGCCCTGGCCCACCTAAGTCTTAGTGAAGCCCTGCCGTTGCTGGCCCTGGGCTTGGGGCTCGGTTGGTTGCGCTACAGCAGCGGCCGCTTGATGAGCTGTGTGGTGATGCATGGCCTATGGAACGGCTTCACCTTCTTCAACTTGTTGTTGCTTGGCAGTTAAAGCTTGCCCCCACCTGGGCTGGGTGGTTCACTGGCGCATCGCGAAATGAGTCTGCAGCTGTGGTGGCCGTTCCCCTGCCCAACTATTCGGCCGATGCAGGCCTAGAACAACGGCGGCTGCAGGTGGCCCAACGCAAGGCCCAACGCCAGAAACGCTCCCTCGAATTGCTGCAGGGATCCCTTTCCGCCAAACGGGTGGAACGCCAAGCCCCCTGGCTGGCTGGTTTACATCGGGTGGCCGATGGCGGACTGATGGCCACAGGGGTGGCGGCCCTTGCCCTCGCCGGCCTCACCCTGCACTGGCAAGGCAACTGGGGCAGCGACTACCGCGAACTGCAGGCGTCCCAGGAACTGGAACACCGGGTGCTGGAGTCCAGCTCTGCCCTGGAACAACACCATCTGCTGCGGGCCCGACAACCCGGAGCCCTAGTGGCCACCCGCAGCGAAGACCTGGTGTTTGTGCCCAGTCCCCCCTCAGCCAAGAACGCCATCAGCTTTTTGCACGCCCCCCTGCAGTTCAACCTGATCGCCAGCGGGTACTGAACCTTGAGACGTCGCCCCCCCAGCTCGTCGCGACCAGCCCAGGCCCCAGCCCCCCGCCAGGGGCGCACCGCCCGCAGTGGCAGCAGTAGCAAGCACCGCATCCTGCAGTTGCATCCGGTGCCGGCCAATCGGCTGATCACCGTGGTGGTGCTGCTCTGCCTCGGCCTGGGGGGTCTCGCCCTGCGCCTCGCCTGGCTGCAGGTGGTGCAAGGCAGTCGTCTGGAGGCCAGGGCCCGCCAGGTGCAAACGGAGAAACAGAATCCCCTGGGCCGCCGTCGCAGCATCGTTGATCGCACCGGACGGCTGCTGGCCATAGACGAGGAACGGGTAATCGTTTGGGCCCACCCCCGCTACTTCCACTTCCCCGGTGATGATCCCGGCCAACGCCGCACCCCCAGGGAGGTGGCCCTGAAATTGGCGCCGCTGCTGGGAGTAGACCCAGAGACATTGATCCAGCGCATGGGGAATCAAAAATCTGGGGTGAAACTCGCCAACAACCTGGAGCCATCGTTGGGCTCCCGGCTAAAGGCCCTCGGCATCGACGGCATTGACTTTGAACATGGCCCCCAACGGGTGTATCCCCAGGGTTCGCTATTTGCCAATGTGGTGGGCTTCTTAAATCTGGAACGGGTGCCCCAGGCGGGGCTGGAACAGAGCCGAGAACAGGATCTGCGCAGCCAGGAGATGCAGATTGGCATCCGCAAGGGCGGCGATGGCACCCCGCTGCCCGATGGCCTTGGGGCCGGCAGCATGTTCCGCGACGACCTGAAACTGCAACTCACCCTCGACACCCGGTTGCAACGGGTGGCCCAGATGGAACTGGCGCGCCAGGTGAAGAAATGGAGTGCCAAGCGCGGCGCCGCCCTAGTGATGGATGCCCGCAACGGTGAACTACTGGCGCTCACTTCAGTGCCCACCTACGACCCAAACCAGTTCTGGCGCCACACACCGGGGTTGTTCCGCGAATGGTCGGTGCAAGACCTTTACGAACCTGGTTCCACCTTTAAGCCGATCAACCTGGCGATTGGCCTGCAGGAAAAAGCGATAAATGCCAACACCAGGGTCAATGACACCGGCTCCGTGCAGATTGGCGGTTGGCCGATTTTCAACAACGACCACAGCGCCCATGGGGTAATCGACCTGCCCACGGTGCTGCAGGTGTCCAGCAACATCGGCATGGTGCGGGCGATGCAGCACCTGAAACCAGCCCTCTATTGGCAATGGCTGGATCGGCTGGGCATTGGCAGCGCCCCCGACACCGATCTGCCCGGTGCCGTGAGTGGCCAGCTCAAGCCCCGCCAAACCTTCCTTGAAAATCCGATCGAACCTGCCACCGCCGCCTTCGGCCAGGGCTTTGCCCTGACACCGCTGAAGGTGCTGCAGCTGCACGCCATGCTGGTAAACGACGGCAAATTGGTGAGCCCCCACATCACCAGGGGCCTGCGCAGCGGCGATGACCTGGCCGGCCCAGGCCTCAGCAATGGTCGACAGATGCTTGATCCAGCCGTGGCCCGACTGGTGTTGGGCTGGCTGGAAACCGTAGTGAACAAGGGCAGTGGCAAGGCAGCCCAGATCCCTGGCTATCGGATCGGCGGCAAAACAGGCACCGCCCAAAAGGCCGCCAACGGCGTTTATATCCCTGGCGCCAGGATCACCAGCTTTGTGGCCCACCTGCCGGTGAACGATCCGCGCTATGTGGTGCTGGTGGTGGTGGATGAGCCCCAGGGGGGCAATGCCTATGGCTCCACGGTGGCGGCACCGGTGGCCAAGAGCATCGTCGAAGCACTGTTGGTGATCGAACAGATTGCCCCCACCAAACCACGTTTGCGTTAGCCCACACAAGCCGGAGCTAGCCCCCACAACTCTGGCTACTGTGGGCGCACCCGTTCCCGATCCGAGTGGCGTCACTGCTTGACCAGCTTTCCAGCATCACCGTGGTGGTGGCTGACACCGGCGACCTGCAGGCGATCCAGAAATTCACCCCGCGGGATGCCACCACAAACCCATCCTTAATATTGGCGGCAGCCCAGATACCGGCCTATCAAAACCTGATTGATGGCACCCTCAAGGCCTCCCGTGCCCTGATCGGAGCCAGCGCCCCCGCCGAGCAGGTGGTAGCTGAAGCCCTAGATGAAATCTGCGTAACATTTGGCAAGGAAATCCTCAAGATCGTGCCAGGTCGTGTGTCCACCGAAGTGGATGCCCGGCTCAGCTACGACACCGAGGCCACCATCGCCAAGGCAAAAAAACTGATTGGTTTATATCACGATGCTGGCATTAGCAATGATCGGGTACTTATCAAAATTGCCTCCACTTGGGAGGGGATAAAGGCCGCCGAAGTGCTGGAGAAGGAGGGCATCCATTGCAACCTCACCCTGCTATTTGGCTTTGCCCAGGCCGTGGCCTGCGCCGAAGCAGGGGCAACCCTGATCTCACCATTTGTGGGAAGAATTCTTGATTGGTACAAGAAAGACAGCGGCCGTGATAGCTATCCAGGTCCCGAAGATCCCGGGGTTATCTCAGTGACCAAAATCTTCAACTACTTCAAAACCCACGGCTATAAAACCGAGGTGATGGGCGCTAGTTTCCGCAACCTAGACGAAATCATTGAACTGGCCGGATGCGATCTGCTAACCATCTCTCCAAACCTGCTGGATCAACTGCGCAACAGCGAAGCTGAGCTCAGCCGCAAGCTGGATGCCAGCAAGCCCGCCGCCAGCATTGAGAAACTAAGCATTGACGCCGAAATCTTCAAAAGCCTGATGGGCGAAGATCGCATGGCCCACGAGAAACTGCACGAGGGAATCCAAGGGTTCAGCAAGGCGATTGAAACCCTTGAAGCCCAACTGGCCCATCGCCTGGCAGTGCTGGAAGGGGGGGCCGCCTTCGCCCACGCTGCCCAGGAGATCTTCCTGCTAAATGACCTCGATGGCGATGGCTGCATCACCCGGGAGGAATGGCTAGGTAGTGATGCCGTGTTTGATGCCCTAGACACCGACCATGATGGGCGCCTATTGCCAGAAGATGTACGCGGCGGTTTTGGGGCCGCCCTGGCGACAGCGCGCTGAGCGAGCCAGCGGCGGCAGGGCAAGGGCAGCGGACTCTGTAAAGGCCTACTAAAAACGCCAGGCAATGCCCTCATAGCTGAACCCTGCCGCTGGATTAGCAATAAGACCAGAAGCCTCTGCAGAATCAACGGTAAAGAAGTGCTCACCGATGGATGTATTTAGGAAACGATAAACATCAGATGTTCCCAAGCTGGAACCAGCCTGGTAGCCCCGTAATTCGACTGGGATAGTTGAATAAAAATCAGGCTGAGACTTGATTACTGCGGCCTCTGCAGCATCCAATGTAAACATCATGCCCAGGCCACTTTTACTCCTAAATGCATAAAGAATATCTCCGCCATTGATAATAGAGCAAATATTTAGGCTTTCCAAGTCTGCTGACTTGGAAAGCTCAAAAACAGGCAGAGAGTCAGCAGATGCGTACTGGTGTATACCTGTTAGCGGATCAATGAAGCGTCCGAGGCCTAGCCTATTAACAGCCGCCTGATTTGCAGCACCATTAGCATCAAAAACAGTCTGACCCCTCTGGGTCCACCCCCCTACGGCTCCTCCCTTTACAACGGCCAAGGTTGTTGGCTCTGCTCCCTCGGTAGCATCAGGATTATCGATTACAATGCGAGTATCAAAACCTTGAGTTATAAATTTAACCCCAGCAGAGCCAGGAAGGGCAATAACATCTGTGGCAAAGTTCGGGCTATATATAGTGAGATAGCCATTGCCACCAACATCTGCCACATGATAAACATTATTACCAGCAAGAGAGCCGACAGCATATTTATATCCAGCCCCCATCTGAAAAATATCACTCCCCTTTACCGAGAAGGCAACTTCTATGGCATTGGCAGAGGTTCCATAAATATAGTTGGAAGCATCTTGGGATTCAGATGAATCAAGATTGATATCAAGAGATTTATTAAAAGTAAAAGCGGTATTAGAAAGTGCCGCTCCTGATCCATATATATCAACCCAAAGACGATTGAGCGCGGCTTTATCAACATTAGTTAGCAAATAATTTCCAGCCAGCTTGTCACCATCAACACTATTGTAAGACATTACAGATGAATTCCTAGTAAAAGCCGGATCTGGATTTATAGGAACTGTGCCACTCGCATAAGGATAAAAACCATTGCCGGCATCACGGGGGTGAGAAAGGCCAAGGGCATGACCAATTTCATGGGTAATAGTTGCTTTATCATCGGCCACAAGAGTTGGGTGGTCAACTTTAAACATTACCTCCTTCCAGGTATTCGTAGCATTAGCGGTGGTTTCAGCCAGGCCAAGCAAATCAAAGCTCTTGTCAACTTCAATCAGACTTAAATTAGCTAAATTTCGATCTAAAGTTCGCTTGAATTCAAGGCCAGTGGCAACGGCATAGGCGGCAAATGCCTGATTCACGATAAAATCCTCAACTCCAGCCGAGGGGGCAATTGCAGAAACAGAATAATTAGGGTTAACCTGATAACTACCTGGGATGGTATTAATAAAATAAAACAAAGTCTTGTTATGCTTTTTCAGTGGAAGCCCATCAGCACCTAGGCCAGCATACTGAAGGGAATTAACAGCATTTGCGTAAAAATCTGGTACCAATAACAAATCAGCAAAACCAAGGGAGCGAGTGTCTGCATCAGCCATGGAAGAGATTGCAATGATTATTTAAAGGCTAAAGCAATATCGACAAAAACATCAACAACAGCGTTAAGATACAATAAGACAAATTACGTATGATAATGGGTAAGCCTTTCAAGTGGACAACAGGGCAAGGATGAACCGCTGGCAACGAGCGGAATTTCCCAACAAGACAAGGGGTAACACCAAAACCAAAAACTGGTAACCGCCTCCGAGGCCAAAAACCTAGTGAGACCAATCATATTCGTTGGCAAACGAAAAATAAACCAACGAAACGCCCATCAAATAGATAAGTAGAATCGAAATTTAAGCTTGGCTTCCATATCATTGGCGCACTACCGAGAAGCAAGAGCGACCTCCAAAATCTCTACACAAAACCTTAAATTCAATAAACCAACAACCTGACAACCCAATCACCCAAGAACCCAACCACCTAACAAAGCGCAAGATGCCCAGAAAACAACATCCAAGAAATAATATCACCATAAAGAATAAAAAGAGGCGAAATAGGTTATAAATAATCTACGCAGTGGCCATGCCTAAAGCTGCTGGAAAAACATATATGCTCATGGCACAGACGCCCACATTATCTTGCCCCCTGCCACCACCTATCTTGAGCTCAAGGCCGTGGCTGCCTACCTGGGACCCCGCCTGGTATTCAATGACCTAAGCCTACGGCTTCTAGTGGGCGAAAATACCGTGATCCTGGGCCCCAACGGGGCCGGCAAGAGTGCCCTAATAAAACTGCTAAGCCGCGAGATCTATCCCGTTGTTAAACCGGGCTCCTGGCTGAGGATATTTGGCGAAAAAACAGTGAATCTGTGGGATTTACGAGCCCGCATTGGCCTGGTCAGCAGTGATCTACAGGCTGACTACGGGGGCTGCGTTGCCGCCAGTGACGTGGTGCTTTCGGGCTTCTTTGGCTCAGTTGGCATTGGCCGCAGTCAAGAGCCAAGTGCTGGCCAAAGGGAACGGGTGGGGGAACTCCTATGCCAGCTTGGGCTCGAAGATCTTGAGGAGCGCCCTTACGCCCAACTTTCCGATGGCCAGCAACGCCGCCTCTTGCTAGCGCGGGCCCTAGTGCATAGGCCCCAGGTATTAGTGCTAGATGAACCCACAAACGGCCTTGATCTCAAGGCTAAACACGAGTTACTGGCAAACCTGCGCGTCCTTGCTCAGAAAGGAACAACCCTGCTGATAGTGACACACCAGATCGAAACGATCATCCCGGAAATCAGCCGCTGCATACTACTTAGCCAGGGGGCGGTGCTGGCCGATGGCCCTATCGATGAGTTGCTGCAGGATGCTCCGCTCAGCGCCCTATTCAACACCCCCTTGCGGGTATGCAAAGCCGCTAGCTATCGCCAGGTATTTCCTGCGGAATAAGCGAGCGGTAGCATCAGCTAATAAGGCCACGACAAGGGAATTAATAGGGCAACAATATCCAGCATGGATATCAATTCTAGATATCAACACTAGATAGCCATACTGGCGGGCATCTGAACGGAAAGCAAATAAACTATGACTGCACTATATCGGATGGCCAGCAATAATCAGCCCCCCCCCGAGGCCTGATATAGTAGTTAAAGCAACTCAGGCTTTCAATGCAACGCTCGATTAAAATGGCTTTTCGATTTGGAATTACAATTGCTGGCCTGCTGGTAGCCATGGCTGTTACTGAAACCAGCGCCCAGGCCCAGGGGCAAGTAAATATTGATCAGAATGCCGCCCTAACTGCCGTAGCAAAGATGACAGAAGCCCAGCGCACCTACTACAATAAAAACAGAAGATTTCAGGCAAATATAGCAAGCCTTCAACAAGATTTTGCTATTACCCTGCCCAGCAGCTTTAACTATGCCGCCAGGACCACCACATATTCCGCCTACAACTATGTGATTCCAACGCAACCGGCTAATACAGGAAGCTTAAAAGCATTTGTTGGGGCAACTTTCTTCACCCCAGGCGAAAAGCCAAAAATGATCACAATCATTTGCCAGAACACCCAGCCAGGTCAAATTCGCCCTGCGGATCCAATCCTGGTACTGGGAACAGCCATTGCAAATCCAACGGGAAGCATTGTCCAATGCGGAGACTTCTCCACACAGGTAAGTGCTTCCGTGGTTAACGAGTAACCGCCGAGCAAGCCACTAATATTCATTAATGCTTAGGTAAAGCAATCCCCCCCAGAATGGGGGTGATTGAGCACTGCCCATGGCCGCGGCAATCCCCAGGAGCACCACTACAGCCCAAGCCAGGGTGGCCTTCATTGGCATGCCCAACACGGGCAAATCAACCCTGTTCAATGCCCTGAGCGGCAGCCATGCCCATATCGGCAACTGGCCCGGGCTAACGGTTGATCTAATGCAGGCAGATCTAGTGGGGGCAAACAACTGCATCCAGCTGATCGACCTGCCGGGCATCTACGACTTACGTGGCCTATCCGAAGATGAGGCAGTGGTGCGCCGCTTCCTCGAGGGAAATGCATTGCAGCTGGTGGTGCTGGTGCTCAATGCCAACCAGCTTGATCGCCAACTGCGGCTGGCGTTGCAGCTACAGATTCTGAAGCTACCGCTGCTGGTGGCCCTGAATATGAGCGATGAGGCCCATCGCTTTGGGTTGGAGATCAACAGTGGACAGCTGGAGAAAGAGCTTAGTTGCCCCGTAGTGGCGATCAGTGCCAAACAAAAGCAGGGGCTAGAGCTGCTCAGCGGAAAACTTATGGAGGCAGCTGGCATGAAGGCGGTGGCCCTAGCCACTGCTGATTTGGAAATATTGCTAGCCGGCAGCGACGCCACTTTGGAAGATCAACTGAAACAGTTAGTTTCCTTAGTGGTGGAGATGCCCCCCCAGTGGGGAGATCAACTTAGCCAGAGACTAGATGGGGTGCTGATGCATCCGTTGTGGGGGCTACCGATATTTTTTATAGTGATGGCGTTGATGTTTGAGGCCATCTATGCGTTGGGGATACCACTCCAGGATGCCCTGGCCGGATTTCTTACAGATTTTGGCAACGCAGTGTTGCGTCCCCTTGCTGATCAGCTTCCCAGCTTCTGGAGCGGCCTTCTGATCGAGGGCCTCTGGCAGGGTTTGGCCACAGTAACGGCATTCCTGCCGGTGATATTTCTCTTTTTCCTGGTGATGGGGGTGATTGAAGACAGTGGTTACCTATCCCGTTCCGCCTATCTGGTGGATTTCCTCATGGAACGCCTCGGCCTTGATGGGCGTTCCTTTGTATTGTCGTTGATGGGTTTTGGTTGCAATGTGCCAGCAATCATGGGCACCAGGGTAATGGGCAGCCGGGGCTTAAGACTGCTCTCGATGTTAGTTATACCCTTTTCGCTCTGTTCGGCAAGACTAAATGTATTTCTGTTCATTGCCAGCGCCATGTTTGCCCCAGCCCAAGCTGGATTAGTTATCTTTAGCCTATATCTTTTTAGCTTTTCAGCTGCACTCCTAACTGCCGCCCTCTTCAAAGGACAATTTGATAGCCAAGAAGCCCTAGTGCTGGAATTGCCACCCTATCGATTGCCAACGCCAGCCCAGATGTTTACGCGGGCCTGGGCCGAGGTGCGTCATTTCTGGTTTTGGGCCCGACGTTATTTGGTGGTGGGGGTTATTGGCATATGGCTGCTAAACAACCTGCCCGTAGGGGTGGCTCCAGCATCAGCTCACTCCTTCTCAGGCCAAATAGGAGAGTTTTTGCAGCCAGTCTTGGGGCCAGCAGGTATAAATCCAAAGCTAACTGTAGCGTTGCTATTTGGCTTTATTGCCAAGGAAATCGTGCTTGGGGGGATGGCTGTGATCTACGGACAATCTGATGCCCAAGCCCTTGGCTCTGCCCTGGCCGCGGAAGTGAACTGGATACAGGCCTACAGCTTCATGCTGTTCACCCTGCTTTACACCCCCTGCCTATCAACAGTGGCTGTGATCCAAAGCGAAGCAAAGGATTGGCGCTTTACAGGCCTGTCACTGGTTTGGTCACTGGGACTTGCTTGGTTGGTGAGTTTTCTTTTTTATCAGGGATGCTTATTT
>Ga0209297_1000154_pt1 | contig 45525 bp, 39 predicted proteins | sample S_130805_MF_Meta_FD_187322 | JGI IMG/M metagenome (GOLD analysis project Ga0209297, IMG submission 187322) | Freshwater microbial communities from Lake Simoncouche, Canada to study carbon cycling - S_130805_MF_MetaG (SPAdes) (version 2) | ecosystem: Environmental > Aquatic > Freshwater > Lake ...
CGGCTTCCGCATTGTGCGGCAAGCCCAATGGCGGCAGTGATGTCGGCTGATTGCTTGGAAGACCCAATAGGAATGCCGGCCTTCTTCAACGCCTTGGCAACCGCAGCAACTTGGTTGTTGGTGCGCATTAATACGGCAACAGAACTCCACGGGTCGGCGCCAGCAGTTGGCGCGTATTTCCACAGCAGTTGCGCAATGCCGGTGGCCTCTTTGTCGGCATCATCAAAACCAACCAACTGCACAGGCGGGCCGTCTTCGCGCACCGCAACAATGTCTACAGGTTCGCCACTTTGTTTCGCAGCGTGCCTGGCCGCGTGCACAATGTGTGGAGTGCAGCGATAGTTGTTTGGCAATTTCAACATGGTGGTTTGCCCAAGTTGTTCGGGCAACGTGTCGAACAACATGCGGTCGGCGCCGTTCCATCCATAAATGGCTTGCAGTGGGTCGCCAACAACAAACACGTCGGGGCGTCCGCCGCGTATTGCGGTGAACAACGCGTATTGCAGCGGGTTCATGTCTTGTGCCTCGTCAACAAAAATGTGGCGGAAGCGCCAGCGCACCACTTCGGCGTACGCAGCATCATCGTTCATGTCGGCAACAACGCGCGCCAACAAATCATCAAGGTCAACCACTTGGCGTTTCTTTTTCAACGCTTCGTATTGCTTAAACATTTCGGCGATGTCGGCAGCAGGTGCTGGCACCGATCGTTGGTTGCGCTTCACTGCAGCTGCATAGTCGGCTGGTTCAATCATGCGTGCATGAGCCCAGTCAATTTCCATTAACAAATCGCGAGGTCGTTGTGCCAAGAAGTGTGCGCCTGCAGCACTGGTTGCTAACGCATTGCGGTTGTGCACAATGTTTGGCACCAATTGTCCAAGGTCGGTCAGTCGCTGGCGCAACAACGCCAACGCAACAGCGTGAAACGTGCCAACAGTTGGCCCCATCGTTCCGCGTGCACCAACACCTAAGCCATGCAAGCGCCTGCGCATTTCGCCAGCGGCTTCGCGAGTAAACGTAATAGCCAAAATGTTTTCAGGTAACGCACTGCCGGTAAGTACGCGGTATGCAATGCGATGGGTGAGTACTCGCGTTTTTCCCGAACCCGCACCGGCATGCACAACCGTGGCAGAAGGCGGGCAGGTAACTGCGTCTCGTTGCTGGGCATCGAGCCCCATCAGCAGTTCATTCACATCCACGCGCACACGCTAGGCGAACCCTGTAACACAGCGCACATTACGCTTGGCACATGGGCTTTTCAACAAAACACTTCAACCACGACGAAGTGTTGGTGCTCGATCTGCACCCACATTGGTGGCGGTTCGTGAAACCAAGCCTGGTGTTGGTGGCCGCAGTGGCAGCCATTGCTTACAACAATGAAATTCCAAACGATTTCCTCAAAAACCTCGCCCTCATCATTGCCCAAGCAATAACCGCACTCGCCATCATCAACCTGGCAACTCAAGCACTCAAGTGGTATCGCACGCATTTCGTGCTCACCTCGCAACGCGTCATTTTCCAATCAGGTGTCATCGCCCGCACGCGTATTGAAATTTCACTCCACAAAATCAACGTCGTGAACTTCCACCAAAGCATCTTTGAACGCATTGTCAATACAGGCGACATCGTTATCGAATCGGGTGCCGAAGATGGCGTAGAAACGTTTAACGACGTGCCCGACCCTCAACAGGTGCAAGCCTTTATTCATCAGTGGATGCGTAAGAATATCGACGACGTCAATAACTAGACTGATTCAATGCCAAAAGCGAGTTTTACCTCTACCGATAACCGTCAAATGGAAGTTGAGTACGAAACTTTCGGCGATCCATCGCACCCAGCGTTGCTCATGATCATGGGTTACAGCGCTCAAATGACAGCGTGGCCTGAAGGCTTTATCAAGAAGCTTGCCAACGAGGGTTACTACGTCATCCGTTTCGACAATCGCGACTGCGGCCTCTCTACACATCTCGACGGCGTGTTTGTCGATGTTGGCCCGGTCATTGCAGCCGCATTGTTCGACGACCCAATTCCACCTATTCCATACACGCTTGTCGATATGGCAGGCGATGCAATCGCTGTGCTCGATCACTTGGGCATCGAACGCGCTCACGTTGCCGGAATGTCACTGGGTGGCATGGTGTCACAAGTAGTGGCGTACACACACCCGCATCGCGTCATGACACTCACTTCTATTTCGTCACAACCAGGCGACCCCGAAGTTGGTCAACCAACAATGGAAGCATCCGCAGTCATTTTCGAAGAAGCGCCTGCAGGCATGACACGTGAGGACTACATCGAGTCATCGCTCAATTGGCAGGTGTGGCAAAGCAAGAAGTATCGCGACGACAATTTGTCGCGTACAGCTGCAGCGCTGTCATACGATCGCGCGTTTTATCCTGAAGGCGCAACGCGTCAACTTGCTGCGGTATACGGAACAGGTCGTCGTCACGATCAAGTTGCAACTATTTCAGTTCCAACTTTGGTTATTCACGGCACAGACGACACGCTGATTACGCCAGGCGGTGGCGAGCGAACAGCAGAACTCGTTCCTAATTCCACACTGGTCATGGTTGACGACATGGGTCACGACCTGCCGCAACCGTTGTGGCCGTTGCTCACCAACGCCATTGTCGACCACCTGTCACGCGTTCAGGCCTAACTAGCCTGTATCGGTATGGCATCTTCGCACGAGCGCACAGGTCCACTCAGCGGTTATCGCATCATTGAAATTGCAGGCATTGGGCCTGGCCCGTTTGCCGCCATGATGCTTGCCGACATGGGCGCCGAAGTCATTCGTGTTGAACGCGCGCAATCAGTTCGTGGCCCAGCACCCGACACCGCGCATTGGGACGTGTTGTTGCGCGGCCGCAAAAACATTGCCATCGACTTAAAAAACCCGCAAGGCGTTGAAGCATTGTTGCAACTGGTCGAAAAAGCCGACGCTCTTATTGAAGGTTTCCGCCCTGGTGTTATGGAACGCCTGGGCATTGGCCCCGACGTGTGCGCACAGCGCAACCCCAAGTTGGTGTTTGGTCGCATGACAGGGTGGGGTCAAGAGGGCCCGTATGCACCACTTGCCGGTCACGACATTAATTACATTGCTCTTGCTGGCTCACTTGCTCACTTTGCTCGCGCAGGCGAAGCACCTGTTCCACCACTGAACATGGTGGGCGACTTTGGCGGCGGCGGCATGTTCCTTGCCTACGGCGTGGTGTGTGCATTGCTTGAAGCACAAAAAAGCGGCAAGGGTCAAGTGGTCGACACCGCAATGGTCGATGGCGCAGCAGCGCTCATGAGCATGTTCTGGGCGTTCAAAAACATTGGCATGTTTAACGAAAATGCTCCTGGCACCAACATGCTCGACACTGGGGCACATTTTTACGACGTGTTCGAATGCGCAGATGGCAAGTACGTAAGCATCGGCAGCATCGAACCACAGTTCTATGCACTGTTGCTTGAAAAAACGGACCTCACCAGCGACCCTGAATTCGCAAAGCAAATGGACACCTCGCAGTGGCCAGCGCTGAAAGCAAAACTGCAAAACGTCATGAAGCAAAAAACACAAGCCCAGTGGTGCGCAATTATGGAAGGCACCGACGTGTGCTTTGCGCCAGTACTCACCATGAGCGAAGCAGCTCTTCACCCACACAACGTTGCGCGCAACACCTTCATCGACATTGCAGGCATCAAACAACCAGCACCTGCACCACGTTTTTCACGCACTAGCGCCAGCGTGCCAACTGCACCAGCACATGCTGGTCAACACTCCAAGCAAATCCTCACCGATTGGGGCGTCAACAACATTGACGAGTTGCTTGCAAGCGGGGCAGTAGTAGACGGCTCTGCACAATGAGCACACTTGTTGCGTTTCACGCTCACCCCGACGACGAAAGCTTGGCAATGGGTGGCACACTTGCCCGTGCATCGGCAGAAGGTCACCGCGTTGTAGTTGTAGTTGCCACTAATGGCGATCACGGCGAAAAGCCTGAAGGCACAACCGTTGCACAACTGGTTGAAACTCGCAAGCGCGAAATGGAAGCATCATGTGCGGTTCTTGGCGTGCACCGTTTGGTGTGGCTGGGTTATGACGACAGCGGCATGAATGGCTGGGAACAAAACAAAGCCCCAAACGCATTCATTAACGCCGACACCGAAGCCGCCGCACAAAAACTTGCCTTCGTATTGATTGAAGAAGGCGTCGATGTGTTCACCACATACGACTGGCACGGCAACTATGGCCATCCTGATCACCTCAAGGTGCACGCGGTTGGTCATCGCGCTGCAGAAATTGCGAATGTAAAAAACGTGTATGAAATGACCATGAACCGCGACCACTGGAAGCGCCTTATGGAGTTTGCACCAGAGGGCGAAAAGTTCAACCCCGATGAACCAGCCGACGATGGCAACCCAATGGGCGAACCCGAAGCAAACATCTCGCACAAAATAGATGTAACCAAATATTGCGAACTGAAACGCCAAGCCATTAAATGCCACGCCAGCCAAATAACCGACACCGGTTTCTTGGGCACGCTCACACCCGAAATGTTTGAGATGTCATTTGGCTTCGAATGGTTCATCAAAGTTGGCGAAAGCGGCCCACCGCGCGACGCCTGGCTGTTCGACTAGCTAGAGCACACCAACATGACACGTATATATATGGTCAGGCACGGCCAAGCCGATGCCGCCTGGCACGAAAGCCCCGACCCTGGCTTAAGCGAACTTGGCCAACAACAAGCAGCCACTGCAGCACAACAACTGAGCCACCTGAACAACATCGCCATCATCAGTAGCCCACTGTTGCGTTGCCAACAAACAGCCCAACCTTTCGCAGAATCTAAGAACAAACCAATCAGCATTCACCAAGAAGTGTCCGAAATTCCCACACCCAGCGACATCGCGTTTGAAGAACGCGGACCATGGTTGCAACAAGCCATGGCAGGCACCTGGAAACAACTAGGCCAACAATTTGTGGACTACAAAAACAACATCGGCAACTTCGTGAAAAACCTGCAGCACGACACCGTCATCTTCAGCCACTTCATTGCGATCAACGCTGTCATTGGCTATGTCACTAATAACGACAAACTCATGGTTGCCCGGCTCGACAACTGTTCCATCACCACGTTTCATATAGACGACAACAAAAACCTCACCATCGTGGACACTGGCAATGAAGCCACCACCACGGTGGGGTAGATTGTTCTTTCTGTGAACCCCGAAACACTGTTAAACCTCCACACCAGCTGGGCTTGGGTTGTCATTATTGGCAACGCCCTCGCCGGCATTTGGGCACTGTCAGCTCACAAAATGGAAACCCTGCGCACCCGCGCATTGTGGTGGTACACAGGCTTTGCACAGTTCACGGTGTTCATTCAGGTAATTCTTGGCGTCATCATGGTGAACCGCGACAAGCGAGTGTTCCCGGCGTTTCACGCGTTCTATGGTTTCGTGGCCATCATTGCCATCGCCATTATTTATTCGTACCGCGCACAACTAAAAAGCCGCGTGTATCTGTTGTACGGCTTCGGCGGGCTTTTCATCATGGGCCTTGGCATTCGAGCCATGCTCGTCGGCCAAGCCGCATAACTGTCACCAAATTTTGTTGCATTTTTGTAACAAAAATTTAGTACCACTTTTCCCCAATAAGTACGGGATCTGAATTCACCCCTAAGCCATCTTCGGTCAAACTTCTGGCAAGCCTGAGTAACTATTTTTTACTTTTTGGGCCACAAGGTTCACCTGTAGCTAATGGGGGTTAGTGCATGTTGTTGTTTAATAGAGAAGTCCAAACAGTTGGCAATCCGGAACAAATCATGCCGCTTGTGCAGAGTTTTGTGAATGTCGCGAATGAAGCTGGAGTCACTCTCAACGTTTGGTCTGGAACCAATGGTTACGTACCAGGAACACTTTCGTTTAGTGGAGTGTACGAATCGGTATCTGAAATGTCAGCAGGCGCAGCAAAGATCAATGCCTCAAAAAAGTGGTGGGAAACGATCAGCAAATTCCGCGAACATGTAGTCACCACTAAGCCAGACTCTGTTTACAACTATGTGCGTGGCGGAGTAAAAGGCGTAGTTGTTCCAAATGGAACGATGGTGCAGCAAAACACCTTCCAAATGTCTAATGGCAGCGACTTCATTCAGACGCTCACATGGATGAATGAACTGATTGATGCCACGATGAAAATCACCGGCATCGATTCCCAAATCTGCCACAGCCTGTACGGCACGCTCGGTGAAGTTGGGTATCTCACGTTCTTTGCCAATGCAGAACAGGTTGATGAAGTGCGAGAGAAGGTGTTGGCCAACGCTGAGTGGCTTCCGAAGTTCCTAGAGGGTGGAAAGTTCTCCACTGCAGGCACTGTTATGCAACGCCACATGGTCAAGATCGCGTAATTGCGAAACCAAATAAACCAATCAGAAATGGGGAAATAGAAAATGGAAGATTACAAAAACAGATCATCAGCACTTGGTCGCTCGAATATGGCAATTGCTACCGCATACCAAGCGGTAAACGTTGCTGTACTTGCAATCATTGTGTTCGGTGACATCGCTAACGCATCAGACAGCATCAAGCGACTCGTTGCATTTACTGCAGTTATCACCGCCATCACGGCGTGGATGTTTAGCAGTAATGGATTGAGGATTGCTGAAAATGCTGCGCAAGATATGACCGCAGCAGAAGCAGCAACAGCAGCAGGAAAAAATGGTGCAGGCCAGCCTTGGAAGATCTACCAGCTCTACACCTTGGCAGTAACTGTTGCGTCCATCGTTATCACGCTTACCGCTATTTACTAAATAGCTCAGAAGTCAAGTAAGTCAATTGGGTGCCAGTGGCGTAACGCTGCTGGCACCCTTTTTGTTGTGTTGCGAATTGGTTACAAAGCTCTTACACCTCTAGTACCCAATGGATACGGGTTTTGAGTTCTCTCAAAATCCAATGTGGGGGGCTGTCTTTTAAGCCACCAGGCATAGGTTTACGTTTGTGAACCATTTGGTACACACGACTAATGGGGGTTAGTTCATGTTGTTATTTTATAGAGAAATACAAACCATCGGTGATCCATCAGAAATAATGCCGCTGGCTCAAGAATTCGCGGGTATAGCAAAAAGTGTTGGAGTACCACTTCTAGTGTGGGCAGGTAGTAACGGTTGCGTCGCAGGAACCATGGCGTTCAGCACCAACTACGAATCACTTGCTGCACGTGCAGAGGGAACCGCAAAATTGGGCAGTGCAAAAGGTTGGTGGGAAACGGTACGCAAATTCCGTGAGTATGTCGTTTCTTCTCAGCCAGACCTGATCTACAGCTATGTAAGTGGTGGTACTACAGGTGGAGAAACTCCAGTTGGCACCGTTGTTCAGCAGAATTATTTTCAGCTCAATGCAACGGGGGGAGACTTCCTAGCAGCGATTAAGTGGATGACCGATTTCGTTGAATTGACAAAGTCAATCACTGGTGTCGAAGCCAGCATTATTAACACCATTTACGGAACGCTTGGTCAGATTGGGTTCTTTGCTGGTTATGCAAATGCAGCACAAGTTGACGAAGCACGAGCAAAACTTGCAGCCAATGCAGAGTGGTTCCCTAAGTTCCTAGAAGGTGGAAAGTTCGCCATGCCAGGATCCGTTATGCAAAAGCACATCGTAAAGATCGCGTAATTGCGAAACCTAAAAAACGAATCAGAAATGGGGAAATAGATTATGGAAAGTTGGAAAGACAGAGTTGCTTCAGAAGCAAGAGTGAATATGACATTGGGAGCAGTTCATCAAGTTGCATCGATTGCAATTATCGCAATCATTGTGTTTGGTGATATTGCAAACGCGGAAAGTGGCGTAAAGCGACTTGTTGCGTTCGCAGCAGTGTTGGGGGCAATCACTTCGTGGATTTTCACCAGCAATGGACTGATGTCATATCAGGATGGTTCCAAAGACATGACAGCAGCAGAAGCTGCAACAGCAGCAGGAAAGAATCTCGGTAAGCAGCCATTTATGATCTACCAGATCTACACACTGGCAATCACCGTTGCGACAATTGCTGTCACGCTTACCGCTATTTACTAAATAGCTCAGAAGTCAAGTAATTCAGAAGGGTGCCAGTGGCGTAACGCTGCTGGCACCCTTTTTGATATGTAGTTCGCTATTGTCGTTAATTCAGGTTTGACCAAAAGGAGATACTCACTATGGGTACATGTGGATGCGGATATACGACAGATGCCAACAAGAACTGCAATGGAACCCATCGTGTGGTTCAAGCAGTAAAGGCAGACCTCGTGAAAGACCTCGAAGCCAATGGCTTCGCCGAGGCTTCAGCACACGTCAAGGGTGAAAAAGCCGAAAAGTAAAGCCGGCGAAGTTACTTTTCGTCCTCTTCAGCCCGCATCAACTCCAGCAGTTCACGCTCAAGCGAGCCAGTGTCTGGGTCTGAAGCCATATTGCTCGAGTCTTTTATCGCGCTCTCTTGCGCATAAGCCATAAACAGGTTCGCCTTCTTTTCAATCAGTTGCACCAGGTGTTCTTCAATGGTGTCCGAGGCCAATATGCGGTGCACGTTCAACGCATCACGAACCTGGTTCAAATCATCTAGTGCAACAATGAGAGCCGTTTGCTCAGCAGTAAGCGAACCCGGCGATACACCCCGCACCAATTTGGATGCACCTTTGGCCTTCTGTGCCTTTAACTGGGCTTGCCGTTGAATTGCTACAGACCGATCGTTTGCCTGCTCGGCAACCGCAGCCAATTTCAGCACCGCCTTACGCCTGCGATTCAATTCCCAAAACGATGCCACGACCAATCATGGCCCACCGGTGAGGCACGGTTGCAATGGCCACCACAATATGTATCAAGTGCGGAACACCCACTTTGTATGGTCTTCTCATGAGCTCATGGGAAGACCACCAAGAAATGATTGACGATCAGTATTTGATGGAAAGCATTGAAGAGGATCAAAAAGCTGCAGACAATGACCTTGATGAAGAAAGCGAAGCCATCCCAGACGAGGAATAGGCACCAAGAGAGGTACAGTGCTGTTCCGACCTGGAGGTTGTATGAAACAAATATTAGGAATTGCCAAGTCACGTCTTCGCGTATTTGGTTCTAATAGAGCCACACCTTCGATTCTTAAGAAGATGTTGGTTGTTTCCATCATTGCTGGAGCAGTGCTCTTCGCACCTGCCGTCGCAAGTGCCAGCTGCACCAGTCGACCAAATATTTTTGGCGGAACTGACAAAACCTGCACTGATGGAACAAAAACTTCAACTCGACCAAATATTTTTGGTGGAGTTGATACGTATGACCGTTCTGGCCGAAAGATTTCATCTTCACGACCGAATATTTTTGGTGGAACTGATACGCAGAATCAGAATGGTTCCACAAAGACGAAGTCACAGCCAAATATCTTTGGTGGTTCAGATTTAACTAATTCAAGCGGTCAGAAAATAGGAAGTACGCGCCCGAATATCTTTGGCGGGTATGACGTCTTGGATAAGAGTGGTCGAAAGATTCAAACATGTACACCAAACATATTTGGTGGGATGGATTGCAAGTAAGGGAATTGACGAGTTAGAAAATATATTTATTCAAAATTTGATACGAATCGGCATAAACGCCTACAACGACCAGTCGCATTGAACACATCGATATGAGGGCATATCTTCCTCAATCACACAACCGCCGAGTGTGTATTTGCTCTCATCAATAGGTGCAATCGGCATCCCGTATTGGATTGAGCGGATGGACTCAGTATCTCCGCATGAGGGACAACTCTCGGGCTTTTCCTTCAATTCATACATATACAAAGTATGGAACAGGGGTGCAGTACTGTTCGCGCTAGGAGGTTTTATGAAACTAGGTCCAGGTCTTACATTTTCATGGAAGCGTGCATTGGGTGTCACTAAAGCCAAGCGTTCAATTGCAAAGGCAACAGGTATCCCAACGTCCAGAAGTGGCCGGCGAGCCAAGGTTGGTCGCTGGATGGGGATGAAATAGCCCTGTTTCGGTTCAGGCGAATACTGGGCGGAGTACTTCTCGCCCTTTCAATTTCGAGTTGTGGCAGCGTCATCGCCTCATCACAAACAACCACAACATCTATCGTTGCGCCAGCCGTCGAGCCTCCAAAGTGGGGTATTCCAACAGACCAACGGCCTAGCTTTTTCTTCGCATCAGACATTCCTCAACGTTCGCGCGATCGCGTTGAAGAAACGTTTCTCAAAGCCGCCGAATACTGGGCAAATTATGGACCGTTAGAAGTCTGGATGACCGGAATTCAAACGATGCCTATCTTCAACATGGTTAATGAATACTGCGCTCGACGAGCAGAGTTAAAACAGATAGATAAATTCGCTTGTTTGGACAGAAACAGGAACTACACATTCGAAGAATATAGAAAATGGTCAGCAATTGATGCGGTAAATAGAGAGCACAAAATGCAGGGCCAACTCAGCCCAACTGCGAAATATGGATTTCATCAAATCATGTTGTCTAACCCTGCAGGGTTCACGGATGACTTCTCTGAATATTCCGGATATGACCAGCAGATCATTTTCCATGAGTATTTTCATGTTGTTCAGCGTTCTGCTAGTCCGAGCGCAGTAGACATCGAAAACAATCCAGTTATCAAGAAAAAGTTCTTTGGCCCAAGGTGGTTTTCTGAAGGGTCCGCTGAATTCATGTCATTTCGTGCAGTGTCAGATCTGCGGTTTCGAGGTGAACTCCCGTTATATGAAGGTCAACTCGATGACTTCAATTTCCATGATGAGATGGTCGAGAGGCTTGATGCGGCTAAAGCATCAATGCTGCGGTACAAGAACCTCACGTTAGAAGACGCGCAACCATACGATGCAAAGCTTTCGCCGTACGACATAGGGCCATGGGCGATTGCGTACTTGGTGCACAAGACCAGCCCGAATGTATTGCTCGATACGTTCTATCCAAACATTGCAAAACTTGGCTGGACAAAGACGTTCAAACTCGCTTTCGGCATGAGCCCTGCTCAATTTGAGAAAGAGTTCATGAAGTTCATGAAACTCACTACCGACGAGCAAACGCCAATTCTCAGATGAAGTTAGAATTCATTCGTGTCTACGATAAATGCCCAAGCAATTATTGAATCAATTAACAGAATTCAGTCGAACTCTCTACTGCACCAAACCTACGCATGGGTTGCGGTTACTGGCAAACCAGAGCTATTCGTAAGAGACCACCTCGGTGCCGATCTATCTGCGCATAATCCTGATGTAATTGTCTCTCGAGAGTGGAATAAGCACGATCTCGTAATTCTTGATCAAGATGTAAATCCTCTCATGGTCATTGAAGGTAAAGCGTTATACGACTTCGACTTGCTAGATCCGTCAATTCTGAAGGTCTACCGAAAAGCTTTGGCTAAAGACCGTCAGAAAATGATTGACCGCGATGCGCCAAAGTCTTTAATGACACTGCTGATGACATCGATCCGAAACCCAATTCCAGATTCTTTGCGCCGAGTAACAAAGTATTCTCCCGGAATCAATAAAGGTTTGAAGAAACACGGTGCAGATCTCATGCCAAAGGCAGTTACAGCGGCGCGACATTTCCTCGGTGAATTCGGGGAAATCATTCACGAAACTCAGCTGATTTCGGGAACAGCAGTTGGGTGCGAGGTTCACGTCTGGATGTGGCTCATTGAAGTGAGGAAACAAGAACTCTAGGCACTAGCTATCGTCTTCTTCGTCAGCCTCTGGTCCAATGTCGGCTTCGTCAATAATCTCAAATCGCAGTTCTTGGTTGTCAATTTCTGAGTCCTCAATCATGTATTCCAGTGGAAAGCGATCACTTAGCACGCTGAGAACTGAGTAATCCTCGCACTCTGTTAAGACGCCTGCTTGATCTGTTGTAACTAATCGATAGGGAAGTGCAGATAGTTCAGCATGGAGTTTCTGAATAAACTGAACATCAAACAATTCTTGAAGATGGGACTTAACGGTTCGTGTTGGATCGTTGCTAACTACTTTTCGTAGCATTTTGATGAACATAGCAACGAATGCGACTGTGACTTCTTGTTTGTCTGTTGAGTGTTCGTGATCCGCGTCCACATATTCAACAACTCGCGCGGCCGTGAAAGCTGGACCACGTCGAATGTACGGCTTCATCTCAACTAGTAATTCCAGAATGGTCGCTATGTGTGCAAGCACAGTTGATTTATCAGCAAGCCCATCTGGTGCGCTATGACGATTGCCATGGTAAATGTCAAAATATTCGTTGTTAATCATTTCTTCCTCCGGATTGGGCTTCGCATGTTGTTAATAGCGCCATCGCTGCTTCCCACATGAAAATCTCCGCAGGCCTTGCAAAAATACGGATGATGGTTTGAGTCAAGCCGGCGCCTAACGTCGCGAGCGACTTGGAATGCATCCTTATAGAAGAAACGTTTCTTTCCTGTCGGTTTACACACACCTCGTGATTTAATGAAGCGACTTCGTTGTTGGTTTACCATGATGAACTCCTTTTTGTGGTGGCATTGTTGCCACACATTCGTTCTATCGGTTGCCGTAGTGAAGAAAAACGCGACACAAAAGTTAATCAAATCTCTCACTTATGACTTGAAAATTCTTCCCCATCAAAAAATATTTTGAAGGCAAAGTGATTCGTGATGTTTATGTTGTATCAATTGCGGTACGTAAAACTGTGTAACACCACTTAGCACTGGAAATCTGGCATTTGGTTGCGTAGTGTTCCGTCTGTAACCACAACTGGTTTCTAACGGGGAATAGATGAGATGGAGTTGGCTTATTGAGATCAAGGATTGAAAAAGTGTCAATAACCCTGGTTCAGTCTCCGCCAATCAGGTGATCTCTGGTTTCCTTGCGATAGGAACTGATGTGCTTGGAAGTACTCGTAAACAAGCAACACCCTGATGCTAAAGTGCTCATCATGCGTTTTTCTTCTTGGGCTGAGGTGGGTGCTTGAACATAAAGCCGCTCCAGCTTGGTAAGCCAGGAATTGTAGAGAAACCCTATGTAGAGGAGGAAAACTTCGTCTCTCGAAGCAAGGTCAATCTCGTTGACCTTTTCGCCGGGATCGGCGGATTCCATTATGGGGTTGCAGCTGCGGCTGCTAAGCGCAATAAGGGAGTAAAAGCCCTTTTGGTCTCAGAAATAGAGCCTTCTTGTCAAGAGACATACAGAACCAATCACAAATGTGAAGTACAGGGAGACATCAACAAGATTTCTCTGCGTGGGATTACTGCAACTGCAGACATCGTCACGGCGGGCTTTCCATGCCAACCCTTTTCAAACTCTGGCTTGAAGTTAGGTCTGTCGGATCCACGTGGTCAGTTTTATTTTAAAATTGAAGAAATCATAAAAAAGTACGATGCGAAATCATTCATTTTGGAGAATGTTTCTGGAATTCGAACTAATGGTGGTGGTCGGTACCTTTCTGAGTTGGCAACTCGCGAACAGACAATTGGAAAGTCAATGAAGTTTCTTGAAGAGAATCTCAAAAAAATGAAGGATTACCATATTAAGTGGCAAGAAATAGATAGCAGCAAGTTGGGATCTCCGCAGGTTCGTAAGCGTGTTTATATAGTCGGTGTCCATAAAGACTTCAGCAAAAGTTTGGATTTGGATTTTGACACCTATGAGCCAAATCCATTCATTTCAATTGTTGAAGATGAATTTATTGAATCACTAGAACTATCTGATAATCAAGAAGCGAATCTCAGATCCTTTATGGTCAACCCACCCTCGTATCACGACGGTATGCGTCGAGTTGGACAGGCGTATTTGTGTGAAGGTGGGAATGTAGGTCAGGGATATCATGCTCACGGCATGGTTCCCACCTTGACAAAAGTTTGGGCAAGGTTTTTGCCGATTTACTTTCCGCACCCTAGAGAAACTCTTCCTGACGTAAATTCTCGAGACTTCAAACCGAATCGTTATTACGGTAAGGGGTACTTTAGGAAAGCGTCAGTCCGAGAAGTTATGCGTTTGCAAGGGTTCCCCGACAGTTTTGTGCCGCACGCAAAAGATTCACTCTCGTATGAGCATGCTGGTAATGCTGTTAATGCAAAAATCGTGCGAGAAATTGCAGGCAAACTACTTGGATATATCAAGAAGTAAATCTTTGTAGCTGTTTTTGTTGTCTCCATGTTGCTGGAAATGGAAAATTATTCCCTTTGTTTGATCGACGTTGACCCCTTCGCCCTCAAATGACGGTTCAATCTTTGTAATTCCATACCTTTTTTGCTCGTCAATCAGCCACACAATCAACGAAGTTTTTAATCTTGGTCGGTGTTCTTCAATCTCGATTTCAAAAGACTTGGTTTTAAGCACCCTCATGGCATCAGTGAAATTGACGACTTTGTTTCCAAAAAGTAAATAAAAGTCGCTGGATCTTTGGAGGTTCCCCGCAAGCGTGGTTCCCAGAAATTCAATCAAACTTTCCCTGTCATCTTTCAGGACTTGCGCAAATTGTCGTGCCTGCTCAAGCGCATGGCGTTTGCTTTCATCAACGATGATTTTCCAATCCGCCTTATGGTTTTTTTTGAAATAGGAAAACCGCTGGTCAGCAACTGTCAGATTATTGAACCTCTTTGCAGTTAACGAAGTTTGCCTATATGTGATCTGAGTGGGAACTAGATCTTGAGGAAGATTTACACCATTAAGCCCTCCGCGCAAAGATGCTCTTCCGTATTGGATCTCTCGCGATACCTGACCAAGTTTTGATGGCTCATCAATGTCTTTAACTGAAATGTAAAAAGGATTGCCTGCTTGATCCACAAAAAGAAGATCAGCTTTTACCTGATGCGATGAAATTGATTTTGGAGGTAGATCAAAAACCTTTTCAATCTCTCTTTTTCGATCAGCATTCACATTGTCAAGATGACAGACGAATTTTGGCACAATGTCAAAAGGGTTTTTCAGCTTTGATGGGTTCAGATACTTCAAATGTCTAGTGATATCGCCATACTCAAAAGTGATACCTTCAATTTCAGGTCTTCCACCTTTTGGGTTTGACTGAATGAAGCTTGAAAGAGATTTGGGAGCCTTCAGGAAGCTAAAAACTAAATCAAATTCCTTTGCCCGTGACTTGGTTTTGCGGCCGGCCGAAGTCATGTTTGAAGCATATCTATTCAATGAAATTTGACACTTTCAACGAGGTCTGTAATCTAGTCAGAGCTAGGGACACTAAGTCCACACGAATTGAGGAGATCAAACCTGATGAGTCCATGGTTCTGGGAACTGAGAAGTGGCGGAGAGTTCCTTCCTCCTGAAATCGCAAACTTTGGCGAGGGATGGCAGGACTGGAAGGGTCCGCTCCAAGATGCTCCACCGGTGGTAGCAGAAATTTTCGTAAGAGAATTGATTCAGAACTTTGTTGATGCATCACGCGATCACAAACTCAGGAACCCACAGTTAAGCGCCGTGCCAAAATTGTCGTTTGAGTTCCATCAATTAGAAGGGGATGCTGGCAAAGCAATTAGTGAGAAAATCGGCCTGAGCTCACATGCTGATCGATACAAGTCACTAACTAATGATGAGAAGCGATCGTTGAAAATCGGAAACAGCCGGGTACTTCAGGGCGAGACTGACTCATTCCAGGTGTTGGTCGTTAGGGAGAGTTACACCACTGGCATGTCGGGCCCATGGGAAATGACAGATAGGCGTAACGACGCTGACGGAAATGTAATCGTACGAAAAATGCGCAGTGCATTGTTGGCGACAGTAGGCCAGCGATCTACAAATGGTCTGGGAGCTTACGGAGAGGGCAAGCGTGCTGTAATTGGAGCATCTGCTCCTCGAATCTTGTTTGCATACACGTGTTTTCAATTACAAAAGGTTTCAGGAAACGCAAGTCGCCGATTTTTAGGTGGGACGTATTGGCGGCCACATACCGAAAGTGCAATAAATGGTGCTCCGATAGACCAGAAATCGGCAACCGGCCTAGCTCTCTGGGGAAGCGGTATTTCCGGTAGCGATAGAACGCATGCTGGGCGGCCGGTCCCATTTGACAATGAGGCCGCGGATGATTTGGTTAAGAGTCTTAATATTCCTGGCTTAATAGTTCGAGATCCAGGAAAAGATCAAGATTTCGGTACGACTCTCGTATTCATTGAGCCAGTATTTACTGCATCTGAGATTAAGTGGGCGATTGAGCGAAATTGGTGGCCATTGATTATTGATAAAGGCGCCGAATTTGAAGTATCTGATTTTGACGGCCAGAAATTAGAAATCCAACCTGATACAAGAGCCGAATTAAAGCCATTCATTAATTGTTATGAAGTGATGAAAGGTGAATTAAAAGGCTACGTAAGGCAACCCAACGGAAGCATGAATGATCCAGTTACGGGAAATCTAATAAATGCGGAAGACGTGGCTCGTGAAGACTTGGTGGAGGAATTGCGTTGTGTTGCAACGGGGGCCGATCCAGTTGGCGTATTAGGACTTTCAATTGATTGCGGTCTTGACGGTTGGTCGTGGAAAGATCGCGACTCAAACTGGACAATAATTGCGCTCGTTAGAGATGGAATGATCATTGAATACGAACCTTTTGCAAGAAAGCGACAGGGTTCGCCACCATTTGCGAGAGGGGTGTTTTCAACAAGTATTAGTCAACATCCGATTCCAAGTGATCTATTGAGAAATGCCGAACCCCCATTGCACAACCATTGGGTAGAAAAGGATGGGTCATTTCCAGCTGATTCGGTAGAGCTTGCCAAACAGCTGTACGACTTAATCGGAAGACGAACAAAGGACTTCAGAGCTAAGTACATGTTGAAGCCAGAACCATCAACGGAGACTTTTGAAGAATTCGGAGATGCGTTTGACGACAGTGGGGATGAAGTAGCGCCGCCGAAACCGTCAAAGCCGCCGAAACCACCCAAACCGGGTGACACGTCAAAGCCGCCGAAACCACCCAAACCGGGTGACACTACGAAACCAGCCAGCATTGATCCATGGGAAAACCAATCTGGAAGCTCGGCACTTGACCCGCACATTAATAATCACGATTTGATCAGGGCTAGAGCTGTCCGAAAGATCCGATTGAAGAGTGAGTGCCTGTTTGATGATCTGAAAGTAGTGATCACGTTGGGCTGGCAAGTCCAGGAAGAGAATTCGTTTGAAGACGACGCATCCCTGCTGGATGCACATGCAACAACAGTTCCAGCAGGATTTGTCAAGAAAACTGGATTGGATGGTTTAGTCCAATATGAAGGAGTGATTACAAAAGAATGGTCAGAATTTGAAATTCATAGCAACTTTTACAGCAGTCTTTGGGCTGTTCGACCATTCTCAATAGTTACACCTGTTATTCATTCGGGGGGTGATGAACAATGAGCATTCTGAAGAGTCGACCAAGAGAAGAAGGCGAAGTAATTAAACCCTTTACGGGTTTGGAGTTCTTTGAGGAATTGCTACAAGGATCTTCATTGATCATTTCGTCGGCAAGGGGAGAGGTGGAGATCTACCCTTCCAACCCCTATTCCGTAAGTTCTCTCGCGCTTGATAGCAGTGCATTTGTTTTCAAGTTCAATAAAACCAGTGAAGAAGTTGCAGCAATATGCAACAAGGCCGGTTTCGCACCTTCGGATATCAATTTTGTTGCGATGGTGAGAGATCAAAAAACCTCAACGCTTCACGAAGTAGAAGTTCTTTCTGTGACCAATGGATTGAATATAGGTAGTGAAATAAAGTTAATTGGTAGACAAGATAGTCGAAGCCGAATCATGGTTAACCGTTATACCGGTTTTAAGTTTGAGTTCTACCTTGTGCTCGGTTCGGACATTCAGCCACGTCCACTAAAGCCGAATAAGCACGGATCAATTTTGGCAAAGACCGATTACTTCATTGACGTTGTCAATAAATCGGGTGGATTAAGTCCGTTTCCTCTCACTAAGGAAGTGCGAGAAATGAACGACCTGCCGGGAAGTATCTGGTTTTGGGTTGAGCAACTTGGGGATTCCTTGCTCGATGCAGCAAGTCTGAAAGATGCATTTCGAATTTACGTAGACGAAGAACTGCTCACATTAATGGGCAGGATGTCAGGGTCCGCTAGAGCCGTCACACTCAATTCTGTGATTAGCGCAGCCATGACTCAGATCATTTTTGGTGTATCGGCCGAATTGGGGCAATCTGGAAATCAGGATTTCAAATTTGAAGATAATTCTTCTGCTGTGCTCCGGATGCTCTTTAAAAAGTTCTCAAAGGTTGATGATGAACTTACACGGGAAGGTTTTATTGCTTTATTGCGAGATAAACCGTCACATGCAATTGGCTATGGAATGTCTCGGCTAACAGGTAGCACTCGCACCAAGGACGAGTTTAAACACTGGATAAATGATCTATTAGGAGAAGAAAATGTACCCGCGTCTTAATGCGAATCAGGCTGTGCTGGTCAGAGATTTGATCATTGCGGCGCAAGAAGAAAAGAAAAGCCACGATGAAGTGCTCGCATTAGATCTCTCGTCTTTTGTTGAATACGGAGATTCATCCGCAGATACGTCTGTCGAGTATTTAGATCAGATCGCCGGAGCAGCAATGAATGATTTGTTGGCTGGGGGACTCGTAGATGCCAGAAAAAATGGTGCACACGAACAATCAAAGCTGCGCGGTGACTATTTGGAGGAGCTCATGACCGAACGCCTTCATAAAGACATCAATCAGGTAGATCCAAGAGCGCTACATGATCCTGGTTTTTGGCGTTTTCTAGGGTTGTTTCCCTATCGTTGGTATTTGCTTGAAAGAGAACCAGAGTTATACATTCAAGACTTCGGCGGCACTGAAGGGAAAAAGACCTACTGGTTGATGCTGCGTACGTTTATCGTCGGTCATAAGGCAAAAAGAGAAGGAATCACAAGTCCATACAGAAATACCCTTGCGTATCGAGATGCACGTAGGACGCAGAAAATTTCGGACGGGCGAACAGTTGATTTTTATCACAGCCATATCGCAAGAAAACGCTGGAACGATTATCCCATTGTGACGAACGTGTTTATTGAATGCTGTACTACATCAAAATACGCAATTGACATTGATGAAGAGGAACGTTATTCAAATGAACTTGCCAAGCGGATGAGAAGGATTTCACCGAGTGTTTTGCTTGATGTACTTCCTGAAAACCGATTACGCAGCATCATGGACGCTGAAAAAGTTGAAGTCTTGAAGTAATTGGACAACAGAAAAAGTCAACTATGCACGGTTTAATTCAACTATTGAAAGTGCTTTCTGCTGCTTGGTAGTGGTCGTTAAGCCACTCAACGTTTGGAGTCAAGTCATTCTGTAGATGGATCTGTTTTAAGTGAATTGATGCATAGGTTGAGTATCTCTGAATTTGTGGTGCAGTCTCTACCTGCCAAGTTGATGGATTGATCCGTAAGAGATGACGATCAAAGAGCGTATGAATATCTCTTCTGAGAAGTATTCCGCCATCTAGTGAGTGTGACTCATGGATAGCAAATGGTCTGATATGCGATGCCTCCAGCACGCACGCTGGCTGTAGTCCAGAAATAAAACAATTCTCACCGTTCTTGTTGATAAGGCTCAGTCGAAATTCTTGTTGTCCAATTCGTCGTTTGGTTACCTGAATTTTGTGGCCGCCGATGATTAACTCTGGAAGTAGGTCGGAGTTTGCGCTTGGAATTGGACTTGAGCCTGATAGCCGAAAAATGAGATCCTCAACTCTTGATGGATCAAGGGGTCGGATTGCACTTTGGTTGTCTCGGTTTGACTGAAAAGCAAATACGTCTTTACGAGACAGTGGATAGTTCGCATCTTGCCAAGTGTTTCGATAACCAGCACGATATTTGATCACGTTTACCGACTCAGTGATGACTTGATCATCGTCAAACTCGTAGTTGCACGAAGTTGATCTACATCGCCATTTGGGCTTCTTGGTTATTCGTGATTCTGGTGCGTCACCACACTTCGGGCACCTGCGCAAGAGTTTCATGCCTGGTTCGCTGAGGATGGACTCAATTTGACCCCAACCAATAAGAAACTCTGATCCTTTGACAAAGACCAAGTCACCGACTTGAACATTCTTGTAGTTCCCAACTTGGGAGTCATATGTGTAGTACTCGTTGGGCGAGTCGTCGTATCCCTCATGCGAACTCCACGAGATTGTCTCTGGGTCTTTTGCGATAATCGTCCAAGCGTTGGGAGATTCCATAAGCGCAAACTGCTCGCCCTCTTTGTGATTTTCATATCTTTCGTAGGCCGGGTTTATGGGGTTGGACTGTGGGGCATACCTAGTGCAACAATTGGGGTTATGAGTAGTTCGGTGAAAGTCGCAACGTGGAATACGAAACAGGGAGTAGCTCCGCGTCAAAAAGAAGATGTTCTCTGGAGTTGGATTCAGAACACGATTGACGCAGACATAATCGTGCTCACGGAAGCAAAGGCCCCAAAGGCTGGCTTCCCTGCCGGTTGGACAGGTGTCTGGGTTCCAGGTGGGGTAGGTAAAGGTCGTCCATGGGGAACTGTTATCGCAGCAAAAGATCTCGATTTGCAGACATGTGAGTTCAAGCGTCGAAAGTCAAAGTTGGAAGAAGATCAACCGAACCCTGTTACATCATTTGCGGTTGACGTGTTTAGAAATGATGAATACATTCTCACCGTCTATGGCCACTATGGACTCATGCTTCACAATATGGATGGAGGGGATGCACTGAGTGCTGCACACAGCGAATTACAGGACATTATTCGCGAGCATGGGCCCGAGCGTCTTGTGTTTGCTGGAGACTTCAACCTATGGCCGAATGATGTGAGGGGATGGTTCGAGAATATTGACATGTTGAGCGTTACTGATCTGCGTAAGGAGTTTCCGGTGTTAAAGGATCCAGTTGCCGGTACTCGCATTTGGACTCACAAGAATGGCGCTAGACACACCGATGGTGCTCGCCAAGAGCTTGACTTCATCTTTATCTCTAAAGATCTGAAGCGGAAAGTTATTGAAATCAAAGGTGGAGTACACGATTTCCCGGATGCATGGGAAATGAGCGATCATGCACCAGTCGTGGTAACGCTGGACTTGTAAAATTTGGGTTTAAGGGGATAAACCTAAGCAACCTTCGCTAGGGCTAATCCGAATTGGGTCATCAATGCGTCAACTGGCGTCAACTAAACGTTGTGGTTCTGTGTGTTCTAGTGTGTTTACAGGGGACCATCTACTTCAATTGAGTGCAAAATGGTGTTTGGAGAATAAAACATGAGAATGATCCCGACTAAAGATTTCATTGATTTTGAAAGTGCTGCTGAGAAGAAGGTCTACAAAAAGCTTGAGCGGATTGATTGGCCAGATTGGTACTGTTTGCACAGCGTGTTCCTAGCTGAGCATGATTACCAGCGAAGTGGCGAAATAGATTTTCTACTAATTGGACCGCTAGGAATTTTCATAATTGAAGTAAAAGGTGGACGTGTTCGGGTAGACGGTAAGCGTCTATGGGTTCACACAAATCGGTGGGGGCAAGAAACCAGAAGAGGGAAAAGTCCTTTCAAACAAGCGAACGACAATATGCACACGCTTCTAAAAGATCTTGGATCCGAAGGGTTTGATTGCAAGAATTTAAGAGCTGGTTATTCCGTTATTTTTCCCGACATAGTTTTTCAAGAAAAAAGTAGTGAGTGGGTTGAAGAACAAGTGATTGACGCAGAAAGCATGGTGTCTCAGCAGAAATTTGAATTTGCTGTAGAGCGGCACGTTGCGTATTGGCAAAAAATGCAAATCTCGCCCAACTTAGATCAAAAGTCAATTGAGGAACTTGTTGATTATCTGAGGCCAAGATTTGATCGAATTCCGAGTATGCGGTCTCAACTTGATGACATTTCAGCTCAATCAACTTCATTAACTAAAGATCAGTATCGCGTGCTGGATTTATTGAGAGATAATCCTCGGATTATTTGTCAAGGGGGAGCTGGGACAGGGAAAACCTTTATCGCATTGGAGTATGCAAGGAGGCAAGCACTTGGGGGCAAGAAAGTTCTGATTACTGCGCACAGCAAAGTTCTCACTACGTATATCTCTACACAGGTTTCTTTAGACGGCGTTGTAATTTGTGATATTGAAAGTCTTTCTGGTGATTCAAAGTACGACGTTGTCATCGTTGATGAGGGTCAAGATGTTTTAGTTGCCGATACCCTTAAATTGCTTGACCAAATTTTGGTCGATGGATTGAAAGAAGGATGTTGGGCATTCTTCTTAGATACAAATGCGCAGGCTGGACTCGTGGCTGAGATAGATCACGATGCATTTAGGAGTCTTCATCAAATCGCAACCGTGGCAACGTTGGATCGAAATTGTCGAAATACCCTGCCAATTATCACTCAGATTCAGGCAGTGACAGGGGCAGATCTTGAAGATCCAAAGGTTGCTGTTGGCCCGCTAGTTCATTATGAGGATGTCGATGGAGGTGTAGCTGGCGAGGTGAAGGCCCTCGTTTCTTGGATGAAGCAGATTATTTCTGAGGAAAGGGTGAGGCCTGGTGAGGTGACGATTTTGTCAGTAAATGAAAGTTTGGAATGGATGGATCAACTTAGTGGACCGTTCAAGGATGCCATAAAAGTGGTTGATTTTGAATTGATGAAAGGTTGGCCGATCAATGCAGTAACAGCATCCACGCCTACAACTTTCAAGGGTCTTGAGAATACAGCTGTTGCAATTATCGGCCTCTCAGAACTTGGATTAGACGAAGAATCACGTAACCGAATGTATGTTGCTATGTCTCGTGCAAAAGCGTTGTTGTGGATCGCTGTCCCTCCATCTGTTGGGCCTGAACTTCTAGAGAGGTGGAGTTAGTTTATGAATTCCCCTTCTGTTGAAAGATCAACAGTGATTTCTTTTCTGAGAAATCATCTGGTTGGACCGTTAGGAGGAACTGACGAGGTTATGCCAATGGCGCCGGCTTCTTACTACACATGCGGTGTGCTGTTTCCTCAATCAGAAGGTGAATTGGAATTCAATTCGTGGGAATCCAGTTCGGATCAAGATGAGTTCGGCGACTCCTCTGCCGATGAATCAGGTGATGATCCTGTACGCCTCAGCGGCCAACTACTTCCATCTACGATGGGGCTTTCTTTTTTTACTCGATCCTCATCTGTGACGAGCACAATCTCGGCTGGCAAGTATGTAAATGTAAATGGATCCCAATGGAAACGAGAGCAGTTGTATGACAAGCACACTGCAAGCGAGAAGATATCAAGTTCTGAAGTTTTAGGTGGACTTGCTGAAATTCACTACAAGTGGCGGAAGGTGGGAGATAGCGGCTGGTTGGTAACTGTCACACTGATCAATACTCGTTTGAAGGAAAAGCCCAGTCCTCATAATTGTTCCGAAATGAGTTTGTTCCAAGTCGTTTTACGTTGTGAAGTTGCCAAAGAAGGCATTGGTAGCTATCCGAATAGCGATGGAAATGGTCAACTTAGTGACGAAGAAGAAGAACTTGAACTGCTATATCGAAACGCAAAACCCTTTGCGATTGGGCATGGATGTGGAACAAGTAATTCAGATATTTCTGAATCTTCAACAGTGTCTTGGGTGCAAACCGAGACGATTCCCCAAGTTGAAGTGCCACCTGTCGTGCCCACAATGGCCGATGATCAGGTCCTTGATGTCGGCCGTTTGTCAAAATTTGAAACCGGAACCATTGCAGAACTCAATAAATTTTTGGATAAATACGAATCATGGATTGATGAAAACGATCAGCTAAAGAACACCTTGCCAATTCGGAATCAGTCGGCGGCTGCGCGTTTGATTTCGCGTGAAAGACATGCTTTAGGTCGGATGAGGTTGGGAGTTGAGCGTTTGGAATCCGAACCAAACTGCAGAGATGCATTCAAATTTGCCAACGAATCAATGCTGCGCCAGATGTTCCATACCAGAGGGTTCGCTCTGCGACGAGAAATTGATGACGAAGAAAGAGCAATGCCTAATGAAGATAGGTATTGGAACTCAAATGCACGTTGGCGTCCATTTCAATTGGCTTTTTTCCTCTTGTGTATCGGTACAGAACAGGAGAATTACGAAGACTTAGCCACAGTCGATTTGATTTGGTTCCCTACGGGAGGCGGAAAAACGGAGGCTTATCTCGCGGTCGCGGCTTTTCAAGTCTTTAAGCGCCGACTTTCTGATCCTGTACGAGGTGGTGGTACTGCAGTAATCACGAGGTACACATTGAGGCTGCTGACGGCTCAACAGTTTCAAAGGACTGCCGCGCTCGTTTGTGCCATGGAAGTTGTCCGATTGAGAGAAAGAGTGAAGTTTGGTGATCAGCCATTCGGCCTCGGCCTATGGATTGGAAAGAAAGGATCACCAAATACTTTTTCAGGCGCCTATGAAAAATTTGAAGAGTTGCTTCAACAAGATCGGCCCCAAAATCCGTTCCAGTTGTTGGCATGCCCATGGTGTGGAACATCAATAATTCCAGCCGGAAAGTCAGCAGACTTGAATGCATATGGGGTAAGGGCTAGCAATGACTCTTTTTCTCTCTGTTGTCCGAACTCATTATGTGAATTCAGTTTTCTAAAGACCAAGCTTCCGGTAAACGTTGTTGATGAGGCGCTATATGTCGCTCCTCCTACCTTTCTCATTGGCACGGTTGACAAGTTTGCGCGACTTCCTTGGGATAAGCACGCTGGGGTCTTTTTTGGCTCAGCGAACTGTGAGCCTCCTTCGTTGATTATTCAAGATGAGCTGCACCTCCTTGCCGGGCCTCTTGGAACAATTGTCGGAGCGTATGAAGCAGCAATCGAATCGCTTTGCAAAATGAGATCTTCAACAATGACACCTCCGATGATCATTGCATCTACTGCGACAATTAGAGATTCAAACAATCAGTCACAAGCACTTTTTGGTCGAAGGGCTGAAGTCTTCCCGCCACCCGGACTTATTTCTGGCGATAGCTTTTTTGCAAAGGAAGACAAGGAACGTCCAGGCCGAATGTACTTGGGTGTTCTTAGTCCGATTCATTCAAAATCAACAAGTCTGATTAGGACTTGCGCAACGTTGTCTCAGGCTGTTGTGGAACTCCAATTATCAGAAGAGATTCAGGATGCCTATTGGACCCAGGTCGTTTATCACAACAGTCTTCGTGAACTAGGCCAAACAACGACATTTGCTCGAGACGATATACCGGCATGGATTTTTCAAATTGCGGAAGATCATGACAATGTCAGATCACTAAATGATGCAAATGTGCTTGAAGTAACGAGCAATGTTCAGTCGTCCGAAATTCCTGAAGCATTGCGCCGTCTAGAAGTTGATATGGATTCAGCGAATTCGGTGTCACTACTTGCGTGCACGAATATGTTCTCCGTAGGCGTTGACGTCCAACGGCTGGGTCTTATGGTTGTGGTAAGTCAACCAAAATCCACAGCCGAGTACATTCAAGCGACTAGTCGAGTTGGACGTGCGGAGGATGGCTCTAGGCCCGGTCTCGTGATATGCCACTACGGGACGAATAAACCTCGAGATCGTTCGCACTATGAACACTTTGCTGGTTATCACGCGGCGCTATATAAATATGTTGAACCGACCAGTGTCTCCCCAACTGCGCTAAGGGCAAGGGATCGTGTTTTGCACGCAGCGCTCACGATAATGGTTCGTCACGGTGCTGATTTAAATGGAAATGATGATGCTTCCCAATTCAATCGCGACAACCCAATGGTTCTTAGCGCAATTGAGATTCTCGTTGAACGATACTCAAGAGCCGACCCTTTTAGCGAACAAGATATAAGGGAACACGTTGATCAACTAGTAACAGAGTGGGAGGAGGCCGCATCAACGCCTCTTTTGAAATATCAAACAACCAACAGGGTGCCTGCACAATCCCAACCGTTGCTTAAGTATTTTGGCGAAGATGGTCCTGGTTGGCCAACTCTGAACAACATGAGAAACGTAGATGATGAATGTGATATCAAGTTGAATGTCGGAGACATGTGATGGATGATGAACTTGTAATTCGCAAGTCTCAGGCTGTAAGCCCGTTCGGTGTCGGTGCGATGTTTGAGGTGTTAGGACAATCGTTTGTGGCCTGCGACACGACTTTTTGGTCCAATAGTGGCAAAAGAATTGATCTTCTTCGATTGGCAAAAGCATTAAACGTTGAATACTTTAAATTGCCACCAACTAATTCTGACTTTACGCCTGCAACCCTTAAAGAGTATGTTCCATTTGTGCGCTTCCCATTGTGGAGTTTGTGCGCATCCTGCCGAAGAGTGACAAAGATAAAGAAATCAGAATCAGCCAAGATCCCGACTTGTCAATACTGTTCAGGAAAACGAAGATTAGCGCCAATTAGGTACGTCAAGATTTGTCGCTCGGGACATATGTCAGACATTGATTGGCACTATTGGACGCACCACACTGCTTCTTCATCGCCAGAACAGCAGCAATGCAGGGACTATGGGGCTTTGATTTGGAAGTCCACTCGCGCAGGAAAGAACTCAAAACAGGGTGAATACGTAGAGTGCAAGACGTGTGGCGCTAAAAATTACCTGCTTGAACTCGTAAGACAACAACTCCGGTGCGATGGAGCTCAACCATGGCTGAGATCAACACACGAATGTGAAGAACCTGCAATTGCAAGACCCAGAGGGGCTACGAACATACATTTTCCATTTATGGAAAGTGCACTTGATATTCCAGAGACTGCAAGCGGTAATCAGGTCAGCTCTGAAGATCAGTCTCGGGTTAAGGCACATCGATCCTTTAATCAACTTTTGACAATGACATCAACAAGCTCAATTTACCGAACAAAAATTATTCAAGTCAGTAATGAGACTGGTGTCAGTGTCCAAAATGTTGAACAGATCATTTTGCAGGAACCTACAAAGCATTCGCTAGATCAATCAAGATCCACTTCGAATCAACGATTGGAAGTGGGCGAGTGGGCTGCATTTCACGATGATGAGTTCTTGAAGAAAGCAAGTGGTTTTTTTGCGGCGAGAAAAATTGATTTTGGTTTGGCCACAAACACGCAGCTTGAACTTGAACAGGTTGCTTCACTGATATCACGTGTGGTCATAGTGGATAAACTTAGAGAAGTCCGTGCTCTTACGGGTTTCAGCAGATTTGAACCGAATCGCGAAAAGATAATCTCACCCTCATTGACCGTGCGTGCAAGTTGGCTTCCAGCCATTGAGGTCTATGGTGAGGGAATTTTCTTAGCACTAGACGAAGAAAAGGTGCGTGAGTGGGAAGATAGGGATGCTGTAAAGAATCAAGTTGACAAGTTTCTAAGGCTTAGCGAACGGTCTTTCTGGGGAGGTCTTCTGCCTCGACCAACGGGAAGATTAATTCTCTTACATACAATTTCTCACTTATTGATTCGACAACTCTCTTTTTCATGCGGTTACTCGTCTTCTTCGTTAAGGGAGCGAATTTATTCGTCTGAGGAATCGGATTCCGAAAACATGTGCGGAATACTGATTTATACATCTTCTGGCGACTCTGAAGGGAGCCTCGGTGGCCTAGCCCGCGAAGGTGAGCCAAAAAGATTGATGAAAACCCTTATTTCCGCATTAAGAGACGCTGATTGGTGTTCGAGTGATCCTGTTTGCGGGGAGTTGTGGTCGGGTCCAGGGTCATTGAATCATGCAGCGTGTCACGCATGTTCTCTCCTGCCCGAAACAAGCTGTCAATTTCGCAACCTATTGTTAGATCGGTCATTCCTGGTTGGAGCCAATAGGAGTGGTTTTTTCAATGACATTCAAGACGTACTTTTTTCTGATCTGAGACATTAATAATGTGCATAAAGATACCAACGTTTGAGGAACTCTCCCTTGAGCAGGATCGTGTTTACAACCTGCCAACAAGTGGTCGATACATGATTGAAGGTCCACCAGGAACTGGTAAAAGCGTCATCGCATTGCATAGGGCATCAAGGATTTCTTCCGATGAAACTTTGTATGTGAGGGGTGAATCAAAAGTAGTTCTTATTATGCGATCAAGGCTGCTGCACATTTGGACTGCCAGCTCCATCACCGCTGCAGGTTTGCAGATCAAAGAAAATCAGGTGGTGTCATTTCACAACTGGTTTAAGTCGTGGTATCAAATGGCTATTGGCCAGAATATTCCGAAGGTAGAAATACCGACTTTTGAGAATATGGATTCAGATACTCAACAAGTAAACCAATTCAGAGAGTATGACTGGCAAAAGATTACAGCCCGTGTTCTGGAAGCGGAAGAAGACTTACTCCCAAGCCAAAAGTTTGACCTGATAATTGACGAAGGCCAAGATTTGCCGCCAGATTTCTATGTACTAACCAATATTCTCGCGCGCTCAATCACGGTATTTGCTGACGATAATCAACGGCTGACAGAGATGAATACGCAAGTCAGTAACATATGCGACTACGTCAACATACCTGAAACAAATAAGTTTTTGCTTGAGAAGAATTACCGAAACTCAATTGAAATTGCGAATGTTGCAGAAAAATTCTACGTAGGTTTATCATCTGGAAAACCAACACTTCCGTCGAGGGTTGGAGGAAGCCAACCCTCCCTTCACAATTTTTCAGCTTCAAAGGATCAGTGGGCGTACATCGGGCGCTATTTAGAGAACAACCCACGCAAGCAAATCGGAGTATTTCTTCCAAACTATAGGCTCGCTAACGAGCTGCAGGATTTTGTAGAAAAAATGCCCCACTTGAAATCTCAGATTTATCGGAATGAATTTGGCAAGGAAAATGACGTTGATCCTTGCCGTCCGGGTCTATTGATTACATATCTTGATAATGCAAAAGGATTGGAGTTTGACGCAGTTTTTATTCCATCCCTTGAAAAATGGCACCATCAAATTGATTTTGAGACGAAAATGAAGTTGTATGTTTTATCGTCAAGGAGTAGACAAGATCTTCATTTCTCATGGGTTGGTCTGGGCGAGCCATCCGTGCTTGGTGTATTTCCTCGAGATTTGCTACCAGTAATTCAGCACTAGAGTAAGTTTTGGATGAAGTAGTTGGGGCAAATATGAATCTGTTAATTCAAAAGGAGAACGTTCATGTGCTTAGATCCAATTAAGTTTGACTCACTCAGCAAAGAGCAAGACCTTGTTTTTAACCTTCCAATGGTTGGAAGCTATTTAGTTGTTGGGCCTCCGGGAACCGGGAAAAGCGTGGTTGCTTTGCACAGGGCTGGCCGCTTTGCAAAAAATTCAGCCGAATTGGTGTTCTTGACAAAATCAAGGCTTCTAAAGGAATGGACGAAAGAATCAACCAAGAATCTGAATATAGATCCAGATTCAGTTTTGACGTATCACAGTTGGGCGGCTAGGTGGCATCTTCAAACTTTTCGTTCAAGGATCCCTCAACATAAGCAATATGTGTACGACTGGGGCAAGGTCAGAAAGAATATAGAGAACTCTAATTTTACTAAATCTCTTAACATCGTTATTGATGAAGGACAAGACTTGCCATCTGACTTTTATGATGTATTAAATTTAATTGCCAAAACAGTTACCGTGTTCGCTGATGAGAATCAAACTCTTGGAGAAGAGAATAGTTCGCTTGAGCAAATTCAAAAAGGTCTGGGAGTTAGCAGTTCGGAAGTATTAAAGTTGACCAGGAATTACCGTAATTGTCGTGAAATCGCTGAATTGTCAGCGCAGTTTTACACTGGTAAATCCACTGGAATACCCGATTTGCCTTCAAAACAGTGCGGATCTGGGCGACCAACCATAAATAGTTTTCGGAACAGAAATCAACAGGCGCGATTTATCCATGATTGGCGAGTCAACAATCCCACTAAGAAAATTGGTATTTTCGTTCCTACATCGGCATCAAGGGATGCATTTCAGAATTTATTGGAAGAGATGGGCTCGTCTGTTCAGGTGTTTCACGGCAGAACAGATGTTGATACTCTTGAGCTTTGTGAACCAGGCATATTTTTAACGTGGTTTGACAATTCAAAAGGTCTTGAGTTTGACCACGTGTTCATACCGGCACTGGAAGATTGGAATCCTCGAATTGGTCAAATTGAAGATGAGCGAATCGCAGCATTAAGAAAACTGTATGTGTTGACTTCTCGAGCAAAAGAGCAGCTCCATTTGATGTGGGCTCCTGATGAAAACGGTGTAGAGCCGGTCGTGAGCAGGCTTATCCCTGAAGGATTTACTGATTTATCAAGTGCAAGTTGATATCGCGTACGAAAGATAAGGAAATTACTCAATATGGAAAGCCAATACTTGCTTACGAATGGAACAGTCGCAAGAGAATATCTAGCAAAGCGTCTCATCGTTCCTGCGTCGTTACGGACGAAGGACTACGACGATCTTTCAAATGTGAGTGGTGATCAAATAGTTGTTCTTAATGACACATTCACAAATCGGATTCTGAGGGACTCAGTTTTATTTGAGGGTTGGGACAATAATGGAGTTTCTATAGAAATGAGTACTCAGGTACTCATTGAAATCCCGAAGCAGAAAGGTCAAAAGTTAAGTCCGAACAAGTTCTTGACAGTCCTGGAAGGGGTAGTTGTCCCACTTGGGAGTGAGATCAAGGTTTATGTATCTGACAATACGGTCAAGACTGCTTATGAGGATTTCCTGAATCGATTTGACGACTGCAATATGGACGGGATATCGGTCCACATAATTGATGAGCTAAGTGGAGGCGAAGACTCAGCTGAGTTAGAAGCTGATTTGGCTTGGATTAGGGCTTTGCCAAAGGCAATCCCCATATCAAGATCTGAGTTTGAGAGGTTTGAGCGAACTGCAAGTGCACTGTTGGTGGCACTGGGTCACGCATCAACTGAAAATCAACGGCAAGCAACTGCAGCGCTTTTTGTTCGTAGACCACTACCTGTTGGGATTCTTGGATCAATCGTTGAACATCGAAGAGACGTATCGGAACCCAAGGATCAAATCTTTTCTAGAATCGCCGATCTAGTTTTGGGATCGAATCGTGTAGGTGATGCAAAAGCTGCAGCTATAAATAATAGTTGGGTATCTAAAATTAGAACTTTGGTAAAATCAAAGGACACTGTTCAGCACGGTGTTCTTGATGATATTGACAAGTTTTTAGAAAATAGTCTTTCCTGGGACAAGATTAATGATATTGAAAGTTATCCAGCGTTACATGCGTTTGTGATTTTTCTACGCGACTCCGGAAGGATTCCTAACCATCCAGCTGGTGCAGTGAGCTCATCAATTAGCGATGTTGATTTTGCGAGCGTTTACCTGAGCGCTTTGATGATTCGACGCAGCGATTTGGCGTTGGTCTATCGACGCCCAGTTGTTCTTGAATCAATGGCTGCATCGCTAGTTGCAGCCTCGTTGAATAACAAATCAGCCAATCTTGAGGTTTCCGTTCCTGAATTCAAGTTTGTTTACGAAAGAGACATCTTTTTTGTAAACGATGTCCCGGTAACTCATGATTTACATGTTGCAAATACGGAATCAGATAACGGCGCATCGTCAAATGTTGGTACTAACAACGAACGATACGTTGAAATTTGGGAAGTACTTACTAGCAATAAAGTCGTTATTGAATTTAATGGAATGAAAATTACCTACAGTCCAACGGGATCAATGAAGTTTTCGTTTCTTGAGGAACCTAAACCCGAGAAGAAACGTCGTTCCGTGGTTGCAAATATAAACAGTGAGCCAGTTGCAACCGAGGTAGGGAAAGGGAATGAAACCAGCGAAGCAGGCGTTAACGATTTGAAACAAGGTGGTTCGCGAAACACGTACCTTAATTCAGCCCCACAATCTAAGCGCTCAGCTAAATCAACAAAAGAACCAGAAGAGACTCCTATGCTGCCTTTAGAAAACGAGAAGTAGAGTTCAATTAATTGACCCAATCGTTTGACCACTGAGAAAAAGTTCTACTTGTTTCCACCTTTGCTAGGTGGATGTCGAGCCTGCTTAACTGGGCAAATTTAGTGACTTGTGATTCAAGACTTGACCCATTGAGACAAGTAACAACGAGACTTTTACCGTAAGGGGATTTTGTCCTTTTTGTCGAATCAGGGTAGACGTACTCCAGAATCTTGCGGACAGTTGTAAAAATGTCCTTTGGTGATTCAATTCGAAAAATGCGTGATCGCTTTTTGCCGTCTATTGGCTTGAGTTGCAGCGTTGCCTTGCTACCCTCCCATAGCTCAATTATCCATTCGGGTGATATACCGTTGTCGTTTGGATGTGGATCACCAAGGATTATGAAAGCAGTTACTGAAGCCATACCGATATGTTCGCATACTTTTCTAAGGAATAAAAATGAATTCAGTTGCTGATGCTTCTGGCTATTTCCTATATGGAACATTGAAGCCAGGCCAAATTGCTTACTATTTGATTGAAGACTTCGTTGATGCCGACAAAACAGTTGATGCGGTTCTGCCGGACCATTATCTTGCAATCCGAGATGGCCTTCCGTTTGCCTACTCTTTTGATTTGAAGAATCCGGGCAGCGGAGAACTCATGCAATTGAGCGGATTCTTGGTATATCCAAAAGATGGGGAAGCATCAAAACTGGATGAAATAATTAGTGAATATGAAGGCTCCAAGTTGTATAAAAGGGGATTCGGTGAAGTTGTTACTTCGCGTGGTGAAAGAATTGGTGCTTCTTTTTACGCCGTTAAAAAGGCCAGTAATCGTAGAAAAAGAATTGTCTTAGACGGAATCTGGAGAATTACTGATGATCCGATACTTGGCTTTGGATTGCCAATGCTTGTTGAGGAAATCAAAAAGTTGAAATTAGAAGAAATACAAAAGTGTTCTGCAGATGAGACACATGATTATTGGTCATTAATGTGGAAAATTCAAGGAATGTACGCAAACCTAAATTCTGTTTTAGAAAGGTTCTGTCGGTTCTATTTTGGAGATGAAAATGGGAAAGACAAGGGACTCAAAGATTTAGACGAGATATGGCGCGCAAATCCCAAAAGTTTGTCTATAAATCCTCCAGAAGTGCAAGTCCACAATGCTAGAGAAGCTTCAAAGTCAAAGTTATTTCGTAGCTCCGAGCAACCATTTAGTACTTGGTATCAAGTTAGGAACAATATGGTTCACGCTGGGAAAGATGGGTATGAGGATTTGGAAACCATTATTGGAGCAACCGTTGGAATGATGAAGGTACTGCCAGAAACTATTCTTCTGCTTGTTCCTGAGTTTAAAGAAAAGTGGAAAAGACTTTAAATATAGGTTGCAAGTTCGCTTTGCGAACAACCACCCAATGCGGCTGTTTTCGGAAAGTTAGGCCACATTGCAAATATTTACCTTGGGATTTCAAATATCTCCCTGGTGGTAATTCTCACCGTGGAGATAGATGGCAGGGAAGCAGTTGCCAAAAAATTGTTGACTTGTTCCTTGAACAGAAGCGGTTGAGTTAGCAATTGCCTCTGTTCAAGGAAGAGACTTTCCAGATGCCTGTGTAATTGTTGCGTTCAAATCCAAGCAAATGCTGCCTCATGAAAATGCAGCTCTTGTTGGTCGCTCAACGTTTGAGCAGGTTAGACCAGGACCACCGTTCAAAATTGTGGGATTTCAGAAATCACGCACCAGGAGTGGTAACACCCAACAAGTAAGATTCGTTGAGGGGGTACTTTATGGATTTACGTGATGGATTGAATACCGCGCAGGCTGATGCAATGTCAATTACTGAAGGTCCGCTGCTGGTGATCGCTGGTCCTGGCTCGGGTAAGACACACACTCTTGTTCGAAGAACTCTGTCCATTATTGAGAAGGGTCTGGCTCGTCCCGAAGAAATTGTGCTTTGCACTTTTACTGATAAAGCAGCTCTTGAACTGCGTGACCGCACTCGAAATGACGCTGCAAAGTTTGGACTAACGCATGATCTCTCGGGGTTAGTCGTTGGAACAATTCACGGGATAGCCAACGACTTCATTGAAAAGTTCCGACACAAGACACAACTCGGAAATAACTTTCAGGTGCTTGACGATTTAACGAAGAAGCTTTTCATTAATGATGTATTCGAGGAGATCGTCGAAGGTTTTTCCAGCGAATCACCAAAGAGTGAAGATCGTCTTCAGTGGTTCAAAAAATGGAATACAAAGTGGACGACGATTGATGGAATGTCTGACTATTTTGATCGAATCGCAGAAGAGCTTCTTGATCTACAGGTGCTCAAAGCTTGTGACGATGAGCTAGTTGCATCTCTTGCAGTTGCCTATGAGCGGTATCGTAAATTGTTGATTGAGAAGAACTGTGTTGACTTCTCGCATCAGCAAGTCTTTTTCTTGGATCTGCTCAACTCAACCACCGAAGGCGACCAGGTAAAGCAATCCATAAAGTATGTAATGGTTGACGAGTATCAGGACACCAACTACGTCCAAGAGCAACTCGTTTTTGCACTTTCATCTGCTTCGAAAAATCTCTGTGTTGTGGGAGACGAAGACCAGTCTCTCTATCGGTTTCGTGGGGCTACAGTTCGGAACATTCTTGAGTTCCCTGAGCGTCAGTCTGGCTGCAAAGAAGTGAAACTTGCGATTAACTATCGCTCGCATAACCGCATCGTTTCTGCCTATGACACGTACATGAAGAATCATGATTGGTCTGGCCCTTCGGGAACGCAATTCCGTTTTGACAAGACGATTATCCCAAACCCGGATGCAGTTTTTTCTGATTATCCATCTGTTATCCGTGTAATGGGGATCACAAAGGATGATGAAGCCGCTCATCTCGCTGACTTCATTCAATACTTAAAGCAACAGCAGATAATCACTGATTTCAGTCAGGTAGCGATTCTGTTGCATTCAGTTCGGGCTGAGCACAGTGGGCCATACATGAACGCACTTGCTGCGAGAGGCATTAAGTCGTTCTGTCCTCGGGCGAGAGCGTTTTTTGAAAACGAAGAAGTGCGGCTAATCATCGCTGCAGTGGCGGTAATCCTTGGATATGTGAAGGAGAATCGGGATGGTAATGGCTATGGAGCAGTTCAAAAACTCAACCGGTTCGTAGATGAATCAATTGAGCTACTCGCAAATGTCTGTGACGAGAATCTGCCTCTCGCTCTCGCAATACAGGGTCTTGCCCAAGAGATAGAAAAGATTAAGCCAGGTGAAAACCTTGACCGAAGAATCGCGGACTACATCTACCAGCTAGTTGCAGTTGCTCCGTTGACAAGTGCAATGTCAGATGCGAATAAGGCTCGAAACATCGCGACCCTCTCATCGCTTTTTGCCACATTCCAACAGTTCTATGGATACTCCGTCATTACTTCAAAGAATTTGATTTCACTTCGTCGATCGCTATTTGCAAGCTTTTTACGACTGTTGTTTGATGGTGGTATCAATGAATACGAGGACCCGGATCAACCATTTCCGCGTGGGCATGTTCAAATAATGACCATCCACCAATCAAAGGGCCTGGAATTTCCGGTCACAGTGGTTGGTTCACTTGCATCGACATTGGGTAGTGGCAAAGAGCACGACCAGAAGCTCGGGCCGTATTACAAGCGACCACTGTTTGAGCCAACCGCCCGCATCACGGGATTTGACAGAATGCGCAAACATTATGTTGCCTTTTCCCGCGCAGAAAAGATCCTCGTCTTAACCGCTGAAGAAAACAAGAAGCCACGATCCCCAGACTTTGATTCCATTTGGGCAACCGCTGAAAGCTGGCCAGGTATTCGCACTGGGGTTCTAGATGGACAGGCTTGGGAGATCAAAGATCGACTTCCGGCAAAGAAGCCTTACAGCTTTACCGGTGATCTAAAGGTGTACGAGACGTGCCCACGACAGTACGAGATGTACCGCCATCTTGAGTTTGCGCCATCACGTGCAGTCATCATTTTCTTCGGACTTCTCGTTCATCAAACCATTGAAGACATTCATCGACGAACCTTGGACGGTCGTGGTAGCGAAATCAATGAAGCGTTTATTTCAGAACGGTTTGAATTCAACTTCCGACACCTTGTCCAACGCGAAGCAAGAAAGATTGGCCCAGAACAGAAGCAAGCGGCGTTTAATCAGATTATGAACTATTGGCGTCAGAATGCTGACGCAATTGCGCGAGTCCAAGAAACTGAGGTCGATGTCTCACTTGAAAAAGACGACTACATACTTAATGGCGCTATAGACCTGGTGCTTGGCGACGACAATCAACTTGAAGTCCTTGACTTCAAGGCACAGAAGCGTCCATCTGCGGATCATCCGATGATTAAGACCTATTACCAACAGCTTTGTATCTACGCCCACATTCTGGAAGAGCGCAAGAAGATTCGTCCTTCAAAGTTGCATATTTATTGGACTGGAGAGGCAGATAAAAATGATGCTCTCATGTCCTTTGACTACGACCCAAAGGACGTAGCCGAGGCAGCGCAGCACTTTGAGCAGGTTGTGAGGGCTATCCAGGCCGAAGAGTTTGCGGTTTTGGATGTGCCGGAGGCAAAGGTATGTAATGAGTGCGACTTCAAGCCCTATTGTGAGGCAATCGGAACGTTGAAGGTAACGACCAAAACCAAGGGGAAGCGCTGATGGCTTTTGAGATAAACAAGACAGAACTCGTATGGCCAGGCAAATATGACGATGAAGGGAATCTCGTTCAAGCTCCTCGAGTTTCGCTTCCGTTCCAAGTTATTGAACGTGTTAACGAAACTAGAGCAACGCGCGAGGCAAAAAAGGCTGAAGGTCTGACTCTTTTTGATGTGTGGGATGGCGCTAATGAGGGCGTCACCTTTGAAGACGGATGGCGCAACAAACTCATTTGGGGTGAAAACGCCGCAGTAATGGGGTCGCTCCTTGAGCAATACAGCGGAAAGATTGACTTGATCTATATTGATCCACCTTTTGCAGTAGGTGCGGATTTTTCAATAACGGTAAATATTGGAGAAGAGAAAATTGAAAAGGATGCTTCATCGGTGGAAGAAGTTGCTTACCGTGACACCTGGGGGAAGGGGTCAGATTCCTATCTCTCAATGATTTTTGAAAGATTGAAGATTATGCACGCTCTGCTTAGCGATACGGGGGTGATTATCGTTCATATTGATTATCGCGTCAGTGGGACAATACGACTTCTTTTGGATGAAATTTTTGGGGTTGATCGCTTAGTGAACGAAGTTATATGGCACTACCGATCAGGCGGTGGAAGCAAAAACCATTTCGGTTACAAGCACGACACGTTGTTTATATATTCAAAATCGGACAAGTTTACATTCAATGACGGTGACCCCGAGGCGAGAGTTCCCCACGATGCAGTGATTGCAAAGAAGTGGGAAGACAAGTTTGATAGTCGAGGGAAGGTTCGGCCAGATGTTTGGGATGTGAGTAGGCCACCTAATCATTCAAAAGAGTGGATTGGATATCCTACTCAGAAACCTGAAGCACTCTTAAGAATTCCAATTGCTGTATTCACCAACCCCGGTGATTTAGTCGGAGATTTCTTTTGTGGTTCTGGAACGACGATTGCAGTCGCAGAAAAACTTGGGCGAAGGTGGATTAGCTCCGATATCGGAAGATTCTCAGTGCATTCAACTCGTAAACGATTGCTCGAGATTGACAAGTGCAAACCGTTTGAAGTTTTGAATCTAGGCAAGTACGAAAGACAGCACTGGAGCTCATCACACTTTGGCGAAGATCTTGACGGTGACGGTCAAATAAATATCCTTGAATACCTAGCATTCGTAATCAAGCTATATGGGGCAGAGCCACTTTCGGGATCAACGAACTTGCATGGAAGGAAGGGCAGTGCGTATGTGCATGTTGGGTCAGTGTCAAGTCCAGTAACAAGCAATGAGATAGAACTTGCCGTAAACGAGTGCAAAGAGCTCGGTGGATCAGAAGTGCACATCCTCGGTTGGGAATGGGAAATGGGGCTCCATGACCCGATAACGGGCAGAGCAAAGCAGATGGGAATCAAACTAGTATTGCGACAGATTCCTAGAGAAATCATGGAGTCGGAAGCAGCAAGAAAAGGACAGGTTAAGTTTTTCGAACTTGCTTACTTGGAGGCTGAATTAGCACCTATCAAAAAAGGCGAATATGTCTGTTCGCTCACAGATTTCAGCACTCCGAACTTAGATCTCATACCTGAAGAGGTGCGTGAAAAGGTGAAGAAATGGTCTGACTACGTGGACTATTGGGCAGTTGACTGGAACTACCAAAATGACACGTTTAATCACGGTTTTGTTACCTACCGTACGAAGCAGGATCGCAACCTTGCCCTTAAATCTGATCCACACGATTTTGATACGCCCGGAAAATATCAAGTGATGATCAAAGTCATTGATATTTTCGGTAATGACACATCAAAAATCATTGAGGTTACGGTTTCGAAGTGACTTCCTCAAAAGCCACAAAAGAAGCTGAAGGATTGGGGTATGACATTGCCGAACTTGACGATGTCGACCCAACCAAAGAGCCCACTCGCTATTTCGTAAAAGGTGAGGGCAACAACAAACTTGTAGAAGTTGCAGGACGAAGGCCGTCAAATCAATTGTGCGTAACCAAACTGCGTACTGCGGTTGGGGAATGGCGTGCTTCTGGTTATGCCGGTGCATCAGACACCACGAAAACGCTTTTCAGGTGGTGGTTTCTTGAAGGAGCAGGCCCAGGAGAACGTTCATTCAAGCCATACTTCGCGCAACGGGAAGCAGTGGAAACAATTGTCTATCTTCTAGAAGTAAACAAAGGACCTTCCACCAAAACTTTGATTAAGGAATTCCACCAGATAATTGACACTGGTAAGGGATCTGGTGAAATTGATTTCAACCATGTGGACGGTGAGTTGCGACTCAATCACCCAAGTATTGGACAGGGAATTCCTTTGCCAGCCGAAGACATAAAGCGCTATGCGGTAAAGGCTGCTACTGGTTCAGGAAAAACAGTGATTATGGCGCTGTATATCGCTTGGTCGTACTTTCATAGCACTCGAGAAGCTAAATCTGATCAAGCAAACAATTTTCTTGTGATTGCCCCAAACGTCATTGTGTTTGAGCGCCTGAAGGTTGACTTTGCAAATGCGGCTGTGTTCAGAGAGCTCAAACTTGTTCCATCTGGTTGGAGTCTTGATTTAAGTGTGTTGCTTCGTGGTGATTCTCTAGAACCAACAGGTCGTGGGAATCTCATTGTCACAAATATTCAACAGCTCTACGACAATAGAACGACATGGAAACCTAAAAATGCAGTAGAGCGAATTTTGGGTAAGGCAGTGGTCAAGGGCGGTGCAGACGGCAGGCCAATGATTGACCGAGTGCGTTCGCTACAGAAGTTGGCGATACTGAACGATGAGGCACACCACGTTCATGAACCTGAGTTGCAGTGGAACCAGATAATTACAAAGTTGCACGATAGTCAAGATGGTGGGCTTCGGTCGTGGTTGGATTTTTCTGCCACGCCGCGATTTGGAAGTGGCGCTTATTTTCCATGGGTTATTTCTGATTATCCGCTAGCACAAGCGGTGGAAGACCGTGTTGTGAAGGTTCCAATCTTGGTTCGCACAAATTCGGAACAGCCAAAGGGGGAAAAGAAAAAGAAGGTAAAGGCAAAAATTACTGCTTCGGACTATTCAAACTGGATTCGTGTTGGCATAGAGCGGCTGAAGAACCACGAAAAAGTAAGCAAGGGTGTCCCCGGAGCGAAACCGGTGATGTTCATTATGTGCGAGAACGTGCGTCACGCCGACGACGTTGGTGCTTTTTTATTGGATAAGCGACACGGTTTCGGATTTAAAGAAAATGAAGTTCTTGTGATCCATACGAAGGGTCAGGGTGAAATCAGAGACTCAGATCTGGATGAGCTACGTCGCCAATCTCGGTTGATTGACGAACAGAACAGCCCGATCCGAGTTGTTGTAAGCGTTCTGATTCTACGAGAAGGTTGGGACGTAAGGAACATCACCGTGGTGCTTGGACTGCGCCCGGCAAATTCAAAGAATGAAATTCTGCCCGAGCAGGCGATTGGTCGTGGTCTGCGATTGATGAAAGGTGTTCGGGGCCGTCAGATACTGGAAGTTATTGGAACACCGAGCTTTGAAGAACTTCTTGGTGGGCTCGAAGAGGAGGGTGTTTACGTAACATCAACCGACAAACCGCCTGTTGCGGTGCGGATAGAACCTATTGATGAGCGTAAGAAGTTCGACATTGCAATACCCAGAACCGGTCCGACAATTAAGCGTGATACAAAAGACCTTGGCAAAATGGATCCATCAAAGATTCCCGTTGCCTTCTCTGAGAAGGACATAACGGGTTCTTTGGCCCGCCTTCGCGTTGACTTCTTGGATATCGTTTCCGGTCGCAAGTTGGGGACGAAGACCATAGATCTCGGGCCACCGTTGCTTTCAGGCGAAGTTATTGCCTCGATTGTCAATAAGGCGATAGCGATGTCAAAAGTGACGGAACAGTTTGCCGTTCTTTACCCGGTTGTAAAAAAGTACCTTTCCGAACACGCATTCGGAATTTCCATTGATCTTGATGTAGAGAATGTGCGTCGATTGCTGGCGGATCCAGAGTATGAAACACCGCTGGTTGAGGTAATTGCTAGCGCCATAGGTAAAGAAGTGACAAAAACTACGGAGATTCGACTTGAACCGAACCCGTACAAGTTGTCTGAAACGGAATCGTTCATTTGGCGACGGCAAACTGCAAAAGCAGAGAAAACTATTTTCAACTTGATGGCAACCTACAACAATTTTGAGACTGATTTTGGAACATTTTTAGATAAGCAAAAAGATGTTTTAGCTTTTGCGGCCCTGGCGGAGCAATTCACCAAATTCAATGTCAGCTACTTGAAGCCAAGTGGCGCACTTGGTCTCTACTATCCGGACTGGGTTGTGAAACAGAAGTTTGAAAAAGAGATGCGCTATTGGATCATTGAAACCAAGGGCCAAGTGCACGATGGAGTGATTCAGAAAGATGCTGCGATAGTTGATTGGTGTAAGCGCGTATCCGAGGTTGGAACTGAAAAATGGGGATACATGCGCGTGGATCAAAGCTGGTGGAATGGGAAAACGCTGAATTCATTTGCCGAAGCTGTAGTTGGTGTTGAGAAGAATCAAAAGGATCAAGGGCTGACAGGATTGTTTTTCTGGCCGGATACTGACTGAAGTGCATCAAATGGGCGTTCCTGAGAATTTGGAAATTTATTTGACTTCGGATCAGGGGCGAGTAGAGATAAGGACTTGAGCAGCCAGGTACAAATTGGTTCTCATTAGGAGTCCGTCAGAACAACCTTTCAGATCACCTCAACGCAATCAGAGCAGAGGCAGCTGTACCTCCAGCAAGTTGTTCGCCTTCAAATCTCTACAAAAGAGCCTTGTCATCTTTCAACCAACCCCAGTTGTGGGACCGTATCTAGGATCACTAAGTAATCGATCGAAGTTACTAAATAAGACCAACTAGGTTTGCCGTTGCAGCTCATGTCTATAGGCATAAATGTCTACCCACGGTGACTTCTGCGTGAACTGAGCCCTAGTCTTTATTTGACCAATACTTCGTTGTAAATTCCCACGTGACAGAGGGAGTAAAGGAGTTAGATCCATTGAAACTGTTGGAGTTGTTGCAACTGAAGTACGTCGGAGTGAATGACGCCTTTAAGGAAATCGGAACAGGTGCAGTTGGCTTCCGTAACGCCTTTTTGATTTCCAAGAGTTCCTGTACGAAGAATCTGCCGCATAAGGTGCGTTGCTATGAGTGAGATGTTTAAACCAGTTCCATGGACGATCGAGAATCTAGTTGCAGCCGTTGAGTCGGGCTCTCTGAGACTTCCGGATATCCAGCGCCCTTTCGTTTGGGAGAAGGTGAAGGTTCGAGATCTAGTTGATTCGATTTACCGCGGCTATCCCGTTGGGGAGTTGATGTTCTGGAATGTTCCTGGGGATGAAGACACCAAGACGATTGGAACATCTTCAAAAACCCAGACAGCAAAGGCAAAGATTGTTGATGGCCAACAGCGCCTAACAAGCTTGTATGTAGTCCTGACAGGTCAACCGGTGGTGGACGACGATTATCGAAAAGAGCGCATCAAGATTTCATTCAATCCGCTGAATGAACGATTCGAAGTCGCGAACGTGGCCCACGAAAAGAGTCACGAATGGATATCTGATATTTCGACGGTGTTTGCAAACCCGCTTCCAGCCAGAAAAGCATTCTTGGAGAGTTACAAGGCTCAGCACGAACTCACTGATGATATTGAGAACCGAATCGAAGCTGTCTTTCAAAAGCTTTATGACTTGCGAAAGTTCTCGTTTACTGTGGTCGAACTTCAATCAAATGTTGACCGCGAACAAGTTGCGGAAATCTTTGTTCGCATCAACTCTGAGGGTGTCAGTTTGACACAAGCAGACTTCATCCTGACTTGGCTGTCCGTTTTTTGGGATGAGGGTCGGGACGAACTTGAAACTTTCTCGCGTAATGCCCGATTGACTCCGGACACTGTCACAGACCTCACCGGTGAACAGACTAAGTGGACCCCGAAGAATCATTACATTGCACCAGACCCGGGAAAGATGTTGAGAGTCATCATCGCATTAGGACAAAACCGTGGGCGATTGCGTAATGCTTACAATGCATTGAGAGGTCGCGATCCCCGAACTGGCGTCGTAGTCCCTGAGAGTCGCGCCCGCGAGCTTGCATTGATTCAAGAAGCTCAAGCTCACGCCCTGAGTAGTACGAACTGGGATGATTTCCTACGCGTACTTGGGCGTGCTGGTTTTCGATCAAAGAAGATGATCACTTCGGATAACACAGTTCTTTATACGTATGCACTGTGGTTGATTGGACATACGAAATTCAAAGTCGATCGCACAGTTTTGCGTGATGTGATGGCCCGTTGGTTCTTCATGTCGCAAACTACGGGGCGTTACACGAACTCGCCTGAAACTCGTATTGAGGAAGATTTGGCTCGATTTGCAGAGGCCACGATTGGTGACGCAGCCGCTTTTGTTGGTGTACTCAATCAGGTGATTGACACTGTGTTCACAAGTGATTTTTGGTCTATTCGTTTACCTGATGATTTCATTACGTCTTCAACTTCGGCAAGTCCGGCTTACCAGGGGTATCTGGCTGCCTTGAATATTCTCGACGCCAACCTTTTTGCTTTGCACGGAAAAGTACGTGAGTGGATGGATCCATCTGCAGGAACAATGAAAGACGTGGAAGGTCATCATCTTTTCCCACGTGCCCACCTTGATCGCCTTGGGATAAAGGGCATTAAGAAAATAAATCAAGTTGCCAACTTTGCGCCAACAGACTGGTCAACAAATCTCTTGATATCGGATAGGCCTCCACTTGAGTATTGGCCGGACTTGGTGGCGACTAGAAGCCTCAAGGGCGACACCTTGAAGAATCAAATGTTCTGGCACGCGCTCCCTGAAGGTTGGGAGAATCTAGAGTACGACGATTTCTTGAACAAGCGTCGCTTTCTTATGGCGAGGGTTGTTCGCGATGGGTATTTGAAGTTGTGCGATCCTGAGTATCAGCCAAATATTGAACCAGTTGCGTTGCTTTCTGATGAATCAACTTCAATTGACGTGACGTTGGCTGAGCTGGTTTCTGCTGGCGCTATCAAGATCGGTGATCTCCTTTCGCCCATTGATACGGAAAAGGACTCACTTGCTGAAATCATTGAAGGTGGATTACTTCATCTCGGTGAGCATTCTTTTGACTCGCTCCGTCGGGCAGCCAGAGCTGATGGAGACGAACATACAGATGGCTGGGACTATTGGATATTGAATGGTGAATCACCAAAGACCATGCGTGAGATTGCAGAAACGTATTTCGCAACTTTGAACCCTTGAAAAGGTAAACCAAGGAATCGGGACTTCATCTGGAAGACCGCGGGTATGGCGAAACTGGGCACTTGAACCGACTGATTCTTCGCTTATTCCAATTCGTTTCCGCTACTTTGTACCTGACGGTGGTGGAGGCTTTCAACGAACCCCACTGCATGGACGGCTATTTATCAGTTTTAGAAGGTGCTCCTGGCCGGGCACTGTTGCCAGCCAATTTGAGCAGGAGATTGATTAAGAATTCAAATTTGAATTTTTGTCGGCACAATATGGAGTAAAAATGAACAATCAGAGTGAAGATTGGTTAAATAATCACAGTGGAATTCCTTATGTTTCCGATGAAACACTTAGGGAGATGAACCTGTTAGAGAATCTTGATGCAGAAATTGCTGGGATGAAAAGATATTTCTATCAAAATCCCTTTTGGTCTGATTCGACAGATCCTCATAGAGACACGGCCTGCAGGGCGGCCGCGCGTCATGTGAGTTTTCACGGCGCAATGTACAACTTGGAAGTTCAATCAGCTGGCAATTCCAAGGAAGCCTCTGTTGTGAAGAGCTTCGGCAAGATGATCTGGGCGGCGCACCCTTTTGGTCAATTGTCAAACGCGATTAAGGCCGTACGGTACGAGAAATCTGAGGCAAATTTTTATGCTCAGCAGTCATGGATAGGGCCAAATCTAATTCAAACCATTTCATTGCAGAGATATGAAAAATGGCTTAGATGCTTATTGGTCGAGGACAGGGATCTTTACTTTCACATCCAAAATTGGCATCAACAACAAGAAATAATCAGACTTCAACAAGATCAACTGAGTGCTAATCAATTACAGGCACAATTGATGCAACGAGCTAATCAAATAGCAAAGGAGCAACTTGATTCAAGTCGCCGCCAAGCTGATATCGCCAATCAAGAATCCCGCAATGAGGCAATCAGAATTGAAAATGCACTTAACAAAATTAGGCGGGAATTAGAGTAAATCAATTCAATTTGATCCGCACGAAAAGAAGTTAATTAAGCGAACTCTCCAGCGTGTCTAACGCCGTTGCAAGTTCGTTTGGTAGGCGGTCGCCGAATGCGGCGTAATGGTCGCGAATTTGGGGTACTGCTTCGCGCCAGCCGTCAACATCTACCGACGTAATCGCTTGCAGGTCTGCTTCGTTTATCTGCATGCCGCTTGTGTCGAGTGATGTTGCGTTCGGTAGGTAACCGATAGCGGTTTTGTCGGCTTGGGCGGTGCCATTCAGGCGTTCGAAAACCCATTTGAGAACACGGCTGTTTTCGCCATAGCCAGGCCACATGAAGCGGCCGTCTTCGTCGCGGCGGAACCAGTTGACGAAGAAGATTTGTGGCAGTTTGCTGGCATCGGTTTTTGTTCCAACTTGTAGCCAATGCTTGAAGTAGTCGGCCATGTTGTAGCCGCAGAACGGAAGCATGGCCATTGGGTCGAAGCGTAATTTGCCAACTGCGCCACCGGCTGCTGCTGTGGTTTCACTCGCCATGATGGAGCCAAGGAATACACCGTGGTTCCAGTCGAATGCTTGGGTCACCAGTGGAACAGTGGTGCGGCGGCGGCCACCGAAGAGGATTGCCGAAATAGGAACACCCTTAGGGTCTTGCCATTCGGGGGCAATGCTTGGGCACTGGCTGGCAGGTGCGGTGAAGCGAGCGTTCGGGTGTGCTGCTGGTGCTTCGTTTGCACTTGTCCATGCGTTGTTCTTCCAGTCGGTAATTCCGGCAGGAGTTTCCTTCGTCATGCCTTCCCACCACACGTCGCCATCTGCAGTAAGTGCGGTGTTGGTGAAGATGGAGTTCTTCGTCATGGTGTGCATGGCGTTGATGTTGGTTTCGTCGCTGGTGAAAGGTGCAACGCCAAAGAAACC